>WLWD01001070.1_pt1 | contig 169246 bp, 134 predicted proteins | sample 6712731 | NCBI WGS metagenome assembly WLWD01 (sample SAMN12718690, study PRJNA576275) | sponge metagenome | isolation source: marine sponge | host: Mycale hentscheli | place: New Zealand: South Island, Marlborough, Capsize Point | collected 2014-11-01
CTTAGAGTAAAGAACACAGCCTGGTGCGGTGTGTCTTAGAGTAAAGAACACAGCCTGGTGTGGTGTGTCTTAGAGTAAAGAACACAGCCTGGTGCGGTGTGTCTTAGAGTAAAGAACACAGCCTGGTGTGGTGTGTCTTAGGGTTTTCTGCCTGTATATGTACATACTGTAGAAACAGTTTGTGAAGCATTGTAGTCCTACTTGCATTCATTTAATTCAAACTATTATATGATATTCAACAATTTCCCTTCATGAGAATCTATGTATGACATTGACTGGACTACAGAGCTGTACCTGAATCTGCCATCAATAGCGCTACATCTGTAGCTCCGTACTTCTCCATCAAATGAAGTGTTCCATAGCAACCCGCCAGCAAGTGACAGACCACATCCTGGGAAGAATTAATTATATTATTATTATAATAATTGTTCATTCGCAACCACACATTTTACAAACAAGATAACCATTTTTGGTATTAGACAAACCACACCCACCAACTCCTCCCCCTCTACATAGCGTCCAGGAATCATGACTTCATTATAGTTTATACTTTGATGTGAAGTTGAAATTATTAGAGATGACAAACAGTGCATACCATCATTTATAGATCAAGCACACATCACACACACACACACTTCACAATCACACATAACCTAATGGTCACCACGGTGATGCAAGACATTCCAAATAGATGTTGGTAAAGATCATTAAACTAGTAAGCCCTATGGCTGTGCACATCCTCTGCAGCATTCAACTTACTTCTCCTCACTTGCAGTTGAATGGAATGAGATATTTGAGATCCTGAGACTACGCACACAAACTCCGCCCCATCAAAATTAGGCTGAACCGGAGATATGACTAAACTAAACAACAAAATATTGAGGGATCAATTGTTGGTAAAACTGCACACCATTTGAATCAGTACTAACACTATTAGTATGTATACAGGTATGATATAATAGAAATAGAATCATAGTTGGATACTGTAGCCTGTACTACACTAGCTATGACTATTAGCCTTAAATAACCATGTCTTACAGGGGTGCTAATTATTGAGTCTACATACTGAAAATACTCCCCAAATGTTTGATGGTGTCCGGACAAAACCCTGTACCATGTGTATGTAAGTTTGTCTAACTATTCTTTACCAAAGGGATTCCCATTCTGCTGCAAAAAATAATAATAATAAAAAATAATAAATAAAATTCAACTGCAAACCAACATGCAGACATACAATGAGTAGAGATACTGTACATAGAAATACCAATTGTTGACTCCTTAGACCACTGACACTTTCATTTTAATGATCCTTTACCAATATTCAATGAAAACCACACACCTACGCGTTCCATCTGTGAAGTCAAACGGGAAACCGGGCATAATAGGAGTTAATCGTATACCATCATGGTTTACAACTTGAAACCAGGTCAGTTGTACCTCCGGGTCAGACGGGGAGCATGATAGAGTCAACGTACCTCCCTCACTAGTCCTAACAGGAGACTGAGGGCCAGTCAGAGTTGGGGCTAGGCAGCACAAACATCAACAATAACACAACAGTCTTCACTTCTATAGCTTTGCAAATATACACATAAGAGAAAGGAAATAGACTTACACATAAGTAATATATACTTGTTATTAAAATATTATTACAAGAAAATGAAGATTATTACTGATGTACATGTAGTTTGCAATTTTTTATTTTTACTAGAACTATTTGAGGATCTACCATTCAATGATATGTACTTGCTATTGTACATTACTATATGCATTAAATAACTCGTCATAATGCATTATTCAGTATAGTACAGATAGCTACTAAAGGAAATCTTGAGACCTGTAAGCTTAATCAGCTCTCATACAAAATTTCAAATCTGATAAAAAATTTATTGAGGTTGAAATATTTTGGAAATACCTAATACTACGAAAGAAATAAAAAAACTAGCCACTGTATATCTCAATTACTACAGACGGTTGTAGTCCGGTAAACCAATGACGTCACCAATTAACTTTCGCACATACATAGCTACGTACCCGTAGGAATAATAGTAATCTCCACATCGCTAAATGGCGTGTCCACAGCTGAGAGACTGTAGGTGCCCGTGTTAGCGAAGGTGACAATGCCAATGGGGTAGAGTCTACACACATCGCAGCTTGAGCTCGTGTTGTATGGTAAGGCGGGGCCACTACTGTTCAATCTCAGACTTAGACCCACAGATGAAGTTGATGCTGTACGGAACATCAGGACAAGTAGTTGCCCTAGCGACGGGGTAGTATCAACGTTGCGAAAGTCAGCAAATATTGTACCTAAAATGATAATATCAGAAATTAAATTACTACAATATTATGGGGACATAATTAATTAGTAGTGGTAAGTTTATCAAATTATATACTGTGGAGATGGAGCAATGAATGCATGTATCGGAATAACAAAATGACAAAATTATACAGAAAATGTGAGCCATGATACACTACTAAATGAATGAATTGAATGAATGAATAATTGAATGATGGAATGAATGTATAATTGAATGAATGAAAGATTGAATGAATGAATGAATGTATAATTGAATGAATGAAAGATTGAATGAATGAATGAATGTATAATTGAATGAATGAAAGATTGAATGAATGAATGAATGTATTATTGAATGAATGATTGATTGAATGAACAAATGAATGAATGAATGATTGAATGAACAAATGAATGAATGAAAGAACGAACAAGTTAAAGTGTCAGGGTGTGACTAAGCATTCCAAGAACAACAACAACAAACCAACACTATATGTGGAGAGCTAGACTTACGACTGGTCACAGTGACATATTGGCGAGAGCTGGAGGGTTTGGAATGACACTTTAAGTAGTTGTCTATATCAGGCGTAGCAGAGGGAATAGCAATAGTCACTGAAAGATGATGGACGCCTGACGGTGTCCTATACACTACACTGTAGGCGATCTGACACACACACACACACACACACACATGCACATGTAGACACACAAACATTCCGGTAAATAAGAGACGTGCCTCAGCAAAGATGCAGAATGAACCAATTGTGTGTGTGTGTGTTCTCTCCTCCAGCCAGTAGTGAGAGACTATGTACATGTTTTGCTCATCCAATTATTGCATTCATAGTAACACCTAATAAAAATCCAAAACTGGCTGCTGGAGGAGGCATCATCGGTTGTCATGGCAACCAAAAGGTAACCATGGAAACGATTAATAACACCATCACAGGAGTACAGCACTCCCCCCTCTCTCTCACCCCTTGAATAGAGAAATTGAAGACTCCTACTTGTGCGGACACTCTCCTCATCTCATCTCTGAGCAGGTCGTCATGCGTACTCGCTCCCTCCACCTCCCACTCCAACTGGGCCAGCGACGAGAAACAGTTGAGGGTTCGCCGCATATTCTGTAAAAAGACGACCGAGTCGTTGCCAATGACGTTAGACAAATCTTCAGAAGTCATGACTAAAGGACCGTTGTCCGCTAAACAAAAAAATAAATAATAAGTAAAGAGATAACAAACTAAAACCATCACAGATATTGCTATCCTCATATCATCTAATTAACACTCGTGCATATACTGCACGGTGTACATACATGTGCTAATTAACACTCGTGCATATACTGCACGGTGTACATACACGTGCTAATTAACACTCGTGCATATACTGCACGGTGTACATACATGTGCTAATTAACACTCATGCATATACTGCACGGTGTACATACATGTGCTAATTAACACTCGTGCATATACTGCACGTGTACATACATGTGCTAATTAACACTCGTGCATATACTGCACGGTGTACATACATGTGCTAATTAACACTCGTGCATATACTGCACGGTGTACATACATGTGCTAATTAACACTCGTGCATATACCGCATGGTGTACATACATGTGCTAATTAACACTCGTGCATATACTGCACGGTGTACATACATGTGCTAATTAACACTCGTGCATTAATGCACGGTGTACATACATGTGCTAATTTATACACTGAGATCACACGTGACCATTTCATTATGAAGTTCTTTTGCACGTGGTACAGACTAAAGGAAGATTGAGTACAAATAGTCACTGAACTCAGTGATGAGATACGAAGCAATGCAAGGAGCATACATACATGACTTCATTGGATGCAGGAGAATATCACACGTCTGTTGGCTTTGTATTCACACGAGTGCTGCAAGCATGAGCGTAAATACGGCCAATCAGACGATTGGTTCTCTCCCATATGAAATGAGCTTACAAAGCACCATAAACAGATCTATAATGACTGACTGGGGGTGGGTGAGGGGTGCAAATCCTTGCCTACACTGTATTTCCAATGGGGCAGTCCAGACAGAACTAGTTCAGTACCCAATTAAATGGAGTTTCTGCTCCAGGGTTAAAAAAACCTCTTGGGTAATCTTGATATGTATTTATATCACATATTTAATAATAATACGGTTGAAGAAATTCCAGAACAGTGAACTTGTATGTTACTGGTGTTCTATGCTAATGGAAGAAAGTCACACATGAGTTCTCTGTTGGCCTGACATGCCCCAGTGTTATCACTGTAAGACAGCAAACACAACATGTTGAACTCTTATATGCACAGTATGTAGTAATATACAATAGAGGACAGCACGATGACATCATGTATATCCAGCCAAGCCCACTTATGGTATCATTGACCTTCCTGTACCATAGAAGAAGTATTGCTTCATCCTACTGCTGACTTAATTCTTGCTGCAGCGGGCTCATAGCTTGCAGCAGAGCTAGATTATGAAATTTCCAACACGCTCATACAAAAATTATGGCCAGTTCCTGGCTGTGTTGTGGAAAAATGGGAGGAGAAATTTGCATGCTAGATGGTTCTCTCAGAATCCATTGCCGGGTGTTGTTGTTGATGGTTCTTCTCAGAACTAATGCCACACTATCTCCACCAGTAGCAACAACTCTTGGCATTGCTTCTGAGAAGATCCAGCAACATCAACACCTGGCAATGGATTCTAACACTGCAACACAGCCAGGAACTGGCCATAATTTTTGTACGAGCGAGCGGTGTTGGAAATTTCATAATCTATCCATTTCTGTGATTTGGTAACTCTGCTGCAAGCTATGAGCCCACTGCAGCAAGAAATAGGGCCAGAGGTGCGTAGGATATACTAGGAGTGGACGATATCAGACTTTTAATATATTGACTAACTAACTAAAAGTTATCACGATACGACTAATTATTGACTAAATTTTGAGGTTTAATTACAACAATGATAGTGAAGTAAAAATATCATGGGCTAACAATTTCAGCTTTTAACTTTTTCTTCAGCAGAAGCATACAAGCAAAGGAATGGCAGAGGGGCAAGGGCTAAGATTAGGGATCAAAAGTGAAAGGAGAGAATGAACAATGGAGGAAACACCAAAAAAAATGGAAAAGAAAAAAAAGAGGGAAAAAAAGAAAACAATGAAGGGAAATGAAAGAAGAGACAAAAGTAAGAACAACAAAAAAGGTGAGAAAAAAAAGAGAGAAAAAAAAAAGAAAAGAAAAAAGCTAAGAATACATAGTTAAAATGGTCTTCCAACAGCCTTGGCATGGTTTTGTTCCAGGTGGATTAGTCGTGAGCGATTAGTCGTGAGCGTCCTGGGCTATAGTAGCAAGTTCAAGCCCAGTGTATGAGAATGATTTTTTTAAAAAGAGAAACGGAATAAAACGACTAAATATCGAAACACTGTAGGATAAACCAATACATTTTCTATGGTGGTACAGGAAGGTCAGTGGTACCGTAAGTGGGCGTGGCATGTTATACATGATGTCATCATACAAGTCCTCTATTACACCTGTCTCTCACAGATACACACATAGCAGTACTTTGCACAACACAATCTACTAAAAGTGTTTTTTCTCCACATTTTATTATAATTATTTTACTCCACTAAGTTGTCACTAAATAATCAATTAACAACTGGTTAAAGAGAAATGTACCATAATTGAAAATGGAGTTAACTGTATGACAAGATTTTCCATCAATTGATATGGCACACAAGATTTAATATTATGGTTCCTGCCAGAAAGTCTTAGAAGAGACTAACAGAATGATCGACTGAATTACTGTATGGTAAAGTATAGAAGTTCATTGTTTTAGTGATCTGGCATGTATAAAACACGAGGTAACTTTAATCACGTACAGACCAGCAAAAGAGTTTATGTACACAAATTGCAAATTTGGCCACTCAGCAGTTCATGACAGTGCTTTCAATCAAATTTGCAACACATTCTGAGGGGATAATAGATCGTCAACAGTAATACCATATTTAGGTTCCTCGATAAGCGTCAATTCTTTTGTAACCCTTGTGTGTGTGTGTGTGTGTGTGTGTGTGTGTGTGTGTGTGCCTCTACAAAAAAATGTTTCCACCTCCCAACCTCTTCACACCCACGAGTCTGCCTTTTTTCTTTTCTTTCTATCCCACTGCCAGTGTAAAATAATTAGAGTCAAGAACTGGTAACACACAAACATACCAGGCCTAACCACGACCAGTGTCTCGGATATCACCGCGCCCTCAATCCTGCAGCTGTAGGTGCCGGCATCCTCTATCCTCAGGGAGTCGATCACGAGCATGCCCGATGAGGAGCTCAAGTTGCCATTGAAGAAGACCTGGAACAGACTGTCATCTTTACAGTCCAATGAGAGCCTGTCGCCTGCGGTGAAGAGGAGAATCTCAGGAAGGTTGGGATCTGGTATTGGAACTGAAGGGCAAAGAAAAGAGAGAGAGAGGAAGTAAACAAGTTTATAAAGAATTCTGTAGCCTCTAGGGCAATTTCAATGTATGTATGTATGTATGTATATGTATGTATGTATATATGTATGTGTGTATATATGTATGTATGTGTGTGTATGTATGTATATGTGCATGTATGTGTGTATGTATGTATGTATGTGTATGTGTGTGCATGTATGTATGTGTATGTGTGTGCATGTATGTGTGTATGTATGTATATATGTATGTATGTGTATGTGCGTATGTATGTATGCATGTATGTATGTGTGTGTATGTGTGTGCATGTATATGTGTATGTATGTATGTGTGTATATATGTATGTATGTACGTGTGTGTGAATGTGTATATGTATGTATGTGTATATATGTATGTGTGTATGTATGTGTGTGTGTATGTGTATATATGTATGTGTATGTATGTATGTGTGTATGTATGTATGCATGTGTGTATGTATGTATGTATGTGTGTATACGTATGTGTGTGTGTGTATGTGTGTGTATGTGTGTATGTATGTATGTATGTATGTATGTGTGTGTGTATACAAGCTGTATACGTATATGTTTTGTTGGTGTTATAAACACTACTACATTAAAAATATGATCTGTAAGCCTAGGAAAATATAGTGGGTGTGGTTAATTTGAGGTTACCGCTCGTCTTCCTTACTCCAACTTGCAACACTGACTCCTACGCATTCGGCTCATTTGAGAGCTAATTAACACCTTGGCGTGTCTTTAGTCAAGTGACCCCTTACCGACAGAGAGCTCGCGCACATCTGAAAGTGTATTTTAACTCACAGCATCGGTTAGACGTTCTGTTGGTGAAGGTGTTCGCTGGGCAATTCTCCACGCAGCTGGAATTGGAATAGAAACTGCAGCATCGAGACATGGAACTCGTGTTACGAGATTCCAAGTAACACAACCCAGAACCAGAACAGCTAGGATTGCAGGCTGAAGACAACAACAACAACAAAAAAAACAAAAAAACAGTGATGTCTATTCCCACCAGAAATCTCAAATTATATATTTGCATTCAATACATAAATCTTAATTTGTCCCATGCAAGGATATAAAATATATATATATATAAAGAAATCATTAATAAGTGAACCACGCAAGTAATCAATTACGTATTTGTATATTTGTACATCACGCACCATAGGTGGGGCGTTGTACGAATATTAGTTAGTGGGTGTGGCATGAGCAGAGATAAAAACTCGGACAGTAGTCAGCTGTTGAACTACGTATGCACCATTACTACTACTACTAACAGTATATTTGACACGTACTTAAGTATACTGTCAGCAATTATAATAAGTATCCAGAAATAACTGAACAAAATAATTAATTCAATACACAAATAAAGCAACAATGGTAACCATAGAGACTTAGAAAATATAATTTTATGACCAGTTGTACCTGACAACTGGGTTGCTATAGTTACCCCAGAACTTATATGTAATACACAAAAGCCATTAATCATGACCACAAATTAAATAGCTTATCTCTGCAGACATGAGAGATGCAGGATGTGACGTGATATAAATTGAGTACCTGCAGAGATGATATCAAAAGGAAGCCAAAGGCAATGAATTCCTAAAGCCTTAAGCTCTACTCAGTAAGATCAATCCATAGAAAGTCAATATAATGGTTCATGCTCACACTAACACATTGCAGTAGTTTTCCTGATCGAGACCTGACCATGCATTGTTACCGCTGCTGGAAACAGATCACTGGCATGTTTAGTACATAGCTGCATAGTTTACCATTGACCACCTGCTTTTTCTCTGGCATGGGCGTGTCATCAATGAGAGGTGCAGAATGGAGGCAGGATAAACATAGCTAATACCTGTGGAGGTATAGCATGTTGTAGCCATGATACTGTCAAACTGTCCAATCAGATAATTCATGGTGAACATATTTCTATACTCACCTCTAGGAGGTATTGTGAACTCACCTGCCAATCAAAATATAGTTTTTATGCATTTCCTATAGCAGAGTAAATGGTATACAAGTCGACTGCACCCCTCTGTTGAGTTGGTAAGGGATTTCCTTAGGCCTTAGGCTGTTTAATTTTGTACCGAACTCCCATGTCGGTGCAGCCAATAGCTCCGAAAAAGGTGGAATCAAGCTTAGTACAAGGTCTGACTAACTCTCCACTAGAAAGAGGCGTGGCGTGATCACATACTATGCCAGTCCCAGCATCTCCACCAGCATAACAACGTCAAACACAAGTAGGCTTCTACTTTGCTAATCAGTGGACCACAGAGACCTTACAAACACCAGCTCTTTCTCTCTCTCTCTCTGACCACATGATGTTCTGCAATTCTTGCATGCCAACAGCAACCCTGGTGGAGGCCAACATCCTTAACTGGTAACTGAATATAAACGTCGGTGCTCCTACTGGGGGCGTGGTCTGATACTGGGGGCATGGTCTGGTACTGGGGGCATGGTCTGGTACTGGGGGCATGGTCTGGTACTGGGGGCATGGTCTGGTACTGGGGGCATGGTCTGATACTGGGCGTGGTCTGGTATTGTGGGCGTGGTCTGATATTGGGGCGTGGTCTGATACTGGGAGTGTGGTCTGGTACTGGGAGGGGGCAGGGGCTGTTAGTGGGGGCATGGTTTGTTGTGGGCGTGGTCTGATACTGGGGGCACTTTCTGGACTAACATTTTGAAAAAATGAATAGCCCTAGATTTTGAGTGGCTTCAATTTAAAGGTTCAAATTTTATAGCTGAATATCTTGCATGCATCATTCAAATACTCTCTAAGGCGATTGTCTCAATTTTCATGAGATGATTTATGAAATTGGCTGTACTCCAAAAAATTACACATCCACGACTGCAAACGTCTGTGGTTGGCTTGGAAACAGCATTCGTTTGATGTTCCAGCATAATCGTCGGGAAAAATAGGAATAATCAGATCCGCAGATCCGAGGTCAACAAGAGTTAGTCCAAGTGGAGTGATTTGTTCATGGCACAACATACCCTTATAATTCACAAAACAACAACCCTTTACCGGTCTTTCTGAGTCACAACCTGGCCGCCTATTCTAGTCTCTTTTCATCTTCTACATCTAACCACATAAGTGCTTAATTAGTGGTAACTTTGAGCACCTGACACATTCCATTCTTACCAGGGACGTGTCACATGACTGACATGCTCAGAGCTTCCAAGGATCATAGAAATATACAAATAAACCCACATTTACCTTACCAATGCATCAGCAAAATTATAAATTAAAATTATTTAGTTGAGCCATAAAAATACAATGTAGAAAAAAAAAAGGGTTATAATTTTCGCATCCAATGTTAAACTAGCTTTCACTAATTCAAACTCCTTCTTGAACTCCTAGGACATTCTATATATCACAGGACTTCAGTGCATGTTTAGGCATTGGTCACCAAAAGTTAATCAACTTTCCTAAAACAGGGCGTGGCACCACTGACCGCACGAAGCTCATACTGAAGTCATTCGTGATCCTGTTTATGAATATTACATGTTTAAAGTGAGTAAGTATATGCCAAGCTTAATTTTAGATGAATATTATATTTTGTAACAAACACACCATCACTTATGTTTTGATGTAGTTGTTATTAATTGCCTTACTATTAAAGAACTATCTCAAACTAGTTGCTTGATTTACCAATCCATCTAAAGTTGTTTATGCTAAACTGCCATTGCATGCGCCACTTGTTTCTTTCTTCTCGAAGAGAACAAAGAAATACTGACATTCCCTGATTAATAACTTGTACAGATTCAAGTCATGCCAGTTGGAAGTTTTCAAACAAGTCTAATTATAGACAAAACCAGTTTTTATGATCTCCATGGCAAGTCATACTACCACACAAAATGAAACCACACCTTCTGTCTCTTTTGGGTTACACAACAAATTCGTAGGCTGTCTAGTTTTTATTGATAAGGTCTGTGTCAAATTTACATATACAATGCAGAAGTGCAGAAGAAGCAAAGAAATGCAGCTGCCCAAGGGTGAGTGCATTTGTAACATCAACCTTCCAGGGCAGCTTCTCAAATTACATCCTGTCTATCACCTTTTCATAATTGGTCAGGGAGGGGTTAATGAACCTTGACTATTTCCTGAAAGTGAAATAGTTCACACAGCTGAAGGATGTGCCTCAACTCTCAAGAAATAACTGACTCATAGGATCATCAGCCAGCTTGTAAAGGAAATATTAGGACCAGCTACATCTAGCTATACTTATACGTACCCACTGAGTTCAAAATGGTTCCTTGATTTGGACAATGCAATAATATTGACCATATCTTTCCTGGACTTATTTCTTCTTTGTTCTTAACGTATAAACTAGAATTAATTGCTTTGTTTTTTAAAGTCAAATGCAAATAAACACTTCAGTAATTAAATACGCCGAATTAATATACACATAGAAGTCTGTAGCATACTGACCATTTTCTATTCGTGCAGTTATAATATGTAGGTACCCTCTTGTACACACACACACACCATCTTTCTGTTGACCATGCCCACCCATTCATAAATATTTTTATGCAGCTAGTATAAAAAATCTGTAAATAATACTTATTACATGAGTCAGAGTGTGATATGGCAAAATATTTCACTAGCAGGCTAATTTATTTTCAAGAGCCAGAGGGAGTGAAAATAAAGCCTGAGAGTGAAATGTTTGGCCATGTAGTGTAATAAGTGGTTTATTCCCTGCTAGATATCTTCACTGATGAAGTAATTTGTTCGTAACTCTTAGTGTTCTAGGGGCTCCCCACACCCCCAGCTGATATTTTAGCGGTTGCTCTAACCTGAAAACCAGTACGGTTGCTATAACTCTAGGGTAATGAGCTTGCTCAATACAGCCATGTGATAACACTATGTGAAACATTGTGAAGATATCTAGCGTGGAATATATATATATATATATATATATATATATAACTATATTATATATATATAATTATATATAATTATATATATATATAATAAAACATACACTTAAAACTCACACACGCAGAAGGTATTAGAGTCGTACTGGACATTGCCACTCTCTGGAGGTGTAGGACTGCACGTGGAACACTCTGCAACCATTACAAATTCAGCGGCATTGGCATGGGGACCGCCACCTTCAGGGTGAGGCGCCCACTTGCCGCCAGAGCTGCAAACAAACGAGAACCTGCGGGGGAAGCCATCGTCTATGGCAGCGTCGTAATATTCTACGCGAGCCGCCGCGGAGCTGTGCGTGCCCTCAACCGTGCCAGGTGACGCACACAGAATCGTCAGAGCTGATATGGAAGCATTATTTCCTATAATCTGAGGAATAAGCCCCTCATTTGACGCATTCTCCGGCGAATCTCCGAAAGAACCCAAATCTCGGATTGTCAACGGTGGACAATTTCCATAAGCAGCCAGAGCTGCAATTGACGGCAATTTGCATAGAAGAAGAGAGATAAAAATTGGTAGCAACAGTCGTCCGCCCATGCTTAATTTTACGACCACACCATCGGTTTACCACACGAGGTGGGAATGCAAATTATTTATAAGGGGTCGAGTTGAGGTCGATTAAGTTCACAAACTGAACTTGTTAATTTCCGCTTGGTAAGTACCGTGGAATATGATACATACAGTGTGTGTGTATGCGCGTTTGGTGATGCTGGAATGCAATTAATCTGGACATTGTCGCGGTTTGTTTACATTACATTGAGCTAAATCATTCGCGTGCACTATTTTCGTAAAGTTCGTTTGCTCCGCATAACTGGGTTAACTCTGGGTTTGGATACAGGCTAAAACAAGAACAAGAGGATAGTATTCTCCAATTTACCAAAGGAAAAGATGTCTTCATCTCCCTTCCAACAGGGTTTGGAAAATCCTTATGCTATATCCTGCTTCCTGGTGTGTTTGACATTATACGTGGTGTGGAAAAGAAGTCAATGATCCTGGTTATATCTCCATTAATCGCATTAATGGAAGATCAAGTGGCTACTATATATTCTTTTGGAACTTCAGCAGTGTATGTAAGTGATGTGAAGGTGACCAAAGACAAAGAAAGGATCAGAGAAGGAAAGTTCCAAGTGATACTGATGAGTCCAGAGGCACTGTTCAGTGGTACAACCTGGAAGCACATTTTATCTACCAATATCTTTAGGGAACACTTGGTTGGAGTGATTGTGGATGAGGCACACTGCGTGAAGAAATGGTAAGATATCTATATCATCTTAGTCTTTAATGATTTTTTTTGTTTGGCATATTAGGGGTGATACTTTCAGGAAGGATTTCTCCCATTTGAGTGAAGTTCGGAGCATAGTGCCTGATACAGTACATCTTATGGCACTCACTGCCACAGCCACCCTTAGCACTCAGAAGTATATTTCCCCCCATTCAAACATAACATTATATTGTGTAGGCGACAAGCCTTCTAATGGTATTGCTTCTTCATTTAAGGCTATCTGTGAGGCTTTAGTGAAAAACAAGAAAATGGATAGAACACTCATTTTTTGCCGCAGCTATAGAGATGTAATAAATATACAAACAAATAAACATAACCCTTGGAGATCATTGGCTAGAACCGCCAGATTCACCAGGTTATGTAAAGTTTCGAGTTGTGGACATGTTCACTCACTGTATACACTCATCAGTGAAGAAGAAGACTATAGAACAATTTTCAAGCGAATCTCCATTAAGGGTGTTAATTGCTACTGGGGCATTTGGTTTGGGCATGAACTGCCCAGATATTCACCAAGTTATTCACTGGGGTCTTCCACAGGATGCTGAAACCTATGTACAAGAAAGTGGAAGGGATGGAAAACAAGCTATATCATTAATCATCAAACAACCACGTGACTTAGACAGGCGATTCACTTCAGAACAAATGATAGAGTACTGTCAGAACAAGTCAGTTTGCAGACACTCTATTTTATATCATGACTTTCCACCTAGTGAGACCTCTTTACTTCCTACTGAGTTTATAGCATGTATTTATTGTGATGTCTGTAGGTCAACATGTAAATGTGGAAATTATCACTACATTCAATGTCCATTTATGCTGTGAGAGTAAACTATACCAATATCAATTTGATTAATACTTTCAAATTAAAGACATAAGTTACAGTAATTTATTATTAATTTTAATTTAATTAATTTAGATATTTGGCCATTAACTTTGATGGGGTGAATTTATAAAACAACAGAAAAACAACAACAGTAACAATAGCACCAAGTGTGTGATATACTATAATTCTAAAAGTGCAGTTGGAAGTCTTTCTATAATCCACTCTTTCACTTTCTTTTCTCTCAGATTTTTAATAATGTTTTTTCTTACACAGGTGAACGACTTGTGCTGGTAGGTCGTGTCCTTATTAAAAATTTGTCCATCTTGAAGCAGAAGTTCGTCAACGATCTTGACCAAGTCTCTGTCTCTGGACTTCTCTGAGTGTTTTCCACTGGGTTTACATACTCCAATTTCCTTGTCAAAAGAATTCATGAAGCCAGTTAGAGAGATCCAACAGATCTACCTGCCCTGACTATTCTGCTTTCTTCGATTTATTTGCCCCTAAACCCTCAATTGCGGTCTTCACAATATGATTTAAAAGTTCCATATGAAGGTCACAGCTAATGTTATGACCAGGCTTCCCGTGAACGTTGATAAATCGGGACCACTTGAGCTGTGCAGCCAAATTCTTTGGCAATAGTAGGTGGTATTGGGTCAGCATAGTGAAGGCTTCAATGGAGTAGTTTTTGTGTCAGGTGGCCTTATTCCATATAAGCATAAGATATTTCCACACACATAAAACCCTGTCCCCGTCACCTTCTCTGATGGCATCTTTGAATCCAAGAAACAAAAGCCCAAGGACTAATAACTTCGCATGTATAGTCATATGAAGTGCCAGGTTCAGTAACTTCATCCGATTCCTTGAACACAGTTTCCAGATCTACATAGCTGTCTACAACACATTTGGAGACCTTCTCTATAGTTGCTGCACGAATCGAGTCCTCTTCCATCCAGGTGTTGGGCGGTACAATATCTTCATCAGGGAAGTCATCTAGTGATTTCATGTTCAGGTATTTCATCACTGCAGCAACTATACAACCCTCCACAACAGTTTCTAGAAAGTCTTCAGCAGCATTAATGTCAGACTTGACCTTAGTCGTCACATTTCTGTGGTCAATCAAGTTCCACAATTGGTACAGAGTACCTCTTTCCATAGATGATCTTGTCTTGAACAGAAGATTCCAAATAGCCTGTGCAAATTAAAAAACAAAAAACAAACAACAAACAAACACACACACAAAACAAACAAAATGTAATACAGTTATATGTGATGAAATGGCAACACAAATACAAAAATGAAATAAAAATAATCAAAAAAGAATTAAAAACAGAATATTATGTGAGTTGTGTATTAGTCCTTACAAGATGTTATACACACAGATTATGTAAATGTTGTCACTTCTTAGAACTATGTAACACCTGGTTGTTCCGGCATTGATTTCAGCACATCTTTGAATTTACAACACATTCATTCTGTAATGATAGTTACCTCCATGAAGCAAACTTTTCCATGCCAATCCTCGGAAACTGGTAAGATCCCCTTCAACCGATCTTCTTCTAATTCACTTCCACCTCTAATGTACAAAGCACCCCTTGCTCTCACAGTAGATAGATCTCCACCAACAAGAAGTTGGAATAAATATCTTCTCCCTCTCAAGATCACTTCCTGGAATCTTCTCTTTCATGTCGACACATTTGGCTGGTATGTACTTATGTATCCAATCCAATATTGCAGTCATTCCCTCATACGAGCACTCATTCTCATCTAGTACTCCAAGTGGAACCTGAGGCAATTAAATACCATGAAATATAGTCACTCATTACAAATTTTAAGAAATTAAATACATGTTTTTAATACAATTAGGAGTAAAAAAGCAATAAACTACAACCCACGTTTAAAGACACTTTACCTGACTGCCACATAAATATTGCACTTACCACTTCAGACTTTGTACTCATTTCGGCACTGTATTCGTGACGAATATGTTGTGGAATGAGTTTCTTGAAGTCATCACCAAAAAATGCTAAATGCTTGTGCATTATTCTGGAAATCAATACAGTAAAAATTTTCTTGACCGCATCATAATCTTCTGAATTTGGAAGAATGGAAAATACTTCTATCTCAGTCTTCTGTTCTGATGTAAATGATGAATAGTCAATTCTGTTTTTCACTCCATATACTGCACATAATGCAGAGACTGGGTCTGGGCATTACATCTCGTGTATCACGGCTTGACATTCTTGTCTATGTTGTCAAAAACCAGCTTGTACCCAGAATTCAGAGAAGAAGGCTGTTTAGCAAAGGTCTGGACTATTTTTGCAGAATCAAAAGATGCTTCAGGTGTTGCTTCCTCTAGATGTTGGATGCCATCATCACTTGGTAATGAAAGGCTGCTACAAGACTCACTTGCCTCACTCACTGAACTGTCATCAGATGAGCCTTCGAGGTCAGTGTTAATGAGAGATGGATGCCAAGGGTTCATAAGTGGTGTTGTTGACAGAAAATCACGAGATGAATCTCCACCTGCGCTTAACTAAATAAACACATAATTGCATACATTAAATTAATAGCACAATACTTGGTTTATTTCAGAATGAATTCAATAGTTAAACAATGATGAACTTAGCAAAGCTAATTTTTCACCCAAGATTCCAAAAATTGCACTTCAATGGTAGAGTAGCTATAAATTCAAACATTAAAAAAATCTTCCCACATGAAGGTTATATAGTGACCACATTCGGATTTTAGACGAGGTAATTTTTTTCTCAACTCCCCCACCCCCAAACCTATTTACTACTTGACTATTATTCTTCCTTGAAAAGTTCCACTTACTCAGAAAGTACAAAAATAATTAAACCAACTTTTTAATTGAATTGCTATGCAATGGTGTAAATGTGGAACCACTAGTGGCACCAGATTAGCTTTGTTGGTCTCACTAACAGATGCATGACAGTTATTCCACTGATGCTCATACTGTTTCGTAAATGCACAAAAAAATTTATTTAACAGCAAAGCTTTTGATTAAAAAAATTGTATTTGGATAGCTATACCATTTTATAGATCTAGAAATTACCAGAATATAATACAAAGATTATGTCCAATAGAAAATGAAACAAAAATATAATGACTGCCTTTACTGTTGACTGTCTCCATAGGCCAAAAGGAAACTCCATTAAGAACCGCTTTTGCCAGACAATTGAATGAATTAACTGTACTAAACTCTTTGTAATTACAATTATAACTCAGTTTTTAATCAATATCCACTTTAATTTTAGACACTACAAAATCATAGCAAATCACATACAACATGAACACACATGACACAGGCATGATGAAGATCTACACACACTCAACATACACCCATAATAACAACTCACATGAATATAAACACACACATACACTCACACGCACAAACACACAAACACACAAGCACGCACACACACAAGCACGCACACACACAAGCACGCACACACACAAGCACGCACACACACAAGCAAGCACACACACAAGCATGCACACACACAAGCACGCACACACACAAGCATGCACACACACAAGCATGCACACACACAAGCACGCACACACACAAGCACGTACACACACAAGCACGCACACACACAAGCACGCACACACACAGCACAGCACGCCACACAGCACGCACACACACAAGCACGCACCACCCAAGCATGCACATACACAACACGCACCACACACAAGCACGCACACACAGCACGCACACACGCACAAGCACAGCACAACACGTCACACACACACGTAACACACAAGCACGCACACACACAGCACGCACACACACAAGCACGCACACACACAAGCACGCACACACACAAGCACGTACACACACAAGCACGCACACACACAAGCACGCACACACACAAGCACGCACACACACACGCACCTGCACCCACACAAGCACACACACACAAAAACAACAACACGCATACACACATCTGCACCTGCTTCAACATCTAATATTACCACGTGTGAGCTAATGTAATTGATAATTAATTTTAATTAATGTACTACTTTCTTGCAGCAAAACAAATTTGTGATCAATACATACAGTCATGTATACTTTTTTGTATTTGAAAAGCCCAACTAGTTATCTCAGAGACATGCACATATGACATAGCATGATGATTAGTGGTGGAAACGGTCGAACATTTAAACCTCTATTATAGTGGCTTCTGAAGTTTGCTTCAGGCCATAGGCACACAAGGTGACAATGTGGTGTATCTGTACCCCCACAGAGTGGTCTACTCCTAGTGGCAGGTTATACAACTGAGAACTGGGTGGACTGTTTCACACACTTCCTAGCTGACTTGGTAAATTAAACCATTTAACAAGTATGCTTATGTTTACTAATTACTACTTCTATAGAAAGCACCATTGTGTACTTGTTTGTGTATGTATGTGTGTGTTGCATGTGCTTGTGTGAGTGCATGTGTGTGTAGGTCTGTGAGTGTTTGTGTGTGTGCGTGCTTGTGGTGCTTGGGTGTGCAGATGTGTGTATGCGTGTTGTTGTTTTTGTGTGTGTGTGCTTGTGTGGGTGCAGGTGCTTGTGTGTGTGCGTGCTTGTGTGTGTGCGTGCTTGTGTGTGTGTGCTTGTGTGTGTGCGTGCTTGTGTGTGTGCGTGCTTGTGTGTGTGCGTGCTTGTGTGTGTGCGTGCTTGTGTGTGTGCGTGCTTGTGTGTGTGCGTGCTTGTGTGTGTGCGTGCTTGTGTGTGTGCGTGCTTGTGTGTGTGCGTGCTTGTGTGTGTGCGTGCTTGTGTGTGTGCGTGCTTGTGTGTGTGTGTTGTGTGTGTGCGTGCTTGTGTGTGTGTGTTTGTGCGTGTGAGTGTATGTGTGTGTTTATATTCATGTGAGTTGTTATTATGGGTGTATGTTGGGTGTGTGTAGATCTTCATCATACCTGTGTCATGTGTGTTCATGTTGTATGTGATTTGCTATGATTTTGTAGTGTCTAAAGTTAAAGTGGATATTGATTAAGGGTGCTCACACATCCGGTTAAGGTACGCCCACACAAATCAATTAACTGTTGCTATGGAAGGTAACTCCGATTCTATACCTTGCAGGTCCACGCTGCCCGGGGGATCTCTGAGACCCGTCAACTGACAGCCAACTGATCAAGAATGACTAACACACAAACGGAACTGCAAGAGTTATGAAGCCTCAAAGTCTCAAAAGTAAACGCCACTTTTTGGAAACAGAGGAAGACTACGGAAGCTGGAATTTCGTCCACCGCTTGCTATAGCTAATTGTTACAAAGTTGTCGATTTTGTTTTTTTCATTTCTATTTTGTTTTATATTTATTCACATTTTCACGTGATTTTTTTCCAGTCGGGTCACGACTGTACACTATATTTAAAAACTAAATCGACAACTTTAATTACCTTGTTAAGTTATGCCGCAGTACTAAAAATGAAAGACTAACTCTTCGTCCTTCTGGACTTGGACTGCAAAATAGATTCCAATTGTCTCGCACTTTTTTGCTACTGTGCAATTTTCTAGCCCCGCCCTCCGTAAGCCGAGTAAACTATACTTACCACGGTCTGCCAGGAAGCTCTTATCTATGCGCGGGTATTTAAGGTCCGCCCTCAACCTCTACAACTCGGTGGTTTCGTGGTTTATTGCTCAATTAAGCAGCTCGGGAGCGTTGCTATGTGCCAGCACCCTTAAAAACTGAGTTATAGTTGTAATTACAAAGAGTTTAGTACAGTTAATTCATTCAATTGTCTGGCAAAAGCGGTTCTCAATGGAGTTTCCTTTTGGCCTATGGAGACAGTCAACAGTAAAGGCAGTCATATTTTTGTTTCATTTTCTATTGGACATAATCTTTGTATTATATTCTGGTAATTTCTAGATCTATAAAATGGTATAGCTATCCAAATACAATTTTTTTAATCAAAAGCTTTGCTGTTAAATAAATTTTTTTGTGCATTTACGAAACAGTATGAGCATCAGTGGAATAACTGTCATGCATCTGTTAGTGAGACCAACAAAGCTAATCTGGTGCCACTAGTGGTTCCACATTTACACCATTGCATAGCAATTCAATTAAAGAGTTGGTTTAATTATTTTTGTACTTTCTGAGTTAAGTGGAACTTTTCAAGGAAGAATAACAGTCAAGTAGTAAATAGGTTTGGGGGTGGGGGAGTTGAGAAAAAAATTACTTCATCTAAAATTCGAATGTGGTCACTATATAACCTTCATGTGGGAAGATTTTTTTTAATGTTTGAATTTAAAGGGACTTTGCCTTATAAATTAATGAAATTTCACGAGACTTTCAGTGCCTAGATGATGGTCATCAGCAAGAACCACTGTTGACAGAAGAGTGACAGAATTAATGAATGACAACAGCAGGTGTGTTAACAGTCAACTGACACATAGTGGTGCAATTAATCAGTAACAATTTTCCACATACACGTAATTACTGTGGTTACATTTTAATTCAGCTTTTTTCTTTTGATTTTGTGTTTTGGAAAAAAAAAATTCAGTTAAAAAACAAAACAAATTGTAACACACCACATTCATAATAAAATCTTACTTCAGATTGCTGATCACTCCATTCTTGTGGCTCTTGCAAACATGATTCATCAAGCTCGTCAACATTCATAGACTGAGTATCATCTACCTGCCAAGTTTCATTGAGTGAGAAATATCAAACTGAAGTGGTAATTATCACCACTTATATTATTTTGATACTGGAGACAAATCTGTTGACTTAATGAGTGTAAATGCAACAAATCAGACGAGTAATATTCCTCATTGTACTGCTCATGCATTAATGCTGTGCAGTTAAAAATACTTTTTGCCAGGAAGGGAATTTTTGCTAGGATAGCCCCCCCCCCTTGTATGAAAGTATAGTTATATATGACAAAATTGCCCAACATACCATTTTGTTTGCTTAAATGTGACCATCAAAAAAATTCTTTTTTTGCAGTTACGAGTTGTTGGCATCCAGATATTGAGTTCTCCAAGTTTTATCATCATAGCTTCAGCTGTTCCTGACATAATAGACCTAACCGTTCACTCTAGTAGGCTTATTTAATACTTTTAAAAAAATTCAATTGATTTACCGACGTTGACACACGCCGCATTGTGCCCAAATTTCCCATAGACAGTCACAAATGTATTTTTATGGTGAATTGTCTTCATGGTCAATACACTGCATTATTATCTTATTAGCTAATTAACGATTACATTTACCTCACTGTCATTGTGGCACTGATCCACCCACTGCTCCTGATGAACTTGCTCTTAAGGCCTGGTATCACTGCAGGTCAGATCACCATCATGATGGCTGCCATCACTGTCATATGAGATTAACTGAGTATCTGTATTAGGTGATTCATACCGACATGTATCCTCAAAAACACCTGTACTCCTACACTCTATCTTGTCATAATCTGCTTCTTCCAAGTCAAAATCTGAGTCATCTCTCGAAACGATTGGAAATTGAATAAGATCCATGGTTTTAACAGTCTCCACCTACGTACAAAGACTCATGTATATTACTTGACTACATTTGATGATTATAATCAACTCACACATTATGAAGAATAGACAAACATATCTTCAGACTCAACTTTCCAATTTTTCACTTTTTGGTCATATTGATTTCCAAGTTTGTCGACAAGTTTTATTGTCCTTGAGTGTGAAAGACATAAACCAAGCTTTTGAAGCCGTTCATATACCTATAATTTTAGTTAAATAGAATATATAGCCATCATAAGAGTTATGGAATTCATGTGTATGATGTACATGTTTCAATGCCTCACTAAAAATATCTCACAACAAATTATTGCTTAGTACCTGCTTTGAAGAATGCCCATTATATAAAACCAAGGAAATTAGTCGCTGAAACTGGCACGCAGATGCTTTGTGTTGCTTGCAAATCATGGATGTGATGGTTGAGATGAGAATGTTTGTGTTCGAGTGAGGTTGCCTCGTCTTCATGACCCATCCTAGCAGCAGAAAAAGAGTAGGCGCCCTATTGTGCACCTCACAGATGATGCGCTTGACTAAACCATCCAAATCCTTGTTAGGCTCTTCAGTCAACAGACTTTTGTGAGAATTTGAACAAAGAAATATCACTTCCTTCTGTAACATTTGGCCCACAACATCTAGTGTTGCCTTTTTCGCTCCTTTGTTCTGCATGGTGGTCCGTGCGAAGGAATTATAGTTCCTCCTTATCAGTGGTCTGCATGTTCTTCTTCTAGTTGGAGTAAAGGCATAAGATTTTGTGTTTGTGACTTGTATAGAACACGTGCCTACAATATAATTTTTATGTCACATCATAAATATAAAATTGATCTGATAACAAAGTACCTGATCATGATATACTATCTTCTGAAAAAAATTAAATTTCAACTCTGTTTAGTTTATGTTTGCATTAATTCAGTGTTGTTTTGTTTGTTTATTGTTGTTATCACTTTTTACTAGTTCTACACATTATTTTAATCATTATGTAAAAATTAAATTATCTTACTACAATAGTTGGAGACTCAGTGCTTCCAGATGCTACCATTGGTGCAGATCCTAGTCCTCCTTGTGATCTAATTGACCTTCGTGCTGGCCTAGCAATTGAGGATTGATCAGGTGCTACTCTACTAGAGGGCAACCTGTCCAATGCAGCTCTGAGTTTGTTGCTGATCTTCTGGTGGAGGTTTGAACATTTATCCAGCATTGTAGCAGCTTCTGAAAATGTATCCATCTTGCACTCTAGACACATCAATGCAAGCTCTCAGCTCAGATTCAAGGTAGACTAATACTGAGAGTGATTCCTTTAAATTAGGATTTGCAAGCCTTCGCCTCCTTTCTTTCTGCTCTCCGCCAGAAAGATCATCTCCACAGCAAAAGCAACAGCAGCTTTCTACCTCCACACCAAAAAAATCCAACTTCGAAAGAACAAACGCTAAACTGCAATAAACTCTGCCACAAAATCTCAACGTCCCTGCCCAACGTTAAAACTTCGCGATGATTTTATTGCTCACTCGAGTTATGTCACAAGCAATACACAATTTATATGTTTCCCCTGAAATTCAGGGGAAAACGCATATACGTTAGGCCCTTTTACCGAGCGGAGCAGTTGGGTAAAGGGTTCGAGGCCTACAGCTCATCCACTGGGCATCATCATAATGGTGTAGTTGGACCTTCCACTATATTTTGCTAAGCTACTCACATTCAATTGTGCAATAGTGTTTGGAATGTATAAGTTGTTTTTGGTTATTGTTGTTGTTGTTGTTTTTACCTCTACATACATGCCTTTATTAAACCAATTTCTTGAAAAACAACATATTGTGCACTACTGGACCTGCCTTTAGATCAGCATTTGCCAATATGTTGGATCAACAGCATGTATTGGAAGTATATTATTTGAAATTTTGAATAAGGTAGATGATTGCCTTATCATGATCATTGTATAAGATCAAATGTTCCTAGATATCTTCACAATGATATTTGTAGGTACTGACTGTGAAACAACTCATGGTATTTCAGCTTGTTATTTTATGCTGTACAGCTGGCTGTATTGCTACTGCAAGCTCATTATTGCCCTAGTAGTTACAGCAAGTGGCCAAGTTCCTCGTTTTTACAGCTACTTTCCTCTATGTAGCCTACCAAACTGGGTTAGACCAGCTGCTAAAATAATAACTGGGAGGTTGGGGGACCCCCACAGCCAACTTTGTACTGCGTAAGTTAACAGGCTTTATTTTCACTGCCTCTGGCTGGTGAAAATAAATTGGCCTGCTCTCGCCATATCACACTCTGACTCATGTAATAAGTACTACATAATATATATATTTCACCCTAGATATCTTCACAAGTTTTCCAGGATTTATAGCTACCTTTATCTGGTGTAGCCAACAAGCAAATATTGTGTGCTGATGTTTCACAACAATAACTTCACTCTGGATATTGATATATTCTTTATTGTGGAAGCATATCTGGAGAAGTTTACTCAAATGACACAAAAAAGTAAACAGTCATAATATGAAAGAATATATTGAGTCTAGCATAAGCCAAACACATTTGCAATGTAGCTAATAGCATTTACTAAATTTTGTAGCACTAATATGACTTGCTCTTGCCAAACATTCATTCAATCAATTAGCAAACTAAACAATTAAATCAAAATGGGTTCAAGTACACAATGAGGACTTCCAGTTATTTGCACTTCTTCACAATTAAGATCATCCTATTGTATGGTAAAGTAACGCTAAACTGTGAGACGCCTTTGCTAAACTTACATGATTGACATGCGCGTGGTGTTTATAAAGCGTTATTGCAAGATCTTCAGTCGGTAATCTCCTTCAGTGATAAATAGTACTAATCCGAGCTAGCTGCAGAAGGTTCCGCGTGTCGGCGTAAGGCTGCAGAAAGCCCGGGTTGTAACATCCGCGGAGAAGTGCAAATACAAATATCTAGCTGAAATTACAAATCATCTAGCTAGCTGATTTAGTAGCTAGCTATATTTTCGAGTGGTCGCTAATCTAGTCCTGCTAGCTACTGCATTATTGTTTAAACAAAATAGAAGAACGTCCAGGAGGAGAGGGGAAAAAAAATTGCAGCTGCAATTAATTTGAATCATTATGGCAGGGGAGTTGTTCCAGCAGAGAGACCTAGACACTCCGTGGTGGCACGAAACTCCCAGTCTCGTCTCCCAGGCGACCCATCTCACAGCCTTCAACAGTTCCACTGAGTCCAATCCTTTTGAAATAACACCCAGTGTGAGCAGTGGTTATTTTGATGAAGAAGACCAGAACTCCAACGTGAGCGAAGGAAGTGTAGGAGGGGGCAGAGGGATAGCCAGCATGGCCTACGCCAGCGCCCCAACGGTGGGACCACCGTACCAGAGGACTGACTCAGACTGGAGCAATGCGTCCACCATCACAGAGGGCCATCACAGCGCCCACCACAGCGCCCACCACAGGACTGGGGATATAGCGTCAACTGTGAACGATGTACGTGTGACATTATCTAATTAGTTATGAAGACGGGAGGGGAGGGGGGGGGGTTGGAGGATTTATGTGTTAAATCTGTCAATTTGTCGGATGTAATTTCATGTCAGACTTAAGAATATCCTCAGAGCCTAACAGTTCGCCTGACACAATACTCGCTGGATGAAGCCTCTGGGCATCTCACCTCCCACCTAAGTGCGCCCTGAGGTGGGCTAATGGGTTAGCTGAGTGGTACATGTAAAATAAGAAGACAAAGGATGAAGCCAAAGTACTCTTAAGTAACTAGCTCCTGAGTTGCGTTTGTAGTTCTAATTCAGTGAAGCTGTACAGTTACTAGTTATTCAGTTGCACAACAACTACAGTGTTAGACTGATGAGGGTCTTTTACTAAATTATTGCAACATCAATGTACCAAGTATACTGGCCACAAGGTGGATTGCTTGTAGTTTTAGTGTGTCTTGCAAAATTCTTAATTGGTTAGATATACATGCTTCCTTTATGATGTAATGAAAGAGGCGGGGAGAAAGGGCGTGGTTGAGGTTGTTTTAGTTTATGTCCCACATTGTGTTAAGTGCATTTCATTTTTTGTATGTGTTTGCATGTATGTGTATGTGTGTATGCGTGTGTATACATGTGTGTGCATGTGTGTGGGTGCAGGTATCTAGAACTGTTTTTATTGTTTAGTGAATTAGTTAATTAGTACCGTACGTGTGAACTCGTCCTGGCACCTCATGCTAATTTGGCAGATCATTTAATTGCCAGGGTTATGTTGCCATAGCAACGTAAAATAGTAGAGACAGATTGGAAGAGCAACTATCACTTTTTAAGGGAGATATGTATATAGAGAGAGGTTTCTAGGCAACACATTACTGGACTTATTTTTTCCTTCTGATTCTATGATCTTATAATTATATATTTTTTCTTTGTGGTGTAGTTTACTGGTCAGACAGAGAGTACAAATACACTAGTGGAAGGAGGGGGTGTGGCTAACAATCCCTCCACGAAGTATCCCGTAAAGCCTCCCAAACCGCCCCCACACCGGAGGCCAAGTGCGAGGTCACATGACAGCAAAGGTGCCGACGTTAGTGAAGTCAGAGTTGCTCCGGTTCATCGGTCGGAAGACCACACCCCTTCAAAGGCCTTTGCTAAGGTATGTCACATGTATAGGAGGGGTATAGTGCTTGCATCTGTGTATTGTTTTGTGTGTGTGTGTGTGTGTGTGTGTGTATGTGTGTGTGTGTGTGTGTGAAGCAGACTCGGTGTGACTTAAGTTGGTGGGGAAGGGGGGAGTGCTGTGTAAAGTTTGTGCCAGGAAATTTCAGTTTCTCACTAGTCTGTGAAATTATATTTTCTTTCTCTCTTTTAATCATTTCATTCCAATCTTTAACTCAGTATTGCAGGACGTCTGGTGAGGAGTGTTTACATGTAATGTGAGCAACTTCAAAGTCTGTGTGTGCGCAGTAAGAGTAGATATAGGATGACCTGCTGCCAGCAAACCAGTCTTTAGGAATTTAGTTTGAGTGGCTAAGGTCTAATTTATTGCAAGCTTTCAGCATTGAAATCTCTTCTCATAGCGGAACAATAAGAAACATTATAATAACATGCCATGGAGGAATTGAAAGGAGCATTAGGTTCACCTGAAGTAATGGGTATATAGTGATCAGGTCCCAGGGTGTCCTGGGGTGGGTGTATCATATTGCCTGGGGCACAGGGCAGCTGTATTTGTGGTGGTATCAATGTCTTCCTTTATCTGGGAAGGGGGCTGTGTGTATGTTGCTTGTAATATCAGTAATTGCAAAATGTGACCACGGAATGGTGTGTGACCTGGGCTTAGGTTTTCTACAAGTTGTGTTCTCTGCAACTTAATATTGTATATCTCACCACAGGTGAAAGTCTGGGTGGTGACACTCCACCTTAAAGAAATAATAGAAATAATATAATAATAATAATAATAATAACAACAACAAAATAATAAAAATAGCAATAATATTGAGGATAATAAGTTCATGTGTTAGGTGGTGTTTATTAATTTCTAAACTTCATTTCTGGTCTGTTGGCCTCAAGTGCAATGCAAAGTTAGTTATAGAAACTGTGGGGGCGTGTGCTTGAGATGTAGGAATAAGTGAACTGGTTGTGGCAAAGCCTTTCTTAGGTTTGTACTTGCTAAGGGTGTTCTTTGTATAGAGTTTAGATGTCTGACTCTCTGGGGGAGTCTAGAATCTGAGACAGTTGCTTTGCAGTGTGTATTTGAAGAAATAGTTTTCTGTTAACAATTTTGATGTGCTCTTCTTAAGTAGCAGCTGATTCAAGTGTACAAAATTTAATATGTAGGAGAACAGATAAAGGTTTATTGAGTTAATTATCACAGCTGGTTTAATTATCGCAACCGTAGCTTCTACATGGAAACTGAATGATTTCAAACGGGTCCTTTGGTGTGAGATATGTTGTTACTGGCGACGTTCTGGCGGAGGGAAGTCTACTGTCAAATGCAGCTGTTCAATTGTGAAGCGTTTGGTTGTATTGTAGAAGTCTGATGTTAGAGACTTCATCTCATTTGTCCTCAGGTTGTGTGTAGTTTGTGTTAGGTTTCTGATCAATAGTTAGTATTTGTGGGATTAGTTAATTAATCTCTAATGAATTTATCACGAGCAAGTGTGAAATAATGAAATTTGGTTGGTTGAGCCTGAGGTGTAATTGTTGCCACGGTGATGATTTTTTTTTATTAGAGTGGTGTAAAATCTTGCACCATTTAAAGTCAATTTAAATTGTACACATGTGCAATGTATCATTTGTTGCTTTCTTTTGAGTACAGTTAAGCGTGTGTGTGTGTGTAGATCATGTTTTTTCATCTGAGTTGAGGAGAATCTGTTATATTGTTGTTATTATTGTTGTTTATTGTTTATTTATTGTGACCATTACAGGAAAGAGAAGACAACCACCACTTCAGACAGAGTTCAGACAGTGGTAAGGTGATAGGCAGGCAGGCCAAAAACAACATTGTATGTATAATATGTATTGCAAGTTATAGTACAATAAAATGCTACCAATATAAATGTTCTTGTAGTCTGTATTCGCTTGCTAGGATGTAACAGAATTAGAAATACAGAGGGAGAGGTGGGTGGGCTTTATCTTGTGTGTTTGATGTCAATATGAACTTTACGCAATATGTAGGCGTGGTTAAAGTCCAGAAATTACTTTATTTGTTCTCCTTGTATACATACTCGGGCAAAGTCCGGCACGGGGCAACGCCTGTGTCACTGGCCAACCTGCTGATACTATGTGTTACGTGTGTGATACATTTTGAACCTGGTGACCTCTGATAGGTCACTCTTACGGCACATGCATGCATGAAGGAGGGAAACCCAGCGCGGAAGTACGTTAGGTTGAGTTTATGTCAACTGACCGCCTCTATCTTGCTTGCTCAGTTCCTTTCTCTCACCCAAGGGGGGTGTTCCCTCAGGCGATGTAGCCACTACTGATGTTATAGCCCGGTCTAATTGAGAGGTGTTGGATGTGAGGTTATGCCAGCAAAGGTCACAGTAACCCAATTCGAGCCCAATACCTGCAATGACTTCAGTAGTATGGGAAAAAGATACATGAATGAAATAAATTAAAGAAAAGTTTAAGACAGAGTGAACGATCAATAAATTAGTGAGGTTCAATTTTTTTTTATCTTACTAACCGTGTTGCTTATTCCTGCCAGCTTTCTTCTAACATGTAAGTATTGTGTTGAATGCTTGTTCACACAACACATCCTTGTAGGCACGCCCTTTTATTTTTGCAGTTGGCATGCCACCCTCTACCCCGCCCCCCATTAGCCTAAGGGAGCCATTATCAGTGTCTCCACCTGAAGTGTCTGGTTGCCTGCCAAATTATCCTCCCATTCAGCCGCTAACGAGCTATCATCTTCAATTAGTAGCTATAGCCAGCGGTGTAGACTATTGGGTTGCATGCACTACTGGAGGGAAAGGAGATCTGAGCATGCCCAGACCGTACATACCAGGTGGACAGCGAGATCTGGTGTCCCGTGAGTGCTTAATTACGCTCACGTATCGGCCATCAGCTGATGGAGGGTCGGTGCAGCAAGAAAAGATCGTGTACGTTTGGTGAAGAGAATTCCATAGTAAGAGGTTACATTACACAGAGGTTATGGACGTGTTATTACGAGTGAGACCACTCCACTCCACAGGCTTCATGGCAGGATGATGGTGTGCAGGGAAATGTCTTTGAAGGTTGGAAGTTAAGGAAGTATTGTGTGATCTGTGCTGGGTAAGATGTCTGAGTAGTAGTTGCTATGGTAAAGACAAGATAAGCTCATGCTATTATACAGGAGTGGGCGGGGCTAAGATATGAAAAAGCATAGCTTTACTCTACAGTTAGTTTGTTATTTCTTTCACGAGATAAATTGTCTGTATGTACGCGTGTATTACATATTCCTGATGACATACCGGCAAGCTCTTGTGCGGTAAATGGTCAACTCCCTCCGGGCGTAGCTGACATTGTGAGTGCATTAGCTATCTTCCTAGTAGCACGCACACGTGTGCACTGGTCGAGGATTTGTATGTGGATGAGTGTGCTCAGAAATGCGTTGCAGAAGCTTCACGGTGTGTTAATTAGCTGCACCTACACAAACTTATCACATACTCCATCAACCGCTTTCCCAGCTATGAATATCATTAACACTCCTCAGCCTGGCCATTTGTTAGCGTTTTCAAAGACAGTTTGTGTTGGAAACAAGACAAGGAATGAATGGAACTCAAGTCATCCATTATTGCTCGGTGGACATCTGGACAATGGTGGAGTGAGAGGTTCTACAATGGAGTCTGTTGTACCCTTTCAATGTTTGCTTGAAGAGGCAGGTGTTGGGTTTGTGCATGCTTGTGATTCAAGGAGGGAAGGATTTGTGTAGAGTAATAAAGGATTGTGGGGTAAGATTGAGACTATAATACTATGCATTTGAAAGACATATAATATATTAAGTAACTATATATATAATTATATATATCCTTAACACTTTTCTTAAAAGAAATACTAACCTGGTTTCAAGAACTCAATATAAGCTTCCCAATCCACCAATGATAGATAACACTCCTAAGCAGCAATCTTGCATGGACCCACTGATTATTAATGAGTCATCTTATGGGGAGGTTTTTAGTTGCAAACCTTTGAAGTTTGCTTTGTCAGTTCTTTGAGAGGTACTGTTAGCCAGCGAAGCATTTCTTGGCATGGTTCATGGAGACTGGTCTTTAGTGAAGAGGGAGGCTTTGTTGATGTGGGATTTGAACTCTGTTGGTCGTGTCACAGAAGATTGACTTGCCTGCAAGCTCATCTAAAATAACAACTGCTGGTTCCTCCCCTCCCACTTCTGTGGGCGTATTTCACTGGTCCATTAACTTCACTTGTTAATGTTAGTATTTAGTATAATAAATAATGCTTTGACATGAGCACCTCTCACCATGCACTGAGTGAGTGTGTGTGGATGTGACTGAGGCTAGAGTGGCAGAGGATGAGAGGAGAAGAAGGACACGTGTGGAAGACAGTATTGAGAACAGTAGTAGCAGTACAGCTACAGATAAGCCATACCAGTGTAGTGTGTGTGAGAGAGCATACAGATGAAAGCAAGGCATTGATAGACACAGATGTGTCACCACTCGTCAGAAACATTCAAAACTGATTTAGTCTGTCACTTGTGGCAGAGAAGCATCATCCGACGGATGGCTTCCTGTCAAGGTCAAGATCAAGGAGTGTGTGTGATGTGTGTGTGTGATATGTGTGGGTGTTGCTACAAGTACAATTCAAATTTGTTTAGAATGCATTGTTGTGTGAGGGTTTGACAGACATTACTATATACTGGTGACATAAATATAGAAACTGTGATATTTGGTGTCTAACCGAGCAAGCTTTTCTGAAAGTTTCAAATCTAATACTTTTGAAGCTCAACTGTAAATTCTATCAGCTTGCCCCACCCTCCTCCCCTCCCCCCTCTCTCGCTCTCCTGTTCCCCTCTCTAAGACTTTGGATTTCTAGTGTATTTTACAAATCCCATCGGTGAAGTGCATTGGCTGCTAATTTAGCATTTAGTAAGTTTGTTTCCAAAGATAGTGAAGTCATTCAAGTGATAATTATATAATGGATGAGAAATTATTGAACAGACTGTATTCTACGAAATGAATTTGGATGCATAGCTGAGATTTGGCCCCTAATCTTTTGTTTCTAACTTTTAACGTAACACTTCACCTTACCAGTTGAGCTAATATATTGTTTATTTGTCCCCACCCCCTTATATGTTGTTGCTATGGTAGTACATAATGTTATTATCTGTTGTTGCTAGGGGGCGAGGTGCCTGAAGGTGTAGGGGGCGGAGCTCACATGGAGATGAATTTCCTGACTCATTCTACGTCTGCAGCTAATCAAGACATCATACGCTATCTGTCACCTCAACTGCTGCATGTACGTGTGTGTGTGTGTGTGTGCATGTGTGTGTGTATGTATGTGTGTGTGTGTGTGTGTACGTATGTGTGTGTACGTATGTGTGTGTGTACGTATGTGTGTGTGTACGTATGTGTGTGTGTAGGATATCCTGACCCACGGGATGGTGTTATAGGATTGCACATAGTAGCCCCTTCATTATGTATTTTAATATGATTTCATCTTCATCCACTTTGTCCTTGCTGCCACACTCTTTCTTTCTCTTCTCTTCATTAATCCTATCATTTCCTCCTTTATCCATTTATTAATTTTCACTCCAGTTTACTTTTCAGTATATTTAATAAACTTCTGATTATTTCCCCAAACATACAGTCACTGTCTTTATATGTCAAAATATTCTATTATACGAAAAATATACTAATTGTTTGACGTCTTCAAACTCCTCCCACTAACAGAACATGTCTCCAATGAACCTTCTCCCGTATCTGAAGTCTCGCTCTCTCCTATCAGATGACGATGTCGACTTCCTGTACAATCCTAGCCACACCAACAAAGAAAAGGTGAAGCGCATCGTGCAGGGAGTTCCCAACAGAGACATGGACGCAATGGAAGCGTTCGTGGACTGCCTGGAGATGGACTCGACTGACCAAGGCCATGTCTACCTGGCCAAGAGGTTCAAGGAAGCCATCGAGAAGAAGAGGTTGTATCCTTTCAGTAAGTTGCTGCTGAGTAAGAGAAGATTTAAAGGTTAATTACGGCGCAATATTAAAATTCTTTATGTCACTTCATAGAGGAATTCTGACAGTGCATGTATATTCCTAGACCACTTTGTTTCTTCTCAACCCATCGGCTAAATTTTTACACAATCAACTCATATTTCCTCTAATTTGAAGGTGTTCTGGACTATCTAAAAACCATCTGTATAATTATATGAGTGGATATGTGAGGGCTTGTGTGTGTGCATACTGTACTATAATAAACTAATACCTATTGTGCTATTTAGAAGCAAAGAATTATTGCATAAGTAATGGAACAAATTTGTTTTAAAAATCAAGATTCCTATGATGTTTCATGTTTATCAGAATTTTTTTAAATAATGGCTTAAATACTTCGTAGTGTTACCATATTTTGAAGGCAATTAAAACTTTAAAAAATAATGATTTACCGAAATAAGTTTAAAGCATTTTGAACTTCACACAACTATCAATGATCCAACTAAATATGAAGTCAAGCTACACTACACCACACACACAGCTGTGATAATACCCCAAACAACTAGGCCTGACTCTACTTCTGATTTCATCACACACACCGTAACCTGATGCTGGAGAGAGCCAACGATGCGTGTGTGATGTGTAGATTGTGTTGAGTGGGCGTGCAGGAAGGAGGTTGGTGAGTTGCCATATTAGTATAGTTTTATGCGGCAACAACGAGTGCTTGTATTCCGTCGAGATTTGCTTCCATATCCTATGAAATATTATGTCAATGTTTTGCACAGCTAGGCTAGTTTCTTGTCTGGTAACCGCAGAGGATGGGATTGCAGGAGGCTTGTGTTGTAACCAGGAGCAAGGCTCCTCCGTCGTCTCGTTTATATCGGTGTGAGATTATTGCATGTGACAGATTGAAAATAATTTACTCGATGCATCCTCTAGCCTGCAAGCTCAGGTCATGTCTGATTCTCTGGTTTGCTCCGGCTGTTCAACTTGCGTAGGAATATTCATTTCTTTCCCGCTTGTATTTTTGGTTGGGTCATTACATGAAATATTATCCAGGAGTAATTTTAATATTTTAAGATACAAAGGATGATAGAGAAGTCATTAACCCTCAGCGCGCATGCGCGAGAGGGTTATAGTAGTCGTCTAGTCTGTCTGTCTATCTGTCTGTCACGCTCTGATTTTGGAGAATACTGACAATTAACAGTTGATTTAGGTATGAACTTACTCAGGATGAAGATTTAAGACCTTTTATTGTGCTACTTTTTTTTAATTTCGGGCTAATCGTTGAGAAAATGCGAAGCTTTCAGCTCCGCGGTAGGTACCAGCTTTTTTGGGCAACGCCCCCTAGTGTCGCGTCATAATCACGTGAGCAAATAATTTCTTGCAGCCAGCGGTGTAGTTTGATTCATGCTCAGGGAGAGTTGAAAGAAGTGAAGTTTCACGTTGAAAATGTGTATCTGTGAGTGTTTCTGGCTAGTTTAGCTTCTTATCCTATGAAGACAGCATTTCCATGTACCATTTTCATTGGTCAAGCTATTTTGATGCCTCATTAAAATAGCTAACAGATTGCTTGTTCTTTTGGAAGGAAATATTGTAATAGCTAGGTAGTGCTTAATAGCGCTGAGGGTTCGCACCTTTGGTGCTTCATTTTAAGTTTGCAACTTCTCTTGCTTTACAACTTGCACGTATACAGTTGTACTCTTAGAGATGAATTCATTTAATAGTAATTATTATTAGCTATGTATTGATAAACCAAAACTTTGCGAAAGATCTTTATCAGTTGGATGATATGAATCACTAAAAACTGAAAATAATTCTTCAAGATCGGAACGTATTGGATTATGAACATTACGTATATTTAATTTTAAATGTTCAAGATTATGTATATCTTCCCTAATTTTTAGGACCTGATACAAGAAGGTATGATATTATAATAATATATACACATGTTGTGTTACAGAACGATTATCTTCCCTGCGTAACAAGGGTCAGTCTCACACTCCACCCAAACCGCCCCCACGCACGGATTCCAACACCCGGCACATGATCCGAACCGACATGTCGTCCACGACAGCCGCCGACAACCTGTCGTCCAGTCACAGCTCCAGCAGCATGGGAGACGAGAAGAGAGAAGAGATGAAACCCAAAGTACCCCCCAAGAAGTTCCGTCGTAGTCAGCAACAGCTGAGTTCACCTTCCGTCTCGTTCCACAAGTTTGCTCACGATTCATCTGAGATGAAAATGAGCCAGAGTATGGACCCCATTCCTTTTATGGGTGATAGTTCCAATGTGGGTGTGGTCAAGGACAGGACATCGTCCTTTACCAGACCATCCAGCTACAGGGCTTACGCTGGGAACTTCTCCAGCTTGCCCAGGACTCCGTCACAATCTAGTGCTATTGATATCGACTCGCGCGGAACTAAACCGTACTCTTCCGCTCGCTATACCGCCGTGGACCCTCCCAAGCCAAGCCCCACCCACAATTCTTCCGGAAGCAAGCGAAGAGGCCTGTGGATTAGCCGGAATGCCTCGTTTCACTCTGGAATGGAAGATCATCGGGTTATAGTCACGCCTCTGGACGTCACTGCCGGGACACTCTCGGAAGACACGGATGATGATGGCTACCTATATCGCCAGGGGTCCATCGATCGTGATAGGGATAGGGGTGGGGCTAATTCCGGGGGGAAATCTTCGTCTGGGTATCATAATGAGAAATCTCTCGTTTCTCTTCCTCAACCATATGTCCCACCTCACCGACGAACTCACGATGTCATACTCGAGGATCCATCGGCTGTAGGTAGTAGTAGTGGGAGGGACCCGGGGGCGCGGTCACCTGCTACGTTTCCTCGCCAGGCGCCCGGTCGCTCCCATTCTATGCACGTCCAGGGTGAGAGGGCTGGTAGTCGTGGCAACCCAGCTGCACATGGCGGAGGAAATGCTGTACGGTTTACCGAAACTAGTTCAGCCATGGTAGTCCAGGGCGTTGATGGCAAGAGGGGGAGTGGCTTGCAGAGGGGTGGGTCGCTTGGACCAAGAGACTATAACGCTGATGGTTTTCATCCTCTGCCGGGTTCAAATTTAGCGCAACAGTCGGTAAGGGATCTCCAAGCCGACAACGAAGAGGCATCGGACAAGCTAGGTGAGCTGATGAGTCCAGCCTTGAGGAAGCATAGGAGAACACGGAGCTACGAACCCACAAACGTTCCTCCATCACCTGGGGCTGTGTCACCACAGAGTGCCACACCATCAAGAAGAGGCGTATCTGAATATTTCCCTACACCAAGCGTATTGGAAGAATCTCCTCTTCCTTCTGACCAAGGTCCTAAAGTGACAGCGAATATGGCTCCAGGGGGTGTGGTCGAGGGAGGAGCCAGCGATGTGACATACGTGGGGGCTGCTCAGGATATCAACCAACAGGTATGTGACATGAGATGAAGGTTGCTTGGTTACTCACATTGTCAGAAAGTAAGACAGATAGTTTGAATTTTTATATGAAGTCTAATTGTATGTGCCTTTTAACTGGGCGTATTGATTGAATATACTGTTGTTTGTTGTGTTTATACCACGTATTAGGAAATAGGTAATACTAATTGCATTAATATTACCATTAGGCATATTATGTTGTTTGTGTGTGCGTATGTCTGCATGTAGAAGATGATAAAGAAGAAGATGCAATGGCTACAACAGAAAATTAAATTCAAGGATTTCCCAGAGGTCAGGCACTAAATATTTATATCCAGTGGGCGTGCCCAGAAAGTTTACGCATTGAGTCCTAATCTCTTCTCTCTGAGTTAACATTTACAATATGGAGGTTAAACAGATATAGTTTGATAGTAACGATCCATCAATATAATTATATACCTGTCAGGTTTGCTATGAGTTGTTTGTCTGTATAGTGTGCACTAGAGCTGTGACTTGCCTTCCTCCTTCCCAGGTTGTTCCAACTTTCCTTTAGTGCAGAAAAAAACCTGTCTCTTTGTGAACCCTGTGCAAGTTCTACTTTATAAGAGCAGTGCTTTTTTTTTTTTAGGCCTTTGGGGGGGGGGGGGGGGGGGGGATTTTGCTCCTTCTGAAAATGGTTTTGCCCCCGCTGAAAATTATTGTGGCAGTCACGGTGACATAAGCCTCAAAATTTTCATAAATTTCATGTAAATGAGAAACGTGTTACCTGAAATTTCAAAAAGATTGATTAAAGTAAGACCAAGTAAAAAATACCTTAAAGGTGATGCTAATCATCCTGATCTAATGCAATATGGAGTTAATTACATACATAATTGTGTTGTTGTTAATTTTAATGTGGTTTTGCTGATTGTCATATACACATATTTTGGTTTTTCAGGAGGTGAATTTTGACTCTGTCACTCATTATCGGACTCCCAGAGAAATCGTTTATAGTGGAACTCTCTATGAGGTAAAGGGTGGTTAAATTAGATCAACTGAAATTCATGTATGAGCCCAGCAAGAAGTATAATCTTATTGAATTGTGAAGATCAGGAAAAAAATAAAATTTTAATTTTTTTTTTAAATCATGAATCAGTATGTACTACAGTTGTTGATATAGTAAAAACTAACTTATAATTCAGACAGAGAAATCAGTCACATGACATGCAGACTAATCAAGGGATCATGTGATATGAAATGTATGATATAATAAATAAATCAATGGAGTTGTGATTGTTATATTTTCAACACCTACAGTAGAAGACAAAATAAAGTTCTGAATTTCGTTCTGTAGAACAGCTGTTCCGTTTGACCGCGTAACTGTTTTAATCTTTCTCGTTCACCGTATGTCTCGCTCAAAGAAGAAAAAAAAAAATTGTTTATCCAATAAAACATTCCGATTTTTTGTTTACAGGCTCCTGAGGCGGAGCTGTTCAGGTTAAAAAATTTTTGAAGCCGCTATATTAGAAGTTGTCTCGTGGAGAATTGTTAGTTCGACCACCATATAGTATTGATTATTTCTCAATGTTAGGGCCTTCTTGGGTTTAGATTTTTTATTACTAGAGGTCCATCAGTAGCTAACAGAAGACCTACGAAGTGCGGACCTCGTTTTAGCTCTGTGCCCACCGGAACTTTGGTCTGCAGCTTTATTGAAGCAAGTTAAATTTTTGTACAATCTTTTTTGCACTATCCCCATAGTGTTTAAGGGTCGATACAAGGCCTTAGCTTGCTGATATAGCTATGGAAGAGTTTCTAGCTAGAAAATATCTGTTGATCAACGGAAAAGCTTAAACCGTATTTTACCATTTTAGTAAACAGTCAAAATAGTAGGAACGCAATGGTAAAAACTACGGTTAAAAAACTACTGTTTTACGGCCGTACTATGGAACTTTATTTTGTCTCCTCCTCCTGTACCTCTTCTCAATCTTCACTTTATCTCAAGATATCTTGAGATTCCATTCCCTATCATTATGTTTGTGTGTTTGTATGTGCGTGCAGAAAGGGAAGTCGAGGTTTGTAATTTTACTGACGGACATGTTACTCGTGCTGAAGCCAAAGAGGAAGGGCAAGTTTGGTGGGCGTGGCAACTCTCAGAACCAGTTCATAGACTGGTTCACTGAGGTCGACTGCAAGGCTAAAACAGTAAGTGCTGACGTACATACATATTGTGGGAGGTCATGATGGTGACGAATGGAGATTACAAGATGATGGGTGTGGTTCTAAATTTTCATGTGACGGAGAGACTTGACCCTCAAGCCACTCCCACTTTCTCTACTGCTGTTACTATTGCATTGATTATGTCATTATCAGAAGGAAAAAAACATTTTTTGTCAGTTTTAGCAGCCTTTATATGAAACTTAACTGAAGTCGTACTCGTTTGCATGTATATGTGTGATCGTGCACCAGAAGATGGGGCACAATGATGGCCCTGACAAAGAACTTTTTCATTTACAGTTTCGTTGGCTTCCAGATATGGAGCTCTCCAAGTTTCATAGTGGTAGATAGCTTCAATGGTTGCTGACCTACAGGACCTATTTTTTCAATCTTTAATTCATTTTTTGAAAAAGTTTATTGATCTTTTCCCAATATTTACATGTGCTGTGTTGTTTCAGATTTTCCTGTGTACATGCATGAGTCAGCATACAATATGGAGAGATATTTCATAAGTCTGTTACTATAGAACCTGGAATTACTTATATATATATAATATGTATGTGTAGTATATTATATTGTTCAGAATAATAAACTTGATTATGATCTTAATTGCAAGTTAAATTATACATCATACAATGTTAGTGTAGAAGACTTGTTATTACTTGACTGATGATGAATGCTCTGGTTGCTGCACGACAGTAAAATAGTTTTGTAAATTCCAGAACTCTTAGTGTATTTTGTTGGTCAATGATAAGTCGTTGAGAGAACTGACGATTGGATTGATTGACCGTGTGTTAAATGAAAGGGAGTGGCAGATGGTTGAGAGACCGCGCCTCCCTAAGTTCCAGGTGCGGTGCAATGAGGCAAGAATGGGAGGGGTCCATTCTCTTTATGTTCTCTTGATCACTTCAGATGGATAATTAATTATCCATACCCAATGGGTACTCCTCCACACAGCTGGGTTGAAAATTCCTGATCTTTGTTGTTAAAACTGGCTAATACCCTAGTGTAACCATGGCGATCGACTTGCTTTGCTTACATTTCCTATTCCTTGTACTTCTGATATTTTAAGAGCTTTAGTCATTTGTTTATGAAAGTTAAAGTATTAGTTTTAATAATTAGTTGCTCAGTTCTTATTATATCTGGAAATGAAATGACTTACTAGCTGTATGTGTGTGCTTGCTTTGATGCAAACATGTGGAAAGGGATGTCACATGCATGTGGATCATGCATGTCTATTTGAACAAAAGTAATGCACTGTTTCCTTGTGTTGAACTTCAACTTATTGTTCGCTTCTTTTGAGCTATGGGTATCTTTCTCTTGCAGCCATTCCTGCTACATCTGCTGTCCATACAGGCCAAGTCTCGCCGAGCATGTGAGTACCTGCATGAATACATGTACATGTAATGCAACACACATGTATGAGATGGTATGCATGTATATATCTATATGAGAATTCCTCACACACGACATCTGTAGTAAACTTAATTATCATATCAATAATAGTGGGAGAAAGGGGAATATTGATTTGTGCATTAAATGTTTTCATTTATATTGTTTCTTCATTACTATTTTCTTCCACAGTTTCTGAATCCTTCATCCTGCACTACAACAGAGGTTCATCTATGAAGAAGATCAATCTCCAGGCAGTCTCTAAAGAGGCAAAGTGAGTGCATGGATAAGGAGGTGTGGCTCTGCACATGCTCAGTAGTATTAGTGCAGCATGTCTTGATGATGGCATAGTAATCATGTGAAAGTGTGTGTATAGTGATGTTAGTTCTATTTATTTGTTAACACAGAGATATTTGGTTGGATCATTTATTTGACTCCATCAGAGCTAGCACGACCGCCAATGCAGAATGTGCCGTCCTACTCAGACCTAGTGGTGAGAGGAATTATGTAGTTTGTGTGTGTTGTTGTATTATGTAATTGTTGATAATGATCTCTCAACAATAAGTTTTATGTTGTTTTTGTTTTTTTTTCGTAATTGTTATAATGCTACTAGAGTTTTGAGCAGTAACTGTTTGAATAAATTACTCCATATAGCTGAGATACAATGCTTTGGTTTTCTTTTCTTATTATTATTTTTTATTTATTAAATTTTTTTTTTTGGTAAAGCTAAAAGTATAGTTTAATATATATTTCCACCAGCAAATCATATGTACCAAATGTTTATAATTGGCGAGTGAGCGTAGCGAGCGAGACACTTACAGGGGTAACACAATTGAAAATCGGGGATATTTGTTTATTTATTTGTATATATGTATGGACGTACGTAAGGCATTTTGTATTTGACCCTCGCGTTTTTGTGTTAGTTATGTGGTCGACCCCGTTCCAAATTGCACTAAACAGAATCCTCTGGTTTAGAAATTGAATTGTTTACCGTTTTGAATTCTTTTGCGGGTGCAGTTAAAACTTGAAAACTAGAGGGACTTCCATTTCTATTCGAGTTAGTGGCGGTGGTAAGTCAATGCGCTCTTTGTCATGGTTATAAGCCGTGCGCAACAGTATTTACTTGAAAATACATTGTCCACTAGACTACCGCGAAGGTAAGTCTGTGTAGGTGCATGTCCAGTTGTGTCAAAGCATCGTGTGTTACAACCACTACTTAGCTAAAGAATATCACAAAGAAAACGTTGTTTTGCAGAGAGTTGTTACTATGGCACTGAAATCCCTTTACCGTGTATGCGAAATTAAAAAACTGGACCTTACTTTCAGTAGCTTCAGTGTTAGAAGTCAAAATCATTCATATAAAAATAGTATTTAGGCTCGCTCGCCATTTGTGCTCAAGCACATCACTAGTGATAATGAAATTTAGTGTAATGTTCTCTGCTTACATACTAAAATTAACGTTATAAGAAGTCAAACAAAAAGCTATCTATCTCCTGATTATGTTGAGTGATTTATGGCAGGTCTAATATGAATTTTGTGTTACTTATCTACTATAAAAAATAATTCTCTATATTTAAAATTTGAATGTAAATAAAGTTATGAAGTGATGTTGTCAAATTGACCGTGATTTATTAATAGTGTAATTGTTAATTTGTTATATTTTGTAGCCACTCCAGTTCATAGTAAGACTTCTCGGAACGCTCTGTCTCTGACTATTAAGGAAGCTAACAACATCGCTTACTCCAGTCAGCTCAACACTAAGAACCACTTCTGTGTCATCACAGTCGGCCGGCACAAGTGCAGGACTCCTTCTGTACCTGCCAAATGTTGGCCTACTTGGAACTACAAGGTAGGCGGAGATAGGGTGTGGCTATATCTGGGGTTTTAGAATGGCCTCTCATTGTATGTGTATGTGTATGTGTAGATTCATTTCTGTGACTTTGAACTTCAAGATATTTTACGAATCGATTTCTACACAGAAAGACTTTCTTGTCCGGATTGTAAGTTTTGGGTGAAGACTTCTTCTCTCGCAATTATAATAGCATATGATACTTAGTAAAATTGTACTCTTTCATTTCTTGAATCTTTAACTGAAGCTTGTAATGGATTTTTGTGATAGATTCTGGTATCATTGTTGTTAATTATAAAGATGAGAATACAGTTCTGAAAGAGAGAGAATACATCTAATGAAAATTCAGTATAGTGTAGCTATAATTGCTTGTTTAATGAGCTATATTAGCTAATTCGCTTACTGGACTATATTAATTTGCTTGCTTAGGTTTTTTGGGGTTTGTTGAGATAAATCTGGAGTCTGCCTCTCAGAAGCACCAGTTGAAACTTGGCCTGACAGAAATGCAGCTGAAGAATCAGAACTTACCTCTCAAAGAAGGCAGAGGAACTCTTACAGTGGACTTTGAACTCAAATGGGACAAAATAGCTCACCAGTCTTAAAATAATAGTTTTAACTTTTTACTTTCGTTTTTTTTTTGTTTTTTTTCATTCTGTCAGTTTTGTCTGTTTCATATAATATTATTGAAGCACTTTTTAACCATATTATTTTGCAATGAAATATTCCAATTCTTTGTTAATTAATTGTTGCCTCACATTTAGTGAATTGATGGCAGGGATCATGATGACGATGATTATGATGATGATAATTACAATGATGATGATTATGATGATGACAATTGCAATAATGCAAAGAGATGAAATAACATTGTGAGTATAGCTACTGTTAAAAACTCCATAATGAGAACCATTGGGAACAGGGTTGCTTTTGGTTCACAAATAGCTATGAGTTTGTGCTTCAAGAGATGATAAGTGCTGTTGGTGTTCGTTAGGGTCGTGGGGTAAAAAGAAAAGTTCACAAAATGAGGTAATTAAGCTCTCAGAGAGTTCACTATCCATAGAGCAATTATTGTTGCTGTAGCTAAACATGTAGAATTTTATCACAATAATAATTCAAAGAGATGGCATCTTAAAGTGTCAATAACATTATTTCAGCTTACATTGGCTATCAGCAATTAGCCATTGTACTAACAAAAAATTCATATTTGGCTCACAACTTACCTCTGAACAAGTCAGGAGTAACAATGCTTTACCTTGCCATGAGGAGTGTAAGGACTTGGGGGGGGGGGGGGGGGGGAGTGCCTTTGTAAAATTTTTTTGCTTTAGTTTAAATTACTCAGTCATGCATTAATAACTCTAGATACAGCTTCTTACATATAGGAGTTTATGTTATTTTACTCATGCTAACTTATAACTCGCACAAATATCTTTTGATGAAAACACACTCCCTCAGCCCCCCCCCCCCCATTCCTACACATGTGTGCTTGTATTTCTTCAAATACGGGTAACGATCACCACATTAGCCAAGTTCACACAAGTGAAGCCATGGTGAATGATCTTCAAAAACCTTGTGATATTGGATCACTTTTGGTCATGCAAATGAATAGTACACCCATTGCTTAACACACAGGCGACAAACATTTCCTTTTCTGAATTCCTAACTATCTGATTGACTTGATTAAACTGTAAACTACAAAAACAAAACAAAAAACAACAACAACCAACAAGAATTAAAAAACAAACAACAACAACAACAACAACAAAAAAACAACAAAAAACAACAACAACAAAATAAAACAACAACAAATAAACCAAAAACAAAACAAAAAAAAAAACCAGTTATAGCTACATTGCTATAATAAATGTTAAACTTAGTCTGATTCTAGACTTTCAAAGTGACTCCTTACTTATAATAAAATAAGGCTGAATAAATTATTCTTCAAAATTTTCCCTATAATATGCTATTCCCCAATTCTGATAAACTCAACCCATACATAACTAATGCTTGAAATTCAAAATTCTCAACTTTCTAAATAAACGTACAAGATAATGCTATCACTCATGTTTATGTAACTGTATGGGAGCATAGCTAATTAAAGTTTCAGTACAATCTTCCATTGCAGAGGCTTGCTGTTTGGATTTTTTTTTCCTAACGATGAAACGGCTCACTATGTACCTTCTGAGGAAGGCTGTACTACAGTATCAGTTGGCAAGCAGCTGAAATATGCAATGCAACTCCCTCACATTATTATTTTGTCCAAATGCTGGCTACTGGTGTTACCACCATCAGCTTCAAAGTCAGCCTCAATTTCCTCTACAAAGCTATCAGCATCACTTTCACACTCAGCCGTTGCAGTTGTGGTTGTGAGTTAATCAAGCAATTGATAATAATTGTCAACTACTGTATGATGAAACTCACACCCACTGGCCTACACATTCACACCTACACAGACGACAAACCTGCACTATTCATATCAACAGCTCTGATAGCATGAACAGGTCTTTCATGTGTCATGATTATGCTGATTGCTCTATTAACCTCATACTTCTCTGCTGTGCACAATTTTTAATCTGAGAAAAATTATCTATCCTTTATGTGTAATTTTTAAAGTTACCTAAAATGCTAGAAAATGCTTCAGCATACCTAATGCTTCAGTGCTCCTAAAAATGCTAAAAAAAATTGCTAGAATAAATAGCTAGACTAACTAAAACTTACCCATAATGTTAACTACATGCTATCTATCTACAGTCTCTCTCAATATACTCAGCTAGCTAGCTACCTGATGTACATTATTTTTGCCCTTCACCTGTACACTAGTTTCCAAATTTTTCTAAAGCCAGATCTTCTATATTTTTCTTTGAAGTCAGTGTTAATTAACCTTGTCTCGAGTGATTGAAGCTAGTTAAAATTATTCTAAATCTAACAAACTCTATGAAGGACTAATTCCGAAGTCATTCAACTAGCTATTGGTAACTAATAGCTAGCTAAAAAAAATCTTGAAAAAAATAATGAAATCTAGTATAATGACAGTAAAAATTAAAAATAATTCTCTCTCTTCCAAGCATCACAATGTTCTTTCATTTTGCTCAAGCCTTTATTTTTACTTTCCCATGGCTGCAGGATGTGCTATACACTCATGATCCATTCAGTGCTGGTGGGTACGGTATTGTCACTTTACTAGAATACCAGACTGGAATGTTGTTTTGATGTCAAAGTGTACTCTCTCTGAATGCTCTCACAGTTTTGCTTGGTATCTATCAAGTTTCTAGAGAACAACTCTTTAGCACTAATAGTTGCATTGAAAGAACTCTCTTACCCACTCTATTGAACTCGATCATATCCATAACCACACGTTGAATTAGCACGAGGAAACTATGCTTACCACTTGAAGGGTAGTTTGACCTTGCCCTGCAATACAATATCTGGTTAGTGTTACCTTGGACTTAAGCAAGCATAAGACAACCTAGTCCTTAGCGAATGTGAATGAGCCAGGAACCTGCATAAAGTATACTAGATAGTAGCTATTAACAAATGATGGGTGTATCATATTACTTGCAATGATGTACAGTAATATCATTTTAAAATTCAATCTCTCACACAAAGTATACATTATGTGATGTCCACCAAGAAGTGGCAAAACCAAAACATTTCTAGCTGCCCCTGCTAATTTGTATCCTGGATCATGGTAGAAACTTCATGTGAGTTAGCCACAGAGAATTGAGTTTGAGAAGTGCATCTATCACAGGGCAAAGTGGAAATCCCCGTCATCATTAATAAGAATTATTTAATTTTCACCACAATATTAGTAGATGATGGGCAAAGTGTCTTATAAGTGTGGCATATAAGTGTGGCATTTAACTCTATCATCTATAGGGAAAGTGGTGAATATTATATCCTAGATCTGACGATTGGAAATTCTACTTGTCACTATGTGCATGAATCCTGAAATTTAAGCAATTTCAAGTACTGCTCTCACTTAAAGTCAATGTATATATCCCAAAAAGTACCTCACATGTGGTAATTTCCTGTTATTAGTTTTTTTAAATGAAATATAACTTCATGAAAATACTCACCAAATAGCTACTAGTAAGCTTATGGATATAATGTAGTATGGAAATGAAGTTGAATGCCTCTGGTCAACTCCTCCTGATTGATTTCCTGCTACTTTTTATCAGCTTTTCATGAACTTACTGAGACTTAGCTCTGGGATGTGACTCAAAAGAGAAACCCAGTTTTCTAGCTATCTCCCAAGCACCTTGTGCTGATTAAAAATATATAGTAATCTGTGGTCAATCATATTGCTTTCATCACACTCACAAGTGAAACATAAAAGCAGCTGCTAGTGTATATAAAAACTAAGAATGTCCAAAACTAAAGTCTGATGCAGTGTTTAAATTATTCTTTGTCATGCTGCCTGCCTTCCTTTTCTTCCTGCAGTGTTCACCCTACACTTGTTGAGATGTGCAGTGGTCAGTTACCAATTTCTGAGGCCTAAACTTACAGCATGGAACTCACAGCAGCATGCTCAAAACATGGTTTACTTTAGCTCACCTGACAAAAAAAATATATACAAGAATTTTTTTGACTGCTTTATAGCAATCCTTGATAGTGTCTTCCTCCTTCCTCAGACATTACATTCTCATGAGCAAATTGAGAGCGAGCCTGCAGCCACGCTTTAATCACTGGCAAGTGACCTTTCTTGTTCCCACACTTTTCAGAACTTGGTGAATGAAGGGTTAGAGTGAAACGAAACTCTACGGTTTAGCGATCTATAGCCAACATGCGAGATAATTTAATACTTCTTTGATTTAGTTCCTGGTACATCTGAATTCTGAAATCACGATATTACTATCAATATAATGTTGTTTGCCTGGCACCCCATTATGAACAATAAGCATTTAACATTATATTTGCTAAGACGCATATAAATATCTTAGAGTTTAAATGTTTTTAAATTATGAAACATTAGTAAGCTAAAAAGACAATAACTTTCAACTTTTCCACAATTACTAGTGATGTGCTTGAGCACAAATGGCGAGCGAGCCTAAAGACTATACTATTTTTATATGAATGATTTTGACTTCTAACACTGAAGCTACTGAAAATAAGGTCCAGTTTTTGAATTTCGCATACACGGTAAAGGGATTTCAGTGCCATAGTAACAACTCTCTGCAACTGCTTGAATTGAAGGAAAAAAACAACAACAAAACAATACACGTTATTTAAAAGTTTTCTTTGTGATATTCTTTAGCTAAGTAGTGGTTGTAACACACAATGTTTTGACACAACTGGCCATGCACCTACACAGACTTACCTTCGCGGTAGTCTAGTGGACAATGTATTTTCAAATAAATACTGTTGCGCACGGCTTATAACCATGACAAAGAGCGCCACCGCCACTAACTCGAATAGAAATGGAAATCCCGTACGTTTTCACTGCACCCGTAAAAGAATTCAAAAAGGTAAACAATTCGGGTGATATGGGTACTGATCGATAAACAGAGGATTTCATACACACGTTATATGAGGGTCTGCAAACAGCGATCAGTAAGAACTAAACCAATTACTTGTACTGGTGGGGGATCATAAAATTAGGGGAAGGGGTTCATTATTCAATAATTTGGGACTAAATTCACAGTGAATGATGTCTAGGAAGACTACATTCACAGTAAATAATGTAGTGGGGAGATATTATTCACCAAAAATATCTAGAAGCAGGGAGGCATTTGTTTGGAAGACAGAATTCGTTGAGACAACTAGCTATGAGTGGGAGGAGTAATCTAACCCTGTAAGTTAAGTGTGTGAGCATATTAATTCCATTTCACAAGCAGGAGCAAAAGTTTGTCTCTAAAATAATATTTATGATACCACAACTGTGGGAACTTACAGCAATCTCCTAGTTAACTGACGCAAACACAACTTGCACTAGGTCAGTTAACCAGATCCTGCTTCGCTGTTAAAGGGTCTGGTCAAATGCAATAGGGTGACCTGTGTCAGTATTACAAATTTTATCCAACCAGGCCCACTAGGTTACTGTGAAGAGGTGTCCCAGGCTAGGTTTCCAAGCTGCAAATCACACTTGACACATATCGGGGATTCTCAGTTGGAGACCACTCTCCTTTGTTCTTGTCTGGCACTTCCTAAGGTGGCTTTTGTACTCTGGGTGCCCCGCATGTCACTGTTGCTAACTTCACTAGAGCCTTGACACTACCATTCACCATACCCTGGAAAACATCATTGGTGGCCCCCTTTCGGAATGGCTCTGGAGGAAAGCTAGCCTTAATAAGGGGACCTTAACTTGGAAGAGCTTCTAAGCATGAACCAGCTGCTTACCAAACCTTCACCAGCAGCTGCCAGCCCCTTCTCCTGAGGATACTTGGCCAACCCCTGCTTACTTCCTTACTTCCTCAAACATTGAAGCCTCAGTACAAGCCCTTGCTATTGCTGCCAACCACCCAGACTGGCAAGGTTTAGGTGATATAGATGTTCCCCTATGGCAGAAACACCTGTCCTGTACCACCCTTAGCCCCCTCTTTAGAGCACTAGCTCACTCCACCTGCTTGCCCCACTGGGGATTAGCTAAATGTTGTACCCTCTGATCATCTGGATCTCGATCTCTATGATAGGGAGTTTTACTGCTGTTTGCAATACTGGCTAGGTGTCCCGCTTTTCACAGGGGTGTCAGAACAGATGCGGCCAAGAGGCTAGCCACACCAGTATTTTAACAAAAAGGTGTGTGTTTTATTTTTTCTACTCTTTATCTGATCTTGTGGTTGTTGTGAACTTGGGCTGTCGAAATCAAGCGGTCGAAATGACTTTTGCTATTGAGCCTTTTAGAAGATTTTAGGAAACTCCAGACCTACCTGGTCCTTCATTTACTAATCCAAAGCGGAAAAAAATGTAGTTTGGAGGTTTTTCCAGCATTGTTGGTCTATAAAAGTCCTCCCAGTTAGTTATTTGTCACACATACTTGAAAATGTTTGAAAGAAAGCAAAGCTATGAAGACCATAAAAGGTGGATTCAGTTTTAAAGTGTTTTTTGTGTTCTTTGCTTAATATGTCCAAGTTGCTATATTAGCTTACATGTTGCTTCATCAAATACTCCTCTAGTACTGTTTCACTCCAATATTGGGCTTTGATGTCATGAAACTCTGATACTCCATTTACAGTGTTTAACATGCCTTGAAATGACACGAAAATGTTTAAGCGATTCAAGCATCGAAAAAACTGTGTATCATAATTTATACAATAATTACATTTAACTAAACTTACATTCTTAATTCGTACCATTTGCATACAAATGTACTGACAGAGCACACTACAAAAGTCCCAATAGAAGATGATTATCTTTAAGCAGTTGGCTTGCTGGCTGGTGACAAAAGGTTTTGATTTTTTGGTTTCTTCACCAAGCATTGCAATAATTTTATTAGAGTGGGTGCTTTAGATTGTAGCTCAGAAATAATAGCTAGTTTCCCAGCGAAAATGTTTTACTGCCTCTACTGTATCTCATAAAATGAGTCACTTTAAACTGAGGCAAGACCCTTCATTTCTTTCCTTATGATCAGTCCAACTTCTCTGAGAACTTTCTCTGAAGCAGCTTCAGACTTCATAGCAGTAGCAACCACAGCCTGGTAACAAGGTCTTGCATACTGCTTCACTCCAGCTTTACAAGATGGTGTCTTGACTAAAATTGTCTTTGAGCCTGATGGGTAGTCAATTGTTATCTAGAGAAAGAATTAATAGATAATATAGCTAACCATCAAATATTAATAAAAACACGAGAGAAGATGCAAAATACTGACTATTGAGCTGATACTGCTGACACAGTAGGCTGGTTGTGTGCTTGCTGTATCTCTGATTGTAAATGAGGACACTGAGTATTACAGGGAACAGATCCTGACCTCTTCAGACTAGAACTTGTACTTGAAAACTCACTACTACATGATATGGTGGAGGGCTTTAGGTGAAATGATGCTATATGCAATTCCAATTCTGATCTACACTGCTTGAGTTGATGCTCCAGCTCAGATAGTCTGAGTAACTTAATATCACAGTTTCTGCAAAGGTAACTGTTACTTGAACAAGTCTCCTCAATTTCCCTCAAGCCCAACACCAAACTTCTTCCTCACTTCATCAATCAATATAATTCTAGCAATCTCACTTATTCGCCATATATTTTCTTCCTACGCTTCTTCGCTCCTGTAGAGGATACATCACTTACATAAGCAGCAAGTAGCCATTGCGCTGATCACCTAAGCCTGCACCGTACTAATTTTTGCACGCATTTTATTTAGTTAGCGCGGTCAGATAATGGTCGAGCGCGGTTTACCCACTTAAAGTGGCCTTTCCCAGCGAAGCGGTAGGTAAAGGGTCTGGCTACGCCAGACTAATGCCAGACCATTATCTACGCGTAATAAACTAAGTACATCAAATGAAAGTTAATAATTCCCATTGTTGTATATTAAAATGCCAGAAATGAATAAAATAGTTATGACTTTATTGATTTACAAATACAAGTTTTCCTGGTCAACCCAAACGTTATTGTACATAACCTTATCTTCGATTTATTGCCAAAATTGGCAGAAAATAGATTTGCCTTTTGGACATATATCACCACCTTTTGCAGTATTAGCGTTAAAAGGGACTACATTGAAAATTTACTGCGGTAGTTCATCGCCAGTAAACTGGACTTACCTTAATTATGAAATGCACAGTATTGAAAGAGATGTTCCTGTGTCCAGTAAACACAAAAAAGGATACAAAAGCATTTCTTTATTCAATTTACAAGAGACCGATACTGGGGATTATTATTGTCACGGAATGATAAACAAGGTTTCATTTTCTTTACACGTGTATGTAGCGGTGTTGGACAGAAAAGTTACGGGCCAAATTATACCCAGTTGGATCGAATTACGTGGTGGTGAATCAATAACACTTACTTGTGGTAGTGATAAACCAGTTGAATGGTATGGTGTTGATATAAATACACAAAATAAAAGTGTGCAAGCAAATAACATCACATTATATAACTTGAGTGGACAACACAGTGGTCGCTATTTCTGCCGTGGTTACGACGGGGAGTCATTATTCCACGCAACGGCGATGGTTTTGGTGGACAGTTTTGTTGTAAGAATTTCTGAATATTCCTCCACAATGACTGTGCATGAGAGAAGTTACTAGTAACTTTGAACCTTTGACCATGATTGTACTTTCGTAATTATAGTCTACTGTTACAATCATTTCAGGAAGAAAGATCATACTGTTTATAAATTGCTATAATTAATGATTTTTTTTCATTCCAGGAAATTTGTTATTGTTCTTATAACTTTGATATTATCTACAGTGGAAGCAGGAATGTTAAGCAGGAAAGAGAAAAGATAATTTCAAAAGTGAAAAACTAGTAATGCTTGTAAAATACCTATCTGAAAAACATTAAAAGAATTTTACATCCCTTGACATCAGAACTGCTTTCAGATCTGCTTTCAGATCATTGAAAAATAAATTGGTTCATCCAAAAGTCAGACTTCCACCTATTAAAAAAAGGAGTGGTGTACCAAATAAGATGTAAAACTTGCCAAATGCTGGTTTATAGGGCAAACTGGACGACTTTGAAACATCGATTAAAAGAACATCAAAGAGCATTGAATTACTCTACATCAACACACTATAGTATGTCCAAGTTGAGTTGGCACGACCGCAAGCGCGGTAATTGAGGAATGCGTTTAGTACTTTACCGGAAGCAATTTAGTCATGTGAATCCAAGTCAATTAAGCGCGCAAACGTCAACGTTGCACGTGAAAAAGGGGCGGTAGCACAGGTGCCATTAATACTGTAACTATTGAAAGAAGGAAATTTAGTGAAGTTTATGGAGTTTTTGGGCGCTGTACAGCTCATCTCGTCTGTTTTCAATGATATTTATGTTTCCTATGCGCAGATAATGTACAGCAGATGGAAAACGCAAACTGGTGGGAGTTCTTCTAAAGAGACAGGATTAAAATCAGTGGATTCTACCTACTGTGTCCCAACAAATATTCTGATGTTCACAGGATTCAGCAGTACAGCACTGTAAACTTGTAGCTAAAGTTACTAGACTTTCATGTTAAATAAAATTATCAATTCTTTCATTTATTTATAATAAGGTATATGAAAATTGATGAAATGATAGAATTTAAGTAGTACACATACAAAAAATAGTTGTGATCCCAGTTGAAGGTGGAGTTCTACCTGAGTTGGTCCTAATTCTTACAATAAACGGCATCTATAATAGTGAAGAAAAGGAATTGGCATAAACACGGCTTTGACAAGCACACAATTTAACGGCAAACAGCGTAAGTGTGGCTGTATTACAAGTTGCTAGCTAAATGATAGCTATATCACTGAATAATATTGGCTATACGGCATTTGTTATTGAACAGGTAGACAAATGATCATACCAACTTCCTATCAGGTGGTCCTGTACCCTCTGCAACAACAGAACTCTCCGTCTATCCTGTTTCCACACTCGCAACCTAAGCTAATCGTGATATAAAGCTAGAAACACAGCAATCTGAGAAGAAGCCGCTCATTGTTTACAAATTTTTTAATGAAGACTGTCCGCGTGATAAATTGAGCCATACTGCGTGACTAAAAGCGGGCGCGTTTTGAGCGGGAAACCTGTGGTTTTTTCTATTCCAATGACTTTTGTATTGAGTTTTGGAATAGCACTTTCTCTCCGGTTTTGGAGTTTACTGAGGGAATATTTTTAACCGCTTAGGCGCGAGCTTTCCAATGGTGCAAACCCCGGATGCGTAGCTGCTTCCGTTCTAAAGTTATTCAAGTTTTTCTTGTGGCCAACTCAACTTCGACATACTATAGCAGCAGAGAACAACATTAATGGAACTAAGTTTTTTTTGTTTTATTTTTTACAGGTGTCACCACTGGGTTATATGGGAAACCCCTAGGTTAAACAGGAGCCGCAATTGTTAAACAGGAAATGTCTGGGATAAACAGGAAACGACTGTGTTAAAGGGAAACTTTAGCAAGCTGCAAAAACTTTGGAACCACCAGTAAACAAGTCAATTATTGTGTCTCACACTCAATTAACAATTGTATTGACACACATGAAAAGGGCTTTCTGTAAAAAATCATTCTCTGTAATTTTCCAGCTAAAACTGGTACCTGGTTTAGGGCTTGGTTAGTTTGAGCGAGAAGAATCAATGTAGTTGTTACTGAGGGAGATCCTGAGGTGACAACAGTATTAAAATCATCAATGAATTTTCACAGGCTAGAACACTTTAAGATGATACCTGTAACCATTATCTCCTCACTTTGAGTTTGTGGGAGGTTGGAAGATAGGTTCCATAATATATTGTGAAAGTGTGTTGTATATATATATATAATACTTATAGCACGAGTCAGAGTACAATATGGGAAAATATTTTACGAGCACGCAAAATATTTTCACGAGCCAAAGGCGAGTGAAAATGTGGCGTGAGAGTAAAATATCATTCCCATATTGTACGACGAGTGTGATAAGTGATTTATTGCTTCTTTGAAATTTTTCTCAACCGGTTACAATACAATTTTCATTGATTTTACTCGCTACGCGCGCTACAAGTAGCGTACAATATAAACCGTACAATATGGGAGAATACAGAACGCTCGCGTGATGCGGAAATATTCAAGTAAAAATATCAAAGCTGCAACCGGTTACAATACAATTTTCAATTGATTTTACTCGCTACGCGCGCTACAAGTAGCGTACAATATAAACCGTACAATATTATGGGAGAATACAGAACGCTCGCGTGATGCGGAAATATTCAAGTAAAAATATCGAAAGCTGCAATAAATATATATATATGTGATATATAGCTAAATGGTACTCAATCAGGGACTAGTGGGAGTCCCAAAATTTACTGGAGGGACTGTGGGAGTCCCCTGGAGACTGCTGAGCGCTAGCGATCTAGACCCGATAGTGGCGAATTGTTGTGAAATAATAGCTTATAAACCAATATTGAGGTTTGTACGCCTATTTACAAATCCAGCAACAACACAAGGACGAAGCCCGAGTGGGTGGGTATGTGAACCAATACAAACCGATTTTTACGGTTTATAGCAACTTTACAGCCAGTTGATAACAAATAGCTCTGTTTATAGCTCTCTCCGGTCATTTCCCCATTACATTTTAGTGGTTGCTACAACTATATCAACCTTTCCCTCCAATACATTATTGTACGGGAATACCAGGACTGTATCAGATTTATAGTACTGGACGACTAGCACCGTCGTTCAAGTAACGAACGGGTTATAATTAGAAGGAGAATCACCAAAACGATAGGGGGAAAAGAGAGGATGTTTTCGGGCTTAATAATGATATTCAAATTGATTTCAACAGCTGCATTACAATAACGAAATTAAGTACCATCAAATGTACCGAAATGGGTCGTGACTCCTTTCGTGCAGAGTAAACGTGGGGTCTTCTTCTGAAATTCGTACCACTAAACTATCCACTAAAATCTTAGCTTCACTGTGGAATAACGACTCCTCAGCGTATCCCCAGCACAAATAGAGACCACTATGTTGTCTTTTCAAGTTGAACAGTGTGAGGCGATTCCCTCGTACACTTTTATTTTGTGTGTGTATATGAACACCATACCATTCTATTGGTCTAGCACTACCACATATTAGTGTTACAGATTCACCATCACTAACTTCTATCCAATTGGGTATAACGTCGCCCAAAAGTGGTGCATCCATCACTAGCACATATATACTCATAAGAAGTGTATCGTTTTTTACCATTCCATGGCAATAGTAATCTCCAGAATTTTTTTTTTGTAAATTGACTAAAGTTATATTTTTGTATCCTATAATGTGGTTACTGGAAACAGGGAAACCTCTCGTTGCATTATAGTTTAAATCATAATCATGGTGAAAAGTCCAGTTTACTTGAGATGAACTACCACAATAAATTGTCAATGTATTCCCTTCAAACATTACTACTGCATATGGTGGCGCCATTATGTCCTAGAGGTAATTTTACTCTCCACCAATTTGTACAAGAATTAATATAAAATGTTACAAAAAATATATTACTGGAAAACAGTAATATATTATCTGCAAAGAGGAAATTGCAACTGGCTGAGTGTACCAAAAGGAGGAAATTGCTTTGTCAGTCAGGTATGATTGCTACTGCCATATGCAGGCGATATAATTTGGATGTGGTATTAATTGGAATTAATGTATATTATATTGACCTTCATACAATCATGCATATTGGCACAATAATATATAATACATATAACTTGTATGATTTGATAGCAGCATCCCAAAGTCACTGAAGCAAGGCATCTTCATGTAGTATTGACACACATAGTCCAGTAGTTCAGTCCAGTAGTTCAGGCCCGTAGCCAGGATTTCTAACGGGGGGGGGGTTACTTGAACAAATTTATACATAACCACACCCACTTAATAGGTACATAACCACTCCCACTTAATACCACACCCAGTTAATAGCCACATAGCCACACTTACTTAATAGCTACATAACCACACCTACTTAATAGCCACATCTCTTGTAATAATTAAGTTGCAACTGATATCATGTTGATGGTGTTAATTAGAAATTAAATAATAAGCCAGTTTGAGTGGATGCTTTTGTATGAATGTTCTACATATTTGATCTATATTCAAGTCAGTGTAATTGATATGAATGATTGCCAGACTACTAAGTCTTTCTTCGCTTTGAGTGGACCTCATGTAATTATTTAAGCGTTTCAAGGTGGAGCCTGATCTCTCACAGGAACATGAGCTCAAGGGGAGCGTTGCGAATAGCTTTAATATTGTCCAAATGATAGAAAGACTTTGTTGAGGATATTTCTTCAGTGACTTGTCTATAGTGTCAGGACGTTCACTCTTGGGTATGAGAATCCATTTTGATTTTCACCTACAGAATTCTTCATCCACAATAGTTGGATTTGGGAGATCTTCATGATAAAAGGACGCTTAGCTACTTGTTCTATCATGGCAAAGGATGAGGTAGGTGTAATATTATTGGGCAGTAGTTCTTGAATTGAAGATGCTGTTTTGCTGTGAGCAGTAAAACGAGAAGAAATATCACTAATTAAGTGGTCCAAAAATGGAACTATTATTGCTTCCTTGAAATAGTCTGCAACAGAACTATGTTCTGGGTTAGGCCGATTTTGTTGGCGGCTACTTGTACGGGGCAGCTATGCTTGATTGCTCAGCTAGTCTTGAGCTATGTTCAAAAATGTGCTGTGAGTAGTCTTCAACATTTTCTCTAAGCTTCTTCAGGTCAGCACATGACTCCATGACTGTTGTTACTCCAGAAACTATCATTATCTGTAGCCTGAAATTTTCCTGCAGCTTCCTTAAGATAAGAGAACGTTGTAGTGTGATTAACCAATACAAATTCAAAGGATTCTAAAGCTTTCGTGTTGAGCTAGATCATTTTTCTTATCTTCTGCTGTCTCACTATATAGAGGAAAATTGCTATCTCTATACAATATGACTTCACACATTTTAATCAAAAAGGGATGAGCCAAAGAAAAATGCTCCCATCCTTCAATATAAGTGTTGAGAAGGGGAACTCTACTTGTAGTATGTACTCGAGAATCAACAACAGCTTTAAGAAGTCCTGCTTTTTTATCTGAAGCTTTAACCCACCAAGTAAAAGCTTTTATTTAGTCAATGCAATTTCTGATTAAAGGAATTGAACAAGACTTTAAAATGGCAAGGTGTAATGAATGGCCTGCACAATGAGTATAAAGAGCTTTTGGTTGTTTCTCTAGAATTTTGGCCTGAACACCACCTTTTTCTCCATTCTTTGTGGATGCCCATCATATCCTTGACCACGTAAGTTGCACAAACTAAGCCCTAAATTTTCAACGCTATGAATAATGGCTTCTGTTATATCAATTGCCTGAACACGTTTTAACTTCACAAAACCAATAAACTCTTCACGAATCTCACAATGATCATCTACAAAACGGAGACATATGGGTAAATGTTCAACACCATTACTTGAAACTTCATCTGCTATGACAGAAAAGAATTCGGAAGCTTTTATTTCATTAACAATACCAGCCAAAATTATATCATACCCAATGACGTTAATAATGTCATTTTGTGATTGTGGAGAAATGTAAGTGGCATTTTTGGATTGAGGATGATATAAATAATTAGACAATATTGGGTCCGTCTCAGCAACTTGCTTTCCTAAAAAGAGAATTGCTCTTACAATCTGCCGAAGAATATGTTCATTTTCAGTAATCTTTTTCTGAATACTATCACTGAACATTACATCCACCCGTGTTGATGGATTTTCAACAGATAACTTCAGTGTGTCAGCCATTACAAGACAATTTTGATGGTAACGTAAAGAAGAGTGATTAGCCAATATGCTGCTAATTTTGATCCAATTTGAAAAGGGCCTATTTACAAGCATACCTTTATCTTTCCTGTCTGAAACAGAAAGTAGGATAGCATAGACCACAAAAAATGCCGTCTAACTTTGAACTATAAAGTAACCAAGGATACTTATTCAGCCAAGACTGATTAAACCTACGCTGAGCTGAAATCGATGAGAAAAAGTAGAGGGGAAAACAGCAGGTGGTGTAACATGTTGAAAAAGTAGTGAAAACTTCTCATCCACTGAGAGATTACTAACTAATTGACAGATCTTATCTATAGATTTCTCTGAGTCACAGATGGCTCCCAAATCATTAAATGGAGGTGAATCAAGCAGTGTTGAGGAGTTAACAACACAATCAGAAGTTCCTGCTGAACTTGATGCTGTTTTTCTAGTGTTTGTATTGGCTGTAAACCTAAAATAAAATTAATATCTAACAATCATTTAAACTAGATACCACACCTTTTACCTTCATCTTCACTAACTGCTTGTCTTTTTGAAAGAAAGGGCAAAAGGGTACTGTTAGCTCGCTTCATCAGGAAACAGAACAAAGCAAAATCAGCTGCATAAGACTGAACTCACTATGTGGAATAAGTAATTAGTACCTATATGCTCAATGCAGCTGCTAATTACATCTCTGAATACAGCTGTAATTTGATTCCAGCAAGCTAAGAAAGTTGAATGTATCTGTGAATGTTGTTCACATAATACAGTAATATTAGAAGAAAGTTGTATCCCATCAGTGTGTTAGCTGTACAACAGCTTTAAGGGAGGAGACCCATAGCAACCGTTGGCAAGGCTGTGGGAAGTGTTAAGTACACTATCAACCACAAAAATCTTCCCACCCCAACTGGCTCCGCGTGCCTCTCGCAAACTTAACTACCTATTGCAATGTTAGCGCGCGTCGTAGCAGGGGAAAAGTGCCCGCGTGAGTCCCCAACCACTCTAGACAACTCGTGGGTTAGCTTGACTACTTTGTTGTTACAACTGACCTATCTGAACAGCAAACTAATACCATGCCTTCCAGGAAGAGGATGAGAGCTATTAGTGCAGCCACAGAAGTGAGGAAAAGGAATTGTGCTTTGAGAAGAGGTAAAAATAATTATAATAATAAAAAAATAAAAAAATAAAATATATATTATACATACATAGCTATATTATATAATAAAAATCATGTATAGACACAAGGTTGGAGCAGGTCCCTGCAACAGGTGGGGGTTCTGCTGATACTCTTGACGATTCTTCCTTCACGGATCATGGTGTCTCACCTACTCCTCGGCAGGAGGAATCATCACCAGAAGTGCTCTCAGATCCACCTTCTCATAATCTGGCTACTCCTACTGCTCCACGACATGAATCACACCCTCCAGTATTTTTTAGTCCGCCTCCCATGTCTGCTGATCCAGTTGTGAATTTCACAGAAGTTGCCTCTATTCCCCCAGCTCCTTAGGAAGTGGTCCAAGAGTTAGTTGTGAAGCTATCAGCTATAGCTCAATAGAATGATTTGAATTCGACATCTCCAGACTCTCTCATTTCGTGAAAAACTCGGTCATTCAACTGCAGACGTCTGGACCAATCCTTCGTGTCCATGACAAAGCTTGGTCATGGAATCAGCACTACACTGTCCTGTCATTTTTGCTGAATGGACAATTGCATGCTGATTATATTAAGCTGAGTGGGTGGCTCGGTCTTCCACTTGCGGTAAATCACAATGGCAGCGAGTTATTGTGCGGTTGGAGCCTCATGTGACGCAGCTGGCAGAATGGTCCTGCAAACACGTGAGAGACACAATAGAGGAAAGGGGAGACCAAGATAAATGGGTGGCTTCTTTTGATGGGTTTTACTTGACTAGAGGGCACTACTCTAATAATTCCTCTGCTACCATCCATGATTACTATGGAGGAGGTGTGGCATGGTTTACCCATCGAACCAAAACAGGTCCAGGACACAATTGGGAGGGAACTTCAGGTGGAGCTGAGGGGGACATGCTGGAGGAAGTGCTCAGCAAAGTGAATGGTGCATATTTTGTGATCAAAGAACTTGTCACAGACAAGGACTCCACCACAAATGCAATCTTTTGCAGGCACTTTCCAGAAGGGACAGTGACCTACTGCTCCAATCATTGTACAAAATATCTCCACAAACAGCTGGAGAAATTAAAAAAGAACAAGTGCGAGGTATATTGTGCCTTTGAAATATTCAATGTTAGTTATGTTTTTTTAAATTTTATATTTCAGTGTCGAACCAGCAAGTTTCACTGCAAGCGGATGCCAGAGGAATTTTTAAACCATTGTAAGGCTTCACTAAGTAACCTTATTGCATCTGATGATGTTCAAAAGGCCGAAGACCCCCTAGCATCTTTTTCGGAAGCAATTATGAATTTCTATTCACATTATTGCCTTGACGACCACACATCCAAATGGTGTCATCACAATAAGGTAGTAATAATAGTAATGATGATATTAATAATAATAATAATAATTACCCAATTCATGTATTCAGTTCGATGAGGATGGCACAGCCTTCAAAAGCAAGAAGTTTTTTTACTGCAAGGCCCAGGCCGACAGCTTCAGGACATTACTAAACAGAATGGCAGCATCTCCTCAGGATTACATATCGGACCATGGTCGACTGACCTCAAATGCTGTGGAAGGCTTTCATGGCTTAGCTCTCATGTACAGGGGCAAACGGACAGATCTGGGCCATAAGCACGATGTGTGCAAAACCAATATGGCCATTTGCCACAAGGTATTTATCATGGTCATATAATCACAAAATAATAACAATAATAATAAATAAAAATGATGACGGTGATGATGACAAGGAAGTTGATGTGATTATAGTGTGTGAATGTGGTTACAATTATAACATATTCATACCCAATTCAAATCTCGAACTACAGGAAAACAATATTACTACATGTATGTTATTTTCTGAACTAAATTTGTATTAGAACTTGGGTCCTGTGTGGAGGGCTTTCTGCTTGGTGTCAATGGTAATTGATATCCCCGTGGATGCTGTGAGAGCCATTCTCAAGGAACAAGCAGATTGGGAGAAGAAGCGGCAGAAGGCTTCATCCAAGGAAAATCTCCACAAAAGGTATAACTTCACACTTCTTGATTGTTAGTATTACACATAGTCCTCCTACTCGCAGGAAACTGCAGATAAAGGCCAAAAAAGCCAGATACGAGAGGGAGAAATCATTTATGGAATCTATTCGTGGGTTAGGGAATATCACTGGAGATTATGTTGGGGATGGACAGGGTGATTGTGTTTCTTTGGCAAGTGAAAGGAATGAAGCAGATATTTCCCAGGACATAATGGACAAGGATACCGAGGAAAATGAGCATGATGAGGAGGTCACTAATAACTCAGAGCCACTCTTCTTTTTGTATGACTGCGAAACAACAGGATTGAGTATCTACAATGACTATATTACCGACATTGCTGCCAAGGTCATTTCCAGTCCTGTACCTCTCAGTAATGGGTCTTTTTCATGCCTGGTAAAGACTTCCAAGCATATTTTAGCAACTGGTATGTATGATTAATGTATGCATGTGTGTGTGTGTGTATATGGGTGTGTGTGTGTGTGTGTGTATATGGGTGTGTGTGTGTGTGTGTGTGAAAATTTTTTTAGGGGAAACATAGCCTTCACCTCGAAACTATTATGGCCTTCATGAAGACATTTGCCCTCAAATTTTCATCAATTTCATAGCAATGATAAACCCTTCACCTCACGTATAAAAATTGTTGATTTGACCTCCCTGAAATTTTGTTCTGATACCCTGTATGCATGTATGCCTGTGAATATAATATATATGTGTGTGTGTGTGTGTGTGTATTAATATTTTTGTGTGCTCCAGTAACTAAAGTGACTGGAATAACAGCAACAATGCTAAGAAATGAGAAGCCCTTATCAGAAGTTTTGCCATTGTTTCTCGACTGAATGCAATCAACAAATGAGTATGTCAGCGACAACACAGATACTGTACATTATCCTGGTATGCAATTGTCAATAATACAATTATGTAATAATGATTTTTTAAACTTACATTTTATGTAGTCTTGGTAGCCCACAATGGCTTCTCATTTGACTTCCCGGTACTGCTGGCAGAAGTAGAGCGACGTCCGAGGCAGTTGACTCTCTCTGTCTTTGAGGATCAGAATATTCATTTTAGTGACACTTTACCACTGCTGTGAAGTTTTATATCCATAATTTACAACAACTCAACATGATTTTTTTTTGTCTTAGATGAAGAAGGATGGAGACACTAATCTTATTGGACGAGAACTTGGCATTGGAAGTTTTCACAAACATTTTCTTGGGACTGACATAGAAGGTAACAATTATAAACGTTTTAGGGTATAATGATCCTCAATATAAATTATAGGAGCCCCTAGAGCTTTGCCAGATGTTCAAGCATTGGAAGCTGTGGTCACTCATCCACTCCTTGTGCACTGCTTGGCACATCTAATGATCCATTCTCCAAGGAACCAGGGAGATATGTGGATCCAGCAGAAAAGATGTTTCCAGCGCACAACAAGCCTGATCAAATCAATGGGCAAGCATAACATCACTTCTGCTCAGGCAAAGAAACTTGATACCATTGGATTGAGCTATGGAGACTTGGAACAGCTCAAATGTGAAAGCAAGGACCGAGAAGAATTCGTAAGTACTCTGAAGGATCGAGGCATCAACAGTAAATCCCTCCAGGAGAAGCTGTCCAAGCACTTCAAATTCTGCCAAAGAAAATAGTTTGTTTTTTTTTTACCCGGCTCTTTTCAGAGCCACTACCTCACAGGAGATTTCACCTAGATGTCCATACGGCATACATACATACAAAATAATGAGCTAAATAAGTCTTGTCAGCACATACATATTACAGGAGTATATCATTTCCAGCTAAAATAAACATTATTTACGCTCACAGTTGTAAACAAAATGAGTTAACACAAAGTAGCAAGCATAACTAAGGCTATACAATACTACTTCTTCAACTAATTCTTCTTACACTACTAGCTATCTCTCTTACCCGGTGCAACCGTCGGTGTAGACGATTATATAGAGCCTGTCTAGAACTGCTCACTGCCTTTGATTAGAAAACTGCAGCAGATCCACGCTCAGCTAAGTACCAAGGAAGATTTGCAGCGGCATTCTTCTTACTTCGAGCTTCAAACAAAGTTCTGCCTTGGGCGATCTTTGGTGGGCGGGGCGTACACTGCACACATCCGGGCTTGAGGGGGGCGTTATAGTTTCACGCGCACTTCGGATTGACTTAGCTGCAGAGTTTGCGTGGCCTGCAGAAAAGGGTGAATTCACGGTCAGTATTTTTTAGCTAGATGGGGTCACGGGATGCAATCTAAACTTGGAATAGCTATTCAGTGACGTAAGTTGAATAGGCCTACGTTTAGAATTGGTCAATTGCGAGCCGGGAAGCAAAATTTTGCATTATCACTCGGATATTTAGAAAAGTAAAGTTGTTATAGCTAAAAGCTAAACGTAGGTAGTTAGGACACAATATGAGGAGCCCGTAGAGCCTTGAATAGGCAGAAAAGCTTGAACGGTTGCGGAGAAACTACTCGAAACGTCCCCAGAATTAAACCGCTCCTAACTCCCCTTAGAAAAATGCTTAGGGTCTGGATTTTGGTGTACAGAGAGACCTCAAGACCTAAAGTAATTTCAGCGTATTAAGTAGTTGCCACTCTTGCCTTAGCAACGTTTTTTTCCAGCATCAATTTCGGAGAGAAATGCGTGGGCCGGATGGGTCTCCACGCTTAAAAAAATATATATTGGTGTTTCAGGTAAGCAAACCTTCCAGCTATGAATATCATTAATTTCAAAGGGGGGTTACTGGTAACCCCTAAAAACCTCCCCTGGCTACGGGCCTAAGTTGACGATGCTATAGACACAAATAATAGTGTTGTATTAAAAATAACAATAAAAAAAAATACGATAATAGGAAATTTTTCTCTTTTTAATAGCCAATAGTTTTAGTTACAACTTAACCCAACATTTCGACTTCTTGCCGAAGTCCTCTTCAGGGGTCATGATATTGTTAATTAGCAGTAACCGAAAGAGTAGAACAAGCTTGATGCTCACAAAACACAAAACCCACCCTTTATGAATAAGATTAATTTGACCAATCAAAACGATCACCAAGAACAAAGTAGTGATGGATGGAACTGAAGGGGGGGGGGGGGGGGGGGGGGTGGGGTGGGGTAAAAGAAGCATAAAATTTAATAGCTTTTCTCAATTAACTTATACCCACACAGATGAGGTCCCTCCAGTAAGACCCCAGGATGGATTAATGGAAGATAAATTTGTGGAAATGGGAAGAAGACAGATTGGTAGGCAAGGGCATCGAAGGTGGAGTAGTGAAGATGGTAGATGATCCATTGGGTGAGGATGGTGAAATGATTGGTAATGTCAGTGAAATAGTGGGTGAATTAGTCTGTGAGCTCGATACTCTGGTGGGTAAGGTCGGAGACGTGGATGGCAAGGTCGGAGATGTGGTTGGCGAGGTCAGAGACGTGGATAACGAGGTCGGAGATGTGGATGGCGAGGTCGGAGACATGGATAGCGAGGTCGGAGACATGGATGGCGGGGTTGGAGATGTGGATGGCGAGGTTGGAGATGTTGATGGCGAGGTCGAAGACGTGGATGGTGAGGTCGGAGAATGATGGGTACAGAAAATAGAGAGAAGACGTAATTGATCAGCTATCAAGTGCATCCAGTCTCTCACAGTTTCCACTTGATACAGAAACACTTTTTTCACTTGTTTATCCTAATATCATCGGCTTGAATCGCTCTGCAGACCTGAAAATACACAACTCCACATGTAGCTGGAGTCAGTACTATTCAGTGCTCTCTTTTTTAATGAATGGTCACTTCCACGCTGAATACACCAAGCTCAGTGGAATGCTGGGATTACCAGATTGCTCGAATAAACAGTGGCGTAGAATAGTTGTGAAGCTGGAAAAGTATGTTACTCAGCTAGCTGAGTGGTCTTGTGCTAAAGTAAGGGAGGATATAGTAAGACGTGGAGATGCGAATAATTGGACTACTTCATTTGATGGATTCTATCAAACCAGAGGCCATTACTCGACCAATTCTTCCTCATCAGTGTATGACTATGTCTCTGGCAAATTAGCTTACTTTTCACACTGCACAAAGCCACAAAGCGTGGGGATAATTGGGAGGGGACTTCAGCAGGAGCCAAGACTGACATGACATGCTGGATGAGATTTTAACACGGATACGGCACAATGGACTAAGTTTTACAGGAAGTTGTAGCTGACAAAGACATCCATTAACTCAACATTTTGTCGACACTTCCCCGAAGGCACTGTAACCTATTGCTCCCACCACTCTGCAAAAGCTCTCCATAAACATCTGGAGAATATAAGAAAAAAATCCATGTATGTAAGCATTCCTTTTGTACAACAATAATTGTAAATTATGAATACAATATACCTTTTAGTGTAAACAGGCACACTTCAAGTACAAGAGAATGCCTGACAGTCTCCTCAATCACTGTAAGACTTCTCTGAGTGATTTGTTAGTATCAGATGCAATGAATGGTATCAGTGATCCTCACAAGGCTTTCTCTGAAGGTATTCCGAACTTTCATTCCCACTACTGCCAAGATGACCACACATCTAAATGGTGTCGACACGACAAGTTAATTAACTATTAAATATTAAAACAACTTCAAGCATACCGTAATACTACACTTATTTATTTTTTCCCCTTTATCTCTTAATTAAAAAATTTTTTTTTAGGATCATTATATAGATACAATGTCTGGTATTCCCGAATTGTTTGGACGCCTGCGGAAAAATCTAATCTTCTACCGCGGAATAGAGCATTACCGTTTTATTTTTTTAACTCGATGCTGGCTAGGAAAACCCCATAGCAACGAGCTTTCCAATGGTGCAAACCCCGGATGCGTACCTGCTTCTGTTCTAAAGTTATTCAAGTATTTCTTGCGGCCAACTCAACTTGGACATACTATAGTAGAGGGCCTAAATATTATTCAATTTTCTCAATCAAAAAATGAGGGGAATCCCAAACTCTTGGTCTATTTAGTGATATATGGTTGCTATGGGGTTTTCCCAGCCAGCATCAAGTTAAAAAAATAAAACGGTAATGCTCTATTCTGCGGTAGAAAATTAAATTTTTACGCGCGCATCCAAACAATTCAGGAATGAAAGGGTTAAAAATGAAATGTTTTCCCAAAAAATTCCAGTTTGATGTATTTTACCAATATTATATTAGTTCAACAATAAAATATGTTGTTTGTTGTGTTTGGTGCTGATTGTGATCATGTAGAAGACATATGAGTGTCCACAAGGAACATATGCCATCGGACGTCGAGCTCCACTACAAAACAATTTCATATACACAAAAACACAAACAACAAAGATATTTGTAATATAAACAACAAATTATTCATGATCCTATATAATTGTAACTTTATGATGTGTTTCATACAGGATTTTTGTTTGGGGGTGGGGCTCCGAGTGTACTTCGCCAGGTCCGGCATCTTCTCCTTCATCACTGGAAGACTCTGCTCCTGTTGCCTCATCACCTCTTCACAATCCCTCTTCACAATTGGGTCGGTGACTGCATACACATCTGGTCCTAGTAGTACATTTTGTAAAAAAATTAATCACTTTCAAATCTCAAAACTCAATGAAATATATATATATATAGCTAAACAGCTTTCTCCATCTCAATATAGCTATAAATAAGTCCTTTCCACAACAGAAGCTGCTAGTTTTCAAGAGAAAGACAAGAGAAAGGCAAGCTTACATCGATCATCTTCTTGACTTCCATTGTCAGTGTCAGAGTTGACAGGGTCTGGTCCCCAACCCTGATACAGGGCCTCCTATAGCCCTAGATGTCGTCTCCCTCCTCTCCGCTTGATCCTGAGTCCAGAGTCAGTATCAAGCAAGTCTAAAACTTCCACAGCACTGAAACTGGTAGACGCCATCTTTCTAAACAGACTTCGAAAAAATTTTTTTTTTTGCATGGTTACCTGGATCACACGACACGCTCATTTTTTTCCTATGATGTAATAAGCATTACCTAAGACTGTACGTAATGGGAGGCCCCCAGTTGAACTGGCAATTTTATGAAAAAAGGAGAAGACAGTAAGTCAAACCACAAAGTCTTGGTCGGCAAAGAAGCGGTTGTTTCAATGTGTTACGGAAGGCTACTGGGCTCAAGCAATTGTTCGCTGCTTCTACAAAGCTCTGGAGATGACTGGATTCATAAATGAATCTGCTGTGAAGAAGGTAACTTTTTTTTAAATTCGACGGAGAACCGATGTTTTTTTTTTTGCCGAGGAAGAAATAAACGCAACTGCTGTGAGGTACTGTCGAAGCAGTCCTGGCTGAAAGCTATTTTAGATGCTTCTCCAATGCATTGGGCATCTGTGTATGCAATCTGAAGGTTCTAGCTATAAAGTAACTTTTTTTAAATTCGGAGAACCCAATTTAAAGCGGGATTGGGAACGAAAGGGTTAAACTATTTCTAGGGTTCTATCTAGAAGGTGGGTTGTATAGTCAAGTCCACTGCCCACTAAATACGCAAGTTTTTCACATGAAATTGTTTTGAGCTAAATGTTGTCATTTCGGGTTCAGCAAAATGACATACTGCACATAGCATACAAATATAAAGGGGGAATCTGGGAAGTTTGGGAGAGAAGCTTGTTTCCCCCTCCCCCTTCTCTCCCCAATATCTAGAATATGAACAATAGAAATTAAATATAAGTTTTACATTTATAATCTTTAGAGTAACCCCGATGGCACTCCTTACACCACTAGGCAGAAGTTTACCTGCAAAGCTCAGGTGGAAGGGTTCCAGAGTTTGTTGAACTCAATGTCCGCACGGCCACAAGATTATGTCTCTGATCGTGGAAGGCTTTCATGATTTGGCACTTTTGTACAGAGACAAAAGAACTGATCTTCACCACATCCAATACACCTGCAAGAACAATATGGCGATATGCCACAAAGTACATATTCACACTATGAATTTATGCAAAATGAATTTTATATCCATATTGTACCATTAGAACCTTAGGCCAATTTGGACGATCTTTTGTTTGATCAACATGGGGGTGGAAATTCCCTTGGCAGCTGTGGTGTCAATCTTAGATGAGCAGGACAAGTGGGAAAAGAACAAAGTGCACAGATCCAGTGCTGAAAGCCATCACAAGAGGTAACTGTATTATAATTACGTCACTTCACGTATGTATTAACACACATTTTTTTGCCTTATTGCAGAAAATGCCAGACGAAAGCCAAAAAAGTGTGACACGAGAGGGAAAAAGATATGATGGCTACCTTACGTGATGTTGGTTATGTTGGCAAGTACATTGGAGAGGGTAGGGGTGGCATAGTGGAGAATAACAATCTCATAGATGCTGACTTATGAGACGAGCACGAGCAGACTTCAGGAGGGGATGAATGTGAAGTAGATGACAAGTAGATGATTCGCATCCCCTATTGATTCTGTTTGACTGCAAGACAACTGGGTTCAATATTTATTCAGACCACATCACTGATATTGGTTCAAAGGTTCTGAATCCTCCAGTCCATCTTGACAATCTGACCTTCTCCAGCCTTGTGAGAACTGGTCATAACATTTCATCTGCCGGTAAGACACACTATTTTATATATTTTTTTAGATTCTAGGATAACAGGCATTACCAACAACTTATAAAGATATCAAAAGCCTCTCTCTTGTACTACCAACTTTCTTGGAGTGGTTGGCTAATACCTTATCTATTGTGATACCGGCCACGAAAACCCATCACCATCCAGGTAGCTAATAAAAATAAAAAAATATATAACTTAATCAGTTTTTTTTTCTAATAATGGCGGCTACAAATGTATATCTCTGTTCAGATGGCTTAGTTATACCAGCTAGTCTTGTGATCAAGGCAATAAAATCCTTCCCAAATGGCTCTGCTGGAGGTCCGGACAAGTTACTCTTACAGTCAAAGACCTGCTGCCAAAGGACGAAATTAATGAGGATTCATCCTTCGTTACTCTACTGGCAGATTTCTGCTCTCTCATACTAGAAGGCCGTACTCCTCAAAAAGTTCGTCCCTTTGTTTTGGAGCATAACTGGTGGCACTAGAGAAGAAGTGTGGGGGGATCAGACCCATAGCCATAGGATGTACTCTATGATGTCTGGCTGCTAAAGTGGCAGGGCATATAGTTATCGATGATATGGTTGCCCTTTTAGCCCCCCAACAGCTGGGATATGGAGTGAAAGGCTGAGCGAGGCTTCTACATCAACACAGTAAATGGCTGAGATCTGAACTCTGCATTATGTATGTGGATGACATATCTTTAGGCGGATCTTGTGCTGACATTTTACGTGATCTTAGAGTGATACATGATGCAGAAGAGCTTAGACTTGTCTTAAATAATGGCAAATCAGAGATAATTACCAGCAACCATACTACCTTAGGATCCATTTTAACTTATATTCCAGGAGCAAGAGTTGCTTCCCCTCCAGTGCCACCTTATTGGGGTACCCTTTGGGTGATGGCAACTCTATATCGACCGCCATAGTACAGAAAATTGAGGCTTTGGAGAGAGTGGATGAGAGGTTGAAGTATCTGACAACTCACGACTCCCTAGTACTACTACGTAACTCACTGGCCATTTCTATCTGCTTCGTACATCTCCTTGTTTTAAGTCCTCCACCCTACAGCGCTATGACAACCGTATTGAGGTCCATTGTGAGCAGTGTTGTCAACATCCATCTCTATAGTGAAGATCCCTCTTGGAATCAACCTACTCTGCCAGTGGAAACTCAAGCAAAAGGCGGGCATGGGACTGCATTAGTTCACATGTGGTGGCAAAACGACTTAGGGTAGAGGCAAGGGATGAAGTGAATAGGGCAAGGCTATTTTAGCTGCTGCCACTACAGGGCCGGTGGAAGCACAGCGGTTGCAACGGTTTTGGCCGTTGCATCATTGGCCAGCTATAATTTTGCTAGCTAGTTACAACATTAAGAAAATTACAGACTTTAAAACTTAAATATGCAACATCAATTAAACCATAACTACATCTAACTCTTACACTTAAAATGTAGCCACACACATCCCAAAGACAACCAAAATGAAGTAGGGAGGACGGAGCAAATATAGCGTGACTACACCGTACCCAATATCCGTTAAAAAATCTCTGACTGGCCGCGGGTGTTCGTAGCAGTTTGTATGGCTTCATCATTGAGCAGCAGATTTTCATTACCTGAGCTCCCCTCAGTTCCTCATCATCCCCCTGATGGTTTTTCATTCCCTAAACGACCATTTGGGAGCTTATGAGATCTTTTCAAGCCTCTTGGTTCAAGCAATGGAGTTTCTTGCACTATGATGAGTTGAAGGATGTTGCTTATTGCCACATTTGTGTCACTGCATTCAAAAAAAAAATGAGGGAATCTCGAGCAGATCCTGTGTTTGTAAGACATTTTGCACATACCTAGCTAACCATTAAAAGTAATTTTACTTGCATTTTTTTAGGTTTCAACTGGATTTTGTAATTGGAAGGATGCAACTATTGTTTTAAGGAGACACGAGCAAAGTTTAAGTCATCGTCAAGCTATTGAAATGGTTATTACTCTTCCTTCATCAACTCCAAATGTGGGAGAATTGTTAACCCAGCTGTATGCAAAAGAAAAAGAATGGAACCGAAAAATGTTGATTAAGAGAATATCTAGTTCGATTTTTGGCTCAACAGGGTTTACCACTTAGAGGAGATGGTAGTGATGAATTAGATAGCAATTTTTACCAAATGTTGAAATTAAAATCAGAAGAAGATCCAAGAGTTAATGATTGGCTAAAAAATAAAAAAAATAAATATACATCAGGTGACATTCAAAATGCGATTTTGAAAGTTATGGCTATGCGTGTGTTAAGGAATATTGGTAACTCCCTGCAGTCACCTCCATTCATAACAATAATGATGGACGAAACCACTGATGCTTCTAATCGTGAGCAAGTAACTTTAGTTTTTCGATCAGTAAGTGATACATTGGATGTTAACGAAGATTTTCTTGGGCTTTATCTATTCACTCAACTATGCTAAAGGAAGTTATGGATGATTGTCTTTGTAGATTAAACATTCCTTACTCTCGAGTCCAGGACAATGTTATGATGGGGCTAGCACAATATGAGTGGTGCTAGATCTGGAGTGGCTAAGTTGATAATGGATGAAGAGCCTAGAACAGTTTACACCCATTGCTATGGCCACTCTATTAATCTTGCAATTAATCATGCCATTAAGCATTCAAAAGTTATTTTAAATGCCTTTGATACAACTCATGAACTCACTAAACTTATCAAGTTTTCTCCACGCCGGGAAGAGATATTCAGAGAGTTTTAACCCTTTCGTTCCCAATCCCGCTTTGAAGCGGGTGAAGACCGGTTGGCTTCTCCGAATTTTTTAAAATAGTTACTTTATAGCTAGAACCTTCAGATTGCATACACAGGTGCCCAATGCATTGGAGAAGCATCTAAAATAGCTTTCAGCCAGGGCTGCTTCGACAGTACCTCACAGCAGTTGCGTTTATTTCTTCCTCGGCAAAAAAAAACAACATCGGTTCTCCGTCGAATTTAAAAAAAAGTTACCTTCTTCACAGCAGCTTCATTTATGGATCCAGTCATCTCCAGAGCTTTGTAGAAGCAGCGAAAAATTGCTTGAGCCCAGTAGCCTTCCGTAACACATTGAAACAACCGCTTCTTTGCCGACCAAGACTTTGTGGTTTGACTTACTGTCTTCTTTTTTTTTATAAAATCGCCAGTTCAACTGGGGGCCTCCCCATTACGTACAGTCTTAGGTAATGCTTATTACATCATAGGAAAAAAGTGAGCGTGTCGTGTGATCCAGGTAACTATGCAAAAAAAAATTTTTTTTCAAAGTCAATTTGGAAAGATGGCGTCTACCAGTTACAGTGCTGTGGAAGTTTTAGACTTGCTTGATACTAACTCTAGCGACTCAGGATCAAGCGGAGAAGAGGGAGACGACATCTAGGGCTATAGGAGGCCCTGTATCAGGGTTGGGGACCAGACCCCGTCAACTCTGACACTGACAATGGAAGTCAAGAAGATGATCGATGTAAGCTTGTCTTTCTCTTGTCTTTCTCTTGAAAACTAGCAAGCTTCTGTTGTGGAAAGGACTTAATTATAGCTATATTGAGATAGAGAAAGCTGTTTAGCTATAATATATATTAATTTCATTGAGTTTGAGATTTGAAAGTGGGTTGTGGTTTGTTGAACAATTTCAAATTTTCAAAAAAATTTAATTTTTTTTTACCAGAATTTACTACTAGGACCAGATGTGTATGCAGTCACCGACTCGATTGTGAAGAGGGATTGTGAAGAGGAGCAGATGAGGCAACAGGAGCAGAGTCTTCCATTGATGAAGGAGAAGATGCCGGACCTGGCGAAGTACACTCGGAGCCCCACCCCCCTCCCTCCCAAACAAAAATCCTGTATGAAACCGCATACAATACATCATAAAGTTGCAATTATATAGGATCATGAATAATGTTTGTATTACAAATATCTTTGTTGTTTGTGTTTTTGTGTATATGAAATTGTTTTGTAGTGGAGCTCCATGTCTGATGGCATATGTTCCTTGTGGACACTCATAGATGTCTCCTACATGATCACAATCAGCACCAAACACAGCAAACAACATATTTTATTGTTGAACTAATATAATATTGGTATAAAGTACATTAAACAATATTATTTCTATTTTTTTTTTTTTTTTTATTGATGGGAAAAGTGAAATTTTTTGGGAAAAATTTTTTTTTTTTAAAGTAATAGTAGAGGGCCTAAATATTATTCAATTTTCTCAATCAAAAAATGAGGGGAATCCCAAACTCTTGGTCTATTTAGTGATATATGGTTGCTATGGGGTTTTCCCAGCCAGCATCGAGTAAAAAAAATAAAACGGTAATGCTCTATTCCGCGGTAGAAGATTAGATTTTTCCGCGCGCGTCCAAACAATTCTTTTATGAGGGACCTGGAATTTTTGGACGCATAATTGTTTTTTGTGTATTTGAAATCTTTGAAGGGTCCAGATGGATAATCCACCGGGTGCCACTCCGTCACCCTTGAGGAATTTGAGGAATTCAAGATGGCCGACAATGGCCTCTGATGATAGAGTTCATCACTTTTCTGATAGTTTTTCAAATTTTTTTCTAATTTTTCAGATCATAAAAATAATTTACATGTCAGATGAGCTAGAATCAATCATGCAGCATGTGGTTTTGATGTCAGGCTTGCTCAAGCCTGCAAAACTTGAACCCTTTGATGTGTGTTTATGTGGTTTGTTGTTGTCCAGCTTGCACAAGCCTGCAGAACCTGAGCCCTAATTTGTTGCATTGTGATAGTATATAAGACTGTGATAGTTGTAAGTTGGTCAGACTTGAGTTGGATGAGCCATTTTTGTGTCTGGTTATTGTTGTCATCTTGTCTTCGAAACAAACTTGAACAAGTTCATTGGTCTATACACAAGCTAGCAGGAAGGCAGGTATGATTTAAGAATAAATACATTTTCTTAGTCTTTGGATGCATACTTTTACTTTGACCAAATAAGCATTATAATATCCTATTATTCTATCCAGAAGTAGAAGTAGCTGACGGTGATGTCGAATTGTTTTTTTAAGTGTGGTAAGCAGTCAGAAAAGTTGATTACATCTGGAGCACCGAGGATCAGGAGCATTATTGCTGCCAGTCATCAGCGTGGTGACAACCTATATGAAAGTCTTCAATCCCACCTGGATGAAGATTCAACTTATACCATCGTGTGCCATAAAAGCTGTGTTTCCTCATACACTTCAAAAACCCACATACAACGTCAGGTGGGTAGAGTGGGGCTAAAAGGTGAGCCACCACGAAAACGATTATGTCGTTCAGATTTATCTTCGTTTGATTTTAAATTGCACTGTATATTCTGTGGAGAAACATGCAATCTTAAATCTGACCCACGCAACCCATCCAGGTGGAGACCTGCCTATCTTTGTAAAACAGTAGGCCGTGGTACTGGATTATCCTTCAAAGACTCAATACTTGAAGTCTGCAATAGACGGAAAGATGCATGGGCAAGCCAGGTTGAAGTAAGATTACAAGGTGCAGTTAGTGATCTACATGCAGCAGAAGCACGTTATCATGACAACTGTAGGAAGAACTTTATGCTCTTCAAAACTAAGCAAGTTTATAGCCATGCTTTCACAAGCACTGATTCGGCATTTGATAAGCTTGTGGAAGACATCACTAGTAACAAATCCAAGATTTGGACTTTCAGTGATGTCCATGAAAGCTATTTATTGCATGGTGGTAAAGGATGCCGCAAATCTATCCTTGCAAATCTGCAGAAACACTTTACTGACAACTTGATTGTTTTCTCTGCTCCAGGACTTTCCAGTCTGTTGGTGTTTCGTGATACAGACCCAAGTGTGTTCAAAGTTTTGGACGACAATGATGATGATGGAATGATTCAGAATATCAGTAAAACAATTCTTAAGGAGTGTAAACATCTTGTGCATAATAAAGATGAGTATACCATTCGGGTAGACAAACAGACTGGGATTGATTTTGTTAGTGCAACCCTTATGTCCCTGTTAGAAAGTCTGTCAGATGATTCCAGATTCAAACTGCCGTCAATCACTATAGGAAATATCATTACAAGTGCAGTCACAAATCAGCCAACTCCATTTCAAGTTGGACTTGGTATTAACCTTGGTAAGAAAAGCCTTATACAGCTATTTCATGATCTTGGTATTTGTTGCTCGTATGATGAAGTATTGAGATTTAACCCTTTCGTTCCGGATCCCGCTTTAAAGCGGGGTGAGACCGGTTGGTTTCTCCGAATTTTTAAAAATAGTTACTTTATAGCTAGAACGTTCAGATTGCATACACAGGTGCCCAATGCATTGGAGAAGCATCTAAAATAGCTTTCAGCCAGGACTGCTTCGACAGTACCTCACAGCAGTTGCTTTTATTTCTTCCTCGGCAAAAAAAACAAACATCGGTTCTCCGTCGAATTTTAAAAAAAGTTACCTTCTTCACAGCAGCTTCATTTATGGATCCAGTCATCTCCAGAGCTTTGTAGAAGCAGCAAAAAATTGCTTGAGCTCAGTAGCCTTCCATAACACATTGAAACAACCGCTTCTTTGCCGACCAAGACTTTGCCGTTTGACTTACTGTCTTCTCCATTTTTTATAAAATCGCCAGTTCAACTGGGGACCTCCCTATTACGTACAGTCTTAGGTAATGCTTATTACATCATAGGAAAAAAGTGAGCGTGTCGTGTGACCCCGGTAACTATGCAAAAAAAATTTTTTTTCAAAGTCATTTTTTGGAAGATGGCGTCTAGAAATTACAATGCGGTGCAAGTTTTAGACTTGCTTTATGCTGACTCTAGCGACTCAGGATCAAGCGGAGAGAAGGGAGACGACATCTAGGGCTATAGGAGGCCCTGTATCAGGGTTGGTGGACCAGACCCTGTCAACTCTGATACTGAAAATGGGAGTCAAGAAGATGATCGAGGTAAGCTTGTCTTTCTCTTGTCTTTCTCTTGAAAAATAGCAAGCTTCTGTTGTGGAAAGGACTCATTTATAGCTATATTGAGATAGAGTAAGCTGTTTAGCTATAATATATATATATATAATATTATTGAGTTTTGAGATTTGAAAGTGGCTTGTGGTTTTTTGAACAATTTCAAATTTTCAAAAAAATTTAAATTTTTTTTTACCACATATACTACTAGGACCAGATGTGAATGCAGTCACCGACCCCGATTACGCAGATGAGGCGACAGGAGCAGAGTCTTCCAGTCATGAAGGAGAGGATACCGGACCTGAGTCTTCCAATGATGAAACACGAATAGGCAGCAGGTTCCAGTGATGAAGAAGAGGAAGTGGCTCCTCCTGCTCCGAGTTCTGGACGTCCTCGCGGTCGGAGAAGGCGGGAATCGAAGAACAAGAGTCGGGTGGATGAGGTAGGGGGAGAGTGGAAGAAAGATGACAACACACCCATTGATATTCCATAATCTTTTGTGTGAAGGACCACAGACTTTGATATTTGTGGCTGCTCCCCCCCCTCCCCCCCTCCCCCTCCCTGAACATCCCACAAGTTGTAATATGTATTGTTATTGTCATTGTCGTTGTCTGTGTTTTTGTGGTATTGTAGTGGAGCTTCACACTCGATGTATATGTGTGTGCGTGGAGTTGAAATGTTATTCTGGCACTTCCGGGGAGGGAACGAACTCGGGGGTGGGGTCTTTTCTAATCGGGGCTACTATGCCCATGTAAGTTGAATTTCATGTATGTGTGTGTGTGTGTACACCAGTCAATTTATATTATACATTTATTTTTATGATCTGTATTCACCTGTATCTTCTTTTTTCTAGTGTGTGTGTGTGCATTTGTGGAATGAGAGAGAGCAACCGTGGACAAACAGTATGTGGCACTTCCGTATACAACCTGGGAGGGAACTCTGGATCTTTTTGGATCGTGACTACTATGCCCATGTAAGTTGAATTTCATGTGTGTGTGTGTGTGTGTGTGTGTGCACCAGTCAATTTATGTATAATAAATTATACATTTATTTTTATGATCTGTATTCACCTGTAGCTTCTTTTTTCTTGTGTGTGTGTGTGTATGTGTATGTGTGTGCGTGCATTTGTGGAAAGAGAGAGAGAGCAACCATGAACAAACAGTATGTGGCACTTCCGGATCCAACCTGAGAGAGAACGAACTCGGTCTTTTTCGGTCTGTGACATCATCCATGCCAAGTAAGTTGAATTTCATTTCAACTTACTGATATTTGGGTGTCCAGCTAGGGCTGGGGGGATTATGGTACAAGAATGTCAGTGAAAAGTAATGACGGGGGAGGGGGGGTTATGGTACAAGAATGTCAGTGAAAAGTAATGACGGGGGAAGGGGGGGTTATGGTACAAGAATGTCAGTGAAAAGTAATGACGGGGGAAGGGGGGGTTATGGTACAAGAATGTCAGTGAAAAGTAATGACGGGGGAGGGGGGGTTATGGTACAAGAATGTCAGTGAAAAGTAATGACGGGGGAGAGGGGGGGTTATGGTACAAGAATGTCAGTGAAAAGTAATGACGGGGGAGGGGGGGGCTCAATTCAGCGAGGCCAGCAGTTATGTTACAAATGTCATTGTTGTCTTGTGTTTTTTTGGTATTGTATGGAGGTTCCGGATCCTATGGGAGGGATCGTTCAGTCTGTGACACCATCCATGCCGGGTAAGTTGAATTCCACGTGTGTGCTTGTACTGCTTTTCATTTTCAAAGTACACTTTCTCAATACATGTTTCTCTCATGTACAGTGTGGAGTATACATAGCAGGTGTTCATACAGTGGGAGGCTAGCGCTGGGTTCCCCCCTAGAATTTTCGGAGTTGAATAGAAATGAACATTTAGGAAGCATTTATTTTTAGTCTGATATTGTATCCCATTATGTTCCTATCATAACTGAGCCATTTAGTGCATAGGACCGAACACTGATCATCAGTGTGAAGTATAGACTCGTATGCAAAGATGTGCATCAAAGTAGTGTAGGTTCCAAAAAATGGGTGTGGCGAAGTACACTCGGAGCCCCACCCCAAACAAAAATCCTGTATGAAACCGCATACAATAAATCATAAAGTTTGCAATTATATAGGATCATGAATAATTTGTTGTTTGTATTACAAATATCTTTGTTGTTTGTGTTTTTGTGTATATGAAATTGTTTTGTAGTGGAGCTCGACGTCCGATGGCATACGCTCCTTGTGGACACTCATAGATGTCTCCTACATGATCACAATCAGCACCACACACAACAAACAACATATTTTATTGTTGAACTAATATAATATTGGTATATAATGCATCAAACAATATTATTTCTATTTTATTTTATTTTTTTATTGATGGGAAAAGTGGATTTTTTGGGGGGGAAAAATTTTTTTTTTTGAAGTATTAGTAGATGGCTTAAATATTATTCAATTTTCTCAATCAAAAAATGAGGGGAATCCCAAACTCTTGGTCTATTTAGTGATATATGGTTGCTATGGGGTTTTCCCAGCCAGCATCGAGTTAAAAAAATAAAACGGCACTGCTCTATTCCGCGGTAGAAAATTAGATTATTCCGCGCGCGTCAAAACAATTCAGGAACGAGAGGGTTAAAGCATCAGCTGCAGCGGCAGCATCAAGTGAAACACGACTGACTGGTATCCAATCGTCTAGTATTGGTATGGTGCAAGCCATTGCAGATAATTTTGATGCCAATATTGCCTCACCAAATGGATTAAAGTCAACCCATGCTTTGGCTTTGCTGATGACACAGGTATGTCCAAACACTGAAGATAGTCAGGAAGACTCTAAAATCAAACGACTCAAGAAGGAAAATCTCAAGGATTCGATAAAACCTGGTATACCTGTCTCCTATTACCACGGTCCAAAAAGGTGTCACATGCCAGAAGAAGTTTCAAAGAAATTTGTCCTTCCTCTCAGAGTGCTGGCGCAGCAAGTAATTCTTGTTCAAAGATCACACTTTCATGATTTCGAGTTCTTGAAGAGTGTTGCCATTACACCATCCACACCTGAGTTTGGTGGTTTCAATACTAAGCTCACACGAATGCAGGGACAAGGTGTAAAACCTCATACCAAAGCTATGTACACACCATTGATTGACATGACTCCTTCAGACCCAACTACAATGAAAACTGCTATGCTAGAGGCAAGAAGATTAACAGAGAAAGCTGGCCAAGTAGCAACTATTTTCACCGCAGATCTTCAGCTCTATCGTGTGGGTCTTAATGTGAAGTGGGCTGACCCAGAACTTTTTGGTGAGAACTTCATCCTTCGACTAGGAGGAATGCACTTTCTAATGAGCTATGTTGGTGCTGTGGGGGTTCTGATGGCTGGAAGTGGGCTGGAAGAGGTGATGAAAGCTGTCTTTGGGGGTGTAACGAAAATGCTTACTGGTAAAAATTTCCCCCAGAACACCAGAGCCCTGAGAATCGTGGTTGAGCAACTGCTACATGAAATTCTGTGTGAAGTCAATACCATGGATGAACTTATGCAGCAACTAAAGGCTAGAGCATCAAGAAGTAAAACAACAAAACACTGGGTGGAGAATCTTATTATTCCAGTATTCCTGATGCTAATGTTTGTTAGAGCTGAGCGAGAAGGAGAGTGGGCCCTACATTTGTGGGCAGTAAATGAAATGATACCATACTTTTTTGCTGCAGGGCATGTTCACTATGCCCGATATGGTCTACTGTACCTCCGATCAATGCAAAAGCTACATGGAGAAGTCCTAGAGAGATTTCTGAAAGGGGAACATGTCCAACGCCACAGACAGGGACTATGGAATGGTATTTGGACAGACATGTTCATAGAAACCTTTTATGCGATATGGGCATGGACCCAATGGTCTTATAGGAATAACACTGAATGAGAAAGCTGTCCATAAATGGGCAATGAGTTTGCACATCTGCAGCAGATTGATGAAGGATGTGTCAGATTTGAAGGATTCCTCATCAGTGGAGATCACCTCCCACAAGGAGGAGTTAGCATCACGAGTCAAATATGATGAAAATGACAGGCAAGTCATTAGGGATAAATTGCAAACTTGCATCGACCCATTGAACACAGCAAGTCATCTTGTGAACATAGTTACTGGGCATATATGTACGGATGAAGTAAATGTACATAACGCTATTGACCTGGGAAAATCCCAGATGAAAGAATATGAAGCTAGCTGGCCAGTGGGGTTCCACCAACCCCTCAAGAAGAAAGTTCGTACAATGAAAGAGAACAAGAGAAAAAAAACAACAGTTGCTGCTGAGCAGTTTGACTCTGGACTGATATTTGCTAGGGCCCTAGCACTCATGAACTCTCGAGACATTAAGGTGGAATACATTCTTAGCTATGAACTAGCACCAGTTCCTACGTCAATGTTTGATGAAATAACTAGAAATCTGCGTATTGCCAAGTCAAAGTCATTGCTAAAGAACAAACTTCAGGTGGAACAATCAGCTCGTGCCACAGGACAACCAGATGCTATTGTCATGGATGGCTGTGCCATACTTTGGGTTGTGCATTGGCCTAGTAAGGGGAGCGTACAAGACCTGGTGACAAATGTTGTGAAACACATCACAAGTAAATTGAAAGGCAGCACTCGAGTACACATAATATTTGACCGCTATTGTGAATACAGTATTAAAAGTGGAACTAGATGCTCTCGTAAAGCACAGGTTTCTAGAGAGCATCAACTGTGTCTCAGCTCTCCTCTGCCTCCTCAAGACGTTGCTCTAACTGTTACAAAAAATAAAATACAGCTCATTGATATGATTTGTGATGAACTTGTGTCTTCAGTAGCATTGCTAAATCTTCCCAACAGTTTTGTAGTCACTGGAAAATCACCAATACCTACAGAGGTATGTAGTGGATTGCAAATCATAAGACCTGACCTGAAGACAATGCACGAAGAGGCAGACGTTATCATTCCTAACCAAGTAGTGTATCTGGCAAGCCTTGGATGTTGCACTATCAAAGTTATCAGTGACGACACAGATGTGTTTGTGCTATTAGTTCATTACTATGCTGACAAGAAATTGACATCAACACTTGTCATGGAACCAACTAGTCAGGGACGCTCATCAGTTAACATTGGTTCTACAGTTGCCAAGCACCAAAGTATTGCCCTACAACTTCTTCCAGCTCATGCGTTGACTGGGTGTGACACTGTTGCATCTTACTTCGGCATTGGTAAAACGAAGGTTGTAAAAACTCTTGAGGCAGGAAATAGGTTGAACCACCTGGGTAACCCCATGGCCAGCCTAGAGGATGTCCTTTGTGAATCAGCAGCATTTGTTGCAGCATGCTATTGTCAGAAATGTCAACCTCATGAAACAATGACCGACATACGCTACAAAGTATGGGTTTCCAAAACTGGACGAAAAAGTGCATGCCTACTACCAAAACTTAAAGCAATACCACCGACTAGTCAATCATTTAAGGAAAATACGAAGAGGGCTCACTTTCAGACATGCATATGGAAAGCTGCTCTAGATGAGGAACCTCCAAACCTTGACCCATTGAAATTTGGATGGGTTAAGGATGACAGTAGTAAGTCACTCAGTGCAATTCCTCTACCACAGGATGTTCCTCTTGCACCACCAGAAGTACTCAAAACAATTCAGTGCACATGCAGCAGTGATCAGCCTTGCTCATCTCTCAGATGTGGATGTGCATCAGTTCAGTTTCCTTGCTCTCTGTTCTGCAAATGTGGTGGGTCTGATAGTTGCTTTAATCTGATGACAAAACACAATATGGCAAACAATACTATAGATGATGAGGAGCTCAGTGGAGATGAGATGACGATGATGATCACGAAGAAGATACTAAAATATGCTACTGAATAGGAATCGCTGACATCCATTTACATTTTATAGCATAAAACTGTCACAGTCATTATTGATTCATGCATTATATCTGTTACTTTCTGAACATACACGTTTTAATTAAAATTATCCTCAACCTAGCAGCCATTTTGAATTTCTGTGGATGCATAAAGAAAGTAGTTCACTAAAAACATGCAAAAGGTTCCATAGATGTACATGCCACTTACTAAATTGCCAACTTTCAGAATTCTCTTTTATGTTAATTAATGCAATTGAATAACAATGGTTTTAGCGGCCATTTTGAATTTCTCAAATTCCTCAAGGATGTCAAGTTGGCACCCAGTGGAATATTAATCTAGACTACTTAAAGATTCAAAATCTGCCAAGAACAATTATGCGTCATGAAATTCTTGGTTCACCCCTCCTTCCACTAGACTAAAAGAAACAACATGATTTGCTTAATGATTATCACTCCGCAGGAATGAGATTGCTCTGTCCTACTCGGTGGACTGTGCGAGCTGATGCTTTAGCCAGCATCATTAGTAACTACTAGTCTCGCAAGCCAGACCTTTGCCGACCCCTTACCGCTACGCGGGGGAAGGAAAGGGTCTGGACAAGTGCTATAGCACGTTTCGTTCCATTCCTCCAGATTCTGGAGGAACGTATAAAATGTGTATTACTTATGATTGGGTGTGGTTTACTTAGAAGTTGTGGGCGGGCGCTGGAAATTAATAGAAAACTGCTCTTCACGGTAAAGATCGAAGAAGCATGGCATTGCAATATTAGTTTCCTCAGTTCAGCTAGGGTCTGTTAAGAGGTGTATGTGTCAGAGCTGTTTATGGAGGTCTGTTCTAGCTGCGGAAAAGATGTCCATCTGGTCGTTCTTAAATTTAACGCGTTATCATTTTAATGGTTACGTGTCGGTTTCATTGCGTCATATTTCATCACAATTAAATTCCAATGGAACGAAACGTGCTATAGCACTTGTCCAGACCCTTTCCTTCCCCCGCGTAGCGGTAAGGGGTCGGCAAAGGTCTGGCTTGCGAGACTAAGTAACTACGAAGTTCTTTTTAAAACATGGGAAGAAGCTTTAGATGTTGCTAAAGATACAGAAATTAAAGCGAGAATTAATGGTGTACATGCTCAGATGCAAACTTATGAATTTTTGTTTGCCACATTTCTAGGAGAAATGGTTTTACGTCATTCTGACAATTTAAGTGCAGCTATTCAAAAGAAAACAACATCTGCTGCTGAAGGACAATAACTTGCAAGGCTAGTCATTACAACACGTCAACGTACACGAAGTGCAGAGGCTTATGACCTATTCTGGTCAAAAGTGTTGAAGTTTGCAGAATGTGCAGGGATTGGTGAACCGCAGTTACCATGCCGGCGAAAAATGCCTGCAAGACTAGACGAAGGTAGAAGTAATCATTTTTTTCATCAAACACCAAAGGATCATTTTCGCCAAATATATTACGAAACTATCGACAACACTACCAATTGTATTGCTAACCGCTTTGATCAGTCAGGTTATAAAATTTATTGTAATTTAGAACAGCTTTTAATCAAAGCCAGCAATCAGTCAGATTTTGAGGATGAACTAAAAATTGTGTGCGACTTCTACAAAGATGATTTCAATTCAGATAATCTGAAAGCTCAACTTGTTACATTTGGTGTTGAATTCCAGCAGAAGAATGTAAGAAGCACTGGAGCAACGTCATTTTTTGACTTGTTGGATCACTTCAAGGCATACTCTATTGCTCAAAGAAGCCTTTTTATGAGGGTTGTGCAGTTGATTTTAGTAATGCCAGCAACCAACGCCACATCTGAGAGGTCATTTAGTGCACTTCGACGCATTAAAGATTATCTCAGAGCAACAATGAAGCAAGAGAGACTAAATCATTTGCTTGTCCTTCATGTGCAGAAGGAGCTGACTGATAGTTTTGATCTGAAAGACATAGCCAGTGATTTTATTTCGGGCTCACAGAATCAATGTTTTTGGATCATTTACATAGCTATTTCATATATAATTTTTTTACAATCAATACTTTTTCTTATGTTCACTCAATTAATTAAAGGAGTTTTACAATATTGCATCAGGTTAGTAAAATGGGTGTGGTCATTTTTGGCCTTTGCATCAATTTATTGCTTCCGCCGGGCCTGCGTGACTAAGGAGTCAGGAGCGTGGCTTCATGTTTTGCCAATTACTTCTCTGAGTCTACATAATGGACAATGAGTGTCTTAGAATTGCTGTGAGTCTACGCTTGGGTATTCTAATTTGTGGATTGCATCCTTGTCGCCACTGTGGATCAGAGGTTGATGTAACAGGAAGACATGCTTTGAGCTGCAGAATTGGTGAAGGTAGACTTCATCGTCACTCAGCCTTAAGGGTGGCCGCAAACCGCCTATGCAATATTTTGTTGATGGTTGCTATGCACGATTACTACTATTGTATATTTCTGGGGCTTTTCCACTACAACACAAGGACAAAGTACTTGCCGAAGGCGCCGCTCACTAATTTTAGAGCATTGGGGCCTGGTTATGTGTAGCACTTTTTTGGAGTAATGCGGTAAGTTAGAGCTCCGCAATTTGGTGCACTACTAGCCAAGCTGATACTCTACTGCAAGACAACCAGTTCGTTTCCATTTCAATATTACTTCATGATTTATTCGCAATTTTTTCTATTTATAAGATATTGAAAAATTCTCGTTGTGGTGCAGTTCGTTTTTTAGGTTTACCTGTGTGTAATTTTTTTTTGTCGTTCTCATTATTAGATTCCAAGAAAAATTGATACAAAATTTGGAACTTTAATTCCACTCACAATGCTTATGAAATAACCTCACCCCCATGTCTCGTACTCCTTGTACGCGAGCAATTTTTTTCAATTGGTTTGTATTGGTTCTAAAAAGAGCCTGCCTATATCAAGCGTAAAAACAACAATATCAATATAACAATAACAAAAGAATCAGAAGAGTGAACGGTTTCTTGGAGATAGCCCGAGGTGAAGTAGTAGGTCTGCGCAGCTTAGGAAGTCTTCGCTCCTCTGAAATCGTGACTGCTGGATCCATCTGCTTGAGTTCAGGTGCGCAGAACCTGGACAATGGCTACAGGAAGAGAGGCAGCCTGGTGCACCTTGCCACGTGAGTTCGGACGATGTATGGAGAGTTGCTGTAAACGACTACAAAACAACAAGAAGCTAAAGTAAAAAAAACACAAATTCGCAAAGTATAATTCTGCTACTACTGCGCGATTGTTTCTGTTCGCGTATTATCGAATGATGGGGTATTGGCAGGGAATAAATTAATGTCCGGATCTACAGACGGTGCGCGTTGCTATGTGCGGCCACCCTTAAATGACATTATCTACAGAACACTAGTCTCCGCGCATGTTCCCTCCAGGCTGGAGCATCCTGGTTTATTGAGGTCTGATGGCAAGAGGCCAGATGGTGTTACCATAGTGCCATGGGAATGTGGAAGACTCCTAGTCTAGGATGCCACCTGCCCTGACAGGTAGGCTCCTTCTTACTCCAATCATGCTACAGTGGCGGCAGGCGAAGTGGTTTCTCAAACAGAAGATAGGAAGTGCTTGAAATATGCTGGTCTGCCAGTCACTCATTTTTTCACACCAGTGGCAGTAGAGACCAGTGGAGTATTCGGCCCACCACCTGGAAAACTTTAAAGGAGTTGGGTAGGAGAGTCAGGAGAGAGACTGGGGAGGAGAAGGTGTCTTCCTTCCTTTAAAAAAATATCAGTGGCTGTCCAGCTTGGGAATGCCATTTCTGTTAAATCAGTTTCCCTCTCCTGCTCAACACACATCTTTTCAGCAATGATATCTGTGTTCGCATACATTATTTTAATACCATAAAATGCTACAATACCTGTTTAGATTAAAATTAATTCATTACGAACTAAAAAAACAAAAACAAAAAAACCCAGTCTACATTAGATGTTGCTCCCCTTATGTTTGTTGTTTCTTCAATTACAGAGTGCCACAAAAATACTGTGCAAATATGATTGTGTATAGATTATATGTAATGCAGATATTAATCTAAATAGTAGGCAAAACAGATTGCTAAATGTTTTCATCTCATAATTGTTAACCAGCAAGATATAGTTCAACAGAATAATTATGATTAGCAAATAGAGCAATATCTTTTAATGAATGTATATATTTAAGAAAACTTTGCCACAGTTGTCAATATAATTACGCTTGAAATGATAAATTTCATTTGAAAAATGCCAACAGCATGACTAGAAAACTCTTCCTCTGCATCTATAATAAAAAAGTTAAACAATGAATATCCCCATATTTTTAATCTGTCAAAATAAATTAAGTACATAGTGACAATTCAACATTTTAGAATAAAGCAGAACATCAGGTTTAGTCGTGGAATGAATCTATAATACTTGTTGAATTGGTGGTACTGAAATAATGCAAGACATTTATAATTCATAATTAGTTTGAGAGTTATTTAAGTCTTTTTTTTTTTGTTCGTCTGTCCATCTGTCCGTTTTGTCCGTCTTATCTGTCTGTCCGTCTGTCTGTCTGTCCGTCCATCCGTCCGTCCGTCCATCCGTCTGTCTGTCCGTCCATCTTGTCCGTCTGTCTGTCTGTCTGTCTGTCTGTCTGTGGCCTCCATTTGTGCAGCTGTCTGGCCTGTCTGTGTTTGGGTCTGGGCCTCCGTATGTCTATGCCTGTCTTTTAGTCCGTCTATCTATCAATTTTCCTGTCTCTCTGTTTTTCTGTCTGTCTGTCAGTCCATTTATCTTTTCATGATAAATACCTCTACATTCAGGTTTAACACCACTCCACTCTCCAGAATTAAGGCAGGTTCGAATTGCATTACCAAATAGAATAAATTCAGGATTACAATGGTAATATATGACATTCTTTAAGTTTGATCCTTTGAGAATTTTTAATTGTCCATTTTCAATACCTTCAATCTCACATTTCTTATCTGTCACAATTTTATAGGAATGAAAATATTATGTAACTTATACAAAAAAATGAACTCGACATAACCTGCACACTGTACTATAAAAAAAATGCACAACAAAAGCAACAAACAGAACCAAATAAATTAAATACAAAATGATCTGAGATTTTAACATAATTTACTCTTCAATTTTACTCCACTATGTTTTATAATTATGTAGCTGATTAGTATCTGTATTCTGTAATAGGTCCATCAGTTACTGTGTATTGAGGAAGGATACAGGTATGATAATAAGAATGCAGGTAGCTATTGAATTACTGTTATAGGAACATCTTGATGTTACTCTACAGTAAGTCTCTGCAGGTAGGTGCATTTCTAGAAGAAGAAAAAATCAGTACAAGCTATATGAAGAACATACTCAGAGAATGAATCAATTTTAAATTTACTACAGATGTTCTAATTTTAAGAACCTGCTGTTAAACATCTGACCAATGCCCAGTTTAACTTGCATGCTTCTGTAATAAGCTGTTCTTGTTTTATTTTAATTTAGTCAGATCATAATTTTTATAGCCATCAAAAAATTTGAATTGAACATTGTCTACCCTATTATCTAGCTAGGACAATAAGAATTACCATTAACAGCAAGAAATGAACTATTGTCATGTTCTTATATGGAGAACTTTGGTATAGCAGAGTAAGAATAATATTTAAAAGCAATCCAGTTTAGGATTGGTTCATTTTTGGTTACATGCAATGTAATTCATCACCATTTAATTAAAACATTATGTCTACCTGGAAGTTTTACATTTATTTTACACATCTATATATCATGCCACACCCATGACCACACATTGTCCTGCCCTGACACACAAAAAAATGCTTTCTCCTGCCCTGAAAATTATATGCATCATAGGTACATCAGGAACACAGAATGGTGTAAAATTTTATATTAAGCAAGAAAAGTTAGTGATAGAAGAAAGTCATAGTTTTTTCAATAACATATAATGTATAACAAGGCCATGGAATGGTGTGTTGAAACAAGTTTGTACAGTGAGGCTAGCTAGAATGACTCAGCATGACTAAGCAAAACAAAACAAAAGTGTTAATTAATTAGTGTCAAAGTTTAATGTGTGTACAGTTTTTGTTGGTGCTGTGACAGCAGAGGCTGTAACAGCACCTGAACAAATGGCATTGTCAAGAATGTACTTTTAGTTGGCATATACTTAATTAAATTATAGAACTATATATATATATATATATATATTAATAGTACAGCGCATAAGTTTCCCATTAAAAATGTATTGGAAAAATCGCTGTTCAAATGAAATTGCAAGAGGAAAGTGAAGTAGCGCGAAACTAATTGAAATACCCCGGTAACTAAGTGGAAACTAAGTGAAATACCACGGTAGCTAAGTGAAACAGTACAGGTTAGTGCGCACACGTGCAGCGTTAATCTTGGAAACATACAGTTAGAGTAGTTTCTAGTTGGAGACAATGTCATTCTTTACCATAGAAGCTCTACCCATTCAACAGATTAGGAGGGGCCGTACTTTGAAAACGAAGTTAAGCGGAATCTAATCCTGAAATATATATTATTCATTTGATACAGGAGAATATCACAAGTCTGTTGGCTTAGTATTTACATGAGTGCCACAAGCACGAGCATAAATACTGCCAATCAGACGAGTGATATTCTGTGGTATCCAATGAATAGTAGATTTATTATGCACTGCTCCTGTGTGAATACCATAGTAACGAGTTTCTTGTACAATAAACACTTGTATAACCTGGGGGGACGTAATAACCCAACATGATAACTTGAACACAACTGACATGAGAACATTTTGCCTTGAGCCACACCCTGTTTACTGCAATGTATTTCTTATGTGGCAAAATATATTAGGCCCTGATAAGTACATAATAAATGATGATACATTTTCATATGGACAAATGAGCCCTTAACACTATGCTATATAATATAATACTTAGCTAATGTTCATATTTTCTACATATTATGTAGAAAATATGAACATTAGCTAAGTCTATACTTCAAGTTGTGGACTAACTTTCTTTTACAAGCAGATGGGCAACTGCAGAGAATTTTCCTACTTTTGTAGTGCCTTTACACTCATAGGATCCATTATTAAACCCCTCTGCTTTGTGTATTATCAGGTCATTGTTGATCTGTTCCACATTCGCTGGTAGTTCCCCACTTTCAAATTTCCATGTGGGTGGTAGGCTGGAGTCACAGGAAAATCTAACATTTCCTCCGCTTTCTGTAATCAAGTGTCTGGGTTTAATTCTGTAGTGATCTAAAATTAGGACACAAGTAATTTATCATTATTATAACCTTCATGATTAACTCAACTATACGTATAATCATTACGGCAGTTGGACTATTAGCTATGTCTTCTAGTGTCTCTTAGTGCTTTCCTGCATAATATTACACTTCTTAAAACAGGAACATGAGCAATTATGCATGGAAATCATTGTTTTGTTTATATTATAATGTAAACTGAGCATTTAAAAGTACATTATAATCAATATTCCTTATAATCTAGCTTATTGGTACACTGAAAGCTATGCCTCTTAACAAATATATGCCCTGCAGTTATACAATGATGTAAGATACTTTATTTTCTTTTTCTTTTTTTGATCAAAAAATCTGATTTTATTTTACCTTATAGGATACCATTCATTACCTTTATACTAGTATTATTTCTCAGTTGATAGCTATAATGCTTAATTATTTCAGGGAGAATGACGAGTCATTCAGTGCCTTGTATGCAATCTACATAACAGTGTTATATAAAAGATATAGAACAGCGTATATTGCAGTGTATTAGCTATTATGAATTTTTCATTTTTGGCCAGCGAACAGAGCGAGATACAATTAGGAGTGGATAATGCAAAATTGGTTTTATGCTATGTATGGATACAACATGGCTTTTCAGGCTTGACCCCCAGTTTCTTCAATACTACATTTCTTTAAATTTAGGTTCAAAATTGTGAGATAATTCCTGCGAAAAACGCTTGTTTTTCAGGACACAAACAGTTTCTGCGACAGGTTACTAGGGCATTGAAGACCCTTTACCGGACTTAATTTCAAAAACGTTGCCGTTTTGGTGGGGCTGTGAAGTGCTGATTGTTGGTTCTCAAGAGCCACTGGTAGTTAGAATGCCTTAATATTAATGCTAAGGAAGCTACCACTACTTGGTGGAAGCTGAGGTGTATTTGTAGCTAAATTTGCAAAAAAAACTCTAGCCTTCCTTTTTTGTAGCCGAGTACTTGTTGTCAAGAGTGACTGATAAGTTCAGATAATCAGAATGGCTCAATTTGATACTACAGAAGTTACCACTACTCAAGAAAATGAGGTAAGAAAGTAATTTTGAATTTGTTTGCTAAAACTAATAGTCCAGTCGGTAGCCATGTACGTAATACATCAACCTAGAAATGTTTTTTCCTATTTATTTTTTTATATTCTCATGGGATCATAGAACAAATTTAGCCTGGTTGTCCTAATGACAACTTTGGGGAAATCTGGTAATTGGTAAAAATTCAAGATGGCCGCTAGACACCATTTTGAAAATTCAGTATTAGTGATTAGTTTGGGATATCTCTTTTGGAGGGTTTCTGGGCATATGGAATCCGTAATCTACTGCTATTTTTTTGAATTTGTGGTCAAAATCAGGTGCTAAGGGGTCATGTCAAAGATAGATAATACCAATAATCAATAATAAGCAATAAATCATTAATAGATACAGCTGGTAAATAGTTCAAGGAATATCATCGGGTAATTGCCAGTCATCATCCATGATGTTACTGTCTACTTCTTCAAAATCCTCTTTCCCAGCATCTTCACTCTCCATGCCTGCCCCTTGAATATTCTCTTCCTCAGCATCCACCATATCTATGTCACAATCTTCCACTGCAATATCCTCATCCTTTCCAGGCTGAGCATCTCCTTGCATGGTGTATGGGTTGCAACAACTCTCATCACCTGAACAGTTGCAGAATGATGTGCAAGAAAGATGCTGCTTGTGGCAGCCACATGCCTCAGTGCTGCACTTCTTGCTCTGTACTCTACATTGACACTCTACCAGATGAGTCGGCCAATATCACTCACTTTGGGTGGGAGTTTCGTGATGACATTCCAGTTCCTGTCATTGCTCAGGGTCAGCTCCACCTGAGCTGATTGATGTGATTCTCCTTCTTGGTCTGCTGCTTTCCACAACATAGTTTGTAGATGAGCTCGCAGCACATGATGCAACAGGTTGGCAGATGTTGGAGGTAGGGCCATCACTTTGGGACTCTTCTTCTTCTTAGTGAAGAGTTTGAAACGAGCAGACTCCATCGATGTCCCTGGAAGCTGACGATACAGTGCAGAAAAGAAAGGCTTTGCTGCCTCCATGACGTTTGCATGTGTGGTGCCCACTTCACCAAGCACATCTGCCAAACCTGGGAAATCATGAGCAAGCAGGGTGTTTAACCCTTTCGTTCCCAATCCCGCTTTGAAGCGGGTGAAGACCGGTTGGCTTCTCCGAATTTTTAAAAATAGTTACTTCATAGCTAGAACCTTCAGATTGCATACACAGGTGTCCAATGCGTTGGAGAAGCATTTAAAATACCGTAGCTTTCAGCCAGGGCTGCTTCGACAGTACCTCACAGCAGTTGCGTTTATTTCTTCCTCGGCAAAAAAAAAAAACATCGGTTCTCCGTCGAATTTTAAAAAAAGTTACCTTCTTCACAGCAGCTTCATTTATGGATCCAGTCATCTCCAGAGCTTTGTAGAAGCAGCGAAAAATTGCTTGAGCCCAGTAGCCTTCTGTAACACATTGAAAGGTTTGACTTACTGTCTTCTTTTTTTTTTATAAAATCGCCAGTTCAACTGGGGGCCTCCCCATTACGTACAGTCTTAGGTAATGCTTATTACATCATAGGAAAAAAGTGAGCGTGTCGTGTGATCCAGGTAACTATGCAAAAAAATTTTTTTTTTCAAAGTCAATTTGGAAAGATGGCGTCTACCAGTTACAGTCCTGTAACTTTAGCGACTCAGGATCAAGCGGAGAAGAGGGAGACGACATCTAGGGCTATAGGAGGCCCTGTATCAGGGTTGGGGACCAGACCCTGTCAACTCTGACACTGACAATGGAAGTCAAGAAGATGATCGATGTAAGCTTGCCTTTCTCTTGTCTTTCTCTTGAAAACTAGCAAGCTTCTGTTGTGGAAAGGACTTATTTATAGCTATATTGAGATAGAGAAAGCTGTTTAGCTATAATATATATTTATTTCATTGAGTTTTGAGATTTGAAAGTGGGTTGTGGTTTGTTGAACAATTTCAAATTTTCAAAAAAATTTAATTTTTTTTACCAGAATGTACTACTAGGACCAGATGTGTATGCAGTCACCAACTCGATTGTGAAGAGGGATTGTGAAGAGGACGCAGATGAGGCAACAGGAGCAGAGTCTTCCATTGATGAAGGAGATGCCGGACCTGGCGAAGTACACTCGGAGCCCCACCCCCCCTCCCTCCCAAACAAAAATCCTGTATGAAACCGCATACAATACATCATAAAGTTGCAATTATATAGGATCATGAATAATTTGTTGTTTGTATTACAAATATCTTTGTTGTTTGTGTTTTTGTGTATATGAAATTGTTTTGTAGTGGAGCTCCGATGTCCGATGGCATATGTTCCTTGTGGACACTCATAGATGTCTCCTACATGATCACAATCAGCACCAAACACAGCAAACAACATATTTTATTGTTGAACTAATATAATATTGGTATAAAGTACATCAAACAATATTATTTCTATTTTTTTTTTTTTTTTATTGATGGGAAAAGTAAAATTTTTTGGGAAAAAAATTTTTTTTTTAAAGTAATAGTAGAGGGCCTAAATATTATTCAATTTTCTCAATAAAAAAATGAGAGGAATTCCAAACTCTTGGTCTATTTAGTGATATATGGTTGCTATGGGGTTTTCCCAGCCAGCATCGAGTTAAAAAATAAAACGGTAATGCACTATTCCGCAGTAGAAGATTAGATTTTTCCGCGCGCGTCCAAACAATTTGGGAACGAGAGGGTTAATGCAGTGATCTTTCCTTTCCCATATGGATAGGAGGTAGTATCACATCCACTGAGGGAATGCATACCGAGCAACTGCAGACACTTTGGACCTAGGTTAGCACAGGTGGCATTAATATTCAGCACTGTCCCATCGCACCGCTTCATTTGCACCTTGCATAATAACTCTAGGTCTGCCTGATATACCCAGTACACCAGAAGCACATATACATCTGTGTCATCACTAAGTACACAAATCACTCTCTTTCCATCACTTCAGCCTTGAGAACATACGAAACCATGGTGATGTCTGCCTCATCATGGTTGAACACTCCATCATCCCGACTGTCTATTATCACATTCTCTCCGACACTGAAGGTGGATAAAATACTTGCCAACATCCGCTTGTTGTTCATGCTCTTCAGAATTGCATCTCTTTTGGGCAGTGATGTGGTGATTGATAGTTCATAGTCAATGATGACTTCCCCAGCACGCTGCATTCTCTCATGATCCTTAGCAGAGATATCATGATACTTGTCAAAGACTACAATTTTGTCAGTATCACTAGAATAACGTCTCAAATGACTTTTGATAGATGCAATTAGATCTGAGGGACTGCCTCCATGTGGCCACACAATGTGGTAGAATAGTTGGGAAACATCTACAATTAAAATTTCAGGAGCTATTGGCGAGGTCTCGAGCACACCAAGACGCTTAACCAACCCCGATTTGTTGGATTTGCGGAGACAACCAAGCTCATTTATCAGTGATGAAGGCACTGCACATAGCTCATAAGCAAACAGAGGCCCTAGTTCCATCTGCCGCTTCTGACCAATCATTAATAATCGGAGAAAAATATTCTCAAGGTCTATTACTGGCCTGACATTGCCCTTGGTCTTCCTCTTGAGAGCATACATTGTTTTGATGGGGCTATTGATAGGGTTGTAGAATCCATCAGGGAGATTGGCAATATAGTTGCTCTGCATCTTCTTTCCAATTACCATTGAATCAGACACATTCTCATTATCGGGTGCAGTTAGGCCAGTGACGGGATTATAGAGATGGGGGCGGCTATCTTCCAATGGATGAGGTACTTCTCCACTTCTGCATCAATAAGACTCCTATCATGTGCATCCAAGACACGCCGGTGCTTCAACTCCTCCTTGTGCTTTACCTACTTGGATTGGTCTGATGATTTGGAGTAGATATATTCCATGCAGTTTGCCACATGGACAGTGATGGGAAATGCGTCAATCCATTCACATATAAGTTCAGCTGACAGAGTCATGCCCTTTAGAGCTCCCTTGCCAATCTTGATCGCAGTCTGCTCGCCAAACTGTCTGCAGAAACAGCATTCCAGTATCCATTATGATGCCGACAGACGATGTCTGCTTTGGACTCTGATGATTGCATCTCCATCAAGTAGTGGGTGAGATAGAGAGCATATTGTGCATGGCCAGCAAGTAAGAAGTACTTCATCATGCGCTCCATGGTCAGCTGCTTCAAGTGAATGTCACCCTCTCTCTCTGCACGTTCAAACTTGTGGACAAGAAGTGTTGGAAGGAGGAAGTTGTCTACCCAGTGCCGCCCGGTGGGATGGAGGCGAGCAAGGTCTAAATATTGCTCTATCTGCTCAAATGTCTTTGGTCCAGTTGACAGAAACCGCTTCAAGATTGCGACTGATACACTTCGAAAGGATCGCATGGCCTTCACCCAGGACTTGCCATTGAAGATACCTATAACATAATGACAGGGTGTTACTATCATGGCATTTATGTAATAGCAGTACATACTTGTCAATCCCCCGTAAGCAGCAGCCACATACACTTCTAATGCAGAACCTTTCATTAGCTTGCGATGCAACCAATAAATGACTGAATCAGATGATGGGCTTTACTCAGAAAGTGGGACTTGTACACTCAAGAAGTCTTTTGACTCCTTGCAGCTTGAAGGTTTTGAGTTGTCCAGATTTGCTGCAGGTTGGAATACAGCACTTTCCAACGTCAGACACTGTGTCAGCCATTTTGAAAAATAAATGCACCTTCTAGCCAGCACTGCCTGTACCAGCATATGCCTGCACCTGTACGAGCACAAGCCTGCACCAGTTTGCACAAGCCTGCACAAGCATGCACCAGTTTGCACAAGCCTGCACAAGCATGCACCATTCTGATATTGGTCAGATGTCTTAAGAGCAGTAAAATACTCAACAAATAAAAATCAATAAATAGGAAGAAAATTTATATAATTACAATGTGCAAGGTCAATTTGACCTTTGACCTAACCTTAGCACCTGATCTCAACTGCGTATTCAAAAAATAACATCAGAATTGGATTCTACACATCCTAAAACCCTATAAAAGAGGTATTACATTTCATGACCTTTGTTGAAAACTTTAATTTTGAATACGAAGTTGTCATTAGGACAACCAAGTTAAATTTGTTCTATGACTACATATGAGTTCAAATTAATCATAAAACTCCATAGGAACTTTCTAGGTTCAGAAAAATCCAACTGGACTATAATGGTCTTTTGTTTTTGTAGCTGAGAGTATGTTATCAATTAGTTACCAGTAATTCAGATAGTCAAAATAGCTTAAATTTGATACTACAGAAGTTACCAATACTCAGGAAATTGAAGTAAGTAGTAACTCCATATTAAATTGATGGCTGATTTACAAAAATAGCAATGGCCTATTTTTTTTTTCTTTTATGTAGCTGAGAGCTTTTTCAAGAGTTACTGATTGAGATGGTCAGAATGGATTGAGTTTGACACCACAGAAGTTACCATTACTCAGGTGAGAGATATTATAGTGTTTTGCATCAACTGAAATAAAATAATTGGCTAGCGAGGGGAGCGAGCGAGTCACTCTAGACGTAACACAATTGAAAATTTGAGGATATTTGTTTGTTTATATAATGTGTGGACGTACGCATGCCATTTTGTATTTTGACCCTGCGTTTTTGTGTCCGCTTCATAGTCTACCCCTTCCCGTACCTCCACTAAATCTAATCTTTGGGTTTAGCGATCCCGTATCATACAAGGAAATTAATTCTTGTTTTTTCAAGTCACACAATGTTATGGCAAATGTTTACTATGGTTATAAGCCATACACAACATTATTTACTTGAAAATTCATTGTCCATTTGACTACCCTCAAAGGTAAGCCTCGTGTAGGTATGTTCAGTTGTGTGTTAAACTGTTGCGGGGAGTGGTTACTATGGCATTCAATTAATACTTTTACCCTATACGTAATTTAGAACTCAACTATACCTCCAACACTCTACCTTGAGTGTTAGAAGTTAATCTATCGCTGAACAATAGTGTATTATATGGATAGCTCGTCATTTGTGCTTTAGCACACCACCATAGTATGTCCAAGTTGAGTTGGCCAAGAAAAACTTGAATAACTTTAGAACGGAAGCAGCTACGTACCCGGGTTTGCACCGGTGGAAGGCTCGCGCTGGAGCGGTAAAAAATATTTCCTCATTAGACTCCAAAACCGGAGGGAAAGTGCTATTCCAAAGCTCAATACAAAAGTCTATGGGAATAGAAAAAAAACACAGCTTTCCCGCTCTACACGCGCCCTAATTTTGTCACGTGGTTCGGTGCAACCGATCTCGTGTAAAGTTTTCAATGAGCTTATTAACAACAAACTTGTACCTTCTCGGGTGAGTACTTTCTAGCCTTGTATTCCATTACTATATAGTGTAGCTATTAACATCAAAGAATCTTCAGTAGTAGGGTCTAGGATACAGGTAAGTCTAATGTGCAGGTAGATTTAATTTTTATACCTGTTTAACAACTAATGCCAAGCTGTAAATAGAAATAATACCAATATTTAGCTAGCAGAGTGTAATATATTTGTAATGTCAGTAATAAGCTATAGCAAATAGAGCATATCCCAATTTTGTGATTGTTAGATCTTTTTATTCAGATTTCTTACCCTTCCACTAATGTATTTTTCCCTAGATTTATTGTGGCAATTCTGAGCGACTCCACCTTCTTGGGGTTAGCTACTAAAGATGATTTTTATTATCATTCTTATTTCTGTACTATTTTTTCTGTAAATATTAATGGTTTTGATAATTTAATTATAATCTTGTGATCAGTGATATTATATAATTATAAATCAATAAAATTAAGCTTAGATAATAGGACAAATTTCAAGCAATAGTATCATCCTTGTGAACTACAGGAATTCTCACAGGTAGAAGTCGTAGATGTTTCAATACTTTCAAAAGCTTACAACATTGGGCCACCTTAGTGTTCTGTGGCTGGTAATTTCACTCCTTCTGGTTCTCCTTTCTAGGAGCGTTCCTGTGAACAGAACGGCGCTAGGAAATAACTATTTAGAACTGCAAGACGGCCTTGACTAAACAATAATAAAAGATATTGCATTAATAATTCACACCCGAGTAGCCGCCCCTTTTCACGTGAACATTGATTTACTCGCAGCGTCAAGTGCAATGAGTTCAGTGACTAAATTGGTTCCGGTTTTTTTTACGAATTGCACCCCTCTTTTACCGCGCTTGGGGTCGTGCCAACTCAACTTGGACATACTATTAACTAGTGGTATGCTTGAGCACAAATGGCGAGCGAGCCTTAAACTACACTATTGTTAAACAATTGATTTTAACAACTAACATTCAAACAAAGTCGAGTTGTTAAAATACGCACATGCGGTAAAGGGGATTCAATGCCAGTATCCGCTCCCCTCAACTGTTTGAATTGAAAAAGAAGCAACAAAATCCAGTCACGTTATTTAACTTTTCTTTGTAATATTCTTAACGGTGGCCGCACATAGCAACGCGCACTGCCTGTAGATCCGGACATTAATTTATTCCCTGCTAATACCCCACCATTTGATAATACGCGAGCAGAAACTATCGCGCAGTAGTAGCAGAAGTATACTTTGCGTAGTTGTAGTGTTTTAGTTTAGCTTCTTGTTGTCTCATATCTGTTTACAGCAACTCTCCATACGTCGTCTGAGCTCACGCAGCAAGGTGCACCAGGCTGCCTCTCCTCCTGTAGCCGTTCTCTGGACTCTGCGCACCTGAACTCAAGCGGATGGATATACCAGGCTCGATTTCTGCGGAGCGAAGACTTCCCAAGCTGCGCAGATCTAATACCTTCACCTATGGCTATCTCCAATAAACTGCTCTCTCTTCTGACTCTCTTATTATTGTTGTATTGATGTTTGTTTACTCTTGATATAGGCGGGCTCTTTTTAGAACCAATACAAACTAATTGAAAAAAAAATTGCTCGCGTACTCGTAAGTACGAGATATGGGGGTGGGGCTATTTCTTAAGAATTGCGAGTGGAATTAAAGTTCCAAATTTTGTAACAGTTTTTCTTGGAATCTAATAATGAGAACGGCACAAAAATTTTATACACGGGTAAACCAAAAAAAAATGAACTGCACCACGTTGAGAATTTTTCAATATCTTATAAATAGAAAAAAATGCGAATATATCATAAAGTAATATTGAAATGGATAAGAACTCTTTGTCTTGCAGTAGAGTATCGGCTCGGCTAGTAGTGCACCAAATTGCGGAGCTCCAACTTACCGCACCGCTCCAAAAAATTGCTACAAAGTTTTATAACCAGGCCCCGATATTTCCTCCAGATTAGCTCTAAAATTAGTGAGCGGCTCCTTCGGCGGGGACTGTGTCCTTGTGTTATAGTAGCAGGGGCTGCTCCGGCATTTTCAAAGTGGTCAGGCCAGGAAGTAGGTGTGGCTAAAGGTGTGACTTACCAAATAACCTCTCAGCCACTCATATCATGATCAAGAAAGAGGAAAAGAAAAGAATAAAAGGCATCAACCTCAAAGATAGCTAACTATACCATTGTTTCAATCAGATCATAAAATTTTAATATTTGAACAGTACATGTACAAGATTAATCACAGTAGATTCACTACAATCAAACTTTCACAAATTCATTTTTATGCGCATGTATAGTATGGGTATAACACCAAATGTCGTTTGAATAGTATAATATGTTGTTAAGAATTAAAATTTTCCAAAAACATTTGACCGCCTTTCACGTCCACTGATAAAGTCATTGGCCACATCAGAGAGAATCATGTTGTCCGTGTGATCTTTGTGGACGTGTAAAATCATCAGGCTGTTGAGTCTTTCCTGAGACATAGTTGACCTCAGATATGTCTTCAGCCTCCTCAGTGCACTAAATGACCTCTCACTTGTGCAATTAGTTGCAGGCATCACCAAAATAATTTTTAGAAGACGGACAACTTCACACATAAGTTCTCTTTCCGCTGATAACAAATGTGGAAAATACTTTCTTAGAGTGTGTATATCGTGTACATCTTCCGGTATATTACTTGAAAGAACTAGGAGCTGAGTTTCCAAATTGGCAATGTTGAGGTCATTGCCATACACTTCAGCAATCTTTTTGAGCTCCTCTTGGTAGTTTTCTTTTTTCATTAATTTATAAAACAAAGATTCCATCACACTATAAATTTTGTAGCCTTCTTGATCAAACCTGTCTCCAATTGATTGAATTAATATATCAATTGCTTCATAATAGATGCGTCTATAATAGAGTTTTGGACAGAAATCATACTCAGGAGGTGCATTACCATCTTCTAACCGCACAGGACATCTTCTTTTTCGAGGTAGCTTAGGACCATCAACATCTTTGCCTGAACGCATTTTATCCACTTTTGTCCATAAAAGATCAAAAGATTCCTCTGACCGCATATGCACAAGTGTTTTCTTTGTTTGAAGTGCAGTAACTTGTCCTTCAACAGCTGAATAGTTTTTCTTCTGAAGGGTCTGACTCAAATTGTCGGTGATTCGCAATAGATTTTCTCCTATCACCAGACCAAAAAAAAAATCAAATAACTTCATCTGAGCAGCAATTCCTCCAATTCTTGCTGTTGTGTCACTATCATGCACAATTTCAACAGCTTGATCCCAAAGTTCTTGGAGTGTGGAATAATTGCTGACAATACTTTGCAATGTATCTGCTTTCACTGTCCACCTGGTTGGACACATTACACGAATGCCGGGTGAACTAGGTGATAATTCATCTTTAATATCACGAAAAAGAGATTCTCTTCTAGGGGAATACTTCACCAGTTTAGTGATCTCATGTGCAATATCTAGGACTCGCTTCATAGTACTGCTATTCTTGATGAGGTCAGAAACAGCCAAGTTTAATGAATGACCATAGCAGTGTGTGTAGAAGGCCAGAGGCTGCTCATCCATGATTTTCTTTGCCAAGCCACTTCTTCTTCCACTCATGTTACTGGCTCCATCGTAGCACTGACCCCTGACCTTTGCAAGTGAAATATTCAATCGTAAAAAACTATCCTTTACCACTGCAAATAATGCAGAAGAATCAATAGAGGAAACTGAATACAAGCCAATAAACTCCTCATGAACTTCCAGCTCCGTATCAACCCATCGTAGCACTAACACAACCTATTGATATTCAAGCAACAAAAAAGATGTTATTAGTTACATCAAGTGTAGGGACTATATAAACTTTAACTACTTACTTGCTCTTTATTAGATATATCAGCACACTCATCCAACATAATAGTCACAAATTCTGTCGCTTGAAGATCACAAGCTATCTTTCTTAATGTATTCAAGGACATTAACTTCAGCATTTCATTCTGTACCTCATGACTAAGATAAGCCTCACTTTTGCGTTTTAGCCATTGTTGCAACTACAAAAATGATCAAAACTTCATTTCTAAAAATGCAAATTACAATTAAATAGCACTTATTGAAATACCTTAGTATCAGATGAACTTCTCAGTGTAAGAAGCTGGTAAAGGTTTCCATCACCTTTCTCAGTATGTCCTTGAATAGCACAACCTTGTCTGGCCAAAAACTTCAAACTCTCCATAATCACAAGCAAACAGTGCCGATTGGAAGCTCTTTCTTGTGCTAAAGAATTAACCAGCATTTCTCCAACATTACCAACAGTTTCTGGCACTGTCACAAGCACATCAATGGCTAGTTTATGGCAAGCACTCTTCTCATGCTTTTTAAAGGCAACAGTGGCATCTTTCCAGTTGGAAAACCCTCTTGATAGCTACACACAAGTTTCATGCACGGTTACTAGCTAACATTATAGGAACTAAACCAAAACTTACAAATGCTTGGTCACAACTCCCCAAGTTTGATGTAACAATTACCCCTTTCTCTTTTGCTTTTAAGCATAGAAAACAAAGAGTAATGTCCTCAGCCTCAAGATAGTGAAGCCATTTCCAACTGGTAAACCAGCTAGATTGAAAGCTGCGGTAAACAAGGGTCTTTTTGCCAAAACTTCGCTTTGGAAAATTGAACTCCTTTGGTTGATGAGGACTATCTCCCAACACAGTGCGTGCTGGAGTTACGGACGAAGAAGCCATACTAAAGTCCAGCTGCAATAGAACTTATAGTAACTCCACAATGCGCATGCGTATAATACCGGTTGGGTAAAGGGACTGTGAACCACGCCCACTTTTGGAAAAAAGTGGTCCGGCCATGGCCGTACCAGCCGGACCGGCGGAGCGGCCAGTGAGTAGAGAAGCCCCTGTAAGTATACAATAGTAGTAATCGTGCATAGCAACTATCAACAAAAAATTGCGTAGGCGGTGTGCGGCCACCCTTAATAATAGTTGTAACGCACAATACTTTCACACAACTGATGTCAGAAACTAAGAACTAGAACTGTTATTCAGCAACACTTACACTTTGTCTTTGTTAATCATATTCATGAACTCTTACCATTATGATGTCATTGTACGTTCACGTGATTGAAGAATTGAATCTACTCTGACATTGATAGACAGTATAACTGGCGTTCAGTGACTAGTTGTAGCTAACTCTTAGAATTAGGTCTTTCCTAGATACCACTGCGGCGTATCTCACACTAGTCCTTCGAGCCGGATTGCGTCGGCTATCTAGAATCGCTGCAGTTGTTGACCTAATTAGATAGCTACTAGTCTTCTTAGAATAGTCGAGTCAGCACTTTGTGGAATTCCAGTTATTGACCACCATGCCTGTTGGTGAGGACTTAGCTCGAAAGAAGCACGTCCGTGGAGGGCACAAGGCTTCAGCATCTAAAATGGTCAAGAAGGTGAATGACTTACTAGCCGAAGAAAACCCGAACAAATCGTCACTGACGTGAGTGAAGCTTAGTCTTGTGGAATAGCTAGATGTCCTAAAAGCTGCTGGACGCCGAGATCGTACACCTAGTCGAAGAAAGTGAACTTGTCAAGGAAATAGAAGGCTCCGACGAATACAGAGAAGGGCTCTACGCTGCTATAGTCCGCATAGATTATTTCCTAGCGAGGTCGACCACGCCCACCGGACCACTCTATCAAGTGCTGGTGCTACGCCCAGCTTCATCATAGTTGGCAGCAGTAAGGGTTAACCCAGAAATAGACTCAAGTGCAGTACTCTCAAGTAGAGACCTAAGATAATTGAACTTATCAATAGCTGAAACTGAAGTGTTCTTATGAATAGCTGCCTCATAACAATCCCAGAAGGTAGTCCAGGCTGTCAACTCTCCACGGAAGGGCCGAATACTAAGCTTGGGAAGTTTGACCCTTGCTGAACCAGTAGCATCCGTGTACAAGTTTTGAAGAAACGTTTTGGTAATCGACGACAGATAATAGACAAGCATATGGATGCTCTCCTGAAGATTGAAGGTGTTGTGTCTCAGCACAATGTCAAGGGTTTACGACACTTACGTGATCAAGTTGAGTCACATGTACGGGGTCTAAAGTCTTTAGGTATGTCCCCTGAGTCGTATGGCAGTCTCCTTGAGCCAGTGCTTATCAGCAAGCTCCCGCAAGAGATTCAGCTCATCATCACAAGAAAAATTGGAAGTGATGACTGGGACCTACCGGTCCTGATGAAGCTTGTGGAAGGAGAGATCGAGGCTCGTGAGAGGAATGCGGCTACTCAAGTGAACCCACGTAAACCGCCCCACTCCAATAAGAGATACACAACAGCTGCATAGGCCTTGAGTGAAGCGTCGCAGAAGCCACACAATGTGGCTGACAGGATGTTTGAAATGTGAGTCAGGTAGCATCGAGGAACAGGTATAGGTTGTCCTTCCAGAAAGGTCAACTTGAGCACATTCCACTTCTTGGATAGATTACTAGGGAGTGGATCATTACTACTGCTGCTGCTTTATTTGCAGGTGGTTCAGGGAATCCAGGCAGAGGACCTACATGTTCGTACTGTCAACAGGCACATTCGTCCAACTCATGTGGAGTAGTCACTCAACCAGAAGCCAGGAGACATGTCCTTCAGAAGACTGGTAGATGCTTTGTGTGTTTACGCAGAGGTCATATTGTGCGTAAATGTACCTCAAACATGAAATGTCACAGATGTGGTGGTCGACACCATGTGAGTATCTGCTTTAAGGGCCAGGGGACTGGATCACAACAAGAAGGACCACCTATAAATCCTGTGGCTACTACTGCAGTGACTGCTACTACCTCCCCACCTGCTACTACCTCCCCGCCTGCGCAGAGTGGACTAAATCCTGATGCTCCAACCTTCTCAGCACCTCGCAATGCTCCACACACCTCAACTCGAACCCTTTGGGTTAACTCTGGAAAAACCGTCCTTCTGCAGACTGCTCAGGTGCGTGTGTTTAATCCAGATCACCCTCAGAACTCTCAGCATGTTCGGATTGTATTAGACAGTGGCAGCCTACAGTCCTACGTGACGAACAGAGTTACAGAAGGACTTGCGCTCTCTTCTGTGGGAGAGCAGACCCTGCGGATTGTGACATTTGGGTCTCGTGAGGAACGACCTCAAACCCGCCAGCTTGTTAGTATGGGGTTAGTTTTGAAGGATGGTGATACTAAATGTTTATCCTTTCTCTCTGTTCCCTTCATCTGTGAACCCCTTACCAGTCAACCAGTTTCTCTGTGTCAACACAGGTTTGAGCATCTTGCAGGGCTTGATCTCGCTGACCCTGTGGAGGAAACTTCTTCATTTGAGGTTGACGTTCTCATTGGACTTTACTGGGAGCTGATAACTGGAAACATTCGACGTGGAGATTCTGGCCCAGTGGCCATTCAGACTAGACTAGGTTGGGTTCTATCTGGCCCAGCCATGGTGCCTGGTCAACATCAGTCCTCAGCCTGCTTTGTAACTCACACCCTACATGTAGAATCGTTCTCCTCAGAAGATGCTCGGACATTGGATGATCGTTTGAGAAGTTTTTGGAACCTAGAAGCATTTGGAATTGATGTGGTCGGCGATCCAGTCCTCGACGATTTTAACCACAAGATTCATTTCACAGAAGGGAGGTACGAAGTATCACTCCCATGGAAGGACTCGGTCCTAACATTGCCAGATAACTATCAACTATGCCGGCGACGTCTTTATAGTTTGCTTCAACGCCTCCAGCGAGAGCCAGATACAATGAAGGAGTATAACGCTATCATTCGCAATCAAATTGAGCTTGGTATTGTGGAACACGTCAAGCAGCGTAGCTCTACTGATGAGAATATTAGTCGCATCCACTATCTTCCCCAGCCAAGCTTCACCTCACACATTTTAGTCCAGCAGATAAGTGAAGATTTATGGGCGAATCGTGCCTTTGACGATACAAGCGTGAAATTTGGCACACATGGAGAGGACACCCTAAGGAAGATTTTTGGCTATAGGGCCATCGCACAGTTCGCTCGCAACAAAAATGGCGGCTTTTTAAAATGGCTGCCACCCAGTATCATTTTAACGGTAGCTCAGGTTGATTCTCTTGACTAATCCTACATTTTAAAAGATGGAAAATGCAGTGGTACTATTTACAAAATGCCAGTGTGGCGTGACAGGTCGGCCGGACGAGTAGGAGCCGCCACCAGAGTTACGTCTCTCTCACAGTTTAGCCGCTAGAGGCTTTCAAACCTCTCCCAACCCCAAGGCTCAATTCGGAGGTTTGGCAAGGGTTAGCTATGAGACTTTAGAGCATGAGACACAACTGAAAGGTCGCGCATACCCGCAGGCCAATATATAGGGAACCCACGAGCATGCGCGCGACATAGAAATGAAATGATGTAAGGGTGTGCGTGATGACGAATAAATGACTTGAGTTCGGGTGACTTGGTAAGTAAAAGAGTGTGTGTTTGTGAATGTGGCGGTCCGTACCACCACAGCCAGGAACTGGCCGCCATTTTCAAAATGGCTGCTATAACTTATTTTTTTGCCAAAATCTCAGATTCAAAAACCACCTAGCTTAATTAGCCATGGCAGCTGCTGACCTTGACATGACACCTATTAACATTTGCATTGACCACCCTGTACTTGCAGCTGCAAGCTTCTAGCCCTGTTGCATCAGTTCTTATGTGCATGCCTTGAAGGACAATGGCCAAACTGTACAAGGTTGTGGACCCTGATGAGCCTCAAACTTCAGGTCAGTGTTTGACAACAAACTGGGATCTTTGTGTTCTGTGTCAGGAAGAGACTGTTGAGATCCTGAAATGTCCAGCTATTTCAGCTCGTGGCACAGAGGGGGCAGGGTACAAGACCTTAGCGGAGAATCTTGAAGCATTTGACAGGATCAGTTGTCTGCCAGGAACCCTAAAACTGTCAAGACTGGATGAGGGTATGGGTATCGAGGCAACATTCCGGCTTCACAAGGCCAAATGGCATGACTCTTGCAGACTACAGTTTAACAAAACAAAACTTCAGAGGGCTGAGAAGAGGAAAATGCCTGACGAACCTAATCCAGAACCAAATCCCCGCAAATTCACCCGTCTGAGCAGAGAACATGAACATCATTCAATGGAGACATGCTTCTTCTGTGGAAAATCTGCAGATGGGGATACACTGCGTAATGCATCAACTTTTGAGGTTGACATTCATGTGAGGCAGAGTGCCCTCAAGTTGCAGGACAAACCCCTTCTAGCCAAACTCAGTGCTGGAGATCTCATTGCCCAAGAGGCAAAGTACCACCCTCAGTGTCTTGCCTCTCTGTACAATAAAGCACGGGACACAAAAGAACCAGAATCTAGTGTGGATGATATTAACCATGGTATTGCGTTTGCTGGACTTGTCTCGTATATTGAGGAGGTGCGTATGGACAGTTTCATTGCACCAGTGTTCAAACTAATGGACCTGGTGAATCTCTATCGTACCAGGCTGGAACAACTGGGAACGCACGAGACAGGGCATATACATTCCACCAAACTGAAGAACAGAATACTGAGTTACTTCCCAGACATGAATGCTCACATCCAAGGCCGTGATGTGGTCCTCATATGCAACAAGGATGTCGGTGCTGCATTGAAGAAAGCATGCGAGCATGATAGCTACTGACAATGATGCTGTTCATCTAGCCAGAGCTGCTAAGATAGTGAGGAAAAAAGACATGTTGAAGATGAAGAATGAGTTTAGTGGCTCATTTGATGCCCATTCCCAGGAGAAGTCGGAGCCAGTTTCACTCTTGGAACTAGTGTCCATGGTGTTGAATGGCACAAACATCACAACCCAGCTCAGTTCTGCATCTATGCCTCAACCAGCTATCACCCTCTCACAGCTACTCATGTACAACTGTTCAACACACCAGAGCAAAGCTGCCACCACAGCTAGGCACAGCCAACAGAGAGAGACACCACTGGCCATATATTTGGCAACCATGATTCATACGAAAACCCGTAAACGAGCCCTTGTGGACATTCTCTTTAGCCTGGGACTATTTCTGACTATGCTGAGCAAGTGTTCATACCACATATCATGTTACAGCAGCAGCATGTTAGCAGATTGGATGTGGCATGGGATGAGTATTCTCCTGAAAGTCTGAAGGCTGAAACTCGTAGCAAGAGAGGGAAGGGAGTTCGTAGACGTGTTGAGCCACATAATGCCATTCCTGGAAACTGGCAGGAGTTTCTCCGTATCAATGACAACAAGGTTGAGCTGTTTTCCTTCTTAGCAACTTACATTTCAGCCCTTGACACTGGCAAGCAGATAATCACCACCCATGGTGCTGAAGTCATCTGTACTCGATCCCGAGATACATCAGGTCTTGCACCATGCTCCCATGAGGAGGCTGACACCCGCATCTTTCTGCACTTAGAAGATGCTGTGAAGGAAGGGTACACCAAAGTATCAGTATGGACAGTGGACACAGATGTACTAGTCCTTGCAGTGACAGCAGCCCAACGCCTCAACACCACTGAGCTGTGGGTTGCATTTGGAACATGAAAACGTTTCCGGCATTTAGCAGCTCATGAGATGGCAAAGGCACTAGGTCCTGAGCGATGCATGGTCTTACCTATGTTTCATGCCTTTACTGGGTGTGACACTGTGTCATCTTTTTGTGGCAGGGGCAAGAAGACTGCGTGGGACACATGGATGAATTTTGATGAAATAACCACTGCCTTCTGTGACTTAGCTGCCACTCCAGATATCAGTGTCATCAATGATTGGATTGAGCCTCTGGAACGATTTGTGATATTGCTCTATGACCGCACTAGCAGCCAGGAATCAGTCAATCAGGCACGCAAGCAGCTGTTCACCCAGAAAGGTCCAATCGATGGACTTCCCCCAACAAAGGCATCACTAGTACAGCACACAAAGAGGGCTGCCTACCAAGCTGGTCACTGCTGGGGACAATTAATGGTTGCAGCCCCTGAACTCCCATCTCCGGGTGACTGGGGGTGGAAGCGGATGGGAAGTTCACTGGACAACTCTACCAGAAGCAACCCAGGCATGTCGTGAACTCCTCAAGTGTGGGTGCAAGAAGGGGTGCAGCAAAGGAAGGTGCAAGTGTACCAAAGCATCACTTCAGTGCACTGCCCTTTGCCACTATGGTGGATCATGTTCTCAGAACTAACCAACATTATGAATTTTGTTTTTTAGTAGTTGCTAGCATGTTATGAAGAGTACCACTGCATTTCCCATCCTTTAAAATGTAGGATTAGCCATCAGAATCTTGTTTTCAAACCAACATGTCTCTAGAAATAATAATGGATGGCGGCCATTTTGAAAACGGCTGCCATTTTTGTTGCGAGCGAAATGTGCGATGGCCCTATAGCCAAAAATCTTTCCTAGGGTGTCCTCTCCATGTGTGCCAAATTTCACGCCTGTATCATCAAAGGCACGATTTTTTCATGTATCTGCTTGACTATTCCTGGAGAAACAGCTTGAAACGGACAATGATAGGAGCAAGAAACCCTAAGGGGTCATAGAACCTTCCAACTAAACTGACTATATTTCTCTTGGATGGCTCAAGATCTGCAGCAGTAGAGGCAAGACTGTGGAGACTCATGACAAGCTGATCATTCTTAACATTCCAGCGAACACCAAGCACCTTCTTTTCTCCAACACAAGTAGCCTGTCCAGGACAAAGGTTATACTCAATATACGTCCCATCGGCTTCCGCTATTCTATTGTTAGTTTCTTGTTGCTGCCCAATTGCTTCGATTTCATCAATCTTTGATTGTAGTTCAGCACAATTGGAAACAAATTTTCTTAGGTTGAAACCACCAGATTTCAGTACCTCCTTAGCAGATTGATAAAGCTGATAAGCTTCCTCCTCATTACAAGCACCAGTGATAAGATCGTCCACATAAAAGGATTTCAAGAGCTTGTCGATCAGAGTAGCTTCTGCTGAGGCATTCTCTAAATGATATCTAATGGTTGCATTCAATAGAAAGGGACTTGAGCTTACTCCGAATACCACATGAGTAAATCTAAGCTCAACTATCTCAGGATCTGTCGCCATTATATCCTTGACCCACAGAAATCGAAGGACTTCACGATCCTCCTAGGAAACCAAAACCATAAGAAAGGCCTTCTCAATATAGGCCGACAGCGTCAGATTCTGCGGTTCGGTTTGTTGCATCCAAAACCAGAGTTTCTCCATTAAAGTCACAGACAATTCCTCGTCTTGAATTTCTCTCTGCTCTCTTATTGGCTCGACTTCTGGATAGCGTGTCACAAAAGTCTCAGTACTGAATTGGCTCTCTCTCTGCCTCAATGCTTTACGGACTCCACTGTGACACTTTGTTGGATCAAGGGGAGAGACAAGTGTTGGACACCTTTCGTTCCAAACAGAGTCGCTGAGATTCGAACTTTAGTCTCTTCGAGTCAGTGGAAACACTGTTCAGGCAAAGACAACCCTGCAGACATTCCGTCTCGTGGTCTATCTCCTCTGGAACTATCTATGAGCGTATTGTGGCATTGTCTGGGACTCAGCCCAAACAGGATCAAGAATAAGCCCAGGCCAGCCCTGGCAATAAACACTTCCTGTCACTTAATGATATTCATGCTCTAGACTAGACCCATTGATATCATGTTCATACTCTTGTGTATTTCTGTAGCTTGTTTTATAACTTATAAATTGTTGCTGACCTCTGACAGACAGTATAAGACATCTTACTGGCGGTTGCGCTCTTTTGTGTACATAAGACAAGGCTGAAAGCTCTTGCGGGCCATCGGCTGCGTTTGGTGTATCTCGCGTTGCGCCCTGTCAAGTTAGTTTCCTGGTCCTTCACCAGACCACCTGTTTAGGATACGCCTCCTCCACATTTGGTCCTTCGAGCCTCAGAAAGACAGTGCCAGCTCTCCTAGTGGCTGCCGAATTCAAGGTCCTTCCTTGCTACACATAGTAATGGAAGACTCTGTTGCTCCACAAGTCCTTCTTGAAACACTCAAGAGGAAACGCGCCCATCGACGTGGCCAAATCACTCGCATCCAACGCCGGCTGTCTACCCTTCAGTCGAAACACCTCAAGGAAATCCCCGTCACCGACGTGGATCTAGCTATTGCTGATCTCACCCATGAGATTAAGCTCCACGAATCACTTCACGAACAAATCGAGGATCTGCTCTCTTCTGATGCCGAAGCCCTCTCCATTGAGCACACTGAACGTGACATCAGGGATGACACCCATGCTTCCCTTCACCTTCAGCTCAGTAACCTTCGTCACAAGCTGGACATCTGGCACACTGGCACAGACCTGAGTGCAGAACTTGATACACTCCTTGCCATCAAGGAACCCTCCAGGCCGCATTACCAAGCAGCCTTCAAAGACTTTAAGAAGGAAGTTTCCACTCTGGCTAGAAGAGCGTCTCCCTACATGGACGACGACTACGTTCGTGCCATTGTGAAACCACTTCGCGACGGTATCACTGCCATCCAAGCGGACATCACCTCTGCCGATGGTCCTTCACTCCCCTCCACACCTGTGGATTCAGCCTCAAGGCCAGCTCCACGAGCTGCACCCATCACTGTAGAACTCCCAAAGTTCGATGGACACCCTGTGCACTGGAGACACTTCGAGACGCTGTTCTCCACTGCCATACGAACCAGAGCTTCAGGATTTAGTAACCTGGACATCAGATGCCTTCTGATGGACGCACTGCTGCCTCTTGAAGCCAAGGAGGTCGTACGCTTCTTCCCTATGGACGACGCACCTCTAGACGACCTACTCTGCCGCCTTCGACAACGCTTCGGACGACCTCAACTAGTCGTGCCATTGCTTGTGCAAAAGATTGTCAAACCCACTACGTTTACCCACTCCTACGAAGGTCTTCGTACTCTCACAGACCAAGTCCTGATGGGATACGATTCCCTCAAACCCTTCATAGGTGACTCCCTTTCCGAATTCCTGACGCACCTTGCCAAAGCCTCCTTTGACAAGTCGTTGAAGGACGACTGGGAGAAGTACGCCAGTGACAAACTGGACAAACCCAACTTAGCCGACTTGAGGACCTTTGTGGACAAACGCCTGCTCCACATGTCCCCAACGAGCGAACCACTGCCTTCACCTGCCATTTCTACTCGCCCTTCAACAGTACCTACTTCTGGCTCTCAACCTCCCAGGAAGAAGCCACCGTCCAAATGCGTCGTCTGCGGAGACAACCATGCTCTCATGCGATGCAACACGTTTGTTGGTTACGACGTGGAACGCAGAAACAGACTCATCCGTGACAAAAGGTTGTGTCTGAACTGCTTTTCAGACCAACACAGCTGCAGATTCTGTACGAGCAAGTTCTCCTGCAAGTCCTGTGGGGGACGTCATCACTCCTTGCTCCACAAGGATAAAGACCCTGCTACGCCTCAAGCTCACCTTCAAAGCACTGCACCTCCAGATGCTGGGAACTACTCAGTCGTTGCCTCTTCTTCGCCAGTTGACCAAGTACCACACGCTGTGCCATCGTTCCCCAACACCATCATGGTCACCCTGGAGAACGAAGGTAGAACAGCCCGAGCCAGAGCCATCCTGGATACTGGTGCGGGTGTTTCCATCATGTCTGAGAAACTGGCCTCTGCCCTCAAGCTGAAGAGATTCCCTCAACACATGTCTCTCTCAGGCAGTTTCGGAGAGGAACGGTGTAAGTTCTGTGTAGTAACTAACTTACTTTCACACTCCAGGTCTTTCCAGAGCAAGCCCATCACATTCACCGTGGTGTCCAAGTTGAAACCTGCTCCTGTGCCATCCAACCGCGAAGCCATTCTCAAGCTGCCGTCGCTCCACAACTTCCCCCTGGCTGATCCTGATCTAGGAGGAGACGTGGACCTCTTCCTCGGCAATATGGACATTGACGAGTGCGTCTTCGAGGGTTCACTGAGATTCGACGGTCTCAAGGCTATCCATACCCCGTTTGGTCTCAGCATTGCCGGCCCTATGCATGACAACTCTCAGACCCTTCTCACTTCTGTAGTCCCAGATGAGCTTCAGCATGACCTATCCAGGTTATGGGAGCTGGACCAAGTCCCTGAAGCACCCTCCCACTCTCCAGAAGATGCTGACATCATCAAGGATTTCAACAACACGTACCAACGCAATGATGGTAGATTCTCTGTCTCCCTACCCAAGGTCAAGAACCCGCCTTCCCTCGGCGACTCCAGGAGACAAGCTGTCAAGAGACTTCTCGCCAACGAGAAACACCTCTCATCCAAACGTCGACTCGAAGACTTTAATGCTGTCGTCCAAGAGTACCTGGACTTGGGCCATGCCCATGTTATTCCTCAATGCGAGCTCTATCTCCATCCTCACTTCTACTTACCCATCCATGGAGTTTTCAAAGAATCTTCCTCGACCACGAAGCTGCGTGCCGTCTTCGACGCCTCTGCCAAGTCCTCCACGGGGACTTCGCTCAATGACATTCTTCTACCAGGTCCCAACCTGTACCCTCAACTGCCAGACGTCATCGTTCGATTCCGTCGACACAAGGTTGGACTCTCTGCCGACATTTCCAAGATGTTCAGAGAGATCCTCCTCAACCCACCTGAACGGGACTTCCATCGCTTCCTCACGAGAGATGCTGCCAACTCCATCGTGGATTGCCGAATGGAACGTCTCACATTCGGGGTGAACTGCTCTCCGTACTTGGCAACACAGGTATTGCACACATTGGCTAACTTGTCTGTTTCCTCTCATCCCGTAGCATCCTCTGCTATCCTGTCAGACTTCTACGTCGACGACTTCCTCTCAGGTGCGGACGACGTGGACGCTGCTGACAAGCTGAGGACGGAGCTGTGCGACCTTCTCTCCAAAGCCGGTATGACCCTGAGGAAGTGGAGGTCCAACTCCCTAGAACTACGCCATCGTATTCCAGATCACCTCCTCGAGAAAGATTCCTCTTCTCTCACTCTCACTCCTTCAAACCAAGCTCCCAAAGCCTTGGGTATCCATTGGGATGTGGACAAAGACACCCTACACGTCTCCATACCTCCCATCACCCCTTCCGACGCTACCGTCACCAAAAGAGTCATCGCCTCCGGCACCGCTGGAGTCTTTGACGTCCTAGGTCTCTTTGCACCAGCAATAATTCCTGCTAGAATCCTCTTCCAAGAGACGTGGAAGAGATCTCTGCCCTGGGACAAACCTGTTCCAGAGGACATCAGAGACAGATGGGACACATGGATCCACGATCTTCCCTCTGTCAACAGTCTAGCCATACCTAGACGACTGTCACCTTCTCAAAGTTCGACTGTATTCCAATCCCTTCATGGATTTTGTGACGCCTCTTCGGTCGCCTACGGAGTAGCCATCTACCTCCGTACGGTCTCTGAAAGTGGCTCCATTTCCACCACCCTGGTCATAGCCAAGGCCAGAGTACTGCCCGTGAAACCCATCACGATCCCCAGAGCAGAACTTCTTGGTGCTCACTTGTTAGCCAAGATGTTGAGCCACACTTCCTTGCTCTTGGAAATCCCACCCTCACAAGTTTTCGCTTGGACTGACAGCGAAATCGTCCTGTATTGGTTGACCAAGAACCCCTCACAGCTGGTTCGATTCGTCGCCAACAGAGTCCATGCCATTCGTGATCTAGTCCCTCCAAGTTGCTGGAGACACGTCAAGTCCGGAGACAACCCTGCTGACTTAGCTAGCAGGGGAGTTAGAGCACCAGACTTGGCCACCTCCTCCTTATGGTGGTCAGGCCCTCCTTGGCTCACTCTCCCTCCTGACAAGTGGCCATTCCACAAGCTCTCCAAACCTGTAGCAGAATCTCAGTGCCTGTCCATCCGACCAGACCCACAACTGGTCCCATCGCAGAAACAGTTCCTGACAACCCTGTGGAACCGTTTCTCATCCTTCCACACTTTGAACAAGGTCGTTGCCTGGATCCTTCGCTTCGCCAGCAACTCCAGACCCTCCAACAAGGTCAAGCTCAAGTCTGATCTGCTCGGACCTTCCGAGATTTCAACTGCCAAGCACCTCATTTTCAAACTATCCCAACTAGAAGCCTACCCCGAAGTCTTCATCGCCCTCCGCAGATGCACTGGTCTTCCCAAGAACCATGCTCTCTCCAAACACAACATAGTCCTCTCCAGTCATGGACATCTGCTGATCAACAGCAGAGTCAGAGACCCTCATTCTCCGACCTCTCCATGCCAGTTGATTCCTCTCAGCACCAAGTCGATGTTAATCAAACTCCTTGTGCGCACACTCCACATTACTTACAGCCATGCAGGCATCTCAGCATTGGCTTCCATCGTCTCCTCGACGTTTTACATTCCCAACCTCAGAAACCTGCTGAAAGAGATCAGCAGGTCCTGCCCTTCCTGCCAGAGAGCGTATGCATCACCTCTCCAGCACAGCATGGGTATGCTGCCCTCCTACAGGACTACTCCAGCTCCACCCTTCGACAGAGCAGGTGTGGACTTTGCTGGACCATTCGTCATCCGACAAGGATACACACGCAAACCAACCCTCGTCAAGACGTACGCTGCAGTCTTCGTCTGCATGTGTACCAAGGCTGTTCACCTGGAACTGTGCACCTCACTGTCCACTGCTGACTTCCTGGCCACCCTCCAAAGATTCGTCGCCAGAAGAGGTTGTCCGTCCCACATCTTTTCAGACAACGGGACCAACTTCATTGGGGCCCGGGAGGAGATCCGAGAGTTGCAGAAACTCACGGAATCCAGTAGCACCAGACAGGCTGTGTCCAACTTCGCCAACAGCAACTCCATACAATGGCATCACATACCACCCAGAGCACCACACTTTGGAGGCCTCTGGGAAGCGGCAGTCAAGTCCATGAAGACTCTGCTCCGCAAAAATCTCAAACCTCACTCTCTACGATATGAAGAGCTGTACACCCTCCTCACGGACATAGAAGCAATCCTGAACTCACGCCCGCTCGCTCCACTTCACAGCGATGATGTTGCTGAAGGGACTTATCTGACTGCTGGACACTTCTTAGTGGGCCGACCATTAAAAGCTGCTCCTACTCCACGACCACCATCAGGCAAGATCTCCAGTCTACGAAGATGGAATCTAGTATCCAGACTAACGTCAGACCTGTGGACCCAATGGCTGGGGACCTATCTCGCTTCATGCTCTGAACGAGCCAAGTGGACCCGCCAAGGACAACGCCTAGCAATCCGAGACCTCGTCTATGTGAAAGATGAGACGCTCAGGATCAGAGACTGGCCTCTAGCCATCGTCGAGAAGGTCTTCCCAGGAGACGATGGCGAGATTCGAGCTGTACAAATCAGGTGTCACGGGAAATCCTACACAAGACCCGCAAACAAGATGATCCCGTTCATCTCAGATGAACCTGCTCCCAACCATTCGCCCCCCCGGAGGATGTCTGGGACTCAGCCCAAACAGGATCAAGAATAAGCCCAGGCCAGCCCTGGCAATAAACACTTCCTGTCACTTAATGATATTCATGCTCTAGACTAGACCCATTGATATCATGTTCATACTCTTGTGTATTTCTGTAGCTTGTTTTATAACTTATAAATTGTTGCTGACCTCTGACAGACAGTATAAGACATCTTACTGGCGGTTGCGCTCTTTTGTGTACATAAGACAAGGCTGAAAGCTCTTGCGGGCCATCGGCTGCGTTTGGTGTATCTCGCGTTGCGCCCTGTCAAGTTAGTTTCCTGGTCCTTCACCAGACCACCTGTTTAGGATACGCCTCCTCCACAGGCATAATGGCCCGGAATGGCTTGTCATGTCTTCGGTGACTGATGAGGAAGACCCCACAATTCCTGTAGAATGCCTTGCAGAGTTGAAGTGTGGTAATTTAAACTCAGCACATGGGTTGCTAATAACGGAAACCAATGTAGTAGTGTGTCAGATCATGAAGTGTGAGGACTTTAGTTCTTATCGCCATTTGATAGCAGTAACAGCAGTGGTTTTGAAGTTTTGTCGACTTCTATGTAGCAAGATTCGCCCTGGTGTGTTAGATATGATGTCAGATGAGTCTAAAGCTGAGGAGTTATGGACTATTGAAGCCCAGAAGTCTCTTGTTAGTCATAAGAGTTTCAAGCAGTGGAAGACTCAGTTCAATCTTTTTCGGGATGACAAAGGAATTTGGAGATGTAGAGGGAGGCTTCAAAATGCGGCTATTCCGTACACTACCAAGTATCCAGTTATGTTGACTAGTGGTCATCACTTCACTACTTTGCTTGTGCGAAGAGCTCATGAACGTGTCATCCACAATGGTGTGAAGGAGACCCTAACTGACACTGACCACGCTGATGTTCAGAAGTATCTCACTGGACTGGGTGTTAAGTGGATATTTAATGTTCCAAAGGCTCCTTGGTGGGGCGGAGTGTTTGAGAGAATGATCCAGTCTACAAAGCGCTGTCTTAGAAAAATTATTGGAAAATCTCAACTTACTTATGATGAGCTTCTTACAGCCTTGACAGAGATTGAGTTAGTGGTCAACTCTCGACCTCTATCTTACGTCTCCGAGGATGACCTAGAAGAAGCCCTGACTCCATCTCACTTGCTAGTAGGACGTAGACTCCTGAGTTTTCCGGATCATCTCTGTACTGAACCAGATCAATTCGAACCCACTCCAGATATTCTGACTCGTCGAGTCAGGCATCTCAACCATGCACTTGATTCCTTTTGGAAGAGATGGAGGCAAGAGTACCTATTGGAGTTGTGTGAGTCTCACCGTCATCACAGAGGTAATCCCAATCCAGTCCGAGTCGCAGTTGGTGATGTAGTCGTCATACATAGTGACAACCAGCCTAGAGGATTCTGGAAGCTTGGTAGGGTCCAAGAAACTTTGAGTGGACTGGATGGTGAGCCTCGAGCCGCAGTGTTGAGAGTTCAGGGAGGGGGAAAACATGCGACTCTTCTATGCCGTCCTGTTCAACGACTTTACCCTTTAGAAATCACTGGTGACACACAAGACAAGAAACTCACTAATGAGCCCCTCAACAGCAAGACACTCTCAGGAGATGATGACCAGGAAGTATCCAAGGAAGATAACTCTAGCACTGGTTTTCGAGTTGATACTGACCCTCAGGAAATTAGTGTGGACACATCGTGCCCTCAACGAGTGGAATCGAACGGAAACTCAGACAATGAGAAATCTGATGATGATGAAGATACTCCTGGAACCCCTCCTACTTCTACTCCACGACCTCAAAGAGCCACAGCGGTGACTGCTCGGACCGCCTCAAGGCAATGGCGCTGGCCATGTCCGACAACTGAATTGGTTGACCACTGAAGTGTGTGGTCAACGGGGGAGGATGTCAGGAACTAAGAACTAGAACTGTTATTCAGCAACATTTACACTTTGCCTTTGTTAATCATATTCATGAACTCTTACCATTATGATGTCATTGTACGTTCACGTGATTGAAGAATTGAATCAACTCTGACATTGATAGATAGTAAAACTGGCGTTCAGTGACTAGTTGTAGCTAACTCGTAGAAAGCGGTCTTTCCTAGATTTCACTGTGGCGTATCTTACAACTGAACATACCTACGCAAGACTTACCTTTGTGGCGTATCTTACAACTGAACATACCTACGCAAGACTTACCTTTGTGGTTCGTCTAGTGGACAATGAATTTTCAAGTAAATACTGTTGAGTAGGGCTTATAACTGTGACAAATAGCCTATTAACTTACCACCGCCACTAACTCAAATAGAAATAGAGCTCCCATAAGTTTTTGAGTTTTAACTGCACCGCAAAAGAATTCAAAGCGGTAAACAATTAAATTTCTAAAGTGATACGGGTTACGATTGCTAAACCGGAGGATTCTGTTTAGTGAAGTTTGGGACGGGGTCGAAAACGAGCGAACACAAAAATACGCGAGGGTCAAAGTACAAAATAACATACGCACGTCCAAATATATAAATAAACTAGTGGTGTGCTTGAGCACAAATTGCGAGCGAGCCTTAAACTATACTATTGTTAAATTTGATTTTAACAACTAACACTCAAGCTACTAAAATAAAGTCGAGTTTTTAAATTAGTATGCAGTAAAGGGGATCCAATGTCATAGTAACCGCTCCCGCAACAGTTTGAATTGAAAAAGAAGCAACAAAATCAAATCACGTTATTTAAAATTTTCTTTGTGATATTCTTGCACAATACTTTCACACAACTGAACATACCTACGCAAGACTTACCTTCGTTGTCGGTCTAGTGGACAATGAATTTTTAAGTAAATACTGTAGAGTAGGGCTTATAACTGTGACAAATAGCGTATTAACTTACCACCGCCACTAATTCGAATAGAAATGGAGCTCCCATAAGTTTTTGAGTTTTAACTGCACCCGCAAAACAATTCAAAGCGGTAAACAATTCAATTTCTAAGGTGATACGGGTAATGGTCGCTAAACCGGAGGATTCTGTTTAGTGAAGTTTCGGACGGGGTCGAACGCGGAGCAAACACAAAATTAAGGAGGGTCAAAATACAAAAGGACATACGTACGTCCATTTATATAAATAAACAAACAACCCCGATTTTCAATTGTGTTACCCCTGTAAATACATCTCGCTCACTACGCTCGCTCCCAACTAGTGATGTGCTTGAGCACAAATGGCTAGGAGCCGTTTTTTCTCCTGACTAGCTAATGGGTATGATTGATTTGTATTTATCATGCTGCTTTCATCAATTTTACATCATTTATTTATTAATACAAATTTTTTTAAGTACATTGAAACAGACTAAACCCCACCCAATATTGTACGTGTGGCAAATGTGACTGCTTGATTGGCCACTTTAAAATTGCTTTCTACACCCATGTATTGTTACATAATATACTCTAGCTTAGTCCATGCAAAAAAGTAAATAATAGTTGACCTTTAATATACATAATTATTCTCTTACCTGAATAGTGATAACTTCTGTAGTATCCAATTTAAGCCATTCTGACTACATCAATTACCAGTAACTGGTGAAAAAGCTCATAGCTCTTCTAAAAAAACATCGCTGGAGTTATTTTTGTAATTTTAGCTAACAAATGGAACTACGTAAGTACCTACCAACGGGCGGCATTTAGCAGCCCCCCAAAACGACGAGTTTTTTCAAATTACGTTTGGTAAAGGGTTTCAATGCCATAGTAACCGTGCACAGTAACTTTTTGGGACTTGAAAAACAAGCGCTTCGAAGGAATTATCTCACAATTTGGAGCCCAAATTTCAAGTAAAACTTGCTTAAAGCTGTAGTAACAGTAGAAAGAGGGGTCAAGCCAAAAAGCCGTGTTTTTAGGGGGAGGGGGGGGGGGGGAACAGAACCGCGAGCGCGTTTAAAGGGGCCTACGTACCATCCATACATATAACATATACCCGATTTTGCATTATCGACCCCTAATACTGTCTCGCTCGCTCCGCTCCCTCGCCAACAAACATCCCCGATTTTCAATTGTGTTACCCCTGTAAGTGTCTCGTACGCTCCGCTCGCTGCCAATTAAGAATAACAGGAGGATTCTCTGTTTTTTAAGTTATTATAACTAACCATATATGTGTACGTGTGATTCTGCCACAAAATTATGCAATTTATCTGGATACAGGCCATAGCATTTGTAGCTTCCAGAATTAGCTATGGTAGCTCTTTGTATTTTAAGTATATTAGTTACATAAGGACCAGTAAATTTTACATTTTCAGGCAATTCCCCATCTCGAAAAAGCCATTTAGTTTCACCATAAGAATCACATTTCAAGTGTCCACTGTTATTTACAAGTATAGTTACATTGTTTATATCCATCCTGCTATGATCCTTCTCTATAGAAATAATACATTACACAAATTTATGTACTAATCAGTTTTTATTAAATGGCCACTAAGTGTGTTTTGCAAGTTTATTGCTACTACTCCAATAATATTATATTAATTAGACCAACAAGAGTGCACCCCCATTAAGGCTAATGACAAGCTGGTACCTAATAGCTGTAATTTTTTACTCACTTCCAACAAAGAGATGAAATATAAATCTTTTCTCCCAAAGGTTGTATTTTTGAGGCACATCACAGTAAAACCTTCCAATGTCCCTATACTTGACCCTTTTTATAAACATATGACTATATGGCGGCACATATCTTGTTGTATACCTTGAATCAAATAACATCTTTTGACCAGATCTCCACACCGGTTTGCCAAGACTGCTGGGACAAGTTATTGTTACATTTTGTCCCACATATGCGAAGTAGGTATGCTCCTCCTCATAAAGACCCCACACCCCTAATCAAGGGTTAAGATAGTGAGTGGGCACAGTTTCTTAATACAATTATCAATATGAATAATATCATTTAATAATGTTATGAATCAATGCTTGTAACTCCCTGCAAGAGGCTCACCCTTTTCTTCAAATGATTTTATAAGAATGCAATATAACTTAACACACATTTCTGTTGAAGCAAGTAATAGTTATGGCTGCATATTATAGTCAATATTCTCTTGCACTAACTATACACTCCGTTAATCAATATTCTCCAGGCACTAACTTAATAACCTTGTAAGTGTAACTTACCCATACACATAGCGAAGAAAATTGTGTAACTTAACATTGCATTCGTCACGACCCAGGACTTCGACTCTATCTTCCGACGCCAGAGTGGAAGATCTGCAGAAAACAAACGTTTAGTATTGAAAAAGTAAGCAGCAATTCTAGAATTATCACAAAACTAACAATATTTCCAATTGATATTAATTTTATGAATGCTGTAAGTACCACAAATGAATAAAGAGGAGCCTGGGGTCCTAATGAAGCCGTCTCGCGCTCCTGGAGGGGGTTGGGTGAGCTCTCCGTTTTCAAGTCACTTGTCTACGAATACCACTTCACTCTGAGCACCAGCCACACTTTACTTTAGCACCGATCATTTCACTACCGGTCACATCACTACCTTCTTGGTTACTGTTCATGCAATGCAATTCTCATTCTGGGAAAAACAAAATTTGAAGCGGCCAGAGAATGCAACTGTAAAAACAGACGGAAGGAGTAGCAGAAGCTTCCCTTTCGGGCGGTGTGTGCTGTAGGGGTAGCAGTTGAACTCTAGATGTGCTGGGGTAGCAGTTGAACTCTAGTTCGTCTGCTACGTGTGTGACCGTTTCAGTTCTGATTGCAGAATGTTTCCTTCTTTGTCAATATTAACATAAATTAGATGTATTCTCTCTCTTTCACAGGCTTTTTAAACAATACACAATTAAAAATATCTTGGTCGCCACCAGGAATAGAACCCGGGACCGCCTGTATAACACACAAGCGCTCTGCCACTGAGCTACGACAACCACCCGGCGAACAAACACTCCAATTCTGTAGGGGTACTGCTGTGCTACAGTCTCACTCTCAACAGATCAACGAAATATCTCCTTTTTTCAAAGGTTCTTATTCGTTGAATTTTTCTCATCAAAAATTCAACGAATAATAAGAATCTAATTCTGGATCGTTTAAAAAGCCTGTAAACGAGAGAGAATACATCTAATGAAAAAGAAGGCTGAGAAAGAAATTGTGAAGCGATAAATTAATATAAATTTGTATTGTGTTTGTATTGTGTTTTGTTTTTAAGTGGGGCGACGGTGAAACTGTATAAGGGAGGTGGAGGAAGCCAGAAATTTCCAGCGGAGTGGCCTTGACGATATTCATAAGAAATGTAGGTACTCATGAGCGGCCTGTCTGCAGAATAGACAAGGCTTGGTCCAGAGAACAATAAGGCTAAGGTTGGATTTGGACTCTTATGTGGAAAAAAATAATTGGAGAACAACATAAAAGCCTTTTAAATACACTTAGAACAATTGAGCTCTATACCATCAGTGCTTCTTACTGAGATTTGAAAATTGTTGTGTTCAAATGAGATAAGAAAGAAAAAATTACTATTCAAGTTCCTAAACCTCCTCACCTCTATAGACAGGATAGTCTAATTTCATTGTTTTTTTTGTTTCTTTTTCTTTACTTACAAAGTAAGTCTTAATAGAAACAATCTTGGGTTAAAGTTTAATACATTTTCTTTTTACTTAATTGAAAGAAACTTTAATTATAACAACCACCAATAATTTAGTTTGTGTGGCATTCAATTCATCACCAATAATACTACTCAACACTATGAGCAACATTATCAACAAGCCTATAATGCTACCTATTTCAATCATTCATCATTAAGTTTATAACATCATTGATCCTTACTGTAATTTCAATACTTGAGGTGGTAACTGGGCACACCTTACACCTGGATTGCTAGGTGGAGTAAAGTGGATGTGGCCTCTTCATGCAAACAACAAATGATAGAATGCGTGACAGGTCAAGAGTGAAGAAAATATTGACAGTCTCAAAAGAACCTTCACCTTGTTCAAGAACCTGGCAGAAAAGTCGGCTAAACACACAAAGTTAAACTGCAATGTTTTAATAATGGAAAAGTATATTGTTTACAGCGTTTTTATAGTAAAATTAAATATTATTTGATTAGCTACTAATTTAAAACAACAATAACATTTCAGAATGATTTCACTAAATTTAATTACATGAAATGTCTATAGAAAATTACTACATCTGAACTATCATAATAATTAGTGATATAACAATAATATATTGTTTGGAAAGGTGACGTCTTCCTCGATTCAATTCATCGCTCATATCTATGAAATAAATATAGTTTTAATACTACACAATTTCTCTGTCAGCCTTGTTTTTACTCATTAGATGTATTCTCTCTCTTTTTAAACATACAGAATTAAATTATTTGGTCACCACTGAGAATCGAACCTAGGAATGCTTGGGTTTGATTCTGGGTGGTGGCCAAATATTTTTAATTCTGTATTGTTTAAAAAAGCCTACGAAAGAGAGACAATACATCTAATGAGTCTTGATACTAAATAAAATTAATTTACAATGAATCACAAATTTCTCATTATTGCTACTATGTCTAACATTGTAATAGACTTTAATTGTAGTACTCATAAAACAAACTTTAGTGGTTGCTGAAGAGTTATAACTTAAAAATCCCACTCTTGTGCTATGTATAATTGATTACAAAATTACTATAAAAATACATTGTATGTATATGGCATTTTACTTTAATAGTTTTTATTTAAGCTGGTACAGAATATCAAACTTCACACTGGAACACTGTTGAAGTTATAGAATCACAGCACCAAAAGATGCCATTTTGAGTCTTGGCACTTCAGAAAAAAGAAAATTAGTATGAATAGGGATGAAAGATTATACCTTCCACAGAAATTATATGGGTCACATAAGGTTCAGTCTATCATAGAGTTTTATTTCATAATGATATTCTATGCATGTTTGTTTACATTCATCACCCAAAGGCTTTGTATTCTGGATCTCTCTCTGTGTGTTTCTCTCTCTGGTGTTTTTTTTTTCCATTTCACCAGCTAAATGTAATGCCCTACTTATTTGACAATGACTTAAGCTCAATCAATTCATATCTTTGGATATCAAAGACACATTCCCATCTCAATATTGATTGAATTGTTTGTTTTTTTAATGAGAAAGTAGCTATTTATAGACGATTACAAACTCAGCATTACCTAGGGATTTGCTTTTGGATATTGACCTGCCACTTCTGCTACTTCTTTCAGAGATAGTACCAGTAGACCCGCTGCTGCCAGTGCCTGTAGAGCAGATGCTGCCAGTACCTACAGAACAGCCTCTTCCAGTACCTGCAGAAGGGCTTCTGCCAGTACCTATTTTGCCAGTACCAGCAGAGCGGATGCTGCCAGTATCTATAGACCAGCTGCTACCAATACCTGCAGAGCAGCTATTTATTCTGCTTCGGTAAGTACTAATAGAAGTCTACAGCACAACAGCAAAAAAAATAAAATAAATAGAACCTGGCAATTAATTAATAAATACATCATTATCCATAATACTATAATTTGTGTATATCCAGGAACTTAATTCAATCATGATCAATAGTTAAAGCTGTACTGGATATTTTAAAAATTATAATAGTGAATGACACATTCTGAATAGTTAACACAAATTATACAATCCAATGGTAAGAATATAATTTGATACAGAGATAATAATGATAATAATAATTAATAATAATAATGATGATAATAATAATAATAGTAATATTATAATAACAAAAATAAAAGGAGTAGTAGTTGGTGAGCAGAGCGAGCAAGACTGTATTAGGAATGGATAATGCAAAATCGGGTATATATTAGTACGGTTAACATTACTTAGGTTGCTAACATGGGGCGGAGTCCAAAATACGTGAGGCGAGGAGCCCCTAGATGCACATGCGCACTGAGAGAGCGATTCAGTAGTGTAACAGAAGCGGCAGAACTGAAGAATCTTTGAGTTATTCTATTGTGAGAGTGTTGTCGGAAATGCGAGATAGATGAGCCGAGAGGGGATCGGGGAGAAACCACTACCGCCGCCACATCGAGCACTAAAATCACTCCAGCTCAGGCCTCTCTAATCAAACAAACAGTGGAGGCAGTGTTTCGAGCTTGTGCTAGCCGCAGAGCGCCAGGGTCTGGAGGGTCAGGAGCGGGCTCTAACCATGGATCGGTCGGATAGAAGCCTTGTCTCTCACGCGCCCAAAGGAGGACGTGGTAAGCTTTCTTAGTTGAAAATTAGAACAATTAAGTGGGCACGTGATACTCGTGGGTCAGGTAGGTGTGACGGCCCACGGGTAGAGTACTGGTTAAAACGAGCCAATGAAGGACAGATAGCAGGGGATACTTAACTGGCCATAGTGACATGAGTTGACAACTTCAAGTGGAAAGTGGTTGTGGTATATGAGAGAAGCCCTGGCTGTGGGAAGGACCCACAGTAAATGTTAAGTGGGGAGCTTGGGGTATGCGACCCCAGTGTCAGCTCATAGAGGGAAGTGGGTCAGCAAACCTCCCATTGAGTGTGAGTGTTGGAGTGATAGATTTGTTTCATACCTGTGCAGGGATCGCGCTGCCAGAAATGGATTTACCATTGTTTGGAGGTGATAGTTCCATGAGCATTGAGGGCCCCAGTAGTGGAGGCATGAAGTCAGTGAAGGCAGCAGAGGGCCACGGGCCCGACTCGGAGAGCTCCCATTCATCCTGAGTTCTTATGGGCTCAAATGGATTCTGAGGGAGGCAGGAGTGGACATCATTCACTACCTGGATGACTTCCTGGTAACTGGAGAGCCTTGCAGGCAATTTCTAGACAAGGCCTTAGGGCTGTGTGCTGAGTTAAGTGTCCTGGTGGCCCCCCATTAGACAGAGGGACTGGGGCAATGTGGTTTTCCTGGGTATCGAACTAGATACGGAACAGATGGTTATACTAAGTATATACTAAAGCCATATGCCTTGCGACTAGGTGGCCAGAAGCCATACCCCTTAGGACAATCACAACGAAATCAGTAGCTGAGGGTCTGTGGCAGGTTTTCTGCAGAACCAGAACTGGTGTCCCTGAAACCATCCTATCAGATCAGGGCACACAATATTGTTCTAGGTTGGTAAGAGAATTGTGTCAGTTGTCGGGGATCCAGCAGTTCAGGACTTCCCCACAACCCTGAGTGTAACGGTGTAATTGAAAGGATGCACGGTATGTTCAAGAGTATTGTCAAGAAGGCATTTGATGATGCCCTTGGGTGGGTAGAGCAAATCCCATTTGTGCTTTTCACGCTAAGGCAGATGCCAGGGTCTGAAACAGGTTACTCTCCCTTTGACCTGATGTATGGGTATAGGGTGAGGACCCCCTTAAACACTCTTTACCATGGAATTTTTGAGAGATCAGGGCAGGATGTGAAACTATAATTGGGTAGAGCAGGTCAGACCGTCTGAATTGTATCAGAGATGTAGCAATGTTAAATGCATCTGAGAGTCGTGAATAAAAGGAACTCAGAGAGACAAGGGTAGCAAGTTGAGAACTTTCACTGAGAATGATCGTGTGCTATACAGAATTCCCAGGAAGCACTTTAAGCTATCAGACTCATGGGAGGGGCCATATGTGGTGCTGGACAGAGTAGGTGATGTTAATTACAAAATTGCCAGAGAACACAATGGTAAACATGCAAAGGTCATTCACATGAACTGTCTAAAGAAGTATGTGGAGAGAGGAGAAGTGAATAGAATGATGTGGTAATTGATGAGAGTGAGAGTGGGACATTGTTGTCAGGTGTGTGTGAAGGTACGATGAGAGTCAGTAAATGAGGTAAATGGGGTATTCTCTGACTCTCCAGGAGTTGCCAACAAAGTTGTGATGGAAATAGATACAACACCTATAGCCCTGCACCCTTACTTTGTACTGTTGGGAATAAGGGACAAAGTCAAAGACGAGCTACTGAAACTGAAGGACCAGGGGGTCATTGTTCGCTCTCATAGCCCATGGTCTAGTCCTTTGGTCCCGGTTAAAATGCCCAATGGTGAGATTCGCTTGTGTGTAGATTATAGGCGTGTGAATGAAGTGACAAAGAAGGACCCGTTTTACATGCCTTGCACAGGGCCGTAGGAGCTGGAATAACCTAAACGACCATGGCCGTTTAGGTTTTTGAAACTAAAAGGTGTGGCACTATACTCGATTGAGCCACGCCCACTTTTCAATTGTGACCACGTTTTGGTTTATTCCAGAGCAGAGTGTCAGGCATGGCTAGTGGTGGAGGTGCTTGTGGTAGCGGTGCTTGTGGTAGCTTACCAATACTTCCTGAGAAGCCCTTTCAGCCTACTGAAATAGCTTTCCCTCGAAGGCCTTTCGGGAAGAGCAGTGTGGTTTATCGTTCGAAATATTCGGTTTCTGTGTAGACAGGGCATTGCACTAAGGGGATGGTACTGAAGTGGATAGCAATTTTATGCAATTATTGCAAGTTAGTGCAATTGATGATCCTAAAATTTGTGACATGCTTGAGAACAAAGCTGGAAAGTATACCAGTCCTCAAATTCAGAATGAAATAATTAAAATTATGTCTTTTAATATTTTAAGAAAAATAGCTTCTAGTATTCAAGAAGCATGCTACTTTGCTCTTATGGCTGATGAAGTCACTGACTGTTCTAACAAAGAACATTTTGTGATATGCTTACGTTGGGTTAACAACAATTTTCAGCCCTTCGAAGAATTCATTGGTCTTATTGATGTGGAATCTATAACAGCAAATAATTTAGTTGCGTGTCTCAAAGATTGCTTGTTACGTATGAATATTAGCTTGTCTAACTGTAGAGCTCAATGCTATGATGGGGAAAGCAATATGTGTGGTTCTAGAAGTGGTGTCAGCACACAAATAAGTGATGAAGAGCATCGTGCCATTCTTGTCCATTGCTTTGGACATGCATTAAATTTGGCTGCTGGGGATACAATTAAGCAAAATAAAATTATTACGAAATTCTATGGATACAACTCATGAGATATCAAAGCTGCTGAAATTTTCACCAAGAAGAGAAGCATTATTTCAGAAATTAAAAGAAGATATTAGCCCAGAATATGCAGGATTTAGAACACTGTGTCCAACAAGATGGACTGTTCGAGCTTCTTCACTTGCTAGCGTAATCAATAACTACAGTGTCTTGCAAGCTCTATGGGGTGAAGCGCTTGAAATATCTACTGATTCAGAAATTCATGCTTGTTTAATTGGTGTAAGGCACTGTATGTTTACTTTTGAATATTTATTTGGGGTAATATTGGGACAGCTTATACTGCGGCTTACAGACAATCTGAGCAAAACCCTTCAAAGTCCTAAATTGTGCTCCTCTGAAGGCCTGGAGATAGCTAGACTTACTAAAAAAACTTTGGAAAGTCTCAGAAATGAAGAAAACTATAACATGTTCTGGTCAATGGTGATTTCTAGACAGCAGAAGTTAACTGTGAATGACCCAGTTTTACCAAGGAAGCGAAGTTGCCCTCAAAAGTTATCTACTGGAGCTGCGTCACCATATTATCCTAGTGATCCAAAAGAGCACTATCGCAAGGAATACTTTGAATGCTTTGATTTAATCATTGCTTTTGTGGAAAGAAGATTTGATCAACCTGGAATGCGAACTCTAAAAAATTTAGAAGATATTATTTTGAAAGCAGCTAGAAAAGAAAATTATAGTGAGGAATTGAAATATATTGTCGACTTTTATAAAGATGACATCACAGAAGAGTCCTTATCTACATAGCTCCAAACATTGCCAGCTTGCTTAGAAAAATCTACAGAGAAGCCTTCAATCCCGGACATAGTTGATTACTTGCGATCTCTTTCACCAGCACAGCAAGTACTTTTGTCAGAAGTTTCAACATTACTTAAAATTATTCTAGTTAGTCCAGCAACGAATGCTGCTAGTGAAAGGAGTGCATCAAGTTTGAGAAGAATAAAGACATATTTGCGTGCTACTATGTCAGAGAAGAGATTGAACAATCTCATGGTTCTCAATGTCCACAAGGACAAAACTGATGAACTTGATATTCAGTCATGTTTAAATGAGTTTGTTCAAGGTGTTGAACATCGACAGTTCTAATTATTTCTGTTATTCTCTGTAAAGCATACCATTAAAATACCATTTTATGTCATAGTACATAGTTAGACAATAAAAAAAATTAATCATATTTCATTAATTAATGAGCTGAGCTGACTCATTAAGTACATTTAATTAGAGGGTGTGGCATGGCCGTTCAGGTTCAAAATTGCTTCCTACGGCCCTGATTGCATGAGTGAGATGTTGGCAAAGGTTGGGAAGGCTAGGTGTCTGACAAAACTTGATCTAACAAAGGGGTTTTATCCAGTTGTTGTTAGTGATGAGAGCAGAGCAAAGACTGCCTTCATCAGCCCCTTCGGGAAATTTGAGTACTGTAACATGCCTTTTTGGCCTATGTAATGCGCCTGCGGTATTCCAATGGCTCATGGAGAGAGTGTTGCAGGAATGTGAACAATTTACATGCATCTTGTTTTGGTAGCTTCTAGGTCTTGGTGTGAACACTTAGAACATTTGAGGTGTGTGTTAGGCAAAATCAAGGAAGCAGGGTTGAAGTGTCGACCATCGAAGTGTGAATTTGGGAAGAAGAAGGTAGTTTATCTGGGACATGTGATTGGGGATGGAGTCATGGCTGTGCCACAGGATAGGGTGGAGGCAATCAGGTCGTATAAGAAACCGGTCACCAGGAAACAGTTACGTTCGTTCCTGGGACTAGTACGCTATTATCGGAAGTTCATCAGGGACTTTGCCGAGAGTACATCAGTGTTATCGCCCTTGATGTCTCCGAAGGTGCCGGCTCGGGTTGAGTGGACTCCGGAGAAGACGGCCGCATTCTATGAGTTATGTAATGTGTTATCATGCAATGTGTGTCTGTGATCCCAGAGACTGATGATGACTACGTTCTTGAGACCGACGCCTGCAGAGTTGGTATAGGTGGTGTCCTATTGGTGGTACATGAGAAATTAAATTCTTTTCGAGGAAGCTCCGGGGAGCCGATTGCCGTTATAGCACTCAGGAGATGGAAGGACTGACGCTATATGAAGTGATTAAGCATTTTTCCTTTTGCCTGTATGGTAGGACATTTGTTGTGCTAACGGACCACAAAGGATTGACATAGATTAGGAGGCTCTTTAACTGGGCATTGAAACTGACAGAGTTCGACTTCACCGTCAAGTACAAGAAAGGAAATACTAACTCAGTGGCGGATGCCCTCAGCCGCATGTACAGTGAGGATGTCGACGAGAAGGAGCAGCAAAAAGAGGAGGGTGGAGATGTGGGCCAGCCCACATTAGAGAAGGAATAGAAGAAGAAATAAACATTAATTAAGTGTACGCTAGACGCTATGTGTAATTATAAAATTGTTATATCATCAGTCTAATCTTAGTTGTTTGTGCAAGTCATGTGTGGTGTATGTATGTGTGTGCGTGTAGCTACGTGCGTTTGTGTTAAGACAGGAAGTCACTATCTTTTGTGTGAATTGTAGGCGTGGTTTGTGTGTAGTATTTATAAAATGCAGTTTGTGTTCAGTTCTTGTTCTATTTCACAGTTGAATTTTGATTAAACTAAACTCAACTTGTCCTCTTACAAGTGGGCTTTTGTGCCCGGGTTGGGGAATAGTACTTGAATTCTGGTAGCAGCGAACTACCTTCACTACCACAGGTGCGTGATTGGAGGAGCTCAGCTAAGGCCGACCCCTCAGATCCCACAGCCACCAAGAGACGTGCACATTTTATCTCATTCTCAGCCTCATCTCGTACGGTCTTGGCAGTGATGTTGGACTTAATGGAATCCCAGTTCTTCTCCATCATGGTGCCAGTTCCTGTAGGTGGTGTACAGGTCTAGTAGTGAGAAGAGCTGCTGACCAAGCTCCATGCTCATATCTGGAATCTCCAGATGTTAGTTCTGATCTGGTTGCGGCAATTGTCTTCCCAAGTTTCTCGTGATCAGCCCCATTCACCACTGCCTTTGCTCAGCAGGAATGCTCGAAGAATTGTTACTCCAGAATTCACAGGGAGAGAGGCCAGTGTCCAGGCTTTCTCATTCTTAAGTAGAGGGGTGTTGTTAGTCATGTTGCCATGAATTGAGTGAAGAGTAGTATCATACTTGATCAGGTAGTGAGACATGAAGCATGGGGCAGTCCGTAGGAGGTACCATAGCATGGGGATTGAAAAGGAGTATCATATAATCCAATTGTTTGTCATTCTTTTGCCATAGACTTTAATAGTACCTAAGTAAATGTATTTATCGTCCAAATTTAATTCACACTGCAAAATTACTTGTTTATTCTAAACATATCAGGAAGCTAAATGACAGCCAGTTATATTTCTTCATTTAGGATGTATAAAAACAAAAATAAAAACAAACAAAATAAATTGAATACAACTGGTGGATTAGGGATAAAAAATTGGGATTATAATTGGGTGTTATAGCACAAGCAGAAGGTGCTCATGAATTAATTAAATTTCAATGTGGGGTGTGGGGCTTCTGAGGCCACTCCCCAAGTAACGTCACAGAAATTTGATAACACCACTGTGTCCATAAAAGCTTAAAGTAGAGCACACATCCATGAACACATAACGCAACAGCTTAAAAAACTTAAAAATGACTAAGTATATTATACCAAATACATTACAATAAATTACACATTAAAAACTAAGGCTGTTTGCCTCTGTTGAGCTCAGACATTTTTTATTCAATGTGTAAGACTGACCTTTGGCTTTCCCTGAGGATGTTTTGTTGTACGAATCAAGATATCATGAAGTTTAAGTTGGTCCTGAGGATGTCCTGTCAATTTCTAGATATAAAATTATATAGCTTATGAAAATTTACAATAACAATACAAACAATCAGGGCCAGAACAGGGGAAGGGACTAAAATGACTGAAATAATAACCAATAATGAAAACTATGCAAATTGTATTATGCAGATGTACTATCTTGGGACATGGTCATAGTTACTAAATTTGTTCTGCAGCACACATATTACTTCAGTCAATTACCATTAGCAAATTACCGGGAATAGCCCTCCTCAACCACAAATAGAAATTCCTGTACATGCCAGCCACCCTTTCAATGCTAGGCGTAGCAATCATGGCTAATTTGCGGTATAAATTAAGGTATAAAGGAGGTGGGGCACTCACCACTTCCACATTCCTCCAGAACAAATTTGGTATGGCCGTGTCCTAAGACCCTCTGCACGCTTTGCGCTACGTGTGGGTCTAGCTCTGCCAGACTAAGCATTAGGTGTGAAGATTATTTTTCAAACTAGGGTCTCAACAAAGATAACGTACTACTGTAAATAATGTGAATGTGAATGTTACTGGTAGTAAGTTGTACGTTCAATTGTTAAAAATTTAAAATCCTAGCAACATGTACCAATTCTCAAAAAATAAGCAGCAGTTTTTAGTGGACAAATCTAAAGCTGGGGAATAGACATATTATTATCACCTTTTCCTGCACACGAAGTAGCATGCACAAGGTCCGTATTTCTTATTTAGATAAAACGCTCTGTATTTACAAACACAACAGCAAAAGTTTTAAAATGCTAAACACACAATAACCACGAGCCACAAGGTCTTTGTGACAAATTTGTTTGCTCACTTCCATAAGATATACATGTCTACCCTCCCCAGCAAAACTAAGATCTACTGGTGGCCTGAACCTCTGAAACAATCATTAGCAATCTACTTGATATAGAAAGAGGACGTATATACTGACCAGCATGAAGTTGACCCTAGTTAGGAAACAAAATCTTTATGCTGGTAAGAATTTGTGTCCTTAGTTTCCGTGTCTCTATGAAACCAGATTATATCCATTTAAATCTGTCACCTCTTTGATCAATCACAATAATACTGTTATCTTACATCAGGCTGATTACTGACGCCGTTCAGTAAATCAGTGGTTGTTTGTTCAGATCAAGAGTATATTGACAGGGTTTGGAAATAGTTAAAAAGAAACTGTCAATATAATGGAACTGTCTAATTCTACTAAGGTCAAATTCAGTATAAAAATTAAAGCTGGTGCTTTCAATTTCTAAATGTGTATTTTGCATTTTTTTCTGCTTTTATAAGTTAGAAATGCTCCCCAAGCTCCCGTAAACTTCTGGAAACGATGAATTTACTAGAACAACGAGATGAACGTAATTGAGTCTTTTGTGACCATTATCTTTTCAAGTAGTGTCACAAACTATGGACAAAAATTTATATAAAATAACTATAGGGACAATAGTATATAGGGACAATACGGTATTGTTAACCATCGTTCTATAATAAGTGGTATTTTAGTTATTGCATGATTTGCCAACTTAGCTAAATAGTGGTTTATAGTACATGTGATGACTATAGCTGTATAGATGATATAATTGATTATGGTGATTGAGGTAACTGTATAGACGATACAGACGAAAATATTGCTTAAGGTAAAGCTAACTTTATAGCGTGTGCATAATGATATGTTATCACTAGTAAGTATAGCGGGTACATTATGATAAGAAAAATCATTTAATACAAACATACCGACTCTTTTGCTACTAATTCATTGTATTTGGCTATCTTGGATTTCAATTGTGCCAAATGAACCTCTTCCTTATCTAAGAGTGCTGAATATTTTTGAATATAATTGAGTTTACGTAGACTTTTGGTTCCGCTACTTTCTCCTGTAGGTTGAAAGGTGAAATCATAATGAGTTGCATATTAATAACAAAAACTTGTTCTTAAGAAATATTGATTATAACAAACTACATTCAGTATTTTATATTTACCAATGGTCAATATCACCACTCACTCTCTACTTGTATATGTGCTTCGGTCAAAAAATACGTTTGATTATCATAGTTCAAGCCATAGCATTTGTACCTCCCAGTGTTACTATATATTGCATATTTTATTATCAAATCATTGTCCTGGTAACCTGATAATTGTACATTATCTGGCAATTTATTATCCTGAAAAGTCCATTTCGTTTCCCCATTAGATGCACACCTTAGAGTTACTTTATGTCCAAAAACTACAGTTTGATATTGTTTATTCATTTTAGAACGGTCCGTTTCTAAAAAAAATAAATTCATGCCCTATTGCCTAAAGTAACTCTACAGTATAGTTTGTATTTTTAGGCTAACTTATATAAGATTTAAAGCTACCTTTTACTCAATTCTTCCTGCAAAATTTTTCAAAGTGGCACATAAATTAGCTCTGTACTGCAATTTCTCAGAAAATTCAGTCAAACTTAAATGACTAATACACATGAATGACACAATGATTGTCATATAGCTATAAAATGTAACACTATATTTACCAAAAGTCTATAACAATGTATTTTGATAATTCATAATTACCTCTTCATGAGCTAAATAGCTACTCAAATTAGTTTCTCCTACGGGCGATTTAGTAACTATATATTTTGATAATTCATAATTACCTCTTCATTAGCTAAATACATAAATACCACAATAGTTTTTCCTACGGGCAATCTATGGGGGGGGGAGGGAGTCAGAAATTTTGCTACTCTTATAATTATAGCAGACCAAGGTCTTAGTATCTAAGCTGAGCAAGTATAACATTAATTTCTGACAGAATACTATTGTATTTAGTTGTTCTTCAATTTTTTCTTCATAGTTGAATTATGTAGAACTACATTCTATCTATAGAATGTCCTTGTAAGTTTCATTTTTTTCTCATCAAATCAGTTTTCTTCTCTTTTTTCATGATTAACTCATTTCCACAAAAATATCTTTGTAAACTTGTTTTGCTCTTAGTTTTAATTTTTCCTTCCTGATTGTAGCTGTTCATTATTTCCTTCTAGACAACTAGATAATAATGCTAATTATTGTGTGAATGGATATTACAATATAATCTAGTAGGAAATACAATAATATACAACATTTCCCATAAGTAGTTATCACTTTGTCACCCTTCTTGAAAATAGCCCCACCCCCAATAAAAAAATCCTAGATCCTACCTCTACATAACTAAGTATAATATGTTAACCAGCTGCTTTAAATACCCTTGATAATAAACTCTGGTAGTGTCTCATAACCTTGCTTGCTTGCCAATTTAACTTACTTCCAACAAATAAGAAATAAGTCTTAATTACTTTTGAGTCTACATCACAAACAAAAGATCCAGAATCAGTATTATCTACTTCCTTTATATGAAGGTAACTATAAGGAGGTGTATATATAATATTGTAGCTGGTGTTCACGATAACATTATTATCTTTTATCCATCTTGCTTCTGAACCACTGCAATTACATCTTAAAACAACATTTTGACATTCATAAACTAAAATAATTATTGGTTCCGGTTCCATAGGTTCTGGTTCCATTATAGGTTCTTCCACAAAGGCCACTGCTTCATATTAAAAGAAATATTAACTAACAATGAGCTTATATTACCAGTAGTTACGACAATTTGTTTGTATAGCTATATAGCTACCAGACTATTTATTTAATCTTGTTATAATTAATGTATAATAATGTTTTTTGTCCTAGAATCCCTAACATACACATAAAAATTAGGGTGTTACAAATCAGCCTATTAAATCTTCTAGCTACATTGACTGTACTACTCCTCATAATCTATACTATTACACCATAAAATAGAGTTTAATTACCCCTTAGAAACCAGTAATATCATTAGATTTCCTGTCTTACTTCTTCCTATGTAATAAATACGCCCTGTCAGATAATGCTAGAATTTTTTTCTGGAATAATACTTGAAATTGCATGGTGGAATAATTCCAGAATAAAATAAGCCATAAAAAAAATAACAAAGGGAAAATGACAATAATCAATCTATATAATCCATGATTAAAAAAAAAATCAATAGTTTTTGGGGGTTTTTCTTTTACAACAAAGGACTTAAACGTCTAGAAATGTGGTCATTAAGTAGATTGGTATTACTTGATTAAAACAGCTGGGTTTGTGTCCCCAAACTGTGATTTTGCATCTAAAATAGGACAATATTGGGAGGCTGTCAGCTCAACAGAATCATGCTAAATGCTTTGTCTTTTTGAGCAACTCAATTATCTATCATACTCCATCAGAAGTACTAAAATGTAATCACTAGCTAGTCTCAAATTTAAATTTGAATGCTAGCTGCTAATAATTTTTGTTATAGTATGCCCAAGTTGAGTTGGCCTCAAGAAAAACTTGAAAAGCTGGCTCCAAAGCGGTTAAAAATATTCCCTCAGTATACTCCAAAACCAGAGAGAAAATACTATTCCAAAACTCAACCGAACTAATACAAAATACGTGAAGGTTAAAGTACAAATGACATATGTCATCCTCACATAAACAAATATCCCCAATTTTCAATTGAGTTACCCCAAATAGTATCTCGCTCGCTTCGCTGGCTCACCAATTACTCGTACAAACAGACGAGATGAGCTGTACAGCGCCGAAAAACTCCATATACTAAATTTCTTTCTTTCAATAGTTACAGTATTAATGCGCACCTGTGCTACCGCCCCTTTTTCACGTGCAACGTTGACGTTTGCGCACTAAATTGGCTTGGATTCACGTGACTAAATTGCTACGGTAAAGTACTAAATGTATTCCTCAATTACCGCGCTTGCGGTCGTCGTGCCAACCTACTATAGTTAAATATTTGTTTAGTTTATTGCTATTCTTTAGCAGCACTCAACACTTTTATACACACTTATTCACTGGATATACCAGCACAAGACCTTGAGGGGTTCATGCTTGCCTTCTACTGCAAGGTAATCCCCGTTAGGTACGCTGCCACCAGACGACGACTGTGGCTGTGGCGAAGTCGATTAGCAAGTTGCCAGAAATAGATTTTTATCACAAACTTGGCAATTCTGATCCACACACACACAGAAGTGACTCGACTTCCGGTTGTCAAGGAGTTATAATCAATGAATGGCAGCACCCGTGGATTGTGCTACTACACCAAAATGACATGGATGCACAACAACAATAAACGAACACCAAACAACATTACAAAACTCAAATACACGCACATCGTAAACATTAAATTAAAATAACAAGTGATTAGTGTGTCCGTTCCCATACTAGGTTCAAAATGCTCTATTGTACCAGAGCTCTAGTAAATATAGCATTACGTGGTATTCTCTTAGTGACTTGACTATTGGACTTTGGATTTTCAAGTAAGAACAAATACGTTACGTAAGGCGTATAGCTATGAGCACTACGAATGTCTCTCCCGTTCTGTCTCCGTTGCTCTTAGCTGTTTTATTTCTTTTCCTAGCATTATTTCAAATTTCTTGAACAAGAGCTATTTTTTACGTTTTTAAGTAGCCCCCTGTGGGGGGGGGGGGGGGTTGACACGCTTTGACCTCTTTAAACTTAGCCATCTCAAAATCTCAATTGAAACTCGATAGTGAGAGTCTCGCTAGTGAGAGTCTCGCTATTGAGAATCTCGCTTCACTCGCCCAATTACCAAGCGACCTACGAATTAGGAGGGAGAAGAAGCATCCATTGGGGAGCGTATCAAAATTCTTTAATTCATACTACTGGTAAGGTATCCCTATGTGAACTTATTCAGGTGCAGCAGAGCATGCATCTCCATTCATGGAGAGAAAAAAATGCGTGGGCGTTGAAGGTTTTACATTGAGAGATTAGTTAGCTATTGAATTCTCTATATTGAGTAATTCAGTATAACAGTAAGAGAAGCTGACGCTTTTACTTGTTCATTTCGTGACATACCAACTTCATAGAGCTACAGCAATCATCACTATTTCACTTATTTCTAATTGCAATAATTAGAAAATGATAAAATATCTGGAATAATAACAAAAACAATTTTGGAATGAAAAAGAATAATTCTAAAATATTCTAGCATAATCTGGCAGGCCCTAGTAATAAAGTACAACAATATTATTAACTGTGCCATTCACCATAACTACAGTGTTACAACAGCCACAGGAAAAGTGTAGCTATACACCCAGAATTTTCAAAAGTGCTACAACAAAAAAGTAACTATTAATTAAAGCTAGATGTAGCTAATGATAATTGTTGTCTTACCATTTTTTTTTGGAACATGATTTTTTTTCTGTGGATTAGAAATAATACTACTATAATATTTATATAATTCTTATTACAGGAGTCAGAGTGTGATGTGGGGAAATATTTCACCAGAGGCTAATTTACAAGCCAGAGCTGAAGTGAAAATAAAGCCTGAGAGTCAAATATCTTGCCATATCACTCTGACAGAGTGTAATAAGTGGTTTCTTTTATCCTACATTTCTTCACTGCTGTAGTTTATGCTAGGACCTCAACTCACACTGTGTAAAGTTGGCTGTTCCCCCCCCCCCCCCTGTTATTTGGGCGACAATAATAACTAGTTTCTATTATAAAAAATTATTATACTTTTAAGATCAAAACGAGGCAATATACCAGTGGTAGCTTATAGAAACAAGTACATCTTACTTCTTCTAAATTTCCATTTTTTTGAAGAGGTTTCATACAGTATTAGAGTTACAAGCAATATCACCACGGCTAATCTGTCCAGTGCAGGTAACCTACATGGTAATCCCAACTTCAATATATTCATAATGTGGCATGTACTTTGTAAACCTTTGTTAGTTTAACATACTGGCAACGCTAGAGTTAACCTTTAACAGCACTAATTATTGTTGAAAATCGTTTATAGCGTTCTTACCCCCTTAGCTAATTGAATAAAGTAACGCAGCGCAGTTCTGAGTAAATTAACGACTAAATCGTCTGTAATGTCAAAAATCTGAGCGCAGTGGATAGACAGAAAAACAGCAGGGGAGGCTGACCGACAGACGAGGAGACCAACAGACAGACGAGGAGACCGACCGATGGGGAGACAGACCGAGAGGCAGACCGATGGGGAGAGAGACAGGGGTGGGGGGGGGGGGGGGGGGGGGGGAAGGAAGAGACCGGAACAACCAGACAGATGGGGAGACAGACAGAGAGACAGACAGACAGACAAGATGGGGAGACAGGAAGAGAGCCAGGGGTGGGGGGGGGGGGGGGGGGGGGGGGGAAGAGACAGACAGACGGACAGATGGGGAGACAGACAGACGGGGAGACTGACAGATGGGGAGACAGACAGATGGGGAGACAGACAGATGGGGAGAGAGGTGGGGAGACAGACAGACAGACATATACAGACAGCCGACAGACAGGCAGACAGACAGATGGACAGACAGACGACAGATAAACGACAGACAAGACTGGCCGCAGACCGACAGACGGATGGACAGACAAAGCAGGCAGATAGACAGGCAGACAGGACGCCTATAATAAACCCTCTCCAGCATTCAGCTGAGGGTCAAAAACTTAAATTCAACTTTAAGTGTGAATTTTTGCCGTTGCAAGATAATCTGTATGCAAAAAAAAAAAAACTAAACAGGACACAATTATAGCTGTGGTAACTTCTGTTGTAATTCTGGCTATCCAAATTACCTGTAGTTCCTGACAAAAGCACTCGTCTACTAAAATAAAATACTGCTGTTTTTACCACAAATGATAAATGTGTTTCAATCGCTAGTTGCGCTTGAATAAAATAAAAGAAGCGCTGTAAAGTGCAGTTTTAGCAAAACTCTGAAATGAGACTAAGTTTTCACTGTTAAAATGGGGTGCTTAAATAACACCTCGAGAGGTGTTTACTAGGAGGGCTGTCTGGACACCCCACTACACCAATGCATATTTTACCAAGTGAACTTAAATAATAATAGCTTATATCCATTAGTTTCTTCCCTTCAAATATCTTTTAGTTCCAAATTAACTATAGAGACATTGCTTGGTCCAGGCTAGTCCAGTAATACATAATTAATGACAATAGCAAATTTATCTCAATCTAACAGCAAATATGTTAATTAAAATTTAACCCAATGTTGCATCTTCTTGCTGAAGTCCTCTTCTGGGGTCAACTGAGGTCGAACTCTCGGTGGTGGTGATATTGTAAACAAAATTTCTGGAGGGTAAGTCTACTGTTTATTATATTTTGAAGAGTGATTTGCATGCATCAGAGACAGCCAGTATCCTGGAAGCTCTAAACCTATATCTCTGTTGAATTTGTTGTTGTCCGGTGTCATCTGTACGTGTAGAGTTTCCTTGATCTTTAACTCACTATTCTTACTGGCTCTGTTTACAACTCTTACATCTTCCCATTTAACGATGTTATGTTGCTGCCAAACCTGTTCAGCAATTGCTGAAACCTTCTCATCGCTTCCCTTACAAGTATTCTCATGTTCTTTTGCTCTCTGTCCAAGCCTTCTAGTTGTTTCACCTTACATGTAATACTTTACCACAGCGGCAAGGTATACTGTACACTATGGATGACTCTGTGGTAATGGGTATAGTATCTTTGACTTTAGTAAGATGTTACCCGGCTTAAATGCTGTTTTGATGTCAAAGTCTCTCACATTCTTTAAATACTCTCACTCAATCCTGCTATGAATCGAATAGTAAAAATCAAAACCTTCTCTTGCTCAGTATCTGTGTGAACTCCAGAAGGTAACTCTTTAGAGCCTGCCCTAATGGTTGCGTTGTCATAACATATTACTTTATTTGAAATACTTTGTGTAGGTGTTTCTCTTCTTCCTTCAAGTTTTCACTCATATTAGTTACCCTCCTAGTTCTCTGATACAAGCATGTCACTATTCCTCTCTTTACATGATTAGGATGATGAGACTTAAAATGTAAGTATTCTGTACACAGTGGAAGTAAACCTACCACACATCTCTATCTTCAATAAGCAATCCAAAAAAGTTAGTTTATTATCTTCCTCTGATTCCAAAGTTAATGTTACAGAAGGTCTTACATAGTTTAAAAGGTCCAACAGATGTTTTTCAATTCCTTTCTTAACTATGCAAAAGGTGTTATCTACATATCTCTTCCACATGACACAGGTTTGACTGGAGCTGAGTTTAAAGCTACTTCCTCAAAGAATTCCATGTACAAGTTGGTCAACTACAGAAACAGGAAAAACCATGGCTGTTCCTTCTACTTGTTCAAATAATCTTGCTGTTTACATTGTTGTTTATTCACCACAGAGAGGTCGACCTCAGTTGACCCCTGAAGAGGACTTCAGCAAGAAGTCGAAACATCGGGTAAGTTTTTAATTAACATAATTAGCTGTTAGAACAAGACACTTTGCTATTATTATAAGTGTTTCAGCCAAGAATGACTGAATGAATAATTATTGATGTAACTCCATTGCTATCCCCAAAAAAACCTTCTTGTTTTGGTATGTACATTATTTTGGAAAATGGAATAAAATATACATTTAGCCCTAGTAAAATGAAGCACTCTGGCATCTTTAGCTGTTTTGGATTGTAGAAAAGTGTCATTTGAAATAATATTTGAAAAACTGATGTTAATGTCAAGTAATAAATTGTTGTGACATTTTGTTTGAGAATGCAACTTGTTGTAGCTAACGGTATAGAATACAAAGGTTAGTACTTGTAAATTAAATCATATATATACTGTATATATAATATATGACTGTATTTGTTGTTTAATTACGTCCATCAAAGTATTGATGGCTTAATGATATTCAGAGTATTTGACCCCAACCCTGACCTATACATAGTTTTGTTTAGCTTTAGTTAGCTAAAAACAACAATAACAACAACAACAGCAACTGTCCATGAAACAGGAAACAGCTGTGCACACCAGGACAGCTTTCACACATTTGTATTGCTGTTCCTCTCCTACATCCACAGCAGATAAACTGGGAGCATGCTTGTGATTGTCCATAAAAGTTTCAAGCTTGCAGATCATTTAGTTGGAAAGTGTGTACACCACCTTCAACATTATGCCTTGTACATAACTGCTGAGTTAGTGAACTTGAGAGTTAAAGAAATAACATTTTCCCTCCTATACATGTTCCTCCCCAAAAAAGCAATAAATTTGTAGTTTCATAAATCTATTTGTCAATAAATTAGGTTCTTGGAAAATAGCTAATGGCAGTGCAATTATATACAGCTAGCCCTAGCCCTAGCCCTTTTTGAAGAGGCAATAACACTCTAAAAGCAACCATTATTTTATGTTTTGCTGGCACTAGTGTTTTTAAGAATGTTTATGTTTTACTTTAGTTACTGTATTTCACCACAAAATTACTCTTTTTTTACTTATTTTTAGTTTTATGTATTTTTTTTAGTGCCCACTTAAATTTTGTTTTTTTGTTTGGGTTCAATTTCATACTAAAATTTGAAAGTCCTGATCAGATAACTTGGGACAATTACTGACGAGTACCAAAATTCATGTCTACAATAGTTAACTTATAGAAAAGGAGGATACTATATTTGTTAGTCTATCATATTATCAGTCTCCGTATTTATCACCAACTGTTAGCTAAAACTAAACATCAACAATGTCTAAGGGACTAGATTAGTCTGTTTGAAAAAATAATGTAGCCTGTCTGATCCTGGAGCAAACATGGAGTATCATAGTTTAGATGAACATTAATATATATCTGACTGCTTTAGTTCATTTAATTCCATAACCTAATGTTTCTGTAGTTAATAGCCATGTGTTTCGCCCCCCCCCCCCCCCCCCCCCCCCCCCCCCCCCCCCCCCACCCCCCCTCCCAACCCTCAGGCTTCCTGCCTGATCCATATTATTCACAATTTCATACAAAGGCAACAAAATGATATAACTTATTTATTTTGTAAATATTTAGCTTACTAAGTTTGGAATCATAATGAGAAATTTACAAAACAAGTCAATATGAGGTATATAGTTTGTCCTCTGTGAACCATCATGAATGCTAAAATATATTTTTAAAGTAAAAGTATGGATATTATTTTTAAACAGTTGTAATTACACATTGTTATAAGCTGTAGAATATATTTCTTACTTCATTGTTAGAAAGCAAAAAAAAAGGAGTCTCAAGTAACAGAACAGTTGAGTATAGTTTAGCTGAAAAATACTCTTAGTTAAGTCTCGCACATCTAAAGTCCAATAATGCAGACAACTTCTCGACTTAGCAGGTGTCAGAGTTCAACAATTTTTGATGAAAATCTTTTGTAAACTGGACTAGTCATTTCTTGTATTCAATATTTGGAAAGTGAGGATTTGACTATACATAGTAATAGTAATTATATGTATAGTAGTATTTATCAGCTATTTCTTATCCAAGAAAAATATGATTGTCATATGAAGAGTGAAGGATTGCATTTCTCCCAGAAATTATAGCAGCTCAAATTGGTCAAGCAGTGCTCCAAGGAATTCTTGAAAATATCAGCTCTTCCAAATGGTGCTCTGATTGCTGACCAGCTACCAATGTTTTGCAATGAACAGGTATGTCTGTAGATAAGTTGAGCTTACATTAATACACCTAGCTGTATAGAGGATACCAAAGCAAATACTATATTTAGTGTTATCAAAGAGATCTCAATTCATTCACTGTGCAGAGGCCAAGTACTTAATGAAAACTTAAAATTAATATATGAGTAGAGTTTGTAAGAAAGTTACGACTATTATTATAACTATTATTATTATTATATGCTGATTGAACGTGTAAGAAATTTGATTTGGTGGACAAAGTTACGAAACATATAATGTACGTCTGCAACGAATAGCATCTTTCCTTTAAACAGCTAGCTCTTTTAAATCTAAGGAGTAAAAGAAGTTGCTATTTTTAATTGAGGGTGTTTTGTATAACTCTGAATTACTCCAAGAAGAATTGCATGTAATTGAAAAGGCCGCAATGAATATGCAGCAAAAGCTCATGAAATTTTCACTACAATGGAATCATTTGACATACTTTTAGCTGTAGCCTTACATTACTAGTGGGTTTTTTTTTTTCAGCAAAGCAATTTTATCAGACACAACCATCTCAATGCAAGGCCAGCCCTTACCCCACTCTTAATCTAAACTACCCCTATTCTAATTTAATTACTTCCTAAAGCCATTGAAATTTTTCCAATGCATAATTAAACTAACAACTGTAAGGAACACTTACATAAACGTTTACTCAACATCATTTCCAATTCGTTTTTAAATTTGGCACTTGAATTGCCTTTCTTATTTCCAGATTGCCCAACATGCTTTAAAACGGGAGGTAAGGTGTCCTTACTGTCAACTTGTGGTTTTGGACCAGGTTTGTTCCATCGCTCCTTACGCTCCTCATCAGGTGACGTGCCAGTCTTCTTCTTTTGTATCCCAAAACCACGTTTATTAAACACATTCTGCAATTCATTAACAAAACCATTTCTTGAATCTTTGGATAGTTTGCTTATTGGTTGAGATCTTGCTGTAGCGGCTTTTTTGTGTTTGTCAGGCATTGGTGAGTCTTTCAGTAGTGGTGGTTGGCCGGGTGGCGGTGGTGGTGGTAAGTGTTGAGCAGATTCTAATGCAGCAAAATACTGTAAACCTGTAGCAACACTCATGGGTCTGCCAATATCTTGTGCAAGTATGGATTCTTCTTGCTCTTTCTGTTCGGAAGAGTGAGATGAGGAGTGGATCTCTGTATCATCATCATCAATGTCATCACTCGTCTCCACACTGGATAATCGCTTGTAGGAGGAGCCATCTAACTCCTTTTCTAAAATGGTAATATGAAGATGATTATTCGGTATTGAAAATTTTATTTTCCATAACTACTATTGATATTTTTTAAATCAAAGCATAATACATAATGTAAAGTGTATTTATTTTGACCTCAATTGTTAGCTACAATCATCATCACAATAGAAGTGAGAGTACTATATTTATTAGCTATCAAAAAAGATATATTTTTTAAGTATACCATAATACTCAATTAATTTTGGTAACACTAGTTCACTATTAATTACATTTATGATTTAGTCATTCTCAGCTGAAATAATTATAATAATAGCAAATTTCTCATTCTACAGCCAATATTATATTTAATATATTTTTCTTGCAGTGGCCTTAATCTACCATCATAAACATTTGTAAATCTTGCTATTTACATTGCTGTTTATTATATCACCATGGAGATTTCGACCTCAGTTGACCCCTGAAGAGGACTTCAGCAAGAAGTCTGGAAATGTGGGTTAAGTTTTAATTAACATTGGCTGTTAGAATGAGATAATTTGCTATTATTATATAGTTATATTTATTCCTGAGTTTAATTATACTGTGATACATAGATCCCTGTTTAATTACAGTTCTATACATTAGTTCTGTTGTTTGTGAGATAGTATTGTTTTTACAGAAAACCAGATTGCAAATCAGCAGAAAACAGACATTAGAGTTGAGGAATGTCTGAGTACAGCACCAAGCTATAATTATTACTACAAAGTACAATACTACTCAAGTACTCAAATTAATTAGCTATACAAATAATGCAGATACAATAATTGGTATCTTTATGACATACACTGTATCACACTGTTTTAAACACATAATATTTCATATGGAATGAGATACCTGTTAAATTAAATTTAGTCTCAACTATTTTTCTTGTAGTGGTTTTAAACTCCCCTCATAAACATTTGTATTTAAATCTAGAGAGCACAAATAATTTGACTGCACAATTAAAAACATAGCTGCTATAAACTCTATATAGCTATTTAATATTATGATAATTACCACTAGTTTCCGAAAGTACCACTATTTCAGCAACAGCTATAAAGTTTCCATTTTTGGAAAATCCATGACAATAATAGGAACCATTGTTTAACAACCTTACATTGTATATCTTTATTCCATTCTTAATAACTCGTGCATTCAGTGGTAACTCATTGTTTCCGTTGAATGTCCAACTGGGCTTTCTCTTAGATGCACAAGTGATTTTGACTTTCTGACCTAGTCTGACTGTTGCATGTCGGGGTGTTATTTTTCGATTATCTATGAAATATTAATGTTAGTATAATATATTCCATATTATTTCAAACAAAATAGCAATAAAGTACCAAATGTCTAACCCTCACAGTTTTTATATAGCTACTAGCTAGTTATTACAAAGGCCAAAAGAAAAATATTTGGAGTTGTAGCTGTCAGTACGACACGTTCCCAGCAAGTCGATCTGAACGTCGAACGTAAATGCTGTCCCAATAAGAGAGGCTAAATATTCAACGGGACATACTCCAATATTCCAGCGCTCCGTAAATACGGGCGAAACTGAAGCAAGAGGCAGTAAGAAATTATTTGATCACGTGATTATGTCGTGGCTGTAAAGGGCGTCGGCCACAATAGTGTGCAACAGTGTGGTCAGACAAGTCGAAAGAAATAATTCTGGCACATTATAGGGACTTAAATAGTAGTCCAGTACAACATTCTGCTGTCTCTTTCAACCTTCGAGACCGCTTTTCGAGATTAATTGTTGTGTGACAATGGTTGACCACTAACTGGGTACTATAATCCTCTCTCGCGTCTGCGTGCTGAGAGTTAACATTTTTGAAGGCACTGCATTAAAAAGTTGTTAGTCAATCCTAGGCCACAATGCTCCCCAAACAATGCAGTCCATCAAATACTACCTAGTAAAAGACCATCAGTGTGGGATATAGTTGAACTTATACACAAAAATATACACTTTATTTGCCAGCCTCATTGTACGTGCTGCAATGCAACTATAATGAAGCACCAAAGGTGCAAGCACTCAGCACCAGACGCTAGCTAGCTATAACCAAATCATTACTCGGACCGAAAAAATAACATAGCAAGTTTTTCTCTTTTTATTTTAATTATTTCAGTCGAGAATGACTGAATCATTGATGAAAAAATAATGTATTTGGCTATTTCTAAACTGGTATCAATACGTCTCAAGCAATGAAAACGGTAAATACAGCTAATTGCTGTCTAAAAGAAGTAGCTAAACATTATATAGTTTCTAAGTGAAACTCCTAGATTCCAGCACTCATGAACTTTTCAACATAAAGCAAAAATTACTGCAGGCAGAAAGAAATTATTTGTTCACGTAATTGCGACCTGACGCGATAGGGGGCGTTACCTACATTAGCTTGAACCTACACGGAGCTGATAGCTTACTTTTTCTCAAAAATCATCCCAAAACTCGAAAAAGTAGCACAGTAAAAGGTCTTAAATAATCTTCTGAGTAAATTCATGCCTAAATCAGCAGTTAATTCTCAGTAATCTCTAAAATCAGAGCATGACAGACAGACAGACAGACAGACGGGACAACTACTAGAACCCTCTCGCGCATGCGCGCTTAGGGTTAATACTGTTTTCGCTAAATTGGCTACAATAATTTATATGGTTTAATGTTTCCTATCTGCCCAACACAATATGTATACAGTTGACAGCAATGATCTTAAAATATTCTTTCAGATAATTCTTTATCTGAAAAACTTAATGCAGACAATTTGAGATTGCCTCTTTAATTAAGCAAAACACGTAACTTAACATACTTTATTATGAAAATTACCTACAGTTGAATATTAACAATACAACTGCTATAGACAGCAGTTAAGAGAAACAAAGAAACAACATTGGTGCATTGTATTGTGTCAGTATACTATCATGAGACAAATATAATGAAAAATCAATACTTTGCCCTGCTTTATAAACGCAGTGTTGTTGAATGGAGCAGTTCAAATACTAGTGTGTATTACTCATACTATTATGATGACTATGATCCTTATGTTGACTATGTGCGTATAATAATGAATGCCCTATATAAAAAATTCCTCACCAAATATAAGAACAAAAGATTCAGCCACAAAAGTATTGACATAATCAGGATAAAATCCTAAACATCGATATATTCCTGAGTTTCTCTTCCTTGCGGGTGCCAAAAGAATTTTTTGCTTATGTCCACCTATAAGGACAGCATTATTCTTTAATTTTCCTCCTGGAAATGTCCATAGAGTTTCACCATGTGAATCACATTCAATCAATGTGCTTTCTCCATGGTTTGCGTGTAATACTGGAGAAATTCTTCTGTTGTCTAGATCTAAATATGAATACCATTGAAGCAAATACTACAGTTGCAACTAGAAAAATTGTTCAACACTTCAACCTCATACCCCTTTTTTCTCTCCCGTTTCTGAAAAAGTTCAACTGTAACTGATGGTCAGTGATAAGTACATTGCTTTAAGCACACAAAACTAAGTACATGTATGTATGGTGCAATAAGATCACCTTTATTTCTTTTCCCTGGTTTTCTATTGTTTAATACTATTAGCCCAGATATACATAACAAATGCAGGAGCCTCATTAAGAAATTATAAATCTCCATTGCTGTGAGCAATAATCTTTCCCCATAAAAAATATAAGATTTATCAGATCAAAAAGCCATACGGGGAGATTGACCAGAAGATAGACCAAATTGGACAGGACAGAAAGTAGACTTAAAGCCAAACTAAAGCAATGATTAGTCAATTATAGTTGAGGTGGCTTAATTTTGTTCAAATAAGGTGGGAAGAAAGTAACACACCTAGCTAATATTTTTTTTTGTGGGGGGCTACGTGTAGTCATCAACTCTGATAGGGTGAGAGAGAAAGGCAACACAGACACTTATGTAGATATTTCTGGAAAATTAACTTCATGAAAGTTAATACTATGAAAATGTCTTAATATTGAAATATATAAATACATAGTACTTTTTACATGAGTCAGAGTGTGATATGGTGAAATATTTGGCAGCAGTCTAATTTCCACAGGCGAGTGAAAAAATGCCTGAGAGCCTTTTGAGTGTGATAAGTGTGGGAGTAGAACGGGAGCCACTCCCACATGAGACATTAGAGCGGGAAGATTCAAGCTGAACTATATATGTTTACGTATCTGTGTAGTATGAACTTGGTCCTAATTGTTGTAGTATGAATGGTCATTGTCATGTTTCGTAAGGGCTGAGGGGCCCTGCTCCATCACACATATAAATAGTTGTAATCATGAGTTGTAGAGCAGTGTCAGTCAGTGTCTGTTGGTGCTTGTCATCATACATTTTACATTACACTAAACTTACCTTCGTAAGAAGGCCATTCAAGCTGTGCGCAGCGAGAACACTGTTGACATTCTGGTGGCAGCGACTATAAGCTGTCCACCAGTTTAATCTGTTGTAGCGCGGTCCAGAGCTTAGGGTCTGGATCCCCACAGAAAATTGGTGGCAGCGGTGGGATCGGGAAGAGAAGATATTCTCCACCGACCACAGGAACCCAAGAAGGACCGGCGGAAGACATTCCACGACCGGCCCAACTAACGAGAACCAAGAAGAAGGCGGAATACGTTCCAGCCCGGCAGGAGACGTCCTGACGCTGAGGGAGACATCCCAACGCACCCAATCGAGCTTCCAGCTTCGGCGGAGGAGCTCAAAGGAGTCAAGCTAAGGCGAAGGCCCCAAGAATAAAGGAGCTTCCAGCTTCGGCGGAGGAGTTCCACAAGTGTCAGAGCTGAGGCGGAAGGCACAGGACATTCGGATCATCGACAGTTGCTGCGGTGCTTGAGAGACTGGTGTCCACTCTATTTTTGTTGGTGGTGTTGTATTGTGTTGTGTCGTGAACGATATTTTTGTCCGTGTATTTTGGATTGTAACCTTCTCTTCGTGTGAATTTTAATTTCTAATTGGGTATTTGCTCAGTGTGGTCATTTTGTTTTTCTTTTGAACAGGTCTCTTCCAGAGGGCGAGGACACTCACCCTCTCATGACTGACCAGGCGGCTGGAGGCAAGAGGCGGACGGTTCGACGTGCGCCCCAAGCAGTCAGCGAGGGAGCTTACAGGCCATCACACGTTCCGGCAAGGGTGACTGCGCGTTCCCCATATCCCAGCAGACCCAGGGGTGAACCACACTATCGAGAGGAGGAAGGCTCAGAGGTGAGCGCGGTAGTAGAAAGAAGAGAGGAGGAGGAAGAAGGTGGTGAAGAGAGAGTTGGTGACAGATCTGAGGATCAGACAATAGAGTCGGAGCCAGAGGGTGAGGCAACGACTGGGATGGAGTCAGAAGTGGACAAACTGTTGAGGTACATGGCGGAGAAGGAGGAAAGGGATAGAGCTAGCAGGGCTGAGGCAGATAAGGCTAGGCGGCTAGAAATGTTGGAAATAGTGGGCAGGTTAAAGGAGAGTGAGGAAGAGAGGAGAAGAGAGGACGAGGCTAGGAGGCGAGAGAGAGATGAGGATAGTAGGGTCAGGAGGCTCGGGGAGGAAGCAGAGCAGAGAGACAAGAGGGAATTACAGGCAGAGAAACTTAAGATTTTGGGTTCGTATAAGGAGGGAACAGAGATGTTGGGGTACTTGAGTAAGTTTGAGCGTATCATGTCTGAATGTAAGATAAAGGAAAGTCAGTGGGCAGAGAGGTTATTTCCGAGGTTGCCAGAACGTTTGTGCAATAGGATTGCCGGTGTGAGGGATGATGGGGGTAGTTACGAAGTAGTCAAAGGAGTGCTTCTCAAGGCTATTGGGGAGACGAGTCTCACCTACGGCCACCAGCTCTTCGAGCTAACTGGGGAGTCTCTCAAGACGAAGGGAGCCTCTGAGATTATGGAAGTGGTGGAAAGAATATGTAGGGGGGTGTTGCAGGGGTGTAGCTCTAGGGAGGATTGCGTGGCGGCTTTGGCGGCAGCACTGACTAGAAGGGTAATTCCACCAGGGGGTAAGGTTTTCCTGGAGGGAAAGAAACTGACGAAGTTGGAGGATATTAGGGATGCCTGGGAGACGTGGATGTCTGGGCGCATGAAGGGGAACTTTTATAAGGTACTCGGGAGTAGTACAGAGGGTGGATTTAAGAGTTTTAGGGAGAGTGGCTCGAGGAGTCAAGTGAGTACTGGTAGCGAGAGGGTTAGCTTGGTGCCAGTGTGTTTTAATTGTGGAGAGAAGGGGCATAAGGCTCCAGACTGTAAGAAGAAGGTGGGAGGGCTGAATGGAGTGAGTAGGCCAGTAACTTGTTTTGCATGTGGCAAGCAAGGTCACCGTAGTCCAGACTGCCCGAGTAGGAAGATAGGGACTAGTGTCAAGAAGGAGGGTACGACAGGTAGTGTTTCTAGAGTTGTCATGGGAGCCAAGAAGGGAAACATGGCAAAGGGGGTTGTGAACGGGGTTGAGTGTGGAGTATTAATAGATTCGGGGGCAGAGGTAGGTATTGTTCCAAGGTCCATGGTGACTAAGGACTGTGTGCTTTGCGGACATGTTCACATTGCAGATGTGCATGGTAAAACCAGTGTGCATGAGAGCACTTTGGTTAGTTTTGAGATTGGAGGGTTGAAGTTTTCTAAGTTGTGTGTCATTGAAGAGAGAGAAGGGGAAGATGTTACATGTATTGTGCCGTATGATGTGCTGAGCAACACTGAGGGGGAAGCCTTTAGGAGAGCGATCACTGAATACAAAGGGGGAGGAAAGAAGGAGAAAGGGAAGAGTGTAAATGTAGTTACCCGTAGCAGAGCTAAGGAGTTAGCCGAGCTAGAAGTGTGTGATGTGGATTGTAGTGTGCAGGATTTGTGGTGCACGATAGAGGAGAGTGATCCTAGTAGCCAGCTCGATCCCTTAATTAGGCCTGAAGTCAGTAGTAAGGTGGGTGAGAGCCATGGGGTGGAAGAAGTCGGACCTACGGAGATGACTGAGCAACCCCAGGCAAACGGTGAGTCCTCAAGTGGGTTGAGGACAGATGAGAATGCAGAGTCAGAGAGTGAGTCTGTAGATGAGGGAATGCCAGTGGCATGGGATAAGGAGAATACTTGTGACGAAGCAGAGAAAAGAGTTAGAGCTTTAGCAGGAGAGATAGGTTACGTAGGCTCAGGGAAAGATCGGGAAGAGTTTGTGAGAGCACTTGCTGAAGACGAAGGTCTGAAGCTGTGGAGAGAACTAGGTGAGAAGAAAGAGAGAGGATTTGAATGGAAGAAAGGAGTGTTAGTGAGAGGTCAGTATGTGGAATGGGAACAGTTCAGGGATGTGTTGGTTGTACCGAAGAAGTTTAGGAAGAGAATTTTAGTCCTGAGACACGAGAAGGGGGGACATTTAGGAAGTGAGAAGGTGGCACAGATGGTAGGCAGGTATTTTACTTGGCCCGGGATGGTGAGAGACGTATTGGAACACTGTAGCTCCTGTAAATTATGCCAGGTGCGTAGTAAGCATAAACCTAGGCGAGCACCTATTGTTGAAAGGCCAGTGATGACAGAACCGTTTGAATCTGTAGCTGTCGATCTGGTGGGACCTTTGCCAAAGGGAAAAGGGGGCTGTCGGTTCTTGTTAACGTACGTTTGTCTTGCTTCCCGATGGCCCGAGGCAGTGCCTCTGAGGAGCATTACAGCTAAGGCTGTAGCCGAGGGCTTGTGGGGCATATTTTCTAGGACGTCAGTGCCGGAGAGAATGCTTTCTGACCAGGGAAGTCAGTTTTGTGGTAGGGTAGTGAGAGAGTTGTGTAGTTTGTTGGGAATCGAGAAGCTTAGGACTTCTCCGTATCATCCTGAAACCAACGGGGCGGTGGAAAGGATGCACGGGACTTTTAAGGGGATATTGGGTAAGTGTGTGAGCGATGGAGTAGATTGGGTAGGACAGGTTAACTTTGTCTTGTATGTATTGAGGCAGATGCCCCATGCAGACAGCGGGTTTAGTCCTTTTGACTTGGTGTATGGGTATAGAGTTAGGACTCCTCTAGATGCCTTGTATCACGGGCTCTATGAGGTAGACAGTCAGAAGTTAAATGTGTGTGAGTGGGTAAGAGGTATGGCTGAGAGGTTAGAGAGAATGAGGGAATGTGCAGCAGTTAAGATGGTGAAGGGTAAACAGAGTAGGTTGAGTTACATGAATAGGGGGTGTAAGTTGAGAGAGTTTAAAGCGGGACAGTTGGTGTTATACAGGGTACCAGGTATGCACAGTAAGCTGGCGGATTCCTGGGAGGGTCCCTATAGAGTGAAAGAGAGATTGGGGAAAGTGAACTATCGGATTAATGCGTTAGAGTCTGAGAAGCATGTGCGAGTCGTGCATGTGAATTGCTTGAAGGAGTATAAGGAGAGATTAGAAGTGAACAGAGTAGATGTGGTGTTAGAAGAAGAAGTCAGTAAGAGAAATGTATTGAGTGGGGAGTGCGAGGGTTTCGTCAAGGGGGAACTAGATGAGTTGTTGGGAAGGTATGAATGTTTGTTTGAGGGAAAACCGGGATGTACCGACAGGGTAGAGTTGACTATAGATACGGGAGATGTGTCACCTATTAGGCAGACGCCCTACTCGGTGCCACTAGGAGTGAGAGACGAGGTAAAGAAGGAATTAGATTTGTTGGAGGAGAGTGGTATCATTGAAAGGAGCAGTAGCCCTTGGGCTTCTCCGTTGGTACCAGTTAAAAAGAAGGATGGTGGGATAAGGTTGTGTGTGGATTTTAGGAAGGTGAATGGGGTAACGGTACGGGAGCCGTACTACATACCAGGATTTGACGAAATGATAGAAAGGGTTGGAGTAGGACGTGTATTATCCAAGTTGGACTTGGAGAAGGGTTTTCATCAAGTGGTAGTTAGGAAGGAGGATAGGGAGAAGACAGCATTTGTGTGTCCGTTTGGGAAATTTCAGTTTAGGCGGATGCCTTTTGGACTCACAAACGCTCCTTCAGTCTTCCAAAGACTGATGGATCAGGTGTTGGTGCCGTGTTCAGATTATGCACGGGTATATATTGATGATGTGTTGGTGGTATCTGAATGTTGGGAAGTGCATTTGAAACACTTGGAAGAAGTGTTTGAAGTATTGAAAGTAGCGGGTTTGACAGTGAAGAGGAAGAAATGTGTTTTTGGGAAAAGGAAGTTGGAATTTTTGGGTCACCTCATCGGCGATGGTGTGGTGTCTGTCCCTGGGGACAGGGTTCGGGCGATCGCGGACCACCCAATGCCAAGGAGCAGGAAGCAGTTAAGAAGCTTCCTCGGCCTTGTGGGCTTTTATCGACGGTTTGTGAGGGGTATGCACCGTTGGACTGCCGTCTTGACGCCACATACGTCTGGATTGGCTTGTGGGAGGATTGTGTGGACAAGCTCAATGGTAGAGGCTTTTCGTGAGTTGTGTTTATGTCTTTGTAAGAGCATTGTCTTATGTGTTCCTCAAAAGGAGGACTCGTTTATGTTAGAGTGCGATGCTTGTAGCTCGGGTATTGGGGCTGTTCTGTCGGTGAGACGCGAGGATGAATGGAGACCTGTGGCCTTCTTCTCTCATCAGTTGAAAGGGGCACAGCAGAGGTACAGCGCTCAGGAGCTGGAGTGCTTAGCAGTTGTGGAGGCGGCGAGCCATTTTGCTTATTTCCTCTACGGGAAACACTTTGAGATTGTGACGGATCACAGAGGTCTGGAATCGTTGGTTGCTGGGAAGCAATGCAATCGGAGAGTTCAAGGTTGGGCTCTTAAGATGTCTGAATTTTCCTTTTCGATTACCTACAGGAAAGGTTCTGAGAATATCGTGGCGGACGCCTTGAGCAGATGTCATGAAGATGTTGGTGATGGAGAGAGCGAACATCTTTTCCAGGAGGGGGGAGATGTGGGAGTAGAACGGGAGCCACTCCCACATGAGACATTAGAGCGGGAAGATTCAAGCTGAACTATATATGTTTACGTATCTGTGTAGTATGAACTTGGTCCTAATTGTTGTAGTATGAATGGTCATTGTCATGTTTCGTAAGGGCTGAGGGGCCCTGCTCCATCACACATATAAATAGTTGTAATCATGAGTTGTAGAGCAGTGTCAGTCAGTGTCTGTTGGTGCTTGTCATCATACATTTTACATTACACTAAACTTACCTTCGTAAGAAGGCCATTCAAGCTGTGCGCAGCGAGAACACTGTTGACATTCTGGTGGCAGCGACTATAAGCTGTCCACCAGTTTAATCTGTTGTAGCGCGGTCCAGAGCTTAGGGTCTGGATCCCCACAATAAGTGGTTTATTCTAGCTGAGATATCTTTGCACTTACAACTAGTGGTGTAAAGTTGGTTGTAGGGCTTCCCTTACCCCAGTTGATATTTTAGCAGCTTCTCTGACCCGGTTGGGTAGCCTTTACTAGAGGAAGGTAGCTGTAAAAACCAGGAAAACTGGTGAGCTTAGACAGGATATTGAGCTTGCCCAATACTAGCTTTAATTAACACATAGGATAACACCAGTTATTTTCAGGGTCATGTTTCTAAAAATAACATTCTGAAAATATCTGGCGTGGCATTAATTTAAATATATAATAACATTAAATATATTATAACCTTATATACATGTAAGTATATATGTATATGCTCAGACAGCTGCACTAGTTACACGTACCACCAACATGAACTGTTAAAGCAAGCCGCTTTTTTGTTGTCTTCTTCTTATACAGCTCACAAATATACTCCCCAGAGTCATTTTTCTGTACATTGGTTATTGTTAAGTAGCTATGTGGTCTGATATAAGAGATGGAATAGCGGGAACCATGGCTTATAAGATCTTCTCCTTCTTTTATCCAGATAGGTTCGTTTTGTTTACTAATACAAGTGAGGGTAATGTTCTCTCCGGTGTAAGCCAGGTACAGCTGTGGCACTTTAAGAAATGCAGGGACTAAAGAAATTATATACACATGGTCTAAACTGAAACATGATGTATTTCCTGGAAATATTAATATTTTAATACACAATTAATATAGGGAGTAAAATGCACTGAACCTGTTATTTATTAGGGCACTCATATATCTTTGCATATCAATACCTAGTGCCATATTAATTAGTTAATGATTGAGTTATACCTGTAAATAGTTTAGTTTGGTCTCCCCCATAGAGCATGATAGCTTGTGATGTACCTCACAATATTCCTTAAAACCCAAATTCTTCAATTTCATACAGAAGTAAGTTAGAAAATTATCACTGAGATGGCATGACACTGACTATGATAAGTTAGGCCCGTGTGGTATTTGCAAAGTATAGAGAAAGCTATTTAAACATCAGCATTTGAGCAAGAGAAGGAGAGCAATCCTGCCATTAGCTTGGTGAGATTAGGAAATCTGTGCTCACCAGAGATTGTCTTCATTTTACCAATTACGGCCTTGGAGAGGCTTTTCTCTTTGGTCACAATCTTTGTACAGCTGAGTGTTAGAAATGTCATCAGGAGAGAGCAAGAAGTCTGTGAATTCCTCAGCGGGAAGATTAAAAGATGATGAAGAATTTAATTCTATCTGAATTAAAACACTTTGCCAGCCAATGAATTGTTAAAACTGTATAGGCTTTAGGTTTATGTGGCTGAACTATACCCATATCTTTAAGAATAGTATCACCAATAGAGAACTTCTTGAACATTTTACTCAAAATTACTATACCGCTTCTAAAATCTCCGAGACTAGTGCTTTCATGCCAGCCTTAATGCAGAGATCAGCTACATGGCAAATTCAGTCAAAATCATAAAGCTTAGAATTTAACTTTTTATCAACCTTTGCACATCAGACCTACCGTCTTTCATACACTGGGCGTGTCTGACGTGAAGCCTATATCTTTACTGCAGTCAAGGTCATACTTCTGTAGGGAGGATTTCAAAGCACAAAAGTATTTACAGCTGTACAAATATTAACAATTGGTGTAACTAAGACACTTGTTTTCACAGATTCCAGCTTCTTCATCTAGAACCCTTTTCAAAATAATGCAGGACTTGTCCTCGTTATCGTTTGACTCATCAATTAAAATTGAATAAGTGTGTGACATCTGTGTAACAACTTTTGCGACCAAGAGCTTTATTAACCCTCAGTGCGCATGCGCGATAGGGTTACAGTAGTCATCCTGTGTGTGTCATTAACCCTGGGCGCGCATGCGCCAAGAGGGTTATAGTAGGAAGTGCGCGTGCGCATGAGGGTTTATAGTAGTCAACCTGTCATTCATTCAGTCAACAGGCGATCTCGAAGAGTACGGCTACCCAGGCTTTGAAAGCGACATCAAACTATAGCACTTCACAGAGTAGGTCCCTTTAATGTGCCAAAATTGTTAGTTTTGACTTAGTTTGTAAGAAAAAGCGAGTAGAATTTCAGTCCTACAATCGTACGTTACGGTAATGGGAACCGCCCCTTAAAAAACTTGCTTGTAACGCTCGTTGTAACGTGAGGGTTTGCACTTCAGTGCTCTAGTTCAGTCATTCATTCATTCATTCATTCAACAACATTCAACAACGGATCTCGAAGACGACGGCCTTCCAGGCTCTGAAACGATGTAGAGATAGAGAAATTTGCAAAGTAAGTCCCTTCAATGTGCTAGAATTTCTGTTTCGACTTAGTTTTCAAGAAAAAGCTAGTCGATTTTAGCCGTTAGTACGATCATTGTGCTCACTTTACCGCACGTTGTAATCACGTGAGCTGAAAATTGCAGCTAGAGAGTAGCCTGCGGGCTTGTACTGCTGTTGCAACCGCGGAGCTGGTCTGTTTTAACCTAGAGGCGTTCCCTTCCTCCGTTATACTTCTTTTGTAGCTCACTGTTCGTGTTGTTTCTTGTTTTGTTGTTTTGTTGCTGTTGTTGTACTTTGGGTAGCCTTAGTATTAGCTTGCTAAAGCTAGTTGGCAAACCCTTTGCTATTTTGCAAGAATATATTTTAAAAAATGCTAAAGGCTTGAAATGATTTTAAACAGACGTTCGCTTCTACTGCTGACCTCTGAAACGGAGAGGGGTTTTAACTGATAGAGGTTATCTGGTGAACATACGCTGAGGGTTCGCACCTCCTGGTGCTTCATTTACAATAGCTGTGCACTTTGTCCTCCCCAACTAAATTTCCAAGCAATTTCTGAGAACTTTTTGGCAAAAAGCTGGTTGGTTTGATCGCTGGACAAGAAAGTTAATTGGTACTAAGCGGTAAACGTTGCCCGTATTGTTTCAGCCTCAAGTACATTCATTGATACTTCAGGTCTGAAATTAGTCTAGCAGCTTAGCGAGACCCTTTACCCATTCGCTACGCGGATAAACAGTCTGTGGGAAATCGTATACCTTGGCTGTACTAGAGGAATTTGGTAGTGGTTATCTAATTATTTTTATCAGTTACAGTTTGCAGTACATGCTGAACCAGACACAACCGCAGAGTAGTTTGCCCAGGCACAACAATCACCACCATTTTGATAGTTCAGGAACGGGGCTCCGTGGTGTACACTTGTGATAAGATACCCACTCATTTCACCAAGGACTACCTAGGAGACGACAAAAAATGTTAACTGAGGAGGTGACTCATGCCACAAAAAATCGAAATGAAGCACCAAAGGTGGGAACCCTCAGCGCTACTACAATACAATCTCCTTCCAAAGAACAAGCAATCTGTTAGCTATTTTTAAGGTATCGAAATAGCTCGACCAATGAAAATGGTACATGGAAACGCTGTCTTCATAATAGAAGAAGTTAAACAAGCCAGAAACACTCGCCTGTATACATTTTCAACCGCTAGGGGGCGTTGCCCATAATAGCTGGTACCTACGCGGAGTTGAAAGCTTCGCGTTTTCTCAACGATTAGCCCGAAATTCAAAAAAGTAGCACAATAAAAAGTCTTAAATCTTCGTCATGAGTAAGTTCATACCTAAATCAACTGTTAATTTTCAGTAATCTCCGAAATAAGGGCGTGACAGACGGACAAACAGACCTGACGACTACTATAATAACCCTCTTGCGCATGCGCGTTTAAGGTTAATTACTAAGAATTGCCAACAATTATGTATACCAATAAAAATGGCCCGCTATTGATATTTCAGATTGCAAACAACCTCTAATAAAATGACGTTTCTTTTTCATTGTCTACCAACTGTAAAAAAAACTAGTTCACCACGAAATCCATGCTTCCATTAACACTGTTATTAACAGCAATTATCTACTTACTCTCAACATTTTTGTGTTTCTATCTTTTTTTTTCTTTCTCTTTTTCTTTTGATTATTTTATCCATTTTACTGTTAGGAAGGACTTCACATTAACCCCTATGGCTAGTTGGTCATTTTCATGTATGCTCTATTGCATCAAATTATTTAAAAAAATGCCTCAAATTGAGAGCTTTGTGGGTGAAACTCCTGCTAGTTCACAACGAAATCCTGTGACTTTCTTTCACACACAGTACCCTACTTTACATTTGTCTAGTGCTAGGACTTTCTTTCACACACAGTACTTTACATTTGTCTAGTGCTAGGAAGTAGCAACGGTGCTGTTACTGCTACTTTTCATATAGCTATCTATTAGCATTAAAATGCTCTAATAATTGACATTGTTTGATTTTCAATTTTAGTCCAGTTAAAGTGCCCTTATAACCATTAGTATTAGTTTATGGGCAATTTTAATAGTTTAGTCTTAGTTTTGTTATTTTCAGATATTAAGGATTTAAAAATTAGTTGTACTTATACACAAGTTGTGAATTAAATTGATGTATTATGAGATAATGAAACGATTTATGCAGTTTGAGGGTTTTTACCAGAAATTGTTCCCGACAAGTAAATACTACTCTTATTGCTGTCCAGGCCCAACTCAGTAATCCCACTTTTATTTTTGAGGCAGACTGGGACTATGAACTTGGCCTATTGTCTAGGGAAAGCTGAGAAAGCTGTCGCTGATCTATTTGGTCCAAAATCAGGTAGGGAGTTTGAGTTTAATTGACAATTGAAATATAATAAAGGCTGCCTATTGAATGCTGCCTCACCTAAAGCGTAAATACAAGTTAAGTTGTGACTAGGGATCTCCCAATAATATTTGGTCCGCTTTAAGTAATGGGTGTCGTCTTGGCAGCATCGGCAGTTTAGTTTAAGTAAGCAAAGATGTTAATGGTTTATAGTTATAGTTTTTTCAAGTGAATATTTAACAGTCTTGTTTGGTTTTAGTTATGACAGAAGGGCTAATTAAAAAGTTCATTTGTCTTAGATTACTACACTATTAGCATTCATACATTATATTCTTACCGTACAACTTTGACACAATACTTACCAAACTTTAAAGTGAAAAGGATAATATGAATACATATCGTCCTCATGTTGGGCATTATGAATACATAATAACCTTTAAAACTTATGTTATTTGAGAACATTGTACCTGACTACATATCTTTTAATATTTCAGAATGCGTCCCAAAAATTGAAACGTTCGGTGCCTGTTAATGTCGTACCCCATTCTAAGATCTACGTAATAGTACGCTTGTGTGTTTGTAAAGGCAGATTCAATAGCGTCGAGAAAAAATAGAAACAGGTGAGAAAAGGCTGAGTGATGTGAAAGAAAATTCACAGAAAAGACAGAGATGAGGAGCTGAAAGATAGCGTTCACATCATTATTGTCTCGTTCAAGGCTAGCTTGCAGGCAGTTTCAACTAGGGATATGCTAATCAATCAATAGCTTTCCGCCAATAAAGAGAAATTTAAATAATAAAGCACCAAAGGTGCGAAAACTCAGCGCTATTAAACATCAAGCAATGAAAATAGTACAGGCAGCGCTGTTTTGATAAGAGAAGTAGTTAAACTAGCCAGAAACACTCACTTTCAACGCCAAACTTCACTTCTTTCAACTCGGTTAATTTCCCTGAGTATAAGGCAAACTACACCGCTGGGTGCAAGAAATTATTTGCTCACGTGATTATGACGTGACGCTGGGGGCGTTACCCATAATAGTTGGTACCTACGCGGAGCTGATAGCTTCGCGTTTTCTCAACAATTAGCCGGAAATTCAAAAAGGTAGCACAATAAAGGGTCTTAAATCTTCGTCCTGAGTAAGTTAAGGGCTTTCTTCACAGTTTATCTAATATTTTGATTGTGTAAAACCATCACTTTCTTCACAGTTTATCTAATATTTGGATTGTGTAAAAGTTTATTAGAGTAAATGAATTGAGTGAAAAAAAAAAAAAAAGGTTGAGTTTGCTCTGTGGTAATTGAACATGTTTTGAAAAATTACACCATTTATTAGTCCTTCTTAACAATAGTTGTTCCTAACTTCTGAAACTTAACCCTACATTCACTTCTAGTGACTCCAGGAGATTTTGCCCAAGGAGTCTGAAATGTAGGGTAAGTTTAATTAACATGATGTTGGCTTTTAAAGCCAAGAAATTTTGCTATTATTATTTGAATATTGCCAGTGAACCCAATGTTAGTGTTAAGTGCAGTAAATCACAGATTATCTACAAGTACAATTAGGAAAGAGCCAAGCTCGCTGCAACTGTCTAGTTTGTTACAACCATTTTCATTAAAGTGCTACCAAATACACCTCTTCGTTCTTGGTCTTTCAAGTTAAACTCCTTAACATACTAACAGTTAGTTCCTGGATTTACAGCAATTAGTTTGATTTGTCTAATTTAATGAGAATCATTGCATAAGGAAGGAATGATAATAAGATGATGTTGAAGGAAGAGATTAAGTTTGAATGTAAAACAATGGTCAAAGACTCTAAATTTTTGTGTATAAAGAACAACACATTACTGGCTTTAAACTAATAAAAATTCAATTTAAAATGCAAGTGTGGTACTGCGCTATCTAAGTTGAGATGCTTAAATAATTTCGTTCAGTTTTGAAAAAAATAGAAAGTCAGCTATCAAAATAATTATTATTTTCAAGCAAAATTCATAATAATACCAACTAATGTTATTATATTGATTGTATAATGGGACAGGACATAGCATACATAATAACATTATTTTGGAATGTTTTTAGAGCATGACTGGATCCTTCTAAAATACAAATACAAATAGTAAAATAATTATAAAATATTTAAATTAATGTCTTTTTGCATTAATTACTTCTAGCTAAAAAGTCATTAGCTACCTTCAAAAAAAAAATTCAATTTAATTGTTTCCACCCATGGCATTAACCTTTATTTTGTGTAATACAATCTTACTTTGCAGTTTACATTCTGGAACTTGACCATCCCATTCTCCTGAAGGCGAGCATCCTTGAACTGGTTTCCCAATTAACATGTACCCTGGTTTGCAGCGATAATACACAGAATATTCATCATCTGAGCTTTTAAACACTTTAGCAATTCCATTCTCCAAATGTCTCATGCCACATTCCTTTCCTGTGAAGTAATGAAATATTGATCATACTTGTTTTAATAATGATCAATGAAGTAAATAGTTTCAGTACATTTTTTTATTTATGGTGGTAACTTTACTTGGACTTAATGACCAGATTAGAATATCAGCATCAATAAATGTGTAAACAACCATTTCAGTAGCTCAAATTAACAACACATTATTTGTAAATGAAAATGGCTTGCAATTGTGACTTAACATAGTAGAATATGAATTATACTTAATGTGTGTTTAATAGAAAATAGGAAGCTTCTAGATCATCAGCTACTATGCCAATTATTATTACTAAGCTATATGAGAATATTTTAAGCATGTACTCAAAAACTTCACCAAAATGTAGGAATTTTTTTAAAATTGTATAATAGCTACCAATAGTATGAAGCACCAAAGGTGTGACTCCTCAGCGATATTAAACACTACCTAGCTATTACAATATAATATTTTTTTCTAAAAGAACAAGCATTCTGGTAGATATTTTAATCAGGCATCAATATAGCTCAAGCAATGAAAATGGTACTTGAAACACTGTCTTCCCTGCACATAAAGCAAATTACACCTCTGGGTACCAAGAGATTATTTGCTCACGTGATTATGACTTGATGCTGGGGGCATTACCCATATAAGCTGGTACCTACACGAAGCTGAAAGCTTCACGTTTTCTCAACAATTAGCCCAAAATTAAAAAATGCACAATGAAATGTCTTAAATCTTGAGCACAGTAAATTGTCAATAATCTCCAAAATCAGAGCGTGACAGACAGACAGACAGACAGACAGACAAACAGGCAGACAGACCAGACAGACAGACGACTACTATAACTCTCTTGTGCATGCAACTGAGAGTTAGTATTGTTTTAGTTATGCGCTATACATGTAGTTGATCTTACATTTTGCAATATAATATCAAATCTTACTTTCCATTTTGCATTCTGGAACATCTCCACTCCATTCTCCAGAAGCCAAACAACGTTGAATTGGTTTTCCGTCCAATGTGAACTCTGGTTTACAACGATAGTATACAGAGTATTCATCACTTGAAGTTTTAAAAACTTTAGCAGCTCCATTCTCCAAATGTTCTAATTTACATTCCTTTCCTATTATAATAATGAACAAAATTATATTTCCACTAAAAAAACTGACATACATTCTAAATTGAATGTCATTATGCAAGACATGTTTTTTATGGCTACCTAATTATTGTATTTCAAACATGAATTACTTTTGGTTTAAAATTCTGAACTCCTGAGGTAGCATTCCAATCCTTATAATAAGTTACATTATAAAGTTTGACAGCACAGGGAGTAAAAAGTTAAATTTACTAAAAGTAATGCAAGTTTTGTGGGAATCTTAATAAGCCCAATTACTACATCAATTACAGTTAATTATTACTTATAAATTATATTTCTAATTTTACACAAAATACATGAGTACCTGTTGCTTGCGGAGTATCATGACTGGTAGCACCCCCAGAAGGCATGTCTTGAAAAACAGGACCGACAAAATCCCTCGGCTCAACTTCCTCATTCTGTGTACGACGACTTTGCTTTCCTTTAATCAAAATATAACAATATATTTAAAACTTTACTATGTACTGAACAGGACCTTCTGTTGCAAGATAGGAAATGCATTAAAGTAAACAGAATGTGGCTCAAGGCAATATTTTCGCATATCGCCTATGTTTAGAGTTATTACACTGGGTTATCCCCCCCCCCCCCCCCCCCAGGTTATGCAAGTGTTTATTACCCAAAATAATTGTTACTATGGTATTCAAGCATGAGCAGTGCATAATAGTGACTGTCTCAATACCATAATTGATCTATTCACTACTATATCTACTGCATAATGGTCGTCATATAAAGCTAAGATATTAGATTAGAATAGTATTTTAGTATATTTTTTCTCAATGCAGCCATGAGATAACACTATGTGATGTGAGTTATCTCAAGAGTCACATACCAACGATAACATTGTGAAGATATCTAGGGTGGAATAATTATAATATACAATACGTATATTAGTATGAGTCATCACTTTTCTTGGGGATTAATAGTAGAAAGCTGAGTGCTATTTCAATTGCTTTACAAGTGCTATTGATCCCAAATAACACAGTTTACCCATGAAATCACTTGCTAGTAGGCCAATTGACAATTGGCTCAAATTGTACAGCTCTAATAGCATTTAGTGTCTCAATTTGCCATGATGCATTTCATATACTCCACATACTTGAATGTCTTGTGCATTTTGGCATTTTACTCTCCCATTCTTGAGTTTCTCTACAAGGTTGCACTGGATCACCCTCCAGCTCAAACCCAGAGTCACAGTAGTAGTGTAGAATTGTGTTGCCCTTGGTTCCATGCAATATCTCGTATTCGCCATGTTTCAGTTCCATTCCAGTGCATTGGTCCTTCTCTAAATATATAAACAGGAATTTTCTAATATGTAGACGGAATCTTGTAATTGATATTAAAGCTTATGATTTAAGCAGGGGTTTTGGTATGCATTTAACTGACAAAATGGTATTCATTGTGTATTAAAATTGGCATCTAGTCACTAAATCAACTAATATAATTAATTATTTTAAATAATTCACATTGCTTGCTTGACTTTAATTCTTAAATATTTTCACAGCATAACGAAATACATTATAACATGCACTTGATCATAAATTTACTTAAAGAATATTTAATACAATGTCATATATCAGACTTACTTTCTAATCTACTTTTACAAGTGGGCATTTTGCTTCCCCATTCTTCCTGTCCTGAACACGGTTGCACTGGATCCCCCGTTAGCTCATACTCATCATCACAGTAGTAATACAAAATGCTGTTGTGATCAGTTCCATGCAAAACTTCAAATCCACCATTTTTTAAATGTTCACCAATGCATTTTTTAGTTTCTGTTTATTGGTAAAAAAAATGTTAAAATTAAAAAGTAAACACACATAGAAATTGTATACAAACAATAATTTTAATTTAGATAAAGCTTAAGGCAGTTGAACAAATAAAATGAAGTCTGCTTAGTAATTAGTATGAGGTTAGAACTTTTATGCAGGGAAGTTGTCATGGTGATTGGAAGCAGAGAGGCTGGGAAGCTAAAATATTCCAGCGGCCCTGGCTTTTTAATAAGCCTTCATAATCTATCAAATACCTTAATTTTTTCTTGTCCCATAATAGAGAATGTGGCAAGATTACTTATTGACTTCACAATACATATGGCAGTTTACTAAAACATATGCTGCAGATGACTAGTGGCAATAAACATAGAAGTTCTCAAATTCTGATCAAATGATGTGTATTTTTATTATTTTTTTCAAAATATTTTAATGAGTATTGAAAAGGTATTTAGGTATTAGGTATGCTAACAATCTTGAACCAAAATATTCATATAAAAAAAACAACGTGCAAATAATGTTACTTATCATTATTGCTCTTTTTTTTTTTTTATTCAAACAGTTGCAGGAAGTGGTTACTATGGCATTGAATCCCTTTTACCGTATATACGTAATTTAAAAACTGGACTTTTTTTAGTAGCTTGAGTGTTAGAAGTTAATATCAATCGTTTGACAATAGTGTCGTTCTCGCTAGCCATTTACGCTGCACATCACTAGTAATAATTTACTTCACAATTAATGCATGTAAACAAACTTACCTGAATGACTTTCCTTGCATTTAGGCATTTTACTGTCCCATTCTTGAGTTTCTAAGCAAGGTTGGATGGAATCCCCCTTCAGCTCATAGTCACGGTCACAATAGTAGTGTAATAGTTTGTTGCCTTTGGCATCCAATACCTCATACCCGCCATGTTTCAGTGATTTTCCAGTACATTGGTCTTCTTCTAGTTAAAAATTAGTCAAGTTATTAACAAGAAGATTATTCTATAGTTATAATATTGAAACCTAATACAGTATTGGCTATTTTTTTTAACAAAAAATTTTTAGAGAATTTATGTCAAAACTTGAAATTTTATGAAATTGATGGAAATCGATGATGATGGGGGAGGGGTTTCTATTGATGATAGCGGGGGAGGAGTTTCTATTGATGATAGCGGGGGAAGGGTTTCATTATGGGGAAGGGGTTTCTATTGATGATGATGGGGGAGGGGTTTCTACTGATGATGATAGGGGAGGGGTTTCTATTGATGGTGATGGGGGAGGGGTTTCTATTGATGATGATGGGGGAGGGGTTTCTACTGATGATGATGATGGGGGAGGGGTTTCGTGATGGGGGAGGGGTTTCTATTGATGATAATAGGGGATGGGGTTTCTATTTAGGTCATACAGTAAAGCAACCCTCACCACTCCATCTCCCCTCTCCCTTCCCACCTAAAAGTGGTATGACATCTTTAAATCTTTATTTATAAATAATTTTTCGGTGGTTCACAATTTTTAGTGGAATTATCACTGTCATCATAAAAATGCAATGTTTAGTTTTGAAATATTTCCAAATATCAGACATTTTTATATGTCCTTAATAGAACTTACTTTCAAATCTACTTTTACAAGCAGCCATTTCACTTCCCCAGCCTTCCTGTCCTAAACAGGGCTGCACTGAATCCCCCATTAACTCGTAACCAGAATCACAGTAGTAATTCAAAATTGTATTGCCTTTACTTCCATGTAAAATTTCAAATCCACCATTTTGTAATGGTTTACCTGTACATTCCTTTTCTAAGAAACATAAATACATACACATGTTTGACCTTGCATGTCATGTTTATATCAGTTGTACAACAAAATTATGCACTAAATCGTTTTGATTATACTAATTTAATAATTCATCCTTTTACTACCACATCAATAAACAAAGTAATGACACAACACTGGAGTACAGGATTAAACTAAAAATTTTGTATCAATGAAAAGGTGCACTTTTTTCTACTATTTATTTTCAAACAAATGAAAAAGACTTACTGTGAAATTTATTAATAGTTTCTACAGCCACACAAAACTAGTTAACATCTAATATTTTACAGATAGTGACTTGCAAGGTGCCATGAATTTTTTTTATGACAGCTTGGTGAACTTATTAGCAGAAAAGGATCATGAAGACAATTATCAAAATCCATCTAATGTATTTACTATTGAAGTCATGAGTGTCAGTTAAAAATAATGCACTAACTGAATTAATCATAACACTGAAAAATTAATTGAAACATCATACCGTATTAATGATCATCAGATACATGTAGAATATGAAGTATTATTAGGTGTAGAATATGAAGTGTTATTAGGTGTGTGTGACATCCTGGGCTATGAAGTATTATTAGGTGTAGAATATGAAGTGTTATTAGGTGTGTGTAATATACTGGACTATGAAGTATTATTAGGTGTACAATATGAAGTGTTATTAGGTGTGTGTGACATATTGGACTATGAAGTATTATTAGGTGTAGAATATGAAGTATTATTAGGTGTAGAATATGAAGTGTTATTAGGTGTGTGTGACATACTGGACTATGAAGTGTTATTAGGTGTAGAATATGAAGTGTTTTAAGGTGTGTGTGACATACTGGATTATGAAGTGTTATTAGGTGTAGAATATGAAGTGTTATAAGGTGTGTGTGACATACTGGACTATGAAGTGTTATTAGGTGTAGAATATGAAGTGTTATAAGGTGTGTGTAACATACTGGACTGTTGCTGACATTCACTATATCTTACTTTTATATTTACTTGCACATCTCGGCATTTTTGTCTCCCTGTCTTCCTTCCCTGAACAAGGTTGAAATGCATAACCCTTCAGCACATACCCATCATCACAGTAATAGTGGAGAATTTTGTTGTTTTTGGTTTCATGTAAGACTTCATATCCACCATGTTTTAAAGGTTTTCCTGTACATTTTTTTTGTTTTCTTTTTTCTAAATAGAAACAAAACATTACAATTTGTGGGTGGCTTTTATTATAACAAAAATGCCATGCTCATTGCCTAAAACCTATTTTTATACAATATATAATAACTATAAAGCTATACCAGCACTTTAGCTTGTGTGTTAATTGCACGCTATTTAAAGTCAGCATATAGCATTCGTTAGATGACTTCAAATTAATTGCGAGTGACTTGAACATACTCATAAATAGAAATACATACTCTGACATCGGTCTAACTATAATCATTTGGGTTTTCAAAAAAAAGTACCCTTATTTATAGGGAATTAGCTTTCATTAATTTTTGTAGCCAAATGTATCATTACGTCCTGTCAGCTGTATACAAAAAATGCAACATAGGTATTTCCGTACAATAATACTCATAAAGCATGGAAACTCATAAAGCGTGAAAACTCAGAAAGATAATAGATTTTGCTGTCTTCTCTTTAAAATAGAATGTGATACATAGTAAATTTTGTAAAGGCCGTATTATATCCATTCATCAAAGTCTATGAATGGAAAAATTAAGTAACAAAACAATTGCATCATATAGAAATTAACACGATAAGTTATACAAACTTACTTTGAAACCTACTTCTACAAGTTGGCATTTTGCCTCCCCAGTCTTCACCTTGTGAACAAGGTTGCACTGGATCCCCCTTTAGCTCATACTCATCATCACAGTAGTAGTACAAAATTTTGTTGCCATTAGTTCCATGCAAGACTTGAAATCCGCCATTCTTCAATGGTTTCTCATCACATTCTATGCAGTGAATTGTAATTAATACACTATTAATTATAATATATTATTCTTTGGCATAACTTAGCAAGAACAGTGGTGAAGTAAAGGTGCCTCCTCATTATTTCATGACATACAATTATTCATATTGTCTTATTGCGGTAAGTTAGTAATTGAAATGATACCAAAATGAAGCCACAAAAACGGTTTCTATGTTTACAGGAGGGGGTATAATTTGGTGTGCACAGTGTGAGAATTACTGACAAGATGAATACAGTAATCCTCATGCTGTACCTTACTGACGATACATTCAAGATGCAATTGTTCATTGCCTGAGTTCGAGCCTGGCGTAGGAGAACCGCTTGTGTGTTGCGTGTGTATTTGCTCGAGTGTATTAGCTTACTTGTACTGTTTGCTTGCTTCCAAAAAAAAAAAAATAGCACTCTGCATCCTGAAACTAATTTTGCAACACTCAAAAAGTTCTGAGAACTGATCCTATAATAAAAGTTAGCTCGCAAAAGCATAGTGGTGCTGATATTTCCACTTCAAAACGTCCTCCAGGAATATTTGTTACCCCTCAGCGTGCACGTGCGTGAAGTTTTGGTAGTCATCCAGTATCCATATTGAACTTAGTCTACAATAATTGGTAGCATAGCCAAGCCTGACAAATTCTTAGATCTCAACTAATTGTATAGCTCAGGGTTAGAGTGTGCAGTAGCCCTTAATGTTGCCTGTATTATCCAGTAATTTCTGTGCCTGACTGTGCTGGAGTTTGCACAATATAACGTAGTGTTTTACTAGTTCATTTATATTTAGTCACCTGTCTGTCAACATAGTACCACTTTTGTTTAGATTCTAAGATGTAGAACAAAACTATGCTAGAAGAAATTATAGCAAAAAAATATTATGACAAAAGTGGATGATTTTCAAATGTTTGAACAGTCAGAACAATCCTTCTTTGTGCACAGTCAGGTTTTCTAAAGTAGTATTGTTGAACTAGGATGTTTTGTAATCACACAAAAAAGTGAAAGTTTACTTTTTGTACTGCATACAGTGCCAGGGAAAACTGCCCTTTTGATATGGTGTTTGGGACCAGTAATAGCTAAATAGAGTGCAAGTAGACTTCTAAATAAATTGTTTTGAGATGTATGTAGTGCTCAGACTCCATGATTCTAACTAGCTACTTAAAAAATTGCAAAGATTTTGAGACACAAGAATCATTGCATGTTTATCATAATTTGTAAATTGTGCAGAGACTGAATATGAAAAATAGATCATAAATTAGGACCCAAGGGGGCCAATATGATACTGGTAGCTACACTCAAGATACTTATTAAATTTAGCAGAACTATAATTATTGAAATGCTGTAACTACAGTTTAAAGTAATTGATGCACTCTTTTAAAAGCCAGATATAAAATTAATAGACAATTAATTAGATCTAGGGAAGTAAACCTAACCATCCAAAGACACTAAAACTTATAAATATGAATAAATTTGTGCCCTTGATTAATTCAAAGGACTAGTTATCCATTCAGGTACATATTTTATATAATTAAAAATATGCATGCATATCAGAAAATTGAATTCTCTTTTAACTGTAAAAGCTGCCTAAATTAAAGTACTGGGGGAAAATTCAGCAATTAAACTTCAGTAGAACAATCCCATTGGCAATTTTTTTATAGTGGACAAACATAGAAGTCACACTTGTTTCACTTAAAGAAGTTGTTGTTCCTTTTTTTTTTATATATAAAAGTCAACTCATTTAAAATTAGTAGGGGGTACTTTATTGGCTTCAAGAGTACATTAATTATAATGTTCATTAATAATAGTAACAAAGAATTAAAAAAATTAAGACTATAAATAATTAGATAAAAATAACTTACGGGTATTCACAAGAAAAAAAATGCCAGAGAGGACTAGAATTGTTAATAACATTATGTAAGTATAATTTAGAAAGTAAACTGACAGCTGTTGGAGTTCTAGAGTTAAGTAGCAGTTACTATTGATGTCTATATAGCGTCTTCAGACACCAGCATCACCAGCCCAAACCACTACACAATCACTACGCAGTACTCCACACTGCAAGTCTACTTCGAATTTAAATCTTATTTTTACTCAAATAATGCGCCAATTTTAATTTTTTTAAATAATTTCCGGTGCGCGGAACGCTAGCGGCGCTAATCTGCCCCTGCAAACCCGGTGTTATAGTGATTCACGTTCCTCCGCTGCGCGCGCTCCCCCGAACGTTTAACTCTAGGGATATGTGTTCACCGAAGCTGGGGTCAGAGCTCACCTCGAAACCTATAGTTATATGTGTTCCCCGCGTGTTCATTCTTCTTCTGGTTTTTACTTAGCCTCCTGGTGTAGCGACATGGATGAGGAGCTGTATTTAGTCCTATTGGGCTATATTAAAAGCCGAGAATATCCTGCAGGTCTTACTAAAAGTGAAAAATATATTTTGAGAAGGGCAAGCAAAAGCTATGAAGTAGTAGGTGATCAGCTTTACTAAATAGACCTGAATAAGGATGGATCTACCTTTAAAAGAGTTGTACTTCGTGGAAGAAAGGAAGTAGATCAAGTTTTTTTATGGAATGCCATTTGAGTGCTGGAGGGCATAGAGGAAGAGATGCTACTATTGGCAAAATAAAGGCTAGATATTATTGGCCAAATTATTACAAGGATGTTGAAGAGAAGGTTAGTTGATGACAAAGTAGGTAGTGATTAATCCAATCAGTGTTGATGTTAAGTAAATACCTACTTTGCTCAGCATGAAAATAGCAGGCAACTGGTACATAACAATTTGCTTACAATTTCACAATAATAACTCTTGTTAGACATATTATTTTTAATAGTAGTGGTATTATGGATGCAATAATTATATTGAGTAACAATAATTCTATCATACTTGTAATTCCCTTCACCATGGTTAGCTATTCCAGTTATTTTTTCATATCCCTACAACTGAGTGCACTGGAAAAATACCAGCGTGGCTATCAAGCACTCTTTTCCCCTTTTCATAACCCATGTGCGCTGTCTCGACACCCCAATTTCCACCAGTTTTCTAATCATTGCATCATTGATCATGAATGTACGCTACAGCCATTGGTTGTGGTGTTGTGCTTTTACATCACATCTTGCTATTTTTATTAAAATGTAAATATGGTTATCATTTCTCTCTTCTTTTTTTTCTTTTTTTTTCAACAATTTTCTGATTTATGGACTACAGGAAAACATTATATCGCTGGCTTTCGTCAGTGGTTGTATGTTTCCCATTCAATGCAGAACCTTCCATGTGAAATTCGAAGTGTGCACTGTAAATATTTTGGCGTGAAAACCCACCAAATTAACACTAAAATGATAGTTTGAATGCACGCTTCTACTATTTTGTGTGTGTACTTTACACTCATCAATAGGTGTGTAAGCACACAGTCAATGCTCCACACCTATCTAGCTGAGAAACTCACATCATCATAACTTTTAAGAAAGCAGTCTCTCCGTTTCAATACATCACTAACCAACTCACTAAGTTGACAGTTTTACCATTTTAGAGACTTGGATAAATTGTAATGGCTACTAGTGATGTGCTTGAGCACAAATGGCGAGCGAGCCTAAAGACTATACTATTTTTATAATGATTTTGACTTCTAACACTGAAGCTACTGAAAATAAGGTCCAGTTTTTAAATTTCGCATACACGGTAAAGGGATTTCAGTGCCATAGTAACAACTCTCTGCACCTGCTTGAATTGAATGAAAAAAACAATAACAAAACAATACACGTTATTTAAACGTTTTCTTTGTGATATTCTTTAGCTAAGTAGTGGTTGTAACACACAATGTTTTGACACAACTGGACATGCACCTACACAGACTTACCTTAGCGGTAGTCTAGTGGACAATGTATTTTCAAGTAAATACTGTTGCGCACGGCTTATAACCATGACAAAGAGCGCATTGACTTACCACCACCACTAACTCGAATAGAAATGGAAGTCCCTTAAGTTTTCAAGTTTTAACTGCACCCGCAAAAGAATTCAAAACGGTAAACAACAATTCAATTTCTAGGGTGATACGGGTACTGATCGATAAACCAGAGGATTGTGTTTAGTGCAATTTGGGACGGGGTCGACCACATAACTAACACAAAAATGCGAGGGTCAAAGTACAAAATGACATACGTACGTCC
>WLWD01001094.1_pt1 | contig 169148 bp, 112 predicted proteins | sample 6712731 | NCBI WGS metagenome assembly WLWD01 (sample SAMN12718690, study PRJNA576275) | sponge metagenome | isolation source: marine sponge | host: Mycale hentscheli | place: New Zealand: South Island, Marlborough, Capsize Point | collected 2014-11-01
CAGCAATTGCCATGGCCAAAAACCCCCAATTCCATGGAAGAGCAAAGCATATAGAGATAAAGCATCACTTCATTTGTGATCAAATAGCTCGTGGAATTATCAAGCTGGAATATTGCCCAACATCTCAAATGATTGCAGATATATTGACCAAAGGTCTAAGTCGTGACTCTTTTAGTGAACTTCGAAAAAATTCTGGAGTAATCGAACAATGTCATGTAACGTGAGGAAGAGTATTGAAAATGCAATTAAACAATGAGGACATACACTTATACATGTCATTGGTTATTGTCACTTTGATTCCATACTCATTTCCTGTTTTGTCCTGTACCACAAGTCAGCCTTCTGTTGTGTTCTTTTGTCTATTGTTGTGATGGAGGCTCTGCTCCCTTTTGTTCATTGTTTTGTAAGGAGGCCCTGCGCTGTCTTCCATTATATATAATATAGTTGTATGCAAACAGTTGTGTTTCATTCGCTTATAACTGTCAGATTTCAATTGTTTGCAATTATACTTAAACTCTGTCAATTAGCTCGCTTGCATTTGCGCTAGCTCGTGTGGCTCTACTGTGCATATCACTCTTGCCAATAAGTTTAAGGGCGTATCACAACAACCCATTGGTAGAGTATCAATAACACCATTATTTGGTGCATTATGAGCTCTGATAGGGGTGTAGTAGAACACTTGGTCCTTGAACATGGGTGTATCACAACACTCCATTTGGTATAATGAAGGGTATACAGGGGAGTAACTGAACACTTCCTCTAGGTGAAATGGAAACACCCCATGAGGAGTAGTACAGCCAGTGTTACCTGGACACCTCAAAATGGGATTCCCATGCACCCCATTTTTAATAGTGTATGTGTGTAATGTCAGACACCGGGCAGGCATTGGTTACCCAGGTTATACTTTCAGTTTTTATGACGCAAATGAAATAACAAAAAGGGAATGCACATTACTTCGAGGAATTCATTTTAATTGAGATCAATTCTGTCAGAGTTACTGTTGACTACTCTTACTACTTGTCTTCAAGCCATAAGAATGAATACTTCTATATCGTGTGTTGTTAATATCAGTACAGATAGTATTACTCCATTTTCATGGACTACAAATCATCCAATTCAAAACAGAACTATTGAGAATGGCTATGGATGTGCCACTGTAGCACTCATCCTCCTCCTCTTTGGGACCCCTCTCAACTCCTTTGTGGCTGTCACCATCATTTGGAAAAAGCTTTACAAGTCTGCAGTGGTGATACCAATGCTAAATCTGGCCCTGTGTAATCTGGCTGTTTGCATTCTGGTTTTGCCTTTTATTGTTATAAGTGGATACTCCACGGAATTCATGTTCGGATCATCTGACTATGTGCGGTGCAAGGTGTGCGCTATAGGAGTTGCAAATATTGCCCTCCCTATTGCATCACTCTACACACAAGCTCTCATGTCCGTTGGAAGGCTCCTGTACCTTAAAATGCCTTTACATTATCATGCTGTAGTAACTCCTGCGAAAATATTTGTATCAGTCGTGGGGATTTGGATATTCTCCATAGCAGTAGCTTTGCCGCCATTGTGGGGGTTTGGAAGCGTAAATTTTTCATACACAGTGGCCAACTGTATCCCTCTGGTTGTGGGGAAAAGTCATATTTTGCCAAATTTCTACTATATTGTTATGCTTGTTGTAGTAGCTCTACTGCCTCTTACCGTATTGATTACTATGTATATATGGATTGTTTGTATTGCACACAAATATATATTGAAAAACCCCATGAAATTCACTTCCAGTCACAAAGCTTCAAAAGATGTAATATCGTTAAGTGAAGTCGCTACAAAGAATGAGGAAATAGAAAAAATCACAAATCAAACCAACAGAAAGAAGCAATTTCGCTTGGTACAATTACTGGGCGCCATTTTTCTGGCGAATATCATAACTTGGATTCCTGTCATAGCCTTAGGGATAACGGGTGCCATAGCTGGTACAGACACTATTCCTACCACTTTCTACAGCTTTGCGTATTTATCTTATCTGCTGGAAATCATGATTCACCCACTGCTACAAATAGCACTAGTATATGAACTAAGAGCCATTATTGCAAAGATGTGGCTGCACATTAAGGAAAAGACTGGTGGATGTTTCAATTGTTTTGCGAACAGTAAAAACACGTAAAGCATTTCTTCTTAAAATTTTACATGTAAATCAATTTATGTTGGTACTGCATAATCTTCATCTTTTTCCACATTGTATATTTTGTTGAACTTGGTATACATGCTGTAGCTATCACCACTGTAGCCAGAGTACTCTCTCATTAGATATGGAACAAGAATTATGAAGAGATTTTGAGAAAAATATAACTTATAATAGCCAGTTTTAAAATACCACCTTTTTATAACTTTCACACTCTCATAACGGAGACCATCAAGGACATTGTGGTTATGTTTATGTGCATAAAAAACCCTTCAATTTCTAAAGCACGAATAAATCTGGTACTACTTTAGTGTATTATGCAATATAATGGGTATAGATGTTATCCTCTTGAAACCACTAATATGGTTTACTTTCAATAAAATGATTGTTTCTGTTACTTTGATGAAGCCACAGTAGTTTCAAACGCTTTATTTAGACACCATTTTAAGATGATGTTCAGGATCTTATATAAACGTCAATATGTATGTGAGGAAAGGGCATGGAAGAGCAGAGTGACTTAAATATTATATACTGTATTTACACAATACATTCAGTGGCTGTGACATTAAGGTTCTGTTGTCAGAACACACTAGTAGTAGCATCAGATTATATGATCAAGTGTTTAACTTCAATAGTTACAACATGAATTCTTGAAAGGCATTTTCAATAATATATCTAGCAATACTATTTAGTTTCTGTCCATTTATCATCGCACATTAAATGAAGTTAAAGATAACTACAGTAGCTAGCATTTCTAATTCATGTAAATTACTATAAACCAGAGTGAATACTTCCCGAAACACAAACAACTTCTTGAATTGGAAAAATGGTAAGTACTAAGTACTAGTACATCCTCCCATGCAAATTATTCCATTTGGTAGAATATTATAATCATTTTGAAGGAAAAATATTATGCCAATATATTTCAAAGACCACAGGAGATTAATATGACATTAATTTATAATACTTCAATTTTTTTGCTTTCTATTACACATACTTAATTATAGCAGAATTAGCAACCTTAACCAAAAAGCTAAAATATCCACTCTTTAAGCTTGAAGCACTGTACTATGTTCTATCTAGCTACTGCCATAAAAATCAGTGAGGTAAGGGAAAGATGTTCCTTTCCCCAACTTAAGCCAGAAGGGTCTCCCCCCTGATTTTGGAAGAATGCTCTTTAAAATCAGGGGGTGGGGCTCACAAGTTTTTGCATCATTAGTCTGCATCTGTAACCACAACTGTTTATACAACTCAACTTGTGTATGTATAGCTATATAGCTAAGTCACTTAGCACTATAGCTATTGTTCAAAGAGTTTTGAGTAACAGCGACTACAATCACTGATCTAAGCCTTTTTTTTTTGTTGCTGTCATTAATAATGGCTTTCACCCAATATTATAATTTATTAACAGTTACATCTTAAATTCTTATAATGTCGAATGTAGTCACCACTTGCCTCAGTGAACACCTTTTTCCTAGCCAAATAAAAAAAAAAGTGACTTGATTGTCCCCATGTATATGGTGATTTATGCACTGTATCTAACTACAAAATATCAATAGAGATGCTATCATTTGGTGTATTTGATCATTATTTGTTATTACTTTTGTGCTTTTATAATACTTCCTGTCTCACGTGGCTTTGTTCATGTGTCATCAATAACTTTCATTTTTTTCATTTAGTTATTGTCAAGTTGTTCCAGTTTCTTGCTCTTTCTGTTCTATAAAACTGAAGCACTTGTTACTTGGAGTATTAGGTCTGAGTATCTATAGTCAAATACACTACACTAAATACACATGTTGATTCTTTCTAACTATTGGTACCTCATTGGGCAGCTAAATAAGGGGAGAAAAGTTAATTTAATAAGACGTGAATTGATTTTTAAATAGCTCACAAGATGCATTTTTTAGAGTCACAGTCAGTTTTAATTGTCACATTTCAAACTTGACAAAATTCTGAGAGCCTAAGTATTAACTTTCATTGTTCTATTCTAGAGGCTATGGCCTTAATGTGTATTTTTTTTCCCTTTTTTTATGTGCTGTGTGTTCGTTCTTCAGGCTATAGAAGGAGTGTGAGTAGATTATTCGCGTTAAAGCAGTGAAGATGCGATGGGTACGATTTGGCACCACATGACTGGAAGTATGAACTGATGCATAATCGCTTCCTTTTCCCATTAATGATTTCTTCCACTTTCATTTACAAAAATGACATAGCTATACCACCACATTATGATGCAAATTTTAATTTTTGGATGTGATTTACTTATTAAATCATGACAAAAATGACTTATGTGAAAGAAGTTTCCAATAAATCCACCACACCATTGGAGTTATCAGGACCCTTGAACTCACAAGTGGTAACAAATACACTTTACATGACAATTATCCTAACTTTGCAGATTAACATTACGCTAAACCACAAAAGCTCAAACATGTGCATGCACATTAATACTTACATAACTACACTGAATTCCTAACTTAGCTGAAAAGGGTTTTGCTTTTGAACATCGTCAAGTATTATTGTAAGCAAACCCTTTACCCACTTACTTTATACCATTTGATTGTGGACCCTTTACCAATCACTGTAAGCGTTAGTGAGAGCCTATGACTATGGCATGAAATGAAATTTACTTTTACAACATTGATTATTTAGACAACCCAACACAGGCTTAGGTGATTTTAATTATCACAAGAATTTTTATGTTTATATGTGAGGGATGAATGAACTGGTTTAACAAAACTTTTACAACACTTGATATTACACGGATAGTTAGATTGTATGCTGCTGAGAATATAGCTATTTCATAATGATATCAATAGTAGCTACTTCTCTTCTTCTAATGTGTATGTACTGCCTAGAACTTTGGTTCATTACCTCTTTCATTGCTCAGATTGCTTTTTTTAGCATGGCTCAGAAGCTCACCTTGCTACCTAGAAGCCATAGCAATGTGGGAAATATCTCCACACTCTGAGTTGCCTACATGCTGTCTCATTTACCAGATCACAGTTTTAGCTACCAGGAAGAATCAGTGTGTGCTAAATGATGGGGCATGCTGCAGTATATTTCATAAACAAAAAAGCTACTTTCTAGGAGATTTTTGTTTACTGAATGTGTCTCTTTAATATAAACATGAAATATTATCCTCACAAGCTATCATAGCAAATACACTAAAGACATGACTATGTTGTCAGAGACAAAAGAGAAAATTAATGTAGCACATTTGACATGCATATGGTGAGTCATGGTTCTTGAATCTATGAAATCATTAGTTCATAAAGCCTAAAGCATCAACACACAACAGGAAACCAAGTGCTCATGGAGTATGACAATAAGTGTGGTATTATCTTTTTCAAATTGTATTAACATACAGATAAAACCATTTTGTGGGTTTGTGGTTATTTTTGTGGTTATAGGTGATGGAACTGGGAGCTTCACGACAGTGAATTTGGAAGTGTTTAAGGTGAAAAAATAGAAATTATTTTTCCTTATCTCTATAACTTGGTATACTGATACTTTAACCAAGTAGCTACGTCTTGCTTCCGTAAGCGCACTCTGGTGGTTTTTTTAGACCCCGCCTGGATGTCACTCGTAAACCAGGAAGGAATGCAATAAGGAGCTGGATTTAAATTTAAAGCACAGTCTCCTGTTACCTTTCTAGTTCGGCTGGAGTAAAATTGTGGCAGCAGAACAAGCGGTAAGTAGTCGTAGTGTACATTTAAGAGCATCAGGTGTTGTAAAATATAGTTATGCAAGTAATGAGCTCAGAAACTTGAGAAGTAGAAGTAAGGAATGTACTAACCATGATAGTGCTCTTAAATTAATATAATTATAGCCACTGGTTGCTACTCTGTCATTACCTCAGCTTAACTGCAGAATCAGAAGGAAATGTCAACAAAACCCTCTTCAGTACCTAGTCCAAGATGCCATTCTTTCACTGCCAGTGGACGTTCCTCTGCTTTCATACTTGGAGGACTCTCCTGTGAATACATGTGGGGCGGACTCAAGAAAGATCCTGAAAGTAATGGGAAAATGGTTCCTGTCACTGACCTTGAATTCTTGTATGTGTTTCGCGCTTCTTCTGAGACTTGGGACAAGCTCAGGTTAAAAGGACAGCATCCACCAGGAATCAGTCAGGGCTCCTGTGTACAAATCGGGGAAACCTTGTTTTTATATGGTTTTTATATGCAGTATGGTGGAGTATTGTGAAAAACTAGTTGTATATGGAGGGGAAAGTGCTGATGGAGACACCAATGAGCTTAATGTGTATGACATTGAGACTTGTACGTTGTAGGGCTGTGTGCAGACAACGAACCTAAGACGGACAAAAACAACTTTCTTATAACGATTTTAAGAAAGGCAATGAGAGTAAAATAGCTACAGGCACATTCTGTTGTATTAAAGACCCGTATAGTAGTTACTTAAAGCATGTAAAATATGCTGGTTTCGTGTTGCATATAGTCAAATTGTTAGTACAGTATAATATTGCGTATAGTATAGTGACTAGATTGATGTATTTCATTAACTTGTTGCTATACTATCGCCCCACCTACCTCTTCTCCCTAGACTTTATGTGCAGGTACAAGCATGAATATGGCCAATTATATGCGTCTTATTGTGCAGTTTCTGGTGAAATAATTTTATATATACTGCTCATGTGTGAGTATAGTAGTAACGAGATTAATGAGCAATGAATACTTGTATAACCTAGGGAACGTGATAATAATTACCCAAAGTGATAACTATGAATACAGGTCAAAACGTTAAGCACAATAAACCAACACATGTATTAGAGAAAGCAGAGCAAAGAGGGTTGGGGGTAGATGTGTGTGTGTATGCGGGGGAGGGGGGAGGGGAAGGGAGGGGAGGAGGAGATGAAGATAGGCCTTTGTAGGCTTGAGGATGAAGTCGTCTGATTAAAATATTATTTATAATGGCAATATTCATGCTAATAGAAGTTAATGATAATTATTAATAATATACTAATGTATAAATTAAGCTTTGGGAGATACAAACAAACTGTATTCTAAATTTAATTTATACAGTCAGAAAGGTGATAACATAGGGACCAGACAGTTATAGCATCACACAATGTAGGACTCACATAATTTAGTTGATGTAAATATATTAATATGCTAACACAGCCCATGCAGTTTTCATCAGTACATGCATATATAAAGTGGAGTAAATACACTATTCTGGATAATATAATAATGAAGAATATCAGTATAGCAATACTAAATGCTTTGAATAAGTAACTTTTACAATGGTCAAATACAGCTAAAACATGCAAAATGTATATAATTACTAAACTTAGTTGTTTGAATGTTAACCCTGTCACAGTATTTTCCATGATATTATTAGCCAAATCAGGGAAGCCCACTGTTTTATTATTAAAGCATCAGCTAATTTTCTTCAAGTTCTTGCTATATTTCCAGTCAACCAATTTTTCAACATTTCTATGAAACTATCATCATCATTATGGATGTGCTCATACTGTATGACAGTCATGTGTGCAATTCCATATCCAACTGAAGGCCAATTTACTTCCATTGACTCCAGCATCATACACTTCATTAAAAAACATATTTAAAATTATCCAAATGGAGAGGCTCTAATGAAATAATATAAAAATTATGAACAACAATTATGACATATTTTTATGTTTTGACCTTACATTGTGTGACTCATTGTTGGCAATATTAAATTGCACTTCTAAGCATTTGATTGCACATTTTTGAATTAACCCTCTTCCGTCTTTCACACTCTGATTTGGAATTACTGACAATTAACCATTGATTTAGGAATGAACTTACTCATACTGATGATTCTAAAACACTTTTATTGTACTAGTTGTTGTTGTTTTTTCATTTTGGGCTGATTTTTGAGAAAACATAAAGCTGTAAGCTCGTTGTAGGTAGCTTTTGTGGGTAACACTCATTATTGTCACATTATAATCACATGAGCAGACACTTTCTTGCTCATAGTGGTATTTTGTGCTGGAAAGTTGACTGAGTGCTTAAAGTGGAGTTTTGTATTGAAAATATATACAGGTCTGAGTGTCTCTGGCCTGTTTAGCTTCTTTTTTGAAGGCAACATTTACTTCTATCGCTTTAATTGCTCCATACATCTATCTTTTTAATTTCTTGAGCTTTATTTATACCTGATTAGAATAATCTAGACCTCGCTAATTTGAAATATCCATAATCTGAACAGCTGCCATGCAGGTGAGCCCAACCCATTAAAACTACATGCCACCACCTTGAGAAGCTAAAATTTGTCTGCTCCATCTTTTTCACAGCTGCCTCTGTGCTACTCCAGTTGTTTCTTCCCCAGGTTATTTCTGTACCACAAGTAATATTGCTCTCTAAACTAAAGCTCAGGCATACTACTTTAACACTGGCTATTAAGGTAAAAATGTATAACTGAACTGAGCAATGAAGCTGTCAACCATTTGGTATAGTGACTATTTGTGCATTGAAAGGAAAAGAAGGGTGCTATTCTTGTAGCGAATCTAAACATATCAACAAACAATACATAGCAAACTATTAGAGCCCCTGTATAATCGCAATTCTATTTTTAGCACTGTTAAATGGCAAGTGTCGACCACATCAACTTCTTCCACTTAGTGGATTATAAGAGTTTTTGAAAGACTACTTTAGTAATTATTAAATAGCAAGTGCACTTGGAGTTCATTGTTCAATTCAGAGGGGTAGGAGAAAAGGAGCAGGAGGGGTGACTGCTTCCCCACTATTTTCTACTTTTAAGGGGGGAGGGGGGCTTGGCCCCCATATTTCTCATTTCATAGAGTATAGTATGAATGTGGCCAGTGATTTAGAAAAAAAAACCAAACTGTTCACTATTTATTTAAATTTGAATAGGGTTAAAAATTTTCATTTTAGAATTCTTAATGACCTTTGGACAGTAGGCAAAAGTAGCAGCCAACCCATTTTTTTAAATTGTGGTGGCCTAAGGCCCTCCACATTTTGTTTCCTTGGGGAGGGGTGGAGGATTTAGTGGTATCCATAGTATAACTCCTGCTAGAATGTTGACAGCTACGGTTTAGCTTTATTGTTTGTCAACTTTATTGCAGAAAACATAATGTTAAGAAATGTTTATTCTCTTTTGCATACAGCTATTTGACTATCCCACCCCCCTTTCAACTTGCACCTTTTCATTTGAAATTTACACTTCAGTGAGGTGAGACATTAACTTTGGGCTTCCAATAAACTAGAGAAGAGAAACTACTCAGAAGCTCTTGCAGTGTTCGTCTTAACTTTTTACTGAGGGTTCTCTGAGTTCTCTCTTCTTTACTCTATCTATCATAAGGATAAAAATCATATACCTGGGCTAGCTAGTTCACCATTTGTGCCAAAGTGCATCAGTAATTGTATTTAACCAGCTATCACTTGACAACCATTATTACGATGCTATGGTGATTAAATCTTAATGTAGTAAATATTTTAATGCGTATGGACATTAATTGTGGCATATTATGAATGTAGTAGATAAATCTGGAACTTCAGGCCAGTCTCGCTGATTCTCACAGCACTTAAGGAGAATTAATTTCAAGGTGGAGTTGAAAGCTCTAGAGCTGTACTTGATTTAAAAATTTACAATCAGAGTAGCGTGTAAAAATTTACTGAATGTATGCAGCAGTTTCACTGCAGAACAAATCTATAGCTGGACAATGGACTTACCATCAGCTTGCTTATTGTATGTGTGAAGTAACAAGCAACTATTCAGCCCAATGTTTGGAAGGAATGTTCTGTATTACAAACAGCAACAATAAAATAAAGAGCTATAAACACACACACACAGAAATATACTATCTAAAAGCCACAAGGTCTATTTATTAAAAGCAGCTGCTACATCCAGAGTTTGACAGTAGCATTAGCTTATTGCATTTTGTGACAAATTTGTCAGCTATTTCTTTCTCCAGCCTTGTTAAAATCTACTGGTGCCCTGAACCAAAACAACTACTGAATCAATAACGAGAGAGCCTGTAGAAAGAATATAGATGATGACCAGTATGAAGACCCTAGCTTGTTCTTTATATCAGGATCTTCATGCTGGTTAGTATCTATATGTTTCCACTAGTTTCACCATCTACCGATGATTAAAATATTTCATTCTACCACTACTTTAACCAGCACAATATTACGGCAATCTAACCATATCAGGCTAATCACTTGTAATATTCAATGGCCATTTTGAACAATCTAGGGAACAGCTAAAAAATCTTTCAGAAATATAATTCAACGATTCTACAGTCTAATAATAGACTGCTTGTGGTGGCGTTCAATTCATGTAGTGACTGCTATAATCACATACATATACAGAAAGTAGGTAAAGAGTGTTTTAATGTATTGGATGAAGTGTGAGAATGACAGTTTAATGTTCTTGGTCTACCTTCTTGTGGCACCCAAGGAAGGAGGCGTGTTCTCTTGTCATGGAGAGGCCCAGACAATATAATGGATAAAATAAATATTTTATATGAGTTTCCACAAATGGTAATACTATGTTTAAAGTAGCTAATTACAAAAAAGAAAAAAAAGAAGAAAAAAAAGAAAAACAAAACAAAAACTAAACAATACATACAGGCATATACAAAAAATGGGTGCAGTTTCTTGTCATGAAGAGGCACAGAAGGACCTAAAAATGTTGTATGAGTTGCCAAAAATGCTGTTTTAAGTAGCTAATTACAAAAAAGAACGAACAACAACAAACATACATACAATCTTGTGCAAAAAATAATTAATGAACAAGTAAAAAATATAAAGGAATAAAGATAAAGCGACCACTTATTTATGGAGCTACGTATCAGTTGCAGTATTTTTCTTTGATTTTGTTAGATAAATTGGTAAAACCAACAGTTATGTTTTCTAAAGCATGAGCTAATTTACTCCATGTTCGTTCTCCATTTCCAGTCAGCCATTTCTTCAACATGTCTTTGAAACAGTCGTCAACACTATGGCTGTGTTCATACCGTATGACATTCAAGGGTTTGACAATCCACATCCAACTGAAGGCCAATGTTCTCCCATTTGACTCTGGCATCAAATGCTTCTTCAAAGACAACCCTAAACTCTTTTATACTGAGAGAGTCTAAATATAATATAATTTAAAAATTATGACCAATAAACTGAACATTTTAAATTCTGTATTGTTATAAAAAAGCCTGTGAAAGAGAGAGAATACATTTAATGATAATATTGATGAAAAGAGAGAGGGCGGAAGGAAGAATATTTTATTCCTTTATCAACACTTTTTAAGTTTTTAAAAGCAGATACTTTGGGCCATGTTTTAATGCCTGAATTTAAATATGCATTCAATCAGTCAATATATGGTGTATTGTAAGAAAAATTAAAGGTAATGGCAGTAAAAATGATAGTTGAAAGCTAAAACAATATTCTAATGAATTTTCTTTCTTATTTTCTCAAAGATAATATTCATTCAGTGATTCTACCAGAAATGACAGAAACATTTTAATAATTAAAGGGGCAAAGAACTTTGAATGATGACTAGAAAAGAAACTTCTAAATGTGTTTTATGAAACTTACTTGAATCACTTTGAATACTACTTCTATGCATTATAGTAGGATCAGAATCTGTCCAACAATAATTTGAGGATAAAATATATTCCTAATAATATTATGTACTTCTTACCTGGTAGATCGTATGGACTCATCGTTAAATGGTCAATATCTTGAAGTCCTGTTAGATTAAACTTTACTGTATCTGAATAACCAGGTTTGATGCGGAGCCGATACTTTAGAAGAGGAGGAGAAGCGTTAATATAATTTTTGATTTGAGCTTTAAGTAGAAATGTGCAATCAGGTTCATCCAAATTAACATCGGATGGACCAATTTCCCCACATATGGTCATTTTAGTGTCCGTGGGATTAAAGCGAGTAACAAAACTAGACACTAGTTGAACATCTTCTTTATACTCTTCCTTGATAAAAGTCTTTACACCTTGTCTGAAAGTGTTGCAATTCTTTACAAGTGATACATAAAGGTTCCAACACTGCTCTGACAACTTAATATATGGTACAGAACCACGATATAGAGATACCTCATAAAATCTTTCCCTCCTATTCAGGACACTTCGCACACGATGTCCAGAGAAAAGTTTACCGATATTAAAAAATGAAAACTTTGAAACCACTATCTCTCCATATGTAGATGTAAAAGTTCCTCCAGGAAGATAAGTGAAGTCATAAGGAGGCTTGTCTTCAGAGCAAGTAAAAACATATAAATTCTGAACATCATTTGGTTCGTCGTGTTTAATTCTAATAGTTGCAGAAATCTTGAGTTGCCCGGAGTTGTGTACGTGATAAACTTTGCTAACTGACTCAACCTCATTAGGCATTCGGGTGTAACCTAATGATCCTGTAGATATTTGAATAGGAGTATTACTACTGCAGTCTACAAACTTGTCTTCTTCAAATTGAAGTTGTATTCCATTCTCTTTCCAGTCCACAGAACTTTTGTGTCCATTGTAAGACACAGAAATGTTCTCATCTTGAATAAACCCAGGCAAGGTAGACTGAGATTCTGTAAAAAAATAAATGTATACACATCAAAACATTTATATTACATAAAATAAACTTCCAAATAGTTTAATATAATTAACAACTTTTGCGATAAAACATGTATTGTATTTTTGACTCCAGCTTAATTAGGGACTTAGAAAAAAGATTCTAGTAGTAATTAACCCTCAGCGCGCATGCGCGTGAGGGTTACAGTACTCGCTTTGTCTGTCATTCATTCATTAACCCTCAGTGTGCATGCGCCTGAGGGTATATAGTAGTCAACCCGTCATTCATTAACCCTCAGTGCGCATGCGCCTGAGGGTATATAGTAGTCAACCCGTCATTCATTTACCCTCAGTGCGCATGATTACGGCTACCCAGGCTTTGAAAGCGACATCAAACTATAGCACTTCACAGAGTAAGTCCCTTTAATGTGCCAGAATTGTTAGTTTTGACTTAGTTTTCAAGAAAAAGCGAGTAGAATTTCAGTCCCACACAATCGTACATTACGGTAATGGGAACCGCCCCTTTAAAAACTTGCTTGTCACGTGAGCCAGCTTGCAGGTTGCAAATCACTTCATACTAGCTAACGAGCGCTGAGGGTTTGCACTTCAGTGCTCTAGTTCATTCATTCATTCATTCATTCATTCAGTCAACAAGGGATCTCGAAGAGTACGGCTACCCAGGCTTTGAAAGCGACATCAAACTATAGCACTTCACAGAGTAAGTCCCTTTAATGTGCCAGAATTTTTAGTTTTGACTTAGTTTTCAAGAAAAAGCGAGTAGCCTACAATCGTACGTTACGGTAATGGGAACCGCCCCTTAAAAAACTTGCTTGTCACGTGAGCCAGCTTGCAGGTTGCAAATCACTTTTAAATAGCTAACAATTACATGCATTAGGTGTGAGGTGTTGCGCTGCGTAGTTGTTGAGTGAGCAAAGAGCTAACCTGGAAGTCACAGGTTCGAACCCAAGTACACGTTTTTTACTTTCATTTTTTTTTCATTCTGTTTTTTTTCTTTTTCGTTTTGTCTTCTTGCCTTATTTTTCTCTTCCTACTGTTATTATTTCTTTCCTACCTTTTCCTTTCATTTCCTCTTTCTTTCCTGTACTGTTTTTCTTTCTTTCTTCTTCCTTTTTCTTTTCTTCCTACCTTTTTTCATTCATTCCTCTTTCTTTTGTCCTTCATTCCTCTTTCTTTTGTCCCTCTTCATTGTCTTTTTCTCTTTCCTGCCTCTTTTCATGCCACTTCTCTTTTTTTTTTTTTGTTTCTACACTTTTCCTATTTTCTTTATCATACTAGCTAACTAGCGCTGAGGGTTTGCACTTCAGTGCTCTAGTTCATTCATTCATTCAGTCAACAAGGAATCTCGAAGAGTACGGCTACCCAGGCTTTGAAAGCGACATCAAACTATAGCACTTCACAGAGTAAGTCCCTTTAATGTGCCAGAACTGTTAGTTTTGACTTAGTTTTCAAGAAAAAGCGAGTAGAATTTCAGTCCTACAATCGTACGTTACGGTAATGGGAACGCCCCTTAAAAACTTGCTTGTCACGTGAGCTAGCTTGCAGGTTGCAAATCACTTCATACTAGCTAACTAGCGCTGAGGGTTTGCACTTCAGTGCTCTAGTTCATTCATTCAGTCAGTCAGCCACTCTGTCAGCAGCGGATCTCGATGATGGACGACTTTCAGGCTAAAAAAATTATATCAAGTTAGGGTATTCTATTATTTAAGTGCCTTTAATGTGCCAAATTTTTTGTTTTGAATTTAAATATCTAGAAAACACGAGTCAAATTTAGGCCGTTACAAGCTTTACCTTGCGCGGGTTACGCCCCCTTATACTCAAGCCACGTCACGTGAGCTGCCGACCTTTTTTTGCGCGTGGTTCGGAGTTCTGTTCTGTTGTATGATCTGCCGCTATCTCTCTACTCTGTTCTGAAGGAGCGAAAAGAATCTCTTTTCCAACTGTAAGTTATAAAATGCCTGCTTTTAAGAAAGCTTGTCCCCGATGTGCGTGTGAAATTCATGTCAGAAAGTCCAAATGTCCCAGTGGCTATAGTTTTTCTGTCAAACCCAAGTTAATTCTCAAACCTCAGAATGCCATGAAGTCCTTGGATAGTCGTAAGAAGACTATGGTAATGTGTCAAGCACGGAAAAGGGATTTAGAAAGTGTTGAACAGTCCCAGAAGCGTAAACTAGCCGATTCTGAATGCCATGCCCACAAAAAAGCCCATGAGACCCCTGAGGTATCCCAGAGTCGTAAGCAAGCTAATGCTGAATGTAATGCCCGTAAAAGTGCCAGCGAAACACCTGAAGAATCTCTGTGTCGCTGAGGGTTTGCACCTCTGGTGCTTTCATTAGTTATGTAATGGCTACAGTTGCTTAATATGTAAAAGTATACAAGTTTTAGCCAACTGGCAATATATGATTTACCAGTGGAGCACTTCAGAACTAATAAAGAAACAGAGTTAGCCTCGTTTTAAATTAGATAATAATAATAAAATCAGCTTGACGTACTACTTGAGGTATGACTTCTTTATCCCAATAGGAATAGCTACTAATAACCAGGTACTTATTGAATACAATGGTTAAGTTTGTTTGAGCATTCTAAACTCAGCAAAGCTTGTTGCCAAAACTACAGCAATATACATGTCAGGGCTTAACTGGAGTAGTTTTTGTATTGGGATAGGGATTTTAAATTCCTCATATAGTGTTCATCCCCAATTTAGGCAGGGATAGTCTATGTAGTGTCCCTCCTATTTCATTGTCAGGTTTTTTCATATGGTATATGCATGTTCTAAACTGTAGTTAAATTAGCTGTGTTAAAAACTTGAATAACTTCCAAACAGAAGTAGCTACTCATCTGGGGTTTGTACCATTGGAAATCTCTCGTCAAAGTGGATAAAAGTATTCCTTCAGTATGCTCCACAAATGGAGGAAAAGTACTATTTCAAAACTCATTACAAAGTCAATGGGAATGAAAGAAAACAACTTAGCCACTCTTGACATGCTCGGAATTAGTCACATGATTTGGCTCAAACAATTCTCGTAAACAAAAAAGTCTATTTCTCTCCTCAAGTTGATGCTTTTCAGGCCTCCTACTCCTTTACCAGTCTAATGTGTATGTAGAAATGTGCTAAATGAAACCTGGTGTGTTGTATCAAGGAAATGGATGAATGCATGGATTGCTGGACAATATATAGTATGCATAAAGAGTGTAAGATATACACAATGGATGGATGCATTTAAATAAGGTTGAATACTTAAATGTGGAAAAAAAATAAGTTAAAAACACGGGGAAAAGCCTTTAGTACTTTTAATATGGAATTTGTTTCTTTTCACTCGTTTTAATTACATAAGCTAGGTGTATAAGCTAGTTACATTGTATATTTTTTATAGTAATACTAAGAAAGTGAAAATCTATATCATTATACATTTGCGTGTTAGTAACAATGACTTACAATAGTAAGTGTATTCATGAATAAGTCACGAGCTTAAACAGTTTGCTAAAGCGTCGTTGTTACACTGAATGGGTAAAGTGTTGTTACATTTAATGTATATGGGAGAGAAGCGTGTAGTTTCAAAAAAGGAAGGTGAAAGTGCAAAAGAGAAGGCAAAGAGATTATTTGTAACTAAATAGCAGGTGGAATCGGTGCAGTAGGGTGGTAAAATAAAAAGAAGGCGACAATACGAAAGAGTAGGCAAGAAGAAAATGATTAATTGGAACTAAAAAGAGGGTGGAATTGAATTGTTGAGTAAAGGTACATAAATTAAAAAAGGCAGGCGAAATTACGAAAAAGAAGGTAAAAGTTTCGTATAGCCTAGGTCCACAACCATGATAAAAGGACAGAGAGATTCAGAAGGAGGTGAGGTAGACAAAGGAAGGAGAAGGGGCTCCATGACTCAATGGAAAAATGAGAGCATGAATGGGAAACTTATGTGACCTTAAAAAATGGTAGAAGATGATAAAACTAGATAAAAAAAAGCTATGCTACTGTTCAGGTCCTAGACCTTCACACATAGCAGGCCAAGCTAATAAGCCCCTCCCATCTATGACTACTGCATTACACAAACCCTCATCCATTCATTATCACCTATAGAGACTCCAATACACTCCCAAGCATCATTCAATTATACACTTAGACATTCACCATCTTGTTCTTTCCCATGCATTCCATTCTAAACTTACCTTGTACAAACCTACTGTTTACTTTGGTTCTAAGTCATGCCCTTCATATACTCTTGTAAGGCAGTTCTTGATTAGTAGTAGTATTATTACAGTTGTGAAAGTCAAAGTTCTTCTCTCTCTCCTAGCTGTTCTTGTGCAGTAATAGTCTCTGCTCCCTTGCTAGTAGAGATCTCTGTCTTGCTACTTAGTTCAATTAGTGTTCTAGTCATTGTAGTAGTTAGTCAGTCGCATTGTGTCTAGATAGACTGAGCTTTAGTAGTGACAGAAGTGCTGTCTCGTGCATAGCTTAGTTCTTAGGTGATAGCTAGGCCTTAGAATTGAGTAGTGTGTTAGATAGCTGGTTCTTCGATTGTCGCTTGATTAATCGTTTCTGTCCTGGGAGCCTTACACCCACTCGGTTACTGCTTTTTATTTTGCAGTACGTCAAATGCCACTGTATAGCAGGGTACTTGCTAGTATATATAATACAACTGCAATGGAGTCAATTTACAAACCTTTGACAAACACTTTTAATGATTGCACATTTATAAAGTCTCAAAGTTTGTGAAATAATAATTCTCCCATCTAGACGAGTATATGGCATGTATCACGTCCGACAACAAATTAATACTTATACTAAAGACTGTTTAATTTATTCACAAGGAATCAGAGTGTTTTTAATCCACATAGAACAAATACGTTAGTCTAGTGAGGGCAGGTAAGCAAAAAACAAAACAAAAAAAACAAAAAAAAAAAACAAAGCAAAACAAAACAACAACACAAAAACAGGCATAAGTGTGAAGCAGAGGTTTGATGGCACACTGAATAGAATATGTGTCAACTTTTGCCTCTAAGATTCTTGTAGACTGCAACTATGGGATATATTTTGATACCTTAGCAATAATCAAACTTTGCAGTGCTTTAAAAATCTGTCCAGTAGTTTTGCTATATTGTAAGGAACTAATAAGCCACACAAATATTTGTATAATATATTGGGTAGTGAACACAGTGAATAAGACAGCTTTTAGGAGTTTTTAATATCTTCAACTAAATTTTTTTTCATTTCAGTAATACTTCACAACACACAATGACAATAATAAATTTACCTTCTGCTACAATTGGTAGTTGTGGATATTCGATTCCAACTATAGTCGGCATTTCCTTCTCTTCATCTGTGAACAGAAAACAGTGTATTATGTTATAAATTGCTTTTGTCGAGAATTTGAGACGTTTATGGTCACATAAGACATATAATAAATAAATGAATGGTTCACAGAAATATACTTTGCTTTGCAATCCGTACAAAATGCTGCACAAAAACAATTCACGTGAAACTTTGTATTCCAATTGCACTTTTATGCTAACCACATGGTTTGTGGTGGCTTGTTTTCTGGTGGCTTAACTCTAACCATGGATTTGTCCAAGAGTTTTTGTATGTTTCAAAAATAGTGGTGAAGATTTAAAATTTCCATTAGACTCTTTCAAGGGGTGTAGCTGTAACGTATATTGTCACTTTCTAGAAGTTGTTGAGGCACTTCAACTCTGCATGTAATTTCGTCAATGAAATACATCATGTAGATGTGCTGGTCAATGAGCTACTTAAGGACGTAAGTTTACTTGAAATTAGTCAGACTGAATTGGAACAGGCTTAAAGGAAGCGTAAAAACCAGCTTGCTGGAGAAACATTTGAAGAAAAGGAAGTAAGAAAATCAAAATCAAAATTTCTTTTTTGCTATAGCTACATCATTAAAGAATTTTCTGCATATTCTGTACTACTGATTTGGATTAACTGCATAGCTACTCCACTATAGAGGCAGACAATGAATTAAAACAAATGGAGGTAGAACTTCAGGGTGCTGCTCAGCTTATGTTTAGATTTTCTGAAGGTAATATAGCCACAATTGAGGCAAATTATTACATCAATTCTCTTGTTTCATTAAAAAATAACATTATTGTGGTATGCAATGAACTTGTGCCAGTGAAAACAGTCAATACTGAAGAAAGAGTGCTGCAGACTGGGCTTCTTCTGAACTCATATCATATAAGCCAATAATTAAAATGGTAATTATTTACTCTAAATTTGCACTTTACACTGGCATTGGGTGTCTTTAACACTATTAACAAAAAGAAGTTGTTAAAGATGTGTTAGAATTACATGATTTTAACAGTGAAGAGTTATTAGCACGAAAGCTTGCTAAATCATTAGAAAAGAAATTTGCAATGGGGAATAAGTTCATTTAGTGGTGTATTCTCATGTAACTGTCATAGTATTATTCTCATGTACTTCTTCATTGAACTAAAATAATCAACTACTGCTACCATATGGGTTACATTTGGCACTGAAATACACTATAGATATAGCAATTATAAGCATTGTCTTAGCTTTGGGAACAGAAATTAAGAACTCTGCAACTTTGTCATGTTGTGATGCCACATCACAATTCCATACAATAGGGAAACAAATCAGTATTGGATGCATGGAAATATTATCCCAGTATAATAGATACTTTTCATGTGTTCAACAACCTTGTAAAACATTTAACTGCTCAATTTGAACTAATTAAAACATTAGAAATGTTTACTTGTACTATTTGTCAGAACATGGCTATGTCAATTACTCACGGCAGGACATTCAAACTGATAGAAAAAGATTGAGATGGTGGCTTTATAGACCACTTTCCCATAATAATTTCATAATATTACCATCATATTCTCATACATCCATTCTAATTCCAATCTAGAGTCTATTGAAAAAACTTCTGTTGTAATTTTGTCATATTTTCCTGCCTTCTACCCTACTTTAATTCTATTGGATGGATAGATATTCTTATGTCAAGGGTGCATCAAATATTTCAATCATTATTTAATTGTCAATTATAAAAGACAGGATAATAGCCAACCAGAAGGTGCTCAAAAACTGAAATGGGTTAGGAGAGACTTTGATTTAGGTGAAAATGAATAATACACTACTAGTTAACTAGTGATGTGCTTGAGCACAAATGGCGAGCAAGCCTAAAGACTATACTATTTCTATATGAATGATTATGACTAATAACACTGAAGTAGCTACTGAAAATAAGGTCCAGTTTTTAAATTACGCATACACGGTAAAGGGATTTCAGTGCCATAGTAACAACTCGCTGCAACTGTTTGAATTGAAGGGAAAAAACAACAACAAAACAATACATGTTATTTAAATGTTGTCTTTGTGATATTCTTTAGCTAAGTAGTGGCTGTAAAGCACAATGCTTTGACCCAACTGGACATACACCACACAAGACTTACCTTTGCGGTAGTCTAGTGGACAATGTATTTTCAAGGAAATACTGTTTCGTATGGCTTATAACCATGACAAAGAGCGCATTGACTTACCACCGCCACTAACTCGAATAGAAATGGAAGTCCCTTAAGTTTTCAAGTTTTAACTGCACCCACAAAAGAATTCAAAACGGTAAACAATTCAATTTCTAGGGTGATACGGTACTGATCGATAAACCAGAGGATTCTGTTTAGTGCAATTTGGGACGGACCACATAACTAACACAAAAATGCGAGGGTCAAAGTACAAAATGACATACGTACGTCCATACATATATACAAATAAAATAAACAAACATCCCCGATTTTCGATTGTGTTACCCCTGTAAGTGGCTCGCTCGCTACGCTCACTCGCCAATTAAAACAATTAACCAATTAACAAACAATAGTAGAAGAGTTGGACATCACTGAATGTTGGAGCCTCACATAGCCAATACCTTTGAAGGGACTAAAGTTGGAAAGGGGGAAGTTGACTAAAATACATTTTTTTTTTTTTGAGTATAAGAAAGGTAATTAAACCCGGTAGCTAATATTAGTCGGTAGTTGATGATGAGATGAAAAAGCTTGAGAGGAAAGTACCTGCATTCTAGGGTAGTTTGTCAGTATTTCATGAGAGATATTATTGTAAAGATACTTTTTTGATCACTACCTTTAGGATCCTCGTTATATCTACTTACATAAGCTTTCATCTTTATTAGTTTCTTCTGCACATCAGAACTCAATTCTAGGAGTTTCTAATGACTTTAACAACTTCAATTGATGAAAAAAACTAATGTTATTGCCTAACTAATGGATTTTATTTTCTTACACAAGTAACAGTCTACAAAAATAAGCTTATGTGCCCATGCTTCTGAGTTGGTTGAGGTATCATGGGTCCAGGGGGACTGGTAGGGCTAGTCTCACATCTATTGGCTAGACCATTTTCGTGCACTGTACCCAATAAAGAATTGGGTATGGATAATTTGTTTCCATAGTTGGTGGGGGAGAGATGAATTCTAGAAGCATGTTAAATGATTATAGGAGCAAGTTCATAGATAGTGTACTAATAACACCAGTTGTCTAGCACTCTGGGTTGTCAGTTTTGAGTTCAAATTCCAAGGGTGTGCTCCATAGAATTGGAGAATTTATGCTGTTGAATATTAATTGGTGGATAACTTTGTAAGACTGTATATATCCCATGTTTCATTGCAGTGCTATGGAGAAAAAAAATCAATTTGAATTTCTTGATCACTGAATAGTAAGAGTACAATTTATATTGGTAAAGGTTCTGTATTGCTATGGTTCCCAATGCACAATAAAAACAACAACAAAAAACAACATCACACTACACTATACAATCAATTAGAGGCGAATCTGGTTACAGATAGGTTGAAGTATGGCTGCTGGGTTAACTCTGTGGCCGGAGTGATATGTAGTTTCCATAGCAACCTCCTCACTCCAACCACAAATGTAGTATGTGCAACCTCTCTTGGTTTGACCTTGGAAACTACACCAATGTACTAAATGAAACACAGAAGGTGAGATCCCTCAACACCACTTTGGCAAGTCGTAATTCAGAAGTCTGCTCACTTTTCTCAGTTTTGCAACTTGCAACTCTGACTTTCTTTACTGTTATACTCATCGCTATTTGATTATTAGTTAGTTTGATTGTACTGATTGTCTTAACTTGGGGCAACATACGGTTAGACCGTGTAGCTATCTCTCTACTATAATCTAGAGTGGCTTTAGCTAGCTGTTAGGTTAGGTGTTAGCTTTCATAATAGCTGCTAATAGCTTGGGACTTACATCCTAAGTGGCCCCCACTCTATCTAGTTCACAGCAGTTCTCAGCTTTGATGAGCTGAGTAGTGAGCATTTGCACAGTATTGAAAATAAATACAGGTCTGAGTGTCTCTGGCCTGTTTAGCTTCTTTTTTGAAGGCAGCATTTACTTCTATCGCTTTAATTGCTCCATACATCTATTTTTTTTAATTTCTTGAGCTTTATTTATACCTGATTAGAGGATTCTGTTTAGTGAAGTTTGGGACGGGTTCGACCACAGAACTAACACAAAAATGCGTGGGTCAAAGTACAAAAATGCCTTACGTACGTTCAAACATATATGTGACCGTCTATAGGAAAACCAGGCACAACGCGGCACCTTCGAATTTTTTTTTTTTGCACTTACGGAGTTGTCGGCGTCCAGATATTGAGCTCTCCAAGTTTTATTGTCGCAGCTTTAGTCGTTCCTGCTATAATAGACCTAACCGTTCCCTTCCGTAGGCTTGAAACAATACATTTTTAAGAAATCAATCGATCTTTTCTCGATATTACGCACGTCGCGTTGTGCCCGGTTTTCCCGTAGACGGTCACATATATAAACAAATATCCCCGATTTTCAAAATTTTCAATTGAGTTACCCCTGATAGTGTCTCACTCGCTTCGCTCACTCGCCAATTAAAATTACTGTGCCTAATACATGTATTATACTTATAACAAGATTCCTTAATAAATGAATATATATGTATATTATATTTATTCCATCCTAGATATCTTCACAATGATATTTTTAGGTATTTGAAATAACTCAAGATATTTCAAGCTGTTATTTCACTGGGAGGGGGAGGGGGTTACAGCTACCTTCCTCAGGTGTACCCTGCTCAACAGGGTTAGAGCAGCTGCTAAAATATCAGCTATACTAACTACAGTAGTGAAGATATCTAGTGTGGAATAATAAACCACTTATTACACTTGTCAGAGTGTTATGGCAGATATTTCACTCTCAGGCTTTATTTTCACTCACCTCTGGCTACTGAAAATAAATTAACCTGCTCCTGAAATATCTCACCATATCACACTCTGACTCATGTAATAAGTATTATATATTATATATATTTTTTCCACCCTAGATATCTTCACAATGATATTTTTAGGTACTGGACCTTGAAATAACTCAAGATATTTCAAGCTGTTATTTCAGCTGTACTGCTCAAGCTCATTAACCTTGTATTTATAGCAACTGGCCAAACTTTTCAATTTTCTCCAGTTTTTACAGCTACCTTCCTCTGGTGTATACCATGCTCAACAGAGTTAGAGCAGCTGCTAAAATATCAGCTGGTGGTGTGGGTAGCCCAACCAACTTTACCTGTGAGTTACTATACCTCTAGTTAGTACTAGAGGTATAGTAACTCACAGTTGTAAGATATCTAGTGTGGAATAAACCACTTATTACACTTGTCAGAGTGTTATGGCGAAATATTTCACTCTCAGGCTTTATTTTCACTCACCTCTGGCTCCTTGAAAATAATTAGCCTGCTCTGAAATATCTCTCCATATCACACTCTGACTCATGTAATAAGAATTATATATATATATATATATATTATTCATTTGACACAATTGAATGTCACAATCTGTTGGCTTAGTGTTACAATATGGCCATTCAGACAACTTGTAATCTGTATTATCCAATAAAAATACATTTATTATGTACTGCTCATGTGTGAATACCATAGTTAGTGTCTTGTGCAACAAACACCTGGGGGACGCAATAACTCTGCATGATAACTCAGAACATAGGTTATATGGAAATATATTGCCTTATTATAATGCATTTCTTGTGCAAGTCTCAATATAGCTTCCTAGTTAGATACACTATTAGATATGTTACTCAACAATTCAGATAATAACAAGAATACTCAACAGTAACAAGTCTAAGTAAAAATATAACAGGAAGTAAATGTGATCACAATGTAATGCATATTAATGTCAACTAACTCATGAATAGGAATATTGTTCATGCCTCTGTGATTACTGTAGTAATGACTCTAGCTTATTGAAAACCCTTTCCCATATATAATCGACTGCTATTAGTAGCTGGAGTATTAGAAGTTAAAATTAATCATACTATGCAATACTGTAACCTAACTAGGGACTCACTCGCCATTTGTGCTAAGCAGACCATACTATATATAACTATTATATATATGCAGTAAAACGTCTCTTATCCGGACGTCTAAGATACGGGCAACTCTATTATTCGGGCAGGTAAATCATAGAAAATTGCAATTAAAACAGTGGGCGAATGCAAATAATTTGTAGTTTTCAAGTTACTCCAATTAAAAATGTATTGCTTCTGAGATATGGGCAAATCCTAGTTACGGGCACCCCTCTGTCCCAAGCCGCCCAGATAAGGGAGGTTTTACTGTACACTATATAATAGAATACATTTGTAATACATACATGCATGCTTACATAATTTACATATGTCAGAGTGCTCACCTGTAGGTTCAGCTTGAGGTGCGTTGTCATGTTTGTTCTGAAAAAACAAAAAAACAAAAAAAAACATTTAAAAAGTTTTATGGCTTTATTTTGTGCTTTATCTGTTCATTAGTTGCTATATATATGTCCATCAGCTAGGTATTCATTATAATAAGTGTGCTAGCATAATTATAATACTCATATTGTCACAAACTTTGTCTCATTTTATTTGCAGTTAATTGATTGTTTAGTATTTATTTTTCAACTTACAATAACAGGTTGTTGTGATGTACTCGAATATTCCTGCATTATTTTAGTCAGCTTTACATAGCCATTCTGATTGCATATCATCAGGGCTGACAACCCATCTTTGTTCTGCAGATTTATGTCGGCACCATATTCTAGTAGACCTTTAACTACTTCAGCATGACCATTCTGGCTAGCTGTTATTAAGGCTGACCATCCATTCTTCTTCTCTTGCAGATTCACCTGGGCACCATTTTCTAGTAGTATTTTAACTACTTCAGCATGACCATTCTGGCTAGCTATTATTAAGGCTGAACACCCATCTTTCTCTTGCAGATTCACCTGGGCACCATTTTCTAGTAGTATTTTAACTACTTCAGCATGACCTTTCTGGCTAGCTATTATTAAGGCTGACCACCCATCTTCCTCTTGCAGATTCACCTGGGCACCACTTTCTAGTAGTATTTCAACTACTTCAGCATGACCATTCTGGCTAGCTATTATTAAGGCTGAACACCCATCTTTCTCTTGCAGATTCACCTGGGCACCATTTTCTAATAGTATTTTAACTACTTCAGCATGACCTTTCTGGCTAGCTATTATTAAGGCTGACCACCCATCTTCCTCTTGCAGATTCACCTGGGCACCACTTTCTAGTAGTATTTTAACTACTTCAGCATGACCATTCTCGCTAGCTATTATTAAGGCTGAACACCCATCTTTCTCTTGCAGATTCACCTGGGCACCATTTTCTAGTAGTATTTTAACTACTTCAGCATGACCATTCTGGCTAGCTATTATTAAGGCTGACCCCCCATCTTCCTCTTGCAGATTCACCAGGGCACCACTTTCTAATAGTATTTTAACTACTTCAGCATGACCATTCTGGCTAGCTATTATTAAGGCTGACCACCCATTTTCCTCTTGCAGATTCACCTGGGCACCATTTTCTAGTAGTATTTTAACTACTTCAGCATGACCATTCTGGCTAGCTATTATTACGGCTGACCACCCATCTTTCCTTTGCAGATTCACCTGGGCACCATTTTCTAGTAGTATTTTAACTACTTCAGCATGACCATTCTGGCTAGCTATTGTTAAGGCTGACCACCCATCTTCCTCTTGCAGATTCACCTGGGCACCATTTTCTAGTAGTATTTTAACTAATTCAGCATGACCATTCTCGCTAGCTATTATTAAGGCTGACAACCCATCTTTCTTTTGCAGATTCACCTGGGCACCATTTTCTAGTAGTATTTTAACTACTTCAGCATGACCATTCTTGCTAGCTATTATTAAGGCTGACCCCCCATCTTCCTCTTGCAGATTCACCTGGGCACCACTTTCTAGTAGTATTTTAACTACTTCAGCATGACCATTCTGGCTAGCTATTATTAAGGCTGACCACCCATTTTCCTCTTGCAGATTCACCTGGGCACCATTTTCTAGTAGTATTTTAACTACTTCAGCATGACCATTCTGGCTAGCTATTATTAAGGCTGACCACCCATCTTTCTTTTGCAGGTTCACCTGGGCACCATTTTCTAGTAGTATTTTAACTACTTCAGCATGACCATTCTCGCTAGCTATTATTAAGGCTGAACATCTGTTAAATTTCTGTGAATCAACTAGAGCACCATTTTTTAACAGTAGTTCTACCACATTGATGTGTCCATTTTTACTAGCTTCTACTATAGCAGATGATCCACTGTTGTTTTGCAAATTCAACCTTGCACCATACTCCAGCAGTATTTTGACTACGTCCAAATGGCCATTTTGAGACGCTAAAAGTAGCGAAAATCTTTCATTTCTCTTCAAATCTACTACAGCCCCCCATTGTAGCAGTACTTTTGCCACTTCAACATGGCCATCAAGACATGCCAACATTAAAGCTGAATATCCTTCCTCATTCAACAGATCCACCGGTACCCAAGATTCTAACAATAAGATAGCAACATTTGTGTACCCCTTACTGCAGGCAGTATGGAGTAAGTACTCTTCCTTATAGATACTACTCAGCACATTACCTGACAAGTTTTGTAGTGCTATTCTTGCCAACCTAACATCTCCAGTCTCACATCCACGCCTCAGGGCAAGTACAACATTCTCTTGGGGCATATTTTTGAGGTTAGTGGAGATTGTAGGGTAATCTTTGTTCATAATTGCTTTCTGAAGATTCTCCATTTTTGATCCCACTATATCTGATCAGTGCCAGGGCTAGTACTGATCTCGCGTTGCATTTGGTAAAGAGTCTGGCTAGGCGAGACAAGGTTTAGTACCAGTTCTAAACAGAACTCTTAGTTGCAGTTCCTGTTGTGGTTGTCAATAATTTTAGGTTACCCAGCCCAATCGCCAACGTAACAGGAAGTCGGTCACAGACAACATTATTCAGCGAGTGAGCGAAGCGAGCGAAGCTGACTATAAGTCGTGTTCAATTGAGATTTCAGATATAATTGGCGAGCGAGCGGAGCGAGCTAGACAGTATTAGGAGTGGATAATGCAAAATCGGGTATATGTTATATGTATTATATATGTTTAAATACCGTTGCTATATTGTTGTCAGGTGTAATAACTTGGCAAGTGTGCAATAACACTTGCCCGGTATTTAAACTAGTTAAAGCATGAGCGCTTAGTGCCTAGTACATTTATCGCACTCAGTCCTCGGGCCTACTACTTTTTTTTTTTTTTTTTTAACACGGCTTTCTAGGCTTGACCCCAGTTTATTCTGAAACTACAGCATTAAGCAAGCCTTACTTAAGCTCCAAAGTGTGAGAAAATTACTGCGAAAAAGCTTGCTTTTCAAGAAACAAAAAGTTGATTCGACCGGTTACTATGGCATTGAAGACCCTTTACCAGATTTATATTCAAAACTTCGCCTTTTTTAAAGGCTAAGTGCGGCTTGTTAGTTGTCAAGAGCCACCTGTAGTCAGTACTAAGAGAGCTATCACTACTTCTGAAAAGCGTATGTAAGCACATAAAGTATTAATGCTAAGGAAGCTACTACTACTCCAGGGATGCTGAGGTAAGTACGTAATTCCATATTATTGTTAGCTAAATATGCAAAAATAACTCTGGCCTTTCTTTTATAGCTAAGAGCTTGTTGTCAACAGTGACTGGTAAATTCAAATAGTCAGAATGACTCAAATTTGGTACTACAAAAGTTACCACTGCCCAAGAAAATGAGGTAAGAAAGTAATTTTGTATTTGTGCTAAAATTGATTGTCTTTTGTTTTTGTAGGTGAGAGCTTGTTGTCAAGAATTCAAGGTAATTCCGATGGTCAAAGTAACTTCAATTTGATACTACAGAAGTTATCAATACTCAAGAATGAGGTAAGTAGTAATTCCATATATGTTGGCTAAAATTACAAATAATAACACTGGTTTATTTTTTATCGTAGCTGAGAGCTTGTTCAAGAGTTACTGGTGATTGAGATTATCAGAATGGTTGATGTTTGATACTACAAAAGTTACCATTAATCAGGTAAGTGAGTGATTTTGTATTTGTTTGCTGAAATAAAATTTCATAACTGTTATTATAGTTTGCATGAAGTAAGCTAAAAATAGTAACACTTTATGTTACCTAACTATCAGGCTCGCTCGCCATTTGTGCTCAAGCACACCACTAGTATATATGTAGGTATGTATGCGTACGTCAAAAATTTCGCCCGCGCTTCTAATTACGTAAGTAAGGTAAAGCGTTCACAGTTCCAGTATTTTTCAATTAACGAGCGCGGAGAATCCTGCTGCACCGCCTTACGCAACTTTGTTTCAACCAAAAAGTTTATAGCTACTCTCTTCTTGAAACAATTGTGAAGTCTTTGTCAAGCTGCGCTTCATTGCCACTGCTTTCGAAGTTTATCCAGGTAATTCTGTTATTGTTAACTCTTCATGCCTAATCATTGCTATTATTTAGCGATTTCCTTCACAAATCATCTTTACCTATACTCATATATTTACTCGCTCGCTATGCATTTGCGCTATTCGAGCGCACCACTAGTAGTGCATTAACTATTACGTCATACTGCTCGGTCCCGGTATCCCGTAAAATTTATTATCCCGGCGTACCCATATTTCCGGAAATATTGGTATCCTGCCGTAAATTTGGGTACCTCGCAGCAGATTGAAATGGAAGTGTTGGTAACACTTGTGCGTTCTCATTCTCGTGTGCTCACGCTTACCTGGAACATACAGGGGTTGGAAAAGAATAGGAAGAGTGTCCTGAGGTGGTGGGAAAAGTTTTTTTTAAAGTTGATCTAGGCGATTTATATTACTAGCTATATATCGGAGAGGAGTAGCTATCGTTGCTTAAGTTTTTTTTTGTTGTAATAACAGATTATGTATTTAACATGAGCAATGAAGCTAACTGCTTTATGAATATTTCTTTCATGATAAGGTTTATGAAGTTGAGTAGCTAACATTAAATGAAGACTCAATCATTTTTTTATTTTTTATTTTTTTTTATAATGTTTGCAAAGCAAAACAGGAAATACCAGGGATACTATGTGATCAGGGACTCTGTTCACAGGAGAACTCTCTATCGGAGGAAGGCACCAGGCTTGAGGTGATCACCGCCACACTTGGAGCATACTGAGAGAAACACACACAGCCAAGGTCACACCTCTGGCAGCAACACAATAAATAAAGGCCCGACCCTGGGTCACCCCACAGGGAGCATGGCACTGGATGGACACACCATGCCTGGGACACACCACAGGGGGCATCTCTCACACTACTGCATACCCAGCATACTGGTAAGTTGCATGACTGGCACCATGCCTGGCACCACAACCTGGGTCTCTGCCACAGGGCACACACACCGGAGCAACATGCAGCTATCCCACTGCAATGCAGCTACCCCAACCAGGGGTCACACCACCTGGTTACTAGCCCACTTAAGTGTGGCACCTGCACTAGCCAGGCCCACCTCAACCACTAAGGTAACCTCACCAGAAGCAGGTGCTGAGTACTTCCAAGAACCTTCTCTGGAACCACTGAAGAACCCTCTCTGGAGCCCCCACTAAATTTGACTAATTTTAAGAGCTCTGAAACACAGTCTAGAGTTGTGTCTCTCAATTGACTGAATGACAGGTTGGCCTCATGCTCTCGCTACTCACCTGTACTGCCCCTCACCTGCACTCTGCCCGCATGGGTGTGCCATGTGACCTTCACCCGAGCCTGAACTTCTGCCTTGGATTAACCCCCCCTAGCCTAAATGGCCATTATTATGCAGTGATGTTGCTTTGTTGCATGTATTGTGAGTACCTGTTCAATTATAACAGCATTCTTCAAGTTGAACTTCAGGTTAGCAATCAATGTTCAAGCACAGCACTGACCTTATATATAGCTGTAATAAAATGACTTAATAATGCAGCTGACTTTGCACATGCTCAACAGAGTATTTACAATAGACACAACAACTTAAAATAAGTTTCAACAAGGTGTGATTATCCACAAAAATAGTTTTTTTTCTTTTGTAGGCAAGTTGGTTCATTGAACTCGTATACTAATGAATGTCGTTAGGCTACCTATTGACAGTGATAGCCTTCCAACATGTGAGGAAGAAAATGGGGAGGAAATGACGCAGGATAGGGTCATTGAATCTTTACTTGAACAAGAAATTTTGCAATGAGGTTGAAATCAATAAAACTAAAGCACAAGAAAAAAATTACCTATGATTGAAACATGAATTAGATAAGAATTAACATTGGGACAGAGGTACATTTTAGGTATGTGGGCAATGAGAGTGTGACTTTAGTGTACTGGAATGACAGGATCAACAGCGATTAGTAGTAAATGACAAGATCATCAAGACCAAAGCTAATATTGCATGTCTGAAATTTTATATAAAACAGAAGCTTGAAATATGCAATTGAATTTGAAACCAGAAATAAAATTTAAGAAAGTAGCTAATGTCTGATGAAGAGTAGAATAAAATACTCATGTGCTACTAAATGAAATAAGTATATATGCAATGAAAGGAAAATGCAAGCAAATTTGTCAGCCTCTACACATATTGTTGCTCGACACAAAGTATGTAAGTGCAAGCAAATTTGTCAGCCTCTACACATATTGTTGCTCGACACAAAGTATGTTTGCCCTAATTTTGAATATTTGAATAGAAACCATGGTCCTGTTTATGGCTTCTGGTTATTTGCTTTTGAACGTATGAATGGCATTGCTGGTTCTTTCCATACAAACACTCACAACATACCAATACAAATTATGAGGAAACTCACAAGCATGCAGTCAACTGACAGTAGTCTATGGCCTAGTGAATTCCAAAATGAATTTTCATCTTTGCTTCATGAGCATTAGAAAGGAACATTGTCTGATTTCAGTTTTCTTGACAAAAACGAAATTAAACCTCTCCGTCCAATATTTCAAAAAGTTTTTGACGAAATTGAACTGGAAATAATACATCAAGTTTTACACACCACCTATGATGCAACAACTACCACATTGTGCAGTTGCACAAATACACTAATGCAATTGTCAATGGGGCCATCAAATTAGCATCAGAAAAATCGAGGTATGGAAATTCTTCAAATGTAATTGTTAATAATCAATTAGTTGAAATAATCCGATTTGTATGCTGCACAGTAATTGTAAGCTGTAGTAATTCTACTTCAACTGAGACCCACAGATTATAACTAGCACAATGTGTGCCTTACATTCCACATCAGTGCCGTGGATGGTTTGGTTTTCCCACGCAAGTATGGGCAGCTACTTTACAAGATGATCTCAGATTTTATTATATTCAAAACATAACTGACAGAGTTGTTTTTGTTAAAACTAAGGTTAATTTTGGAAGAAACATTAGAGAAGATAGTGTTCTTGTCATTGCTCCAATTCCTATTAACTGATAATATATTGTTATATCATTGTTATATTATTTGGTACAATACTTGGATGTTGTATGAACTTTGTGTTTTACAATTATGTAATTTTATCTGCATGAATGACTCAAATTACTTTTTCACTCAGGAAGTAGACATTCAATCTGGAGGGAAAAAGCCAAGGACCCTAGATAAGAGCTGCAAGAGAGCCAGCCAGCTGCAAATAGATGAAATACAGCTGCTAAATTATAGACAAATAACTTAGGATGAGTCATGCTACATGTTATTTTAATTTGGTACAACACTTTATTTTTGGCTGCTGATAACTAACTTTGGTAAATCACTTGGAAGGCTAAAGAATTAGCTTAGAAACATCTTTCACAAACACTGCATGCTACATCATATACATACACCTAAACTTAAAGACTTCTGGTGTAGTCATCTTTGCCAGGGGCCCATCATTACTCAACAAATGTAAGCTGTGGGGTGTATGGCCCACAGATTCCTGGACCTAATAGACTGCACAATCTAATATTATGTTCAAAGTGTTAAAAAAAAAGAAACCAAACCGGTTGGACCTTCAATTTTCATAGATACTTCAAGGTCAATTGCCCTAGGGGAAAAATTGTTGACTTAATTCTAATAAAACAAAACTTCCAGCACATTGGCTCAGATCATAGGCACACCTACACTATATGTAGGTGAGCCAATGGTTGCACCATTGTGAGATAACCTTGCTACCTGCCAAGCCATATATAATCCTCTTGTAGTGTGTACTTCCCAGATTATATTAAAAAAAATTTCCAACACATTGGTGCAGCCACATAAAGGAGCACAGAATACCTTACTTGTCAAATTAAATGGCCTTCAGTCAGGTTTTAACGTAGTTCTTTTTTTTCTTTTCTTTTTTTTTATATAACATCTCCTTGTTGTGGTGCACACTTTATACAATTGATTGTTGTGGTACTCGGTCACTCAATTCTTTCCTACCCACCACTTTCCTAAATATCTCTAAAATAAAAGAACAATATGTTACATAGCTATGATATGTGAAAATTCAAAACACACGCACACACACACTTGTGGGTACATGGGGTTCAACCCTGTTTCATGGACTTTAAAATATCCCAAGAAAAAATTCTTGCAAGATCTTACAAAAAAAATGTTAGTGATCTTGCAAGATCACACTCGCAAGATCAATAAAGATTTTGGAACCATATCAGGTGTGATCATGCATGTATTAGTTAGCAAGATCATGGTTGGCAATTAGTTCAAGATCTTACAGGAATGATCATGCATGATTATTCCCTTAAGATCATGCAAGCAAGATCACACATGATTTTGGAACCATATCAGGTATGATCACACATGGATTATTTAGCAAGATCATGGTTGTTAAAATATTTGAGATCTTACAGGAATGATAATGCATGATTATTCCTGGACGATCTTTCATGCAAGATCATACATGATTTTGGAACCATATCCGGTAGGATCACACAGCAATTACTTGCAAGACTAGTGATCGAAGATATTACATGTACACTCACACATGACCCTTCTTACAAGATATAAGAAGTGTAGAGGTTTGACCACTTGGTAGTTACTTCGTAAGATCACTGCTGCTAAAAGTTTCAGCATGATACTTTTTCACGCAGGATCTTGAGAAGATCACATCTGTCATTGTAATAATGTATAATAGTATAGAAGTAAGTGTGAAGGTGTAGTCATAATTGAATTAGTGGCAGTCATTCTGGAGGGGGCCACTAATTCAATTATGACTACACCTTCACACCTCCCAAGTACAACTCACATGTCACAGAAATTGTCCAATACCAACTAACCCAGGGGCTGTGCCCCACCACACTATGATCTCATGTTCTGTATCATCTGTTTATACAAAGTTCCTTGTTCAGTCACCCTCATTCAGTTCAGTAACCACTAGAAGGCTCCACAAGCCGAAATATTATGGTTTTATTCTGCTGAAATAAATTCTCTGAAATTTGCTACACCTGGCTAGTTATCAGGGTAGCTAGTTCTATTAAATAGTCTAGCTGCCTGTAATATCAGGTGACTCCTAATCAGTAACATTAAAGTATTAAACCACAATACATTATAATAAACAATTTATATTGAGTTCTTTTACAAACATTAGCATAAGTGGAGCATATTGTGCAATAATGGAGTTTAAAAGCGCTTGCCGGCTCCTGTTCACCACAATAGCCAAATTACTAGAACTTCTTCAATTAGTTTGTCCAGCCAATAATTACTTACCGACATCTGTGCATAAATTTAAGAATTTTTTTGGTCAATATTCATCTAAATGTACTGCACACTACCATTGCCATGTATGTCACACCGAGTATTTACCTGGTCAAACAGAGTGTACTAATTGTGCAAATGCCAAACAAGATACCCTAACTTAATGCTTTGCTAATGTTTATATTTTCTGCACTGCAGAAAATTGTGAAGATCTTAATTATAAGCCCAGAATCAAAGGAAACTATTTTGGCAGATATACATGATGGAAAAAGAGGGAAAGATATATCACATCGTGGTATCATATTTAACACAGATGGCATTTCTCCCTTCAAGTCTTCAGTGGTTACTGTATGGCCCTTATTAATGGCGGCATTAACTATTTTACCCCCCTCAATACGCATGAATAAGGATAATATAATAACACTAGCAGTTTGGTCAGGAGAATCCAAACTCCAATGTTTGTTTTGCTCAAGCCCCTTGTTTCATTATTTGAAGACTTACTAAATGATGGTATAGCATTAAGAACATCCAATAATACAAAACTTGTGCACTTTGTCCCAGCATTAAGTTTATTCGATGTTGCAAAAGCCCGAGTATTGAAAATGAACCAGTTTAATGGTGTCAATGGATGCTCAACATGTCTTAATCCGGGAGTAAGAACTGTATCTCAGTATTATCCACCAGATGACACTTATGATCTCCATACTAATGAGTCAGTTGTAAAAAATGCAGAAGATGCTGAAAAAAGTAAGACTGTAGTTCAGGGAATTAAAGGAAAGTCTCCATTAACTGGACTTGTTAATCTAGTCAGTGACATACCTATTGATTACATGCACTGTGTCTTAGAAGGTGTAACCAAGTGGCTTTTGGAAAGGTGGTTAAATTCTTGTAACCATGCATCTCCTTTCTATATTGCAATTCAGGTGAAGCAGACAGATAAAGATCTACTGTGTCAAAGGCCACCACATGACTTTGCAAGGGCACCCAGAAGCCTTGAAAGACATAGAAAGCACTGGAAGGCAAATGAATTACGATACTGGCTCCTTTATTACTCACTTCCACTACTTGAAAATAAACTAACACCGCTGTATTTGCACCATTTTTCTTTATTAGTTTGTGCGGTTCACATTCTTCTTCGTTCTGAGCTAACAGAAATTCAAATAAAAGCAGCAGAAACGATGCTAACAGATTTCTACGTTATGCTACCTGAGCTGTACGGAACCAATGGTTGTTCATTATAAATGCGCACTGTTTGACCCACTTGGCTCACTATGTTAGACTCTGGGGTCCCTTGTGGACACAGTCACTATTCGGCTTTGAAAGTATGAATGGTCATATGGTTAGTATGCTGCACTCTAAAAGAAAGTTAGCTGAGCAATTAATCTTTTCTATTGATGTAGCACACACAGGGGGAATGCTTTCCGACCAACTAGCTAAAGTGGAGAATGTTGACACAATGGAATTCTTAAAGCCCATGTCATCCCTTCACAAAAACGGAGCAACATGACAAACATCAGCACTGGAGTATACTCCATTGGTCCACTGAGTAAAGTCAGCCTTAGTGCAATTGCTACCGTGACACGTATTAGTCTAGCAAAGGCAACTATTTTTTAAAAACTTTATTATAACAGTATAATAATACAAGCATTTAATGATAAAGGGAAAAGGAATAGTTCAATTTGCTGTTTTATTTCTAATGGACGTAAAAGTATGGCCAAACATTTACTTTGACTCCTCCTTTAGCTCTAATCAAACCATATAAAAAAACTCAATCATTTTTCTTAAACAGTATCGGATATCCAGCACGATCGAAATTACAAGATTATGCCAGAGCGGATTTATTGAGTTCTTTCGTCATTCAAGTTGAAAATGATTTGAAGCCCACTTGTGCAATTCCACTTTCGAATATTATAAATAAATGTGTCATAGTATCTGCCAAAACTCAAGTTATTGATACATTATTAATATTCCCAACAATTATGAACACCACTAATGCTTTCCACGCTTCATTATTTCTATATCACTGACATGTGTACTGTAAGGTTTAATTGCTTTAATTATTTTCAATTTGTACAATCTTGAAAAGCCTTCATGCATGGATAGATTCTAAAAATTTTGCCCAGGTCTATTATTGTAAGTAGCTAGTACAACTGTTTGTTCATGTTGAGGCAATATATTGCTGTTCCAAGTACAGATTACACAGATATAGCTCTAAATTATGTAAAATTTTTATTGTTTTTGCTTCAGTACTTCATTACACAAGATTTATTATTGCTCTCTTACTATGGTCTCTAAATGCCCTCCCTAATATTTCTTAATAATGAAAATTCACCTTAACCACAATTTGTGCTGTAGCTAGATAAATCTAGATTTTTTAAGAACTTGCAGTCTTTGTGTACAGTATATGTTTGTGTAAATGACTACAAACATTAATCATGTAAATACTATGGCAAATTTAACCAGGCCAAGGTCCATTATATCTTTTTATACTTGATTTTAACAGATTCTGCCTAACCCAAAAGTAATGGATTGTAAATGTAGACATATAAACATACCCTAATAATAATTTCACAGAGAAAATCAAGATCTTTGTTTACTTATAAGTAATTTTAAGATATATTTTACCTCAGTAAACTACAAACATTTATAGAATGTTACAAGATCTATCTTATGTAGCAATTCCTGTAAGAAAATCGAAGATCTTGCTCGTACTATCTTGACAAGAATATGCGAGATTAATCTTAACTTAAAAATAAGTAAGATCATTCAATATCATGCAAGATTTATCTTGCAGTAAAAACAACAAGAACTTACAAGAATAAACTGGCATATCATAGTAAATAACCTTCCCGAGATCTTTAAGGATCTTTGCTAGTTAAACTTATAAGAATGTTCAAAAAGTATCACAACTTAAATTTTAAGCAAGATCTTGAACTATTTTGCATTTATAGGATGTTACAAGATCAGTCCTATGTAGTAATTTCTGTAAGAAAATCGAAGATCTTGCTTGTACGATTTTGACAAGAAAGTGCGAGATAAATCTTAACTTAAAAATAAACAAGATCATGCAATATCATGCAAGATTTATCTTGTAGTTAAAGAATAAGAACTCACAAGAATAAACTTGATTAAAATACTTGTAAGATCTTGAGTGATCTTGCAAAATCATGCACACAAGAAAGTATAGGACGCATCTTGTCTTGCATAATCTTACCAAAAGGTACTTGATCTTGCTAGATTTTGTATGGAATTTTTACTTGGGATTGTCATTATTACAAAACCACACTGTTTAATTATATCTGTACACATATGGCTCACTAAATGAGATCATCACTAGTTTATATCTACAGAGACCATACACATTCTCATGTTGTCTATATGAAACAAAAGCTGATCAAATAGTTAGCGTGTATACAATAATAGCATCCATGTATGAATGCTGTAATTGCTGCTGCTTCCGGTATTTAATTTTGATAGGTGTGGTTTCGGCATAGTTTGAGTGTGGTCACTGAGTAACACCCTATTATTTCATGCCCATATGTGACCATATTTATTGCCATCCCTAGTCCTTGTCAGTTTTGAACCCTATCAATCCAGTCCTTTGTCAGTTTATGAATAATTCCTGAGATAAACTGAGTCTGAAAAAAAAAAGGGTCGTAATAATCACTCGCTAAAATTAAGCCACATTTGTATAGGAATATGGAGGGAACAAACTTCAGACGATGGTAGGGTAGCTTGGGACTGGGGAAAGGAATGTTGGTGGTAACAAACAAAAAACAACAACAATGTATTGAAGAAAGGAAAAATGGAGGCATGGAAGAGGAATCAATACCAAGTTGCTTTTACTATTTATTTATCTAACCATTTCCTAAATTCAACAATTTCAAGTCGCTTTTGGTCTACAATATTCTCTTTCGTAAAGGGTTAAAGCCCCCTATCCCCCTATCCTATTTGTGCAAGGTGTGGAACACTAGTTTATTATATGTATGGTTATATGACGAGGGCCCTTGGTAGTGTAAATCTTGTACGGACTGAATGAAGGTGTTAGGCTAGGACACATAGAAACTCATTTATTGGATGTTTTCCATATTCACTGTGAATTGAGCAACTGATAAACCAAGGTACAAATTAATAAAATAGTTGCCCTATCATACAAAAAACATGCTGTTTAGAAAATGAAGGCCTTAAATTAAAAAAGGGCAAATGGCACACCCTTCAGCTTCCTTATCTCACACCTGGAGACGGCATGCACACTTTTAGATATACATAGTAATAATGTATGAATGACAATTACAATGTACAATTCTGTATGTCAATACTACATCAAACCCCAACACACACACACACACCCAAAAAAACACAAACATAACACGCATGCAAACATAACACACACACACAAAGATAACACACACACAAACACAAACATAACACACACGCAAACATAACACACACATACACAAAGATAACACACACACAAACACAAACATAACACACACGCAAACATAACATACACGCAAACATAACATACACGCAAACATAACATACACGCAAACATAACATACACGCAAACATAAACATAACACACACACATACACACACACGCAAACATAAACATAACACAATTCTCTGGCAATGGCTAGCTGTTATACACAGGAAAAGACTTAAATAATTAGCAGTTTATCACACACACACACACACCACACATGTACAACAGCACAGCCACAGTCACCACGTACACATGCACACAATACTCTCTTGCAACCACTAGCAGATCAGTTATGGGAAGGGGTTACAACAAAGAGCATACTATATAAATAATAAACAAAAGAAACTCATGGATACTAATTTCACACGCAATGTAGTATAATCTAAATGTAGTCAGTAACTGCTCTGACCACGTAAACATACAGTTAAGAACTTCCTGTAGGATAAATAGAAATTCCTGGCCTAGTCTCATACAACAGCTTATACTTACTATTTATTCTACATATCTTCTGGGTGAGATGATTATGAGGGAGGGAGGAGGCAGACTATGGACTATTCCATGTGTTTTGATGCAAAAACATAAGCTCCTTATTTTTAGAAAAACATAAAGAGAACTGATCAGGCATATACTCAGGGAATTCTTGTGTACTCCTTGTATGAGCCTCCTCGTTTGAGGTTGCTGCAATTAAATTTAATTTATTCTTTGCAATGGCATAATTGCAGCGGGGTGGGGAGTTGGGGTGGGAGGGGAATGAAAGAAAGAAAAGTGGCTAATAAAAATTACAAGTGCACATTTCAAATAATATAAGAATGAGATAGCAGAATCATGAATCATGTAACCAGATATAACGGTGCTCTACTCTGTCACTAGCAAGAGCTTCTGCCACACAATAAATATGACCAGTCCAACAGTCTTTAGGTAATACTAATTTAATTGAAATGCTCAGTAACAATATCAAAATGCAACTATTCTAACTTTCGTCAGACTAGCTACTCTACAAAAATCTCAAGAATAATATGCACAAATGAAACAATAGAGTCACAACATCGTTAACGCCTAACTGGTATTGGGTCCATTAAGTATGAATGACTTGTCAATCAGGTCCCTTGGTTACGGTCAAGCTTGTCTGGGTTGGTCCCTTGTCCTTCTAGGGGGCTGTCCATGACACCCCAGACACAACGTATTACACAAAGGACTTTTTTTGACCACAACGACAAGGAGACAAAACCATTACCTGTGACCCAGTATGACTGTAATGCATTTAATTATGTTATACATGTGCACAAATAGCTTATGGCGTAATTTCTATATAAGATACAGATACAATTGAAGAGATAATTCTAATTTCTTATCAATTCCCACCCCCCCCCCCTCCCACCCCTCATTTTAGCTACCTCTAATCCTTTGGTTATTATTCCTTTCAGCTTTTTTTTCATTTGGTTTTTACCAATCTCAATTTGATGCCAGTTGTGCAATCAAGCAGAAAATTTCTGGCTATAGACTTGCATAGTTAGTTGTGGAGTTGTAATGCAAATTTTGTGAGCCTCTACAGAGCATATTGCATATGGGGGGGGGAAGCTCATATGGCTTATAGTCCTACCAGTGATTTTGTATTTAGCATGTGCAATAAATGAAACTCAAATTCCCGAGTCAATAATTAGTCACTTTTTAAAAGGAAATAAACTTAAAACATATTGCATGATCCAACTGATTACTGTTTTGAAGAAAATATGAAGTTTTGCTAGTATAAAAATAAAGAAGCACACAAACACAGGACACACAGAGATGACTTTGGATTAACGACTGACTGGCCATGACCACCACCACAACAACCTTTATATGTGGGTAGGGCCAGGGCTCACATTTATCATTCACCAAACAACAAAAGAATGCCCCCCTCAAACATGCATGCCACAGACATTCAACACATACAACTATCTTCGCTGAATATGACATAAAAACAGAATAACTAGAAATATCATACATACACACACATACACATCAACGTTCAGTGTAGCAATGGTACCACATGTACCATGTAGGAAGATGCTATCATAACCTGGTATACCAAGAAGGCACACGCAAGCCGTCTGAGAGTAGACAAGATCAGGCCCAGGAACTACATTATTACCTCCTTAATTAATGTGCTATGTGGGGGCCAAGTCTCAACTGTGACAATCAGTCAGACGTCCTACCCACATGTCTTCTGTTGCCCGCCCTGATACCAGAGATTTGGCTAAATGTTGGCTATCCAGGAGATATGGCTATTGTTAATAGTAGAGTACACTAAGGGCAAAAAAAAACATGAAATTGTTACAGAGTGGACAAAAGTACCAAATTTGGTTTCATGGTCCTTAGAAATATACTGTTACTGTTGACTACTTACTACTTGTCTTCAAGCCATAAGAATGAATACTTCTATATCGTGTGTTTGTTAATATCAGTACGGATAGTATTACTCCATTTTCATGGACTACAAATCATCCAATTGAAAACAGAACCATTGAGAATGGCTACGGATGTGCCACTGTAGCACTCATCCTCCTCCTCTTTGCGACCCCTCTCAACTCCTTTGTGGCTGTCACCATCATTTGGAAAAAGCTTTACAAGTCTGCAGTGGTGATACCAATGCTAAATCTGGCCCTGTGTAATCTGGCTGTTTGCATTCTGGTTTTGCCTTTTATTGTTATAAGTGGATACTCCACGGAATTCATGTTCGGATCATCTGACTATGTGCGGTGCAAGGTGTGCGCTATAGGAGTTGCAAATATTGCCCTCCCTGTCGCATCACTCTACACACTAGCTCTCATGTCCGTTGGAAGGCTCCTGTACCTTAAAATGCCTTTACATTATCATGCTGTAGTAACTCCTGCGAAAATGTTTGTATCACTCATGGGGATTTGGATATTCTCCATAGCAGTAGCTTTGCCGCCATTGTGGGGGTTTGGAAGCGTAAATTTTTCATACACAGTGGCCAGCTGTATCCCTCTGGTTGTGGGGAAAAGTCATATTTTGCCAAATTTCTACTATAGTGTTATGCTTGTTGTAGTAGCTCTACTACCTCTTACCGTATTGATTACTATGTATATATGGATTGTTTGTGTTGCACACAAATATATATTGAAAAACCCCATGAAATTCACTTCCAGTCACAAAGCTTCAAAAGATGTAATATCGTTAAGTGAAGTCGCTACAAAGAATGAGGAAATAGAAAGAATCACAAATCAAACCAACAGAAAGAAGCAATTTCGCTTGGTACAATTACTGGGCGCCATTTTTCTGGCGAATATCATAACTTGGATTCCTGTCATAGCCTTAGGGATAACGGGTGCCATAGCTGGTACAGACACTATTCCTACCACTTTCTACAGCTTTGCGTATTTATCTTATCTGCTGGAAATCATGATTCACCCACTGCTACAAATAACACTAGTATATGAACTAAGAGCCATTATTGCAAAGATGTGGCTGCACATTAAGGAAAAGACTTGTGGATATTTCAATTTGGCGAATAGTAAAAACACGTAAAGCAATTCTTCTTAAAATTTTACATGTAAATCAATTTATGTTGGTACTGCATAATCTTCATCTTTTTCCACATTGTATATTTTGTTGAACTTGGTATACATGCTGTAGCTATCACCACTGTAGCCAGAGTACTCTCTCATTAGATATGGAACAAGAATTATGAAGAGATTTTGAGAAAAATATAACTTATAATAGCCAGTTTTAAAATACCACCTTTTTATAACTTTCACACTCTCATAACGGAGACCATCAAGGACATTGTGGTTATGTTTATGTGCATAAAAAACCCTTCAATTTCTAAAGCACGAATAAATCTGGTACTACTTTAGTGTATTATGCAATATAATGGGTATGATGTTATCCTCTTGAAACCACTAATATGGTTTACTTTCAATAAAATGACTGTTTCTGTTACTTTCATGAAGCCACAGTAGTTTCAAACGCTTTATTTAGACACCATTTTAAGATGATGTTCAGGATCTTATGTAAACCTCAATATGTATGTGAGGAAAGGGCATGGAAGAGTTGAGTGAGTTAAATATTAATATACTGTATTTATACAATACATTCCAGTGGCTGTGACATTAAGGTTCTGTTGTCAGAACACACTAGTAGTAGCATCAGATTATATGATCAAGTGTTTAACTTCAATAGTTACAACATGTATTCTTGAAAGGCATTTTCAATAATATATCTAGCAATACTATTTAGTTTCTGTCCATTTATCATCGCACATTAAATGAAGTTAAAGATAACTACAGTAGCTAGCATTTCTAATTCATGTAAATTACTATAAACCAGAGTGAATACTTCCCCAAACACAAACAACTTCTTGAATTGGAAAAATGGTAAGTACTAAGTACTAGTACATTCTCCCATGCAAATTATTCCATTTGGTAGAATATTAGAATCATTTTGCAGGAAAAAAAATTATGCCAATTTATTTCAAAGACCACAGGAGATTAATACAATTTGAAAAAGATAATACCACACTTATTGTCATACTCCATGAGCACTTGGTTTCCTGTTGTGTGTTGATGTTTTAGGCTTTATGAACTAATGATTTCATAGATTCAAGAATAATGACTCACCATATTATGCATGTCAAATGTGCTAATTAATTTCTTCTTTTGTCTCTGACTACATAGTCATGTCTTTAGTGTATTTGCTAAGATTGCTTGTGAGGATAATACTTCATGTTTATATTAAAGAGACACATTCAGTAAACAAAAATCTCCTAGAAAGTAGCTTTTTTGTTTATGAAATATACTGAAGCATGCCCCATCATTTAGCACACACTGATTCTTCCTGGTAGCTAAAACTGATCTGGTAAACGAGACAGCATGTAGGCAACTCAGAGTGTGGAGATATTTCTCACATTGCTATTGCTTCTAGGTAGCAAGGTGAGCTTCTGAGCCATGCTAAAAATCAATCTGAGCAATGAAAGAGGTAATGAACCAAAGTTCTAGGCAGTACATAGCACATTGAAGAAGAGAAGTAGCTACTATTGATATCATTATGAAATAGCTATATTCTCAGCAGCATACAATCTAACTATCCGTGTAATATCAAGTGTTGTAAAAGTTTTGTTAATACAGTTCATTCATCTCTCACATACAAACATAAAAATTCTTTGTGATAATTGAAATCACCTAAGCCTGTGTTGGGTTGTCTAAATATTTTTATTTATCAATGTTGTAAAAGTAAATTTCATTTCATGCCATCCATAGTCATAGGCTCTTACTAACGCTTACAGTGATTGGTAAAGGGTCCACAATCAAATGGTATAAAGTAAGTGGGTAAAGGGTTTGCTTACAATAATACTTGACGATGTTCAAAAGCAAAACCCTTTTCAGCTAAGTTAGGAATTCAGTGTAGTTATGAAGATTAATGTGCATGCACATGTTTGAGCTTTTGTGGTTTATATGTTAATCTGTAATGTTAGGATAATTGTCATGTAAAGTGTATTTGTTACCACTTGTGAGTTCAAGGGTCCTGATAACTCCAATGGTGTGGTGGATTTATTGGAAACTTCTTTCACATAAGTCATTTTTGTCATGATTTAATAAGTAAATCACATCCAAAAATTAAAATTTGAATCATAATGTGGTGGTATAGCTATGTCATTTTTGTAAATGAAAGTGGAAGAAATCATAAATGGGAAAAGGAAGCGATTATGCATCAGTTCATACTTCCAGTCATGTGTTGCCAAATCGTACCCATCGCATCTTCACTGCTTTAACGCGAATAATCTACTCACACTCCTTCTATAGCCTGAAGAACGAACACACAGCACATAAAAAAGGGAAAAAAAATACACATTAAGGCCATAGCCTCTAGAATAGAACAATGAAAGTTAATACTTAGGCTCTCAGAATTTTGTCAAGTTTGAAATGTGACAATTAAAACTGACTGTGACTCTAAAAAATGCATCTTGTGAGCTATTTAAAAATCAATTCACGTCTTATTAAATTAACTTTTCTCCCCTTATTTAGCTGCCCAATGAGGTACCAATAGTTAGAAAGAATCAACATGTGTATTTAGTGTAGTGTATTTGACTATAGATACTCAGACCTAATACTCCAATTAACAAGTGCTTCAGTTTTATAGAACAGAAAGAGCAAGAAACTGGAACAACTTGACAATAACTAAATGAAAAAAAATGGAAGTTATTGATGACACATGAACAAAGCCACGTGAGACAGGAAGTATTATAAAAGCACAGAAGTAATAACAAATAATGATCAAATACACCAAATGATAGCATCTCTATTGATATTTTGTAGTTAGATACAGTGCATAAATCACCATATACATGGGGACAAGTCACTTTTTTTTTATTTGGCTAGGAAAAAGGTGTTCAATGAGGCAAGTGGTGACTACATTCAATATTATAAGAATTTAAGATGTAATTGTTAATAAATTATAATATTGGGTGAAAGCCATTATTAATGACAGCAACAAAAAAAGGCTTAGAGATCAGTGATTGTAGTCGCTGTTACTCAAAACTCTTTGAACAATAGCTATAGTGCTAAGTGACTTAGCTATATAGCTATACATACACAAGTTGAGTTGTATAAACAGTTGTGGTTACAGATGCAGACTAATGATGCAAAAACTTGTGAGCCCCACCCCCTGATTTTAAAGAGCATTCTTCCAAAATCAGGGGGGAGACCCTTCTGGCTTAAGTTGGGGAAAGGAACAACTTTCCCTTACCTCCCTGATTTTTATGGCAGTAGCTAGATAGAATATAGTAGCTACAGTGCTTCCAGCTTAAAGAGTGGATATTTTAGCTTTTTGGTTAAGGTTGCTAATTCTGCTATAATTTCATAAGTATGTGTAATAGAGAAAGCAAAAAAAATTGAAGTATTATAAATTAATGTCATATTAACATACAGATAAAACCATTTTGTGGGTTTGTGTTTATTTTTGTGGTTATATGTGATAGAAATGGGAGCTTCAAGACAGTGAATTTACAAATTGATATGGCTACACCCTGAATGCTGAATGCTAGTCTGGAACTCAGCAATGTCATATAAATTTATTAACAATGCAATGGATTAGTTAATGAATCAAACAGGAATTGTAACATAATAATATAAATACTTAATGATTTGTATTAGAGGGATTATTGCCTATGAGCAGGGTCTGTATACCTTCCCTTGATGATAAACCAGTTATTACTTTAAAAATGCTTTATAACTGCATTTATTAAACTCCAGTGAATACCAGAACATAATTACAATATAAATACTAATTGCACATGAATACTCACGATGGTCAAACTAGATCTTCATGTCATGTACATGGTGACACAAGGGGTACCCGACCTTGTATTGCCTGTAACAGAGAAAAAGACACTGTCTTTTAGCTACTTGATATCAGTATTCACCCAAAAAATGACAAACACAATACTTAAATTCCAATGGATGTTAATATTAACAGAATACATTTAGTAGTATAGTAGTAAAAATAACAATGACGATAATGATAATAATATATTATGTTCACAATGGATGTCTCTCTGTATTCCTATAACCATGTCTATACTAAAATAATAACAGTTTTCTGATCAATGTCCTGTTAAAACATGTTGATCATCAGTAGAAGGGTTAAAGTCAATAAGTCACTAGTATACTTAAAGATAAAGATAATTTGCAGCCCTCAGATTTAATATGCTCACACCAGATGAAGATGAAATAGGCTTCCAAGTTAGTTCCACCACATACTTCTCCATGCATTTGTGTTAGCTACATACACATACAAGAGGACTACCATTCTCCAAAATATTTTCTCATCTTTATTTCATGGATTATACTCCTGTGGTATTCTGTGTTCCACATGTCTAGATGTATTTCTTTTGCTTTCTTCTATCAGTTTGGCAACGTGATTAGCAGGATTGGATTGTTGATTGTTACAATCACACACTGAAAGTGCAACGTATGATGAGTGTAAACTTTTGTGATTATAAAAACAAACATTTGTGTCAGAGCTTTGGCAACATTAAGTGTTTGACTACATGCTGACTAAACAATAACAAAATTGTTCTAAGTCAATTGTCTTCTACTCACTTCATTGCTAATCATGTGTCCTCTGTTTGGTCAATGCATGCCCTAGCCTGAAATAGCCCATGTGAAATGGCCATAGCTATACCCAACTCAAAATTTGGCTAAGTAGTACAGAACTCATGGCTCCTGGCAATAATACTACACAGAGTCCACGGTGTGTAATATCACATCCAATCAAATTCTGAAAGATACTATGCCTCCCTCTCAGTTTCTAATTACTGTACTTTGAATAAACTGTAGCTTACAACCTTCTGTACTCTTCTAGCTTTCACCTCAACCTTCTACCTGCTACTGATGGAGTATACCATGATACATCAGAAAGGTTAGCTTGCGCTTGTTTGGAGCTGAAGTTCCTCCCCACTAACTCGAATCTAGCTCGAATTTAGTCAATTTAAGGGACTTACATTCATTCTCCTACTACGTCAGGTCATACTTGTTTCAAAGGTTAGCCCTCAGCCATTCATGAATTCGAATGCCGACAGACAGACAGGCAAACCCTCTCGCGCATTTCGCATTTGTGCTGAGGGTTGTTAATGCTGAGATAGAGTTCAAAGGTCAACAGAGTTCGGACTGCATGCAGTATACGCGTGGCAACAGATCTTGCGGTCATCACGTGGTAGTTTTTCTGAAACAGAGTTGTTCGTTTATTCCCTGCTAAAAAGTTAAAAGTAAGTTTATATTAGGGAAATGCGCTGTGTTGTTGCTTCCCACTCATTTGGGGGTGGTCGATTGGTAAATTGACCAAGCAGTACACCTCAAGTTTACATGCAGTAGCTACGCATCAGTAAAACAAGTCTTGGAAAGTAGCGGTAGCTATACACATATATAGGCACAGGCACAAGTAGTCTGTGCACCATATACCCTAGGATGTTGAGTAAGAAGTAAGAAAAGCATGGGTTGTTATACACATAGTTAAAGAAAAGAGAAGGAAAAGATAAGACAACTGGACATGCACCTGAATAGCTGAGATAGATAGTCAGATAGTCAGTCGGAGAGCTCAGAACGCTGGTCCCCTCACCTTCACCAGATGTGGATCCGGCTCGAAGGACCAATGTTCAGGGGTTGTAAATCCCTGAGCCCGGGTTAATAGTGGAGCAACTCGAAGGACCAGCCTATGTTAGTTGGCACGCACAGGCACATGCAATAGTAAGTAGCTAGGAGCCCAGGTCTCAGTGACTTAGGTTTTTGGGTAATAATTAGGAATAAAAGAAAGAGCACATGGTACATACAGGAAAAGGTGGGGTGATACACAGTGGGCATGTGCAAGCACACACCCACACATGCAATGTAACATGAATAGGGTGATAACGAGTTCCAATTGTTCAGGTGCACCAGAGTTTACTCAGGTGCAGCAGATGCCATCTCTTGCTGGCGTTTGTGAGAAGATCCCAAACAATTGTCATAGCTGGAAAAACTGACTTTCAACTACAGAATGTGAAGGACTCTCTCTCTCAAAAGTTTGAACTGAAAGATTTAGGAAGTCTTCGTTATTTCCTTGGAATGTCAATTACACAAGACAGTGACTCAGAGTCTATTGTGATTAATCAACCTGCTTATACAAAGAAGCTTCTTGAGAATTTCGGAATACAAGAGTGCAAACCAGTGGCTACTCCAGTAAGTAGCAGCTCCAAGCTAATCAAAGCCACGGAGAGTGATGAGTGCGTGGACAAGACTAAGTATCAGTCAGCTGTTGGATCTCTAATGTATCTTGCAGTTTGTACTCGTCCAGACATATCGTTTGCCGTAAACTCACTTGCTAAATTCAATTCAAAGCCAACAAAAGATCATTGGAGTGCTCTCAAGCATGTGCTACGTTATCTTCAAGGCACAAGAATGTTGGAATTTGTTACTCAAAAGATAGTGGAGATATTATTGGATATACAGATGCAGACTGGGCTGGTGATCTAGATGACCGTAAGTCAACTTCTGGTTATCTCTTCATGCTCTGTGATGGTGCAGTGTCCTGGAAAAGTCAGAAGCAAAGGTGTGTAGCACTCTCAACAGCTGAAGCTGAATATGTTGCGATGAGCGCTGCTGTTCAGGAGTCTGTGTGGTTGCATCAGTTAATTAGTGAGTTAACAGATTCTTCACTTGGTATCAACCCAGTGTTAATTTATGAAGACAATCAGGCAGCAATTGCCATGGCCAAAAACCCCCAATTCCATATAGAGATAAAGCATCACTTCATTTGTGATCAAATAGCTCGTGGAATTATCAAGCTGGAATATTGCCCAACATCTCAAATGATTGCAGATATATTGACCAAAGGTCTAAGTCGTGACTCTTTTAGTGAACTTCGAAAAAATTCTGGAGTAATCGAACAATGTCATGTAACGTGAGGAAGAGTATTGAAAATGCAATTAAACAATGAGGACATACACTTATACATGTCATTGGTTATTGTCACTTTGATTCCATACTCATTTTCTGTTTTGTCCTGTACCACAAGTCAGCCTTCTGTTGTGTTCTTTTGTCTATTGTTGTGATGGAGGCTCTGCTCCCTTTTGTTCATTGTTTTGTAAGGAGGCCCTGCGCTGTCTTCCATTATATATAATATAGTTGTATGCAAACAGTTGTGTTTCATTCGCTTATAACTGTCAGATTTCAATTGTTTGCAATTATACTTAAACTCTGTCAATTAGCTCGCTTGCATTTGCGCTAGCTCGTGTGGCTCTACTGTGCATATCACTCTTGCCAATAAGTTTAAGGGCGTATCACAACAACCCATTGGTAGAGTATCAATAACACCATTATTTGGTGCATCATGAGCTCTGATAGGGGTGTAGTAGAACACTTGGTCCTTGAACATGGGTGTATCACAACACTCCATTTGGTATAATGAAGGGTATACAGGGGTGTAACTGAACACTTCCTCTAGGTGAAATGGAAACACCCCATGAGGAGTAGTACAGCCAGTGTTACCTGGACACCTCAAAATGGGATTCCCATGCACCCCATTTTTAATAGTGTATGTGTGTAATGTCAGACACCGGGCAGGCATTGGTTACCCAGGTTATACTTTCAGTTTTTATGACGCAAATGAAATAACAAAAAGGGAATGCACATTACTTCGAGGAATTCATTTTAATTGAGATCAATTCTGTCAGAGTTACTGTTGACTATTACTACTTGTCTTCAAGCCATAAGAATGAATACTTCTATATCGTGTGTTGTTAATATCAGTACGGATAGTATTACTCCATTTTCATGGACTACAAATCATCCAATTCAAAACCGAACCATTGAGAATGGCTACGGATGTGCCACTGTAGCACTCATCCTCCTCCTCTTTGGGACCCCTCTCAACTCCTTTGTGGCTGTCACCATCATTTGGAAAAAGCTTTACAAGTCTGCAGTGGTGATACCAATGCTAAATCTGGCCCTGTGTAATCTGGCTGTTTGTATTCTGGTTTTGCCTTTTATTGTTATAAGTGGATACTCCACGGAATTCATGTTCGGATCATCTGACTATGTGCGATGCAAGGTGTGCGCTATAGGAGTTGCAAATATTGCCCTCCCTATTGCATCACTCTACACACAAGCTCTCATGTCCGTTGGAAGGCTCCTGTACCTTAAAATGCCTTTACATTATCATGCTGTAGTAACTCCTGCGAAAATATTTGTATCAGTCGTGGGGATTTGGATATTCTCCATAGCAGTAGCTTTGCCGCCATTGTGGGGGTTTGGAAGCGTAAATTTTTCATACACAGTGGCCAACTGTATCCCTCTGGTTGTGGGGAAAAGTCATATTTTGCCAAATTTCTACTATTGTGTTATGCTTGTTGTAGCAGCTCTACTGCCTCTTACCGTATTGATTACTATGTATATATGGATTGTTTGTGTTGCACACAAATATATATTGAAAAACCCCATGAAATTCACTTCCAGTCACAAAGCTTCAAAAGATGTAATATCGTTAAGTGAAGTCGCTACAAAGAATGAGGAAATAGAAAGAATCACAAATCAAACCAACAGAAAGAAGCAATTTCGCTTGGTACAATTACTGGGCGCCATTTTTCTGGCGAATATCATAACTTGGATTCCTGTCATAGCCTTAGGGATAACGGGTGCCATAGCTGGTACAGACACTATTCCTACCACTTTCTACAGCTTTGCGTATTTATCTTATCTGCTGGAAATCATGATTCACCCACTGCTACAAATAACACTAGTATATGAACTAAGAGCCATTATTGCAAAGATGTGGCTGCACATTAAGGAAAAGACTGGTGGATGTTTCAATTGTTTTGCGAACAGTAAAAACACGTAAAGCATTTCTTCTTAAAATTTTACATGTAAATCAATTTATGTTGGTACTGCATAATCTTCATCTTTTTCCACATTGTATATTTTGTTGAACTTGGTATACATGCTGTAGCTATCACCACTGTAGCCAGAGTAATCTCTCATTAGATATGGAACAAGAATTATGAAGAGATTTTGAGAAAAATATAACTTATAATAGCCAGTTTTAAAATACCACCTTTTTATAACTTTCACACTCTCATAACGGAGACCATCAAGGACATTGTGGTTATGTTTATGTGCATAAAAAACCCTTCAATTTCTAAAGCACGAATAAATCTGGTACTACTTTAGTGTATTATGCAATATTATAATGGGTATGATGTTATCCTCTTGAAACCACTAATATGGTTTAATTTCAATAAAATGACTGTTTCTGTTACTTTCATGAAGCCACAGTAGTTTCAAACGCTTTATTTAGACACCATTTTAAGATGATGTTCAGGATCTTATATAAACCTCAATATGTATGTGAGGAAAGGGCATGGAAGAGTTGAGTGAGTTAAATATTAATATACTGTATTTACACAATACATTCAGTGGCTGTGACATTAAGGTTCTGTTGTCAGAACACACTAGTAGTAGCATCAGATTATATGATCAAGTGTTTAACTTCAATAGTTACAACATGTATTCTTGAAAGGCATTTTCAATAATATATCTAGCAATACTGTTTAGTTTCTGTCCATTTATCATCGCATATTAAATGAAGTTAAAGATAACTACAGTAGCTAGCATTTCTAATTCATGTAAATTACTATAAACCAGAGTGAATACTTCCCGAAACACAAACAACTTCTTGAATTGGAAAAATGGTAAGTACTAAGTACTAGTACATCCTCCCATGCGCAAATTATTCCATTTGGTAGAATATTATAATCGTTTTGCAGGAAAAACATTATGCCAATATATTTCAAAGACCACAGGAGATTAATACAATTTGAAAAAGATAATACCACACTTATTGTCATACTCCATGAGCACTTGGTTTCCTGTTGTATGCTGATGCTTTAGGCTTTATGAACTAATGATTTCATAGATTCAAGAATCATGACTCACCATATGCATGTCAAATGTGCTAATTAATTTCTTCTTTTGTCTCTGACTACATAGTCATGTCTTTAGTGTATTTGCTATGATAGCTTGTGAGGATAATGTTTCATGTTTATATTAAAGAGACACATTCAGTAAACAAAAATCTCCTAGACAGTAGCTTTTTTGTTTATGAAATATACTGCAGCATGCCCCATCATTTAGCACACACTGATTCTTCCTGGTAGCTAAAACTGTGATCTGGTAAACGAGACAGCATGTAGGCAACTCAGTGTGGAGATATTTCCCACATTGCTATGGCTTCTAGGTAGCAAGGTGAGCTTCTGAGCCATGCTAAAAAGCAATCTGAGCAATGAAAGAGGTAATGAACCAAAGTTCTAGGCAGTACATACACATTAGAAGAAGAGAAGCAGCTACTATTGATATCGTAAAAGTAAATTTCATTTCATGCCATAGTCATAGGCTCTCACTAACACTTACAGTGATTGGTAAAGGGTCCACAATCAAATGGTATAAAGTAAGTGGGTAAAGGGTTTGCTTACAATAATACTTGACGATGTTCAAAAGCAAAACCCTTTTCCAGCTAAGTTAGGAATTCAGTGTAGTTATGTAAGTATTAATGTGCATGCACATGTTTGAGCTTTTGTGGTTTAGCGTAATGTTAATCTGCAAAGTTAGGATAATAGTCATGTAAAGTGTATTTGTTACCACTTGTGAGTTCAAGGGTCCTGATAACTCCAATGGTGTGGTGGATTTATTGGAAACTTCTTTCACATAAGTCATTTTTGTCATGATTTAATAAGTAAATCACATCTAAAAATTAAAATTTGCATCATAATGTGGTGGTATAGCTATGTCATTTTTGTAAATGAAAGTGGAAGAAATCATTAATGGGAAAAGGAAGCGATTATTCATCAGTTCATACTTCCAGTCATGTGGTGCCAAATCGTACCCATCGCATCTTCACTGCTGTAACGCGAATAATCTACTCACACTCCTTCTATTGCCTGAAGAACGAACACACAGCACATAAAAAAAAATACATAGCCATAGCCTCTAGAATAGAACATTGAATGTTAATACTTAGATTCTCAAAATTTTGTTAAGTATTTGAAATGTGACAATTAAAACTGACTGTGACTCTAAAAAATGCATCTTGTGAGCTATTTAAAAATCAATTCACGTCTTATTAAATTAACTTTTCTCCCCTTATTTAGCTGCCCTATGAGGTACCAATAGTTAGAAAGAATCAACATGTTTATTTAGTGTAGTGTATTTGACTATAGATACTCAGACCTAATACTCCAAGTAACAAGTGCTTCAGTTTTATAGAACAGAAAGAGCAAGAAACTGGAACAACTTGACAATAACTAAATGAAAAAAATGAAAGTTATTGATGACACATGAACAAAGCCACGTGAGACAGGAAGTATTATAAAAGCACAGATGAAATAACAAATAATGATCAAATACACCAAATGATAGCAACTCTATTGATATTTTGCAGTTAGATACAGTGCATAAATCACCATGTACATGGGGACAAGTCACCTTTTTTTTTTTTATTTGGCTAGGAAAAAGGTGTTCACTGAGGCAAGTGGTGACTACATTCGACATTATAAGAATTTAAGATGTAACTGTTAATAAATTATAATATTGGGTGAAAGCCATTATTAATGACAGCAACAAAAAAAAAAGGCTTAGATCAGTGATTGTAGTCGCTGTTACTCAAAACTCTTTGAACAATAGCTATAGTAGTGCAAAGTGACTTAGCTATATAGCTATACATGCACAAGTTGAGTTGTATAAACAGTTGTGGTTACAGATGCAGACTAATGATGCAAAAACTTGTGAGCCCCACCCCCTGATTTTAAAGAGCATGCTTCCAAAATCAGGGAGGAGACCCTTCTGGCTTAAGTTGGGGATTTGGTTAAGGTTGCTAATTCTGCTATAATTTCATAAGTATGTGTAATAGAAAGCAAAAAAATTGAAGTATTATAAATTAATGTCATATATTAACATACAGATAAAACCATTTGTGGGTTTGTGGTTATTTTTGTGGTTGTATGTGATAGAACTGGGAGCTTCAAGACAGTGAATTTGCAAATTGATATGGCTACACCCTGAATGCTGAATGCTAGTCTGGAACTCAGCAATGTCATATAAATTTATTAACAATGCAATGGATTAGTTAATGAATCAAACAGGAATGGTAACATAATAATATAAGTACTTAATGATTTGTATTAGACAGGGATTATTGCCTATGAGCAGGGTCTGTATACCTCCCTTGAATGATAAACCAGTTATTACTTTAAAAATGCTTTATAACTGCATTCATTAAACTCCAGTGAATACCAGAACATATTACAATATAAATACTAATTGCACATGAATACTCACGATGGTCAAACTTTCATGTCATGTACATGGTGACACAAGGGGTACCCGACCTTGTATTGCCTGTAACAGAGAAAAAGACATGTGTCTTTTAGCTACTTGATATCAGTATTCACCCAAAAAATGACAAACACAATACTTAAATTCCAACGGATGTTAATATTAACAGAATACATTAGTAGTATAGTAAAAATAACAATGACGATAATAATAATAATATATTATGTTCACAATGGATGTCTCTCTGTACAGTCGAATCTCCGATAGCGGACATCCCGAGAAGCGGATGTACTCTCTGGAATGGACAAAGCGCTAGTCACGGATTGAATATTCTTTTCTTACTGTACATTTACAAACTCCCAGGAGCGACCATCTCTCAAATCCGGACAGCGGACAGTACTCTGGGTACCGAAACCGTTCAGCGACGTAAGTTCTGTCTCTATTAACGTACACTAACCGCGCCCACTGCAGAATGCAGGTAGTTAGTATCAGCCACACTTTCAAGACCCTTTACCGAATACCTAAATTGTCAAACCGAACGGTGGTAAGTATGGCTTCCCACAAAAAGCGAGTGTATCTTTCCCTGGAGAAGAAGGTGGAATTGATAAAATATTCTCGAAGTAATCCTGGCACTTCTCTAAAATCTCTTGAAATGGTATTTGGATGCGGTAAGACACAGATAAGTAAAATTTTGAAGAATAAAGAGTCTATTTTAGCTGAATATCAATCTAATGCTTCTGGAGACAGGATATACTCCAACAGTAAGGCTCGTAAATCTAAATATTCTGATGTCAATGATGCTCTCTATGAATGGTTTAGTTAGCAACATCCAAGAATATTCCTGTTGGGGGACCACAGCTAATTCAAAAAGGAAAGATGATTGCGGAAGCATTAGGGAAGTCCGATTTTAAAGGATCAGTGGGATGGCTGGAAAAATGGAAGAAAAGGTTTTCCATTAAGTATTTTAAGATTCAGGTGATGTCCAGGGGGTAACTATAGAGTCCTGGAAAGAGCATCTGCCAGAATTGGTCCGGGGCTATTCAAAGAATGATATTTGGAACATGGGCGAGACAGGTTTGTTTTTTCGTGCTCTACCTGATCATGGCTTTGCCCAAAAAAGTCGTAGTTGCAAGGGAGGAAAGAAATCCAAGCAGAGGGTTAAATTTCTTTTTTTGTGTCTGCTTCAGGACATAAAGAAAAACCTGTTTTCATCTGGAAATCAGAAAATCCGCGGTGCTTGCGTGGCTTTGATAAATCTTCTTTACCTGTCACATACTACACCCAAATAAAGGCCTGGATGTCTGGAGAGATTCTTACTGATATCCTAACTAAACTTAATCGAAGATTGATCACGTCTAATCGAAATATTCTATTATTGATGGATAATGCTGGTTGCCATCCTCAAGAGTTAGTGTCAAAATTTTCAAATATTAAAATAATCGTTTTCCCACCTAACACAACCTCATGTTTGCAACCTCTGGACCTTGGAATTATTCAGACCTTTAAGGCTTATTATCGTAAACACTTTTTAACTTTTGTTTATCAAAGATCGACTCTTGTGATCGTGCTACTGATGTGATTAAGTCTGTGAATGTTTTGGTTGCTCTTAGGTGGATCGCCCTAGCATGGCAAGAAGTGAGCCCAGAAACTATTAGCAAGTGTTTCAAAAAGGCTGGTGTTCTCAACTATGAGCTTGATGTGGTCACTTTAGGTGCTACAGATGGTAGTGTTGACCCCTTTTCTGATATTGATGAGTTGCAGTGTCTGATCGAGAAAACCGGCTCAGAGAGTTGCACTGCACGAGAATTCATCACTGGGGATGATAATCTCCCTATTTGTGCTGACATGGACAATGAGAATTGGGAGGAAACTTTTCTTAAAGAACTAACCGAAAATGAAGTTGAGAGTGCAATGGAGGTAGATGATGAAGAAGATGAATGTGATGAAGCAGCTATAGTGGTTCCAAAATTGAAAACATACAAGGAAATAATAAATGTTTTGGAAGACGTTTTTGGAGTTTAAAGGCCATACTGGTGAAGCATTGTCTGTTCCTTCTTTTATTGATCGCATGCTGATATGTTTCTATTACTCTGTCAATGGTATAAAGTGGATTATAAAATCAAACTCCCAACAGAGAACAATCTCTGAACAAAAGGACAAATGCTGCTGCACGAAAATGTCCTTATTCCTATAACCATGTCTATACTAAATTAATAACAGTTTTCTCAATGTCCTGTTAAAACATGTTGATCATCAGTAGAAGGGTTAAAGTCAATATGTCACTAGTATACTTAAAGATAAAGATAATTTGCAGACCTCAGATTTAATATGCTCACACCAGATGAAGACAAACCCTCTCACGCATTTCGCATTTGCGCTGAGGGTTGTAAATGCTGAGATAGAGTTCAAAGGTCAACAGAGTTTGCGGCCTGCATGCAGTATACGCGTTGGCAACAGATTTGCGGTCATCACGTGGTAGTTTTTCTGAAACAGAGTTGAGTTCGTTTATTCCTTGCTAAAATGTTAAAAGTAAGTTTATATTAGGGAAATGCGCTGTGTTGTTGCTTCCCACTCATTTGGGGGTGGTAGATTGGTAAATTTACTAAGCAGTACACCTCAAGTTTACATGCAGTAGCTACGCATCAGTAAAACAAGTCTTGGAAAGTAGCGGTAGCTATACACATAATATATAGGCACAGGCACAAGTAGTCTGTGCACCATATACCCTAGGATGTTGAGTAAGAAGTAAGAAAAGCATGGGTTGTTATACACATAGTTAAAGAAAAGAGAAGGAAAAGATAAGACAACTGGACATGCACCTGAATAGCTGAGATAGATAGTCAGATAGTCAGTCGGAGAGCTCAGAACGCTGGTCCCCTCACCTTCACCAGATGTGGATCCGGCTCGAAGGACCAATGTTCAGGGGTTGTAAATCCCTGAGCCCGGGTTAATAGTGGAGCAACTCGAAGGACCAGCCTATGTTAGTTGGCACGCACAGGCACATGCAATAGTAAGTAGCTAGGAGCCCAGGTCTCAGTGACTTAGGTTTTTGGGTAATAATGGAATAAAAGAAAGAGCACATGGTACATACAGGAAAAGGTGGGGTGATACACAGTGGGCATGTGCAAGCACACACCCACACATGCAATGTAACATGAATAGGGTGATAACGAGTTCCAATTGTTCAGGTGCACCAGAGTTTACTCAGGTGCAGCAGATGCCATCTCTTGCTGGCGTTTGTGAGAAGATCCCAAACAATTGTCATAGCTGGAAAAACTGACTTTCAACTACAGAATGTGAAGGACTCTCTCTCTCAAAAGTTTGAACTGAAAGATTTAGGAAGTCTTCGTTATTTCCTTGGAATGTCAATTACACAAGACAGTGACTCAGAGTCTATTGTGATTAATCAACCTGCTTATACAAAGAAGCTTCTTGAGAATTTCGGAATACAAGAGTGCAAACCAGTGGCTACTCCAGTAAGTAGCAGCTCCAAGCTAATCAAAGCCACGGAGAGTGATGAGTGCGTGGACAAGACTAAGTATCAGTCAGCTGTTGGATCTCTAATGTATCTTGCAGTTTGTACTCGTCCAGACATATCGTTTGCCGTAAACTCACTTGCTAAATTCAATTCAAAGCCAACAAAAGATCATTGGAGTGCTCTCAAGCATGTGCTACGTTATCTTCAAGGCACAAAGAATGTTGGAATTTGTTACTCAAAAGATAGTGGAGATATTATTGGATATACAGATGCAGACTGGGCTGGTGATCTAGATGACCGTAAGTCAACTTCTGGTTATCTCTTCATGCTCTGTGATGGTGCAGTGTCCTGGAAAAGTCAGAAGCAAAGGTGTGTAGCACTCTCAACAGCTGAAGCTGAATATGTTGCGATGAGCGCTGCTGTTCAGGAGTCTGTGTGGTTGCATCAGTTAATTAGTGAGTTAACAGATTCTTCACTTGGTATCAACCCAGTGTTAATTTATGAAGATAATCAGGCAGCAATTGCCATGGCCAAAAACCCCCAATTCCATGGAAGAGCAAAGCATATAGAGATAAAGCATCACTTCATTTGTGATCAAATAGCTCGTGGAATTATCAAGCTGGAATATTGCCCAACATCTCAAATGATTGCAGATATATTGACCAAAGGTCTAAGTCGTGACTCTTTTAGTGAACTTCGAAAAAATTCTGGAGTAATCGAACAATGTCATGTAACGTGAGGAAGAGTATTGAAAATGCAATTAAACAATGAGGACATACACTTATACATGTCATTGGTTATTGTCACTTTGATTCCATACTCATTTCCTGTTTTGTCCTGTACCACAAGTCAGCCTTCTGTTGTGTTCTTTTGTCTATTGTTGTGATGGAGGCTCTGCTCCCTTTTGTTCATTGTTTTGTAAGGAGGCCCTGCGCTGTCTTCCATTATATATAATATAGTTGTATGCAAACAGTTGTGTTTCATTCGCTTATAACTGTCAGATTTCAATTGTTTGCAATTATACTTAAACTCTGTCAATTAGCTCGCTTGCATTTGCGCTAGCTCGTGTGGCTCTACTGTGCATATCACTCTTGCCAATAAGTTTAAGGGCGTATCACAACAACCCATTGGTAGAGTATCAATAACACCATTATTTGGTGCATTATGAGCTCTGATAGGGGTGTAGTAGAACACTTGGTCCTTGAACATGGGTGTATCACAACACTCCATTTGGTATAATGAAGGGTATACAGGGGAGTAACTGAACACTTCCTCTAGGTGAAATGGAAACACCCCATGAGGAGTAGTACAGCCAGTGTTACCTGGACACCTCAAAATGGGATTCCCATGCACCCCATTTTTAATAGTGTATGTGTGTAATGTCAGACACCGGGCAGGCATTGGTTACCCAGGTTATACTTTCAGTTTTTATGACGCAAATGAAATAACAAAAAGGGAATGCACATTACTTCGAGGAATTCATTTTAATTGAGATCAATTCTGTCAGAGTTACTGTTGACTACTCTTACTACTTGTCTTCAAGCCATAAGAATGAATACTTCTATATCGTGTGTTGTTAATATCAGTACAGATAGTATTACTCCATTTTCATGGACTACAAATCATCCAATTCAAAACAGAACTATTGAGAATGGCTATGGATGTGCCACTGTAGCACTCATCCTCCTCCTCTTTGGGACCCCTCTCAACTCCTTTGTGGCTGTCACCATCATTTGGAAAAAGCTTTACAAGTCTGCAGTGGTGATACCAATGCTAAATCTGGCCCTGTGTAATCTGGCTGTTTGCATTCTGGTTTTGCCTTTTATTGTTATAAGTGGATACTCCACGGAATTCATGTTCGGATCATCTGACTATGTGCGGTGCAAGGTGTGCGCTATAGGAGTTGCAAATATTGCCCTCCCTATTGCATCACTCTACACACAAGCTCTCATGTCCGTTGGAAGGCTCCTGTACCTTAAAATGCCTTTACATTATCATGCTGTAGTAACTCCTGCGAAAATATTTGTATCAGTCGTGGGGATTTGGATATTCTCCATAGCAGTAGCTTTGCCGCCATTGTGGGGGTTTGGAAGCGTAAATTTTTCATACACAGTGGCCAACTGTATCCCTCTGGTTGTGGGGAAAAGTCATATTTTGCCAAATTTCTACTATATTGTTATGCTTGTTGTAGTAGCTCTACTGCCTCTTACCGTATTGATTACTATGTATATATGGATTGTTTGTATTGCACACAAATATATATTGAAAAACCCCATGAAATTCACTTCCAGTCACAAAGCTTCAAAAGATGTAATATCGTTAAGTGAAGTCGCTACAAAGAATGAGGAAATAGAAAAAATCACAAATCAAACCAACAGAAAGAAGCAATTTCGCTTGGTACAATTACTGGGCGCCATTTTTCTGGCGAATATCATAACTTGGATTCCTGTCATAGCCTTAGGGATAACGGGTGCCATAGCTGGTACAGACACTATTCCTACCACTTTCTACAGCTTTGCGTATTTATCTTATCTGCTGGAAATCATGATTCACCCACTGCTACAAATAGCACTAGTATATGAACTAAGAGCCATTATTGCAAAGATGTGGCTGCACATTAAGGAAAAGACTGGTGGATGTTTCAATTGTTTTGCGAACAGTAAAAACACGTAAAGCATTTCTTCTTAAAATTTTACATGTAAATCAATTTATGTTGGTACTGCATAATCTTCATCTTTTTCCACATTGTATATTTTGTTGAACTTGGTATACATGCTGTAGCTATCACCACTGTAGCCAGAGTACTCTCTCATTAGATATGGAACAAGAATTATGAAGAGATTTTGAGAAAAATATAACTTATAATAGCCAGTTTTAAAATACCACCTTTTTATAACTTTCACACTCTCATAACGGAGACCATCAAGGACATTGTGGTTATGTTTATGTGCATAAAAAACCCTTCAATTTCTAAAGCACGAATAAATCTGGTACTACTTTAGTGTATTATGCAATATAATGGGTATAGATGTTATCCTCTTGAAACCACTAATATGGTTTACTTTCAATAAAATGATTGTTTCTGTTACTTTGATGAAGCCACAGTAGTTTCAAACGCTTTATTTAGACACCATTTTAAGATGATGTTCAGGATCTTATATAAACGTCAATATGTATGTGAGGAAAGGGCATGGAAGAGCAGAGTGACTTAAATATTATATACTGTATTTACACAATACATTCAGTGGCTGTGACATTAAGGTTCTGTTGTCAGAACACACTAGTAGTAGCATCAGATTATATGATCAAGTGTTTAACTTCAATAGTTACAACATGAATTCTTGAAAGGCATTTTCAATAATATATCTAGCAATACTATTTAGTTTCTGTCCATTTATCATCGCACATTAAATGAAGTTAAAGATAACTACAGTAGCTAGCATTTCTAATTCATGTAAATTACTATAAACCAGAGTGAATACTTCCCGAAACACAAACAACTTCTTGAATTGGAAAAATGGTAAGTACTAAGTACTAGTACATCCTCCCATGCAAATTATTCCATTTGGTAGAATATTATAATCATTTTGAAGGAAAAATATTATGCCAATATATTTCAAAGACCACAGGAGATTAATATGACATTAATTTATAATACTTCAATTTTTTTGCTTTCTATTACACATACTTAATTATAGCAGAATTAGCAACCTTAACCAAAAAGCTAAAATATCCACTCTTTAAGCTTGAAGCACTGTACTATGTTCTATCTAGCTACTGCCATAAAAATCAGTGAGGTAAGGGAAAGATGTTCCTTTCCCCAACTTAAGCCAGAAGGGTCTCCCCCCTGATTTTGGAAGAATGCTCTTTAAAATCAGGGGGTGGGGCTCACAAGTTTTTGCATCATTAGTCTGCATCTGTAACCACAACTGTTTATACAACTCAACTTGTGTATGTATAGCTATATAGCTAAGTCACTTAGCACTATAGCTATTGTTCAAAGAGTTTTGAGTAACAGCGACTACAATCACTGATCTAAGCCTTTTTTTTTTGTTGCTGTCATTAATAATGGCTTTCACCCAATATTATAATTTATTAACAGTTACATCTTAAATTCTTATAATGTCGAATGTAGTCACCACTTGCCTCAGTGAACACCTTTTTCCTAGCCAAATAAAAAAAAAAGTGACTTGATTGTCCCCATGTATATGGTGATTTATGCACTGTATCTAACTACAAAATATCAATAGAGATGCTATCATTTGGTGTATTTGATCATTATTTGTTATTACTTTTGTGCTTTTATAATACTTCCTGTCTCACGTGGCTTTGTTCATGTGTCATCAATAACTTTCATTTTTTTCATTTAGTTATTGTCAAGTTGTTCCAGTTTCTTGCTCTTTCTGTTCTATAAAACTGAAGCACTTGTTACTTGGAGTATTAGGTCTGAGTATCTATAGTCAAATACACTACACTAAATACACATGTTGATTCTTTCTAACTATTGGTACCTCATTGGGCAGCTAAATAAGGGGAGAAAAGTTAATTTAATAAGACGTGAATTGATTTTTAAATAGCTCACAAGATGCATTTTTTAGAGTCACAGTCAGTTTTAATTGTCACATTTCAAACTTGACAAAATTCTGAGAGCCTAAGTATTAACTTTCATTGTTCTATTCTAGAGGCTATGGCCTTAATGTGTATTTTTTTTCCCTTTTTTTATGTGCTGTGTGTTCGTTCTTCAGGCTATAGAAGGAGTGTGAGTAGATTATTCGCGTTAAAGCAGTGAAGATGCGATGGGTACGATTTGGCACCACATGACTGGAAGTATGAACTGATGCATAATCGCTTCCTTTTCCCATTAATGATTTCTTCCACTTTCATTTACAAAAATGACATAGCTATACCACCACATTATGATGCAAATTTTAATTTTTGGATGTGATTTACTTATTAAATCATGACAAAAATGACTTATGTGAAAGAAGTTTCCAATAAATCCACCACACCATTGGAGTTATCAGGACCCTTGAACTCACAAGTGGTAACAAATACACTTTACATGACAATTATCCTAACTTTGCAGATTAACATTACGCTAAACCACAAAAGCTCAAACATGTGCATGCACATTAATACTTACATAACTACACTGAATTCCTAACTTAGCTGAAAAGGGTTTTGCTTTTGAACATCGTCAAGTATTATTGTAAGCAAACCCTTTACCCACTTACTTTATACCATTTGATTGTGGACCCTTTACCAATCACTGTAAGCGTTAGTGAGAGCCTATGACTATGGCATGAAATGAAATTTACTTTTACAACATTGATTATTTAGACAACCCAACACAGGCTTAGGTGATTTTAATTATCACAAGAATTTTTATGTTTATATGTGAGGGATGAATGAACTGGTTTAACAAAACTTTTACAACACTTGATATTACACGGATAGTTAGATTGTATGCTGCTGAGAATATAGCTATTTCATAATGATATCAATAGTAGCTACTTCTCTTCTTCTAATGTGTATGTACTGCCTAGAACTTTGGTTCATTACCTCTTTCATTGCTCAGATTGCTTTTTTTAGCATGGCTCAGAAGCTCACCTTGCTACCTAGAAGCCATAGCAATGTGGGAAATATCTCCACACTCTGAGTTGCCTACATGCTGTCTCATTTACCAGATCACAGTTTTAGCTACCAGGAAGAATCAGTGTGTGCTAAATGATGGGGCATGCTGCAGTATATTTCATAAACAAAAAAGCTACTTTCTAGGAGATTTTTGTTTACTGAATGTGTCTCTTTAATATAAACATGAAATATTATCCTCACAAGCTATCATAGCAAATACACTAAAGACATGACTATGTTGTCAGAGACAAAAGAGAAAATTAATGTAGCACATTTGACATGCATATGGTGAGTCATGGTTCTTGAATCTATGAAATCATTAGTTCATAAAGCCTAAAGCATCAACACACAACAGGAAACCAAGTGCTCATGGAGTATGACAATAAGTGTGGTATTATCTTTTTCAAATTGTATTAACATACAGATAAAACCATTTTGTGGGTTTGTGGTTATTTTTGTGGTTATAGGTGATGGAACTGGGAGCTTCACGACAGTGAATTTGGAAGTGTTTAAGGTGAAAAAATAGAAATTATTTTTCCTTATCTCTATAACTTGGTATACTGATACTTTAACCAAGTAGCTACGTCTTGCTTCCGTAAGCGCACTCTGGTGGTTTTTTTAGACCCCGCCTGGATGTCACTCGTAAACCAGGAAGGAATGCAATAAGGAGCTGGATTTAAATTTAAAGCACAGTCTCCTGTTACCTTTCTAGTTCGGCTGGAGTAAAATTGTGGCAGCAGAACAAGCGGTAAGTAGTCGTAGTGTACATTTAAGAGCATCAGGTGTTGTAAAATATAGTTATGCAAGTAATGAGCTCAGAAACTTGAGAAGTAGAAGTAAGGAATGTACTAACCATGATAGTGCTCTTAAATTAATATAATTATAGCCACTGGTTGCTACTCTGTCATTACCTCAGCTTAACTGCAGAATCAGAAGGAAATGTCAACAAAACCCTCTTCAGTACCTAGTCCAAGATGCCATTCTTTCACTGCCAGTGGACGTTCCTCTGCTTTCATACTTGGAGGACTCTCCTGTGAATACATGTGGGGCGGACTCAAGAAAGATCCTGAAAGTAATGGGAAAATGGTTCCTGTCACTGACCTTGAATTCTTGTATGTGTTTCGCGCTTCTTCTGAGACTTGGGACAAGCTCAGGTTAAAAGGACAGCATCCACCAGGAATCAGTCAGGGCTCCTGTGTACAAATCGGGGAAACCTTGTTTTTATATGGTTTTTATATGCAGTATGGTGGAGTATTGTGAAAAACTAGTTGTATATGGAGGGGAAAGTGCTGATGGAGACACCAATGAGCTTAATGTGTATGACATTGAGACTTGTACGTTGTAGGGCTGTGTGCAGACAACGAACCTAAGACGGACAAAAACAACTTTCTTATAACGATTTTAAGAAAGGCAATGAGAGTAAAATAGCTACAGGCACATTCTGTTGTATTAAAGACCCGTATAGTAGTTACTTAAAGCATGTAAAATATGCTGGTTTCGTGTTGCATATAGTCAAATTGTTAGTACAGTATAATATTGCGTATAGTATAGTGACTAGATTGATGTATTTCATTAACTTGTTGCTATACTATCGCCCCACCTACCTCTTCTCCCTAGACTTTATGTGCAGGTACAAGCATGAATATGGCCAATTATATGCGTCTTATTGTGCAGTTTCTGGTGAAATAATTTTATATATACTGCTCATGTGTGAGTATAGTAGTAACGAGATTAATGAGCAATGAATACTTGTATAACCTAGGGAACGTGATAATAATTACCCAAAGTGATAACTATGAATACAGGTCAAAACGTTAAGCACAATAAACCAACACATGTATTAGAGAAAGCAGAGCAAAGAGGGTTGGGGGTAGATGTGTGTGTGTATGCGGGGGAGGGGGGAGGGGAAGGGAGGGGAGGAGGAGATGAAGATAGGCCTTTGTAGGCTTGAGGATGAAGTCGTCTGATTAAAATATTATTTATAATGGCAATATTCATGCTAATAGAAGTTAATGATAATTATTAATAATATACTAATGTATAAATTAAGCTTTGGGAGATACAAACAAACTGTATTCTAAATTTAATTTATACAGTCAGAAAGGTGATAACATAGGGACCAGACAGTTATAGCATCACACAATGTAGGACTCACATAATTTAGTTGATGTAAATATATTAATATGCTAACACAGCCCATGCAGTTTTCATCAGTACATGCATATATAAAGTGGAGTAAATACACTATTCTGGATAATATAATAATGAAGAATATCAGTATAGCAATACTAAATGCTTTGAATAAGTAACTTTTACAATGGTCAAATACAGCTAAAACATGCAAAATGTATATAATTACTAAACTTAGTTGTTTGAATGTTAACCCTGTCACAGTATTTTCCATGATATTATTAGCCAAATCAGGGAAGCCCACTGTTTTATTATTAAAGCATCAGCTAATTTTCTTCAAGTTCTTGCTATATTTCCAGTCAACCAATTTTTCAACATTTCTATGAAACTATCATCATCATTATGGATGTGCTCATACTGTATGACAGTCATGTGTGCAATTCCATATCCAACTGAAGGCCAATTTACTTCCATTGACTCCAGCATCATACACTTCATTAAAAAACATCTTTAAAATTATCCAAATGGAGAGGCTCTAATGAAATAATATAAAAATTATGAACAACAATTATGACATATTTTTATGTTTTGACCTTACATTGTGTGACTCATTGTTGGCAATATTAAATTGCACTTCTAAGCATTTGATTGCACATTTTTGAATTAACCCTCTTCCGTCTTTCACACTCTGATTTGGAATTACTGACAATTAACCATTGATTTAGGAATGAACTTACTCATACTGATGATTCTAAAACACTTTTATTGTACTAGTTGTTGTTGTTTTTTCATTTTGGGCTGATTTTTGAGAAAACATAAAGCTGTAAGCTCGTTGTAGGTAGCTTTTGTGGGTAACACTCATTATTGTCACATTATAATCACATGAGCAGACACTTTCTTGCTCATAGTGGTATTTTGTGCTGGAAAGTTGACTGAGTGCTTAAAGTGGAGTTTTGTATTGAAAATATATACAGGTCTGAGTGTCTCTGGCCTGTTTAGCTTCTTTTTTGAAGGCAACATTTACTTCTATCGCTTTAATTGCTCCATACATCTATCTTTTTAATTTCTTGAGCTTTATTTATACCTGATTAGAATAATCTAGACCTCGCTAATTTGAAATATCCATAATCTGAACAGCTGCCATGCAGGTGAGCCCAACCCATTAAAACTACATGCCACCACCTTGAGAAGCTAAAATTTGTCTGCTCCATCTTTTTCACAGCTGCCTCTGTGCTACTCCAGTTGTTTCTTCCCCAGGTTATTTCTGTACCACAAGTAATATTGCTCTCTAAACTAAAGCTCAGGCATACTACTTTAACACTGGCTATTAAGGTAAAAATGTATAACTGAACTGAGCAATGAAGCTGTCAACCATTTGGTATAGTGACTATTTGTGCATTGAAAGGAAAAGAAGGGTGCTATTCTTGTAGCGAATCTAAACATATCAACAAACAATACATAGCAAACTATTAGAGCCCCTGTATAATCGCAATTCTATTTTTAGCACTGTTAAATGGCAAGTGTCGACCACATCAACTTCTTCCACTTAGTGGATTATAAGAGTTTTTGAAAGACTACTTTAGTAATTATTAAATAGCAAGTGCACTTGGAGTTCATTGTTCAATTCAGAGGGGTAGGAGAAAAGGAGCAGGAGGGGTGACTGCTTCCCCACTATTTTCTACTTTTAAGGGGGGAGGGGGGCTTGGCCCCCATATTTCTCATTTCATAGAGTATAGTATGAATGTGGCCAGTGATTTAGAAAAAAAAACCAAACTGTTCACTATTTATTTAAATTTGAATAGGGTTAAAAATTTTCATTTTAGAATTCTTAATGACCTTTGGACAGTAGGCAAAAGTAGCAGCCAACCCATTTTTTTAAATTGTGGTGGCCTAAGGCCCTCCACATTTTGTTTCCTTGGGGAGGGGTGGAGGATTTAGTGGTATCCATAGTATAACTCCTGCTAGAATGTTGACAGCTACGGTTTAGCTTTATTGTTTGTCAACTTTATTGCAGAAAACATAATGTTAAGAAATGTTTATTCTCTTTTGCATACAGCTATTTGACTATCCCACCCCCCTTTCAACTTGCACCTTTTCATTTGAAATTTACACTTCAGTGAGGTGAGACATTAACTTTGGGCTTCCAATAAACTAGAGAAGAGAAACTACTCAGAAGCTCTTGCAGTGTTCGTCTTAACTTTTTACTGAGGGTTCTCTGAGTTCTCTCTTCTTTACTCTATCTATCATAAGGATAAAAATCATATACCTGGGCTAGCTAGTTCACCATTTGTGCCAAAGTGCATCAGTAATTGTATTTAACCAGCTATCACTTGACAACCATTATTACGATGCTATGGTGATTAAATCTTAATGTAGTAAATATTTTAATGCGTATGGACATTAATTGTGGCATATTATGAATGTAGTAGATAAATCTGGAACTTCAGGCCAGTCTCGCTGATTCTCACAGCACTTAAGGAGAATTAATTTCAAGGTGGAGTTGAAAGCTCTAGAGCTGTACTTGATTTAAAAATTTACAATCAGAGTAGCGTGTAAAAATTTACTGAATGTATGCAGCAGTTTCACTGCAGAACAAATCTATAGCTGGACAATGGACTTACCATCAGCTTGCTTATTGTATGTGTGAAGTAACAAGCAACTATTCAGCCCAATGTTTGGAAGGAATGTTCTGTATTACAAACAGCAACAATAAAATAAAGAGCTATAAACACACACACACAGAAATATACTATCTAAAAGCCACAAGGTCTATTTATTAAAAGCAGCTGCTACATCCAGAGTTTGACAGTAGCATTAGCTTATTGCATTTTGTGACAAATTTGTCAGCTATTTCTTTCTCCAGCCTTGTTAAAATCTACTGGTGCCCTGAACCAAAACAACTACTGAATCAATAACGAGAGAGCCTGTAGAAAGAATATAGATGATGACCAGTATGAAGACCCTAGCTTGTTCTTTATATCAGGATCTTCATGCTGGTTAGTATCTATATGTTTCCACTAGTTTCACCATCTACCGATGATTAAAATATTTCATTCTACCACTACTTTAACCAGCACAATATTACGGCAATCTAACCATATCAGGCTAATCACTTGTAATATTCAATGGCCATTTTGAACAATCTAGGGAACAGCTAAAAAATCTTTCAGAAATATAATTCAACGATTCTACAGTCTAATAATAGACTGCTTGTGGTGGCGTTCAATTCATGTAGTGACTACTATAATCACATACATATACAGAAAGTAAGTAAAGAGTGTTTTAATGTATTGGATGAAGTGTGTGAATGACAGTTTAATGTTCTTGGTCTACCTTCTTGTGGCACCCAAGGAAGGAGGTGTGTTCTCTTGTCATGGAGAGGCCCAGACAATATAATAGATAAAATAAATATTTTATATGAGTTTCCACAAATGGTAATACTATGTTTAAAGTTGCTAATTACAAAAAAGAAAAAAAAGAAGAAAAAAAAGAAAAACAAAACAAAAACTAAACAATACATACAGGCATATACAAAAAATGGGTGCAGTTTCTTGTCATGAAGAGGGACAGAAGGACCTAAAAATGTTGTATGAGTTGCCAAAAATGCTGTTTTAAGTAGCTAATTACAAAAAAGAACGAACAACAACAAACATAGTGCAAAAAATAATTAATGAACAAGTAAAAAATATAAAGGAATAAAGATAAAGCGACCACTTATTTGTGGAGCTACGTATCAGTTGCAGTATTTTTCTTTGATTTTGTTAGATAAATTGGTAAAACCAACAGTTATGTTTTCTAAAGCATGAGCTAATTTACTCCATGTTCGTTCTCCATTTCCAGTCAGCCATTTCTTCAACATGTCTTTGAAACAGTCGTCAACTCTATGGCTGTGCTCATACTGTATGACATTCAAGGTTTGACAATCAACATCCAACTGAAGGCCAATGTTCTCCCATTTGACTCTGGCATCAAATGCTTCTTCAAAGACAACCCTAAACTCTTTTATACTGAGAGAGTCTAAATATAATATAATTTAAAAATTATGACCAATAAACTGAACATTTTAAATTCTGTATTGTTATAAAAAAGCCTGTGAAAGAGAGAGAATACATTAATTAATGATAATATTGATGAAAAGAGAGAGGGCGGAAGGAAGAATATTTTATTCCTTTATCAACACTTTTAAAGTTTTTAAAAGCAGATACTTTGGGCCATGTTTTAATGCCTGAATTTAAATATGCATTCAATCAGTCAATATATGGTGTATTGTAAGAAAAATTAAAGGTAATGGCAGTAAAAATGATAGTTGAAAGCTAAAACAATATTCTAATGAATTTTCTTTCTTATTTTCTCAAAGATAATATTCATTCAGTGATTCTACCAGAAATGACAGAAACTTTTTAATAATTGAAGGGGCAAAGAACTTTGAATAATGACTAGAAAAGAAACATCTAAATGTGTTTTATGAAACTTACTTGAATCACTTTGAATACTACTTCTATGCATTATAGTAGGATCAGAATCTGTCAAACAATAATTTGAGGATAAAATATATTCCTAATATTATGTACTTCTTACCTGGTAGTTCGTATGGACTCATCGTTAAATGGTCAATATCTTGAAGTCCTGTTAGATTAAACTTTAATGTAACTGAAGAACCAGGTTTGATGCGGAGCCGATACTTTAGAAGAGGAGGAGAAGCGTTAACATAATTTTTGATTTGAGCTTTAAGTAGAAATGTGCAATCAGGTTCATCCAAATGAACATCGGATGGGCCAATTTCCCCACATACGGTCATTTTAGTGTCCGTGGGATTAAAGCGAGTAGCAAAATTAGACACTAGTTGAACATCTTCTTTATACTCTTCCTTGATAAAAGTCTTTACACCTTGTCTGAAAGTTTTGCAATTCTTTATAAGTGATACATAAAGGTTCCAACACTGCTCTGACAACCTAATATATGGTACAGAACCACGATATAGAGATACCTCATAAAATCCTTCCCTCCTATTCAGGACACTTCGCACACGATGTCCAGAGAAAAGTTTACCGATATTAAAAAATGAAAACTTTGAAACCACTATCTCTCCATATGTAGATGTAAAAGTTCCTCCAGGAAGATAAGTGAAGTCATAAGGAGGCTTGTCTTCAGAGCATGTAAAAACATATAAATTCTGAACATCATTTGGTTCGTCGTGTTTAATTCTAATAGTTGCAGAAATCTTGAGTTGCCCGGAGTTGTGTACGTGATAAACTTTGCTAACTGACTCAACCTCATTAGGCATTCGGGTGTAACCTAATGATCCTGTAGATATTTGAATAAGAGTAATACTGCAGTCTTCAGACTTGTCTTCTTCAAATTGAAGTTGTATTCCATTCTGTTTCCAGTCCACAGAACTTTTGTGTCCATTGTAAGACACAGAAATGTTCTCATCTTGAATAAACCCAGGCAAGGTAGACTGAGATTCTGTAAAAAAATAAATGTATACACATAAAACATTTGTATTACATAAAATAAACTTCCAAATAGTTTAATATAATTAACAACTTTTGCAATAAAACATGTATTGTATTTTTGACTACAGCTTAAAAAGTACTATTTCAAAACTCATTACAAAGTCAATGGGAATGGCAGAAAACAACTTGGCCACTCTTGACATGCTCGGAATTAGTCACATGAGTTGGCTCAAACAATCCTCGTAAACAAAAAAAAGTCTATTTCACTCCTCAAGTTGATGTTTTTCAGGCCATATGGGAGAGAAGCGTGTAGTTTCAAAAAAAGAAGGTGAAAGTGCAAAAGAGAAGGCAAAAGGAAATTATTTGTAACTAAATAGCAGGTGGAATCGGTGCAGTAGGGTAGTAAAATAAAAAGAAGGCGACAATACGAAAGAGTAGGCAAGAAGAAAATCATTAATTGGAACTAAAAAGTGAGTGGAATTGAATTATTGAGTAAAGGTACATAAATAAAAAAAGGCAGGCGAAATTACGAAAAAAAGGTAAAAGTTTTATATAGCCTAGGTCCACAACCATGACAAAAGGACAGAGAGATTCAGAAGGAGGTGAGGTAGACAAAGGAAGGAGAAGGGGCTCCATGACTCAAGAAGAAAGAGCTAAAATAAAGGAGGTGGGGGATAAGAAAAGCCAAGATAGTTATGGAAAAATGAGAGCATGAATGGGAAATTTATGTGACCTTAAAAAATGGTAGAAGCTGATAAAACTAGATAAAAAAACTATGCTACTGTTCAGGTCCTAGACCTTCACACATAGCAGGCCAAGCTAATAAGGCCCCTCCCATCTATGACTACTGCATCACACAAACCCTCATCTATTATCACCTATAGAGACACCAATACACTCCCAAGCATCATTCAATTATTACACTTAGACATTCACCATCTTGTTCTTTCCCATGCATTCCATTCTAAACTTACCTTGTACAAACCCACTGTTAACTTTGGTTCTAGTCACGCCCTTCATATACTCTTGTAAGGCAGTTCTTGATTAGTAGTAGTATTATTACAGTTGTGAAAGTCAAAGTTCTTCTCTCTCTCTTGTAGTAGTTAGTCGGTCGCATTGTCTAGATAGACTGAGCTTTAGTAGTGACAGAAGTGCTGTCTCGTGCATAGCTTAGTTCTTAGGTGATAGCTAGGCCTTAGAATTGAGTAGTGTGTTAGATAGCTTGATTGTCGCTTGATTAATCGTTTCTGTCCTGGGCGCCTTACACCCACTCGGTTACTGCATTCTTACTTTGCAGTACGTCAAATGCCACTGTATAGCAGGGTACTTGCTAGTATATATATATATATATATATAATATATATATATATATATATATATATATAATACAACTGCAATGGAGTCAATTTACAAACCTTTGACAAACACTTTTAATGATTGCACATTTATAAAGTCTCAAAGTTTGTGAAATAATAATTCTCCCATCTAGACGAGTATATGGCATGTATCACGTCCGACAACAAATAATACTTATACTAAAGACTTTAATTTATTCACAATGAATCAGAGTGTTTTTAATTCACATAGAACAAATACGTTAGTCTAGTGAGGGCAGGTATATAAGCAAAAAACAAAAACAAAAACAAAAAATAAAAAACAAAGCAAAACAAAACAACAACACAAAAACAGGCATAATAGTGCATCATCATCATCAGAGTCATGAAGGTCTAACTGAAGCTCATCTTCTTTCTTCTGGTTGCTGCATGTCTGTAGCTTGCACATGATGGTACATTCTAGTCCATTATTGAGACAGGGGCAGCTAGGGAGTACACAAGAACGTTGGCACTTGCAGGATAACAGTTCCAAAACCGTATCTGGAGCTGGTGGTGAACTCATCCATTTAATGATGAAGTTACCGGTGTCAACGTCAGTTGTCCATCCAAAACCTACAGGGTTTGGTATGTCTGGGTAGGTTTGCAGACTATGCCTCCAGATTGATGCTTGATAGTTAGCACGAAGGACATGTATATGTAAGCAATCCCTGCATGGTGATAGCTGACTTGACTCTACCTCTCCTCGTTTGGCACAAAAAAGCTGGTATCGAGTATTCACCTCAGGAGTGCTGGTTGTGGTCGAATACAGGTGACAGGTAAATTTTTGTACTTTTTTTTAAAGCTCTACACTTAGCTCCCATGATTCTCCAAGCTTACTGAATATCTCCATGTAATCTTTGTTCTTCTTCAACAGTTTTAGAGTCTTCAACTTACCATGGCCAGCAAAGGCACTGACTGTATCACAGCCAGTGAAGGCGTGCAACCCAATGAGGGCCTCACTGATATCGGAACCCAGGATATTGCTTAATTTGGTGATGTCAATGAATCTTGTTCGATTCTTGGTTCCACATTTCTGATACAAACCGCATTGGATATTCCTGCTAAAGGCAAGGCAAATAATCATAACATCTGTATCTTCTGCTGTTACAATTACAGCTTGAGATCCTGTCTTTGATGCATGAAGTGCATGCAAAATAAGCCTTGTGTCAGCTTCTTCTTGGTTGGATCTGAGCTCTTCAACTTCAAACCAATTTTCTGCTGTCATTCTGAAGCAAGCCTCCTCACAAGTCACATAAAGAGTCTTGTCATGAAGCTTTGCTCTGTACTTAGAAAGTTTCCATTCATTGACAATAAGCTATCTCCCATACTACTATGCTGCTCTAAGTCTGCTCTAATCTTCAAAGCTGCAGTGGTTATGGCATTGTTGTGCGTAAGGGACTTCAGTGATTGCAGCTCTGTTGTCAGTGCTATGTTGGACTGGGCAAGTGCAGTGATTGATAGGTTGTCAGGATACAAGAAGAGTTTTCCCTTCTCATCAGAGAAGATGTGTAGAGCCTGGCCAAATACACTTTCTAGCTTTCGGCGGAGGTGCTTTTTTTAAGACTTTTTCACTTGATCAATGCCACAAGTTCTCATAGCTGTAACAAAATGGGATGTAAGGTCAGACATTGCTACAATCTTAGGATTTGCAAATAGTTCATTTCTGATGAACATGAACAATTCATCATATGAGTAACTCAGTGCTTTCTCATATTCATCTGCACTGTCTTCTGCATGTCTTCCACTGCCAGTGACTTTCTCCTGTCTTGTATATGATCTGTAACAAGACCTGTGATAGTAACCTTCGGCTGCCACAAGATCCCTGCTGACAATAGCAAGCATTCTGCCATCCATTTTCTTTATAGCTGCATTTCTGATGCTGCTGTCCGCTCGCAACTCTCTGCACTGTATCAACAATTCCCGAGTTTTCTGTCCTCTGATAAATTTTGTATTTTTCTGGCAGAAGATACACTTCACATCATAAACTGGAGAACATGAGTGTGGCACTTGCCTGGAGGACAGTCTTAAGCTAATAGCAACTTCAGAGTCCTCAGATTCACCAGCTTTGTCTTCCTTTTTTGTGATGGTTTCAAGGAGCTTCTTCATAGTAAAAATGCTGCGACATTTCCTATGGTAGTAGATGGATGGGATTTCTTTTTCAGCTAATTCTTTCATCAGGTCTAGAATTGGAGCATGTTTTCTTATTCTGGCAGCATTAACTAGAGAATTCCACGAATCTAAACTTTGTGGGGACACCAATCTTGAGCCTTCTTCATCATCACAGCAATGAATGATGCACTCTAACCGTGGCCGCTTTGTAGGACAGCCAATACTTTCTTCTCCTGTGTTCATGCCAGATATCAGCTGTGGAACTGCTTTGTAGGACAGCCAATACTTTTCCAGATATCAGCTGTAGAACATTCTAGCCAGAAGTGAGAACATGACTGTGCATATTTCAGGAAAAGTGTGAAATTCACAACTAAACTCAAAGAGCAGTGTGAAAACCATGGAGATTTTTTTTCCCGAAGAAGCATTTTTGGTTAGGCTGATAACTAGTATTTAGCTACCTTGTATCTTAGGTTATCATATGTCAAAAAGTACTACTGATATTGGCCTATTCAAAAAACTTAATGAAAGTTTGCCCCCCCAGATGGTACCAGTATCTTGTCTGGCCCATGGACTATAAGTGTGAAGCAGAGGTTTAATGGCACACTGAATAGAATATGTGTCAACTTTTGCCTCTAAGATTCTTGTAGACTGCAACTATGTGATATATTTTGATACCTTAGCAATAATCAAACTTTGCAGTGCTTTAAAAATCAGTCCAGTAGTTTTGCTATATTGTATGGAACTAATAAGTCACACAAATATTTGTATAATATATTGGGTAGTGAACACAGTGAATAAGACAGTATTAGGGGTGGATAATGCAAAATTGGGTATATGTTATTGGCGACCGAGCGAGACACAGGGGTAACACAATTGAAAATCGGGGATGTTTATTGGCGAGCGAGCGTAGCGAGCGAGACACTTACAGGGTTAACACAATTGAAAATCGGGGATGTTTGTTTGTTTATATAATGTTTGGACGTACGTAAGGCATTTTTGTACTTTGACCCTCGCGTTTTTGTGTTAGTTCGGTGGTCGACCCCGTCCCAAACTTCACTAAACAGAATCCTATGTTTATCGATCAGTACCCGTATCACCCTAGAAATTGAATTGTTTACCGTTTTGAATTCTTTTACGGGTGCAGTTAAAACGTGAAAACTAACCTAACTTCCATTTCTATTCGAGTTAGTGGCGGTGGTAAGTCAATGCGCTCTTTGTCATGGTTATAAGCCGTACGCAACAGTATTTACTTGAAAATGCATTGTCCACTAGACTAACTGCGAAGGTAAGTCTAGTGTAGGTGTATGTCCAGTTGTGTCAAAGCTTTGTGCTTTACAGCCACTACTTAGCTAAAGAATACAATCACAAAGAAAACGTTTAAATAACTTGTACTGTTTTGTTGTTATTTTTCCCTACAATTCAAACAGTTACAGCGAGTTGTTACTGTGACACTGAAATTCCTTTACCGTGTATGCGTAATTTAAAAACTCAACCGTATTTTCAATTGCTTCAGTGTTAGAAGTCAAAATAATTCATATAAAAATGGTATAATTTTTAGGCTCGCTCGCCATTTGTGCTCAAGCACGTCACTAGTATATGTATGTATGTATGGATGGTACGTATGCTTTTTAAACGCGCGCGCGGGGAACTTTTTTCTCCTAAAAGTACGGCTATTTAGGCTTGACTCCAGTTTATTCTGAAACTACAGCATTAAGCAAACCTTACTTTATACTTAAGCTCCAAAGTATGAGAAAATTCCTGCTAAAACGCTTGTTTTCAAGACACAAAAAGTTGATTCGACAGGTTACTATGGCATTGAAGACCCTTTTTCAGACTTAATTTCAAAACTTCGCCGTTTTATGGGGGGATACGGAGTGCCGGTTGTTTGTTGTCAAGAGCCGTTGGTAGTCAGAATGCCGTAGTATTAATGCTATGGAAGCTACTACTTCTCGAGGGAAGCTGAGATAAGTACGCAATTCCATATTTGTTAGCTAAATATGCAAAATTAACTCTGGCCTTTCTTTTTTGTAGCTAAGAGCTAGTTAACAGTGACTGGTAAATTCAAATGGTCAGATTGGCTCAAATTTGGTACTACAAAAGTTACCACTGCTCAAGAAAATGTGGTAAGAAAGAAATTGTGTATTTGTGTGCTAAAATTGATTGTCTTTTGTTTTTGTAGGTGAGAGCTTGTTGTCAAGAATTCAAGGTAATTCCGATGGTCAAAGTAACTTCAATTTGATACTACAGAAGTTATCAATACTCAAGAATGATGTAAGTAGTAACTCCATATTTGTTGGCTAAAATTACAATTAATAACACTGGTGTATTTTTTATCGTAGCTGAGAGCTTGTTCAAGACTTACTGGTGATTGAGATTATCAGAATGGTTGATGTTTGATACTACAAAAGTTACCATTAATAAGGTAAGAGAGTGATTTTGTATTTGTTTGCTGAAATCAAATGTCATAACTGCTATTATAGTGTTTGCATGAGGTAAGCTAAAACATAGTAACATTTTATGTTACCTAACTATCAGGCTCGCTCGCCATTTGTGCTCAAGCACACCACTAGTTTGTATATATGTTTGGACGTACGTATGTCATTTTGTACTTTGACCCTCCCGTTTTTGTGTTAGTTATGTGGTCGACCTCGTCCCAAATTGCACTAAACAGAATCCTCTGGTTTATTGATCAGTACCCGTATCACCCTAGAAATTGAATTGTTTACCGTTTTGAATTCTTTTGCGGGTGCAGTTAATACTTGAAAACTTAAAGGACTTCCATTTCTATTCGAGTTAGTGGCAGTGGTAAGTCAATGCGCTCTTTGTCATGGTTATAAGCCATGCGCAACAGTATTTACTTGAAAATACATTGTCCACTAGACTACCGCGAAGGTAAGTCTGTGTAGGTGCATCTCCAGTTGTGTCAAGGCATTGTGTGTTACAACCACTACTTAGCTAAAGAATATCACAAAGAAAACTTTTAAATAACGTGTATTGTTTTGCTGTTGTTTTTTTCCTTCAATTCAAGCAGTTGCAGAGAGCTGTTACTATGGCACTGAATTCCCTTTACCCTGTATGCGAAATTAAAAAACTGGACCTTATTTTCAGTAGCTTCAGTATTAGAAGTCAAAATCATTCATATAAAAATAGTACAGTCTTTAGGCTCGCTCGCCATTTGTGCTCAAGCACATCACTAGTATGTATGTATGTATGTATGTATGGATGGTACGTATGCTCTTTAAACGCGCGCGCCGGGAACTTTTTTCTCCAAAAAAATAACACGGCTTTTTAGGCTTGATTCCAGTTTATTCTGAAACTACAGCATTAAGCAAACCTTACTTTATACTTAAGTGCCAAAGTGTGAGAAAATTCCTGCGAAAACGCTTGCTTTTCAAGAAACAAAAAGTTGATTCGACCGGTTACTATGACATTGAAGACCCTTTACCAGATTTAAATTCAAAACTTCGCCTTTTTCCCGGCTAAGTGCGGCTTGTTAGTTGTCAGGAGCCACCTGTAGTCAGTACTAAGAGAGCTATCACTACTTCTGAAAAGCATATGTAAGCACATAAAGTATTAATGCTAAGGAAGCTACTACTACTCGAGGGATGCTGAGGTAAGTAGTAATTCCATATTGTTAGCTAAATATGCAAAAATATTTCTGGCACTTTTTTATAGCTAAGAGCTTGTTGTCAACAGTGACTGGTAAATTCAAATAGTCAGAATGACTCAAATTTGGTACTACAAAAGTTACCACTGCTCAAGAAAATGAGGTAAGAAATTAATTTTGTATTTGTGTGCTAAAATTGATTGTCTTTTGTTTTTGTAGGTGAGAGCTTGTTGTCAAGAATTCACGGTAATTCAGATAGTCAAAGTAACTTCAATTTGATACTACAGAAGTTATCAATACTCAAGAATGAGGTAAGTAGTAATGCCATATTTGTTGGCTAAAATTACAAATAAACACTGGTTTATTTTTTATCGTAACTGAGAGCTTGTTCAAGAGTTACTGGTGACATAGTAACAATACTTCTTGTTCAAGAGTTACTGGTGACATAGTAACAATACTTCTTGTTCAAGAGTTACTGGTGACATACATAGTAACAATACTTAATTTTATGTTACCTAACTATCAGGCTCGCTCGCCATTTGTGCTCAAGCACACCACTAGTTTATTTGTACATATGTATGGACGTACGTATGTCATTTTGTACTTTGACCCTCGCGTTTTTGTGTTAGTTATGTGGTCGACCCCGTCCCAAATTACACTAAACAGAATCCTCTGGTTTATCTATCAGTACCCGTATCATACTAGAAATTGAATTGTTTACCGTTTTGAATTCTTTTGCGGGTGCAGTTAAAACTTGAAAACTTAAGGGACTTCCATTTCTATTCGAGTTAGTGGCAGTGGTAAGTCAATGCGCTCTTTGTCATGGTTATAAGGCGTGCGCAACAGTATTTACTTGAAAATACATTGTTCACTAGACTACTGCGAAGGTAAGTCTGTGTAGGAGGTGCATGTCCAGTTGTGTCAAGTGTGTTACAACCACTACTTAGCTAAAGAATATCACAAAGAAAACTTTTAAATAACGTGTATTGTTTTGTTGTTGTTTTTTCCTTCAATTCCAGTTGCAGAGAGTTAGTTGTTACTATGGCACTGAAATCCCTTTACCCTGTATGCGAAATTAAAAAACTGGACCTTATTTTCAGTAGCTTCAGTGTTAGAAGTCAAAATCATTCATATAAAAATATTATAGTCTTTAGGCTCGCTCGCCATTTGTGCTCAAGCACATCACTAGTATATTGGATAGTAAACACAGTGAATAAGACAGCTTTTAGGAGTTTTTAATATCTTCAACTACATTTTTTCATTTCTGTAATACTTCACAACACACAATGACAATAATAAATTTACCTTCTGCTATAATTGGTAGTTGTGGATATTCGATTCCAACTATAGTCGGCATTTCCTTCTCTTCATCTGTGAACAGAAAACAGTGTATTATGTTATAAATTGCTTTTGTCGAGAATTTGAGACGTTTATGGTCACATAAGACACAGAATAAATAAATGGTTCACAGAAACATATTTTGCTTTGCAATCCGTACAAAATGCTGCACAAAAACAATTCACATGAAAGTTTGTATTCCAATTGCACTTTTATGCTAACCACATGGTTTGTGGTGGCTTGTTTTCTGGTGGCTTAACTCTAACCATGGATTTGTCCAAGAGTTTTTGTATGTTTCAAAAATAGTGGTGAACATTTAAAATTTCCATTAGACTCTTTCAAGGGGTGTGGCTGTGACGTATATTGTCACTTTCAAGAAGTTGTTGAGGCACTTCAACTCTGCATGTAATTTCGTCAATGAAATACATCATATAGATGTGCTGGTCAATGAGCTACTTAAGGACGTAAGTTTACTTGAAATTAGTCAGACTGAATTGGAACAGGCTCAAAGGAAGCGTAAAAACCGGCTTGCTGGAGAAACATTTGAAGAAAAGTAAGTAAGAAAATCAAAATCAAAATGTCTTTTTTGCTATACATCATTAAAGAATTTTCTGCATATTCTGTACAACTGATTTGGATTAACTGCATAGCTACTCCACTATAGAGGCAGACAATGAATTAAAACAAATGGAGGTAGAACTTCAGGGTACTGCTCAGCTTATGTTTAGACTTTCTGAAGGTAATATAGCCACAATTGAGGCAAATTATTACATCAATTCTCTTGTTTCATTAAAAAATAACATTATTGTGGTATGCAATGAACTTGTGCCAGTAAAAACAGTCAATACTGAAGAAAGAGGGCTGCAGACTGGGCTTCTTCTGAACTCATATCATATAAGCCAATAATTAAAAAGGTAATTATTTGCTCTAAATTTGCACTTTACACTGGCATTGGGTGTCTTTAACACTATTCATGATTTTCACAGTGAAGAGTTATTAGCACGAAAGCTTGCTAAATCATTAGAAAAGAAATTTGCAATGGGGAATAACTTCATTTAGTGGTGTATTCTCATGTAACGGTTATAGTATTATTCTCATGTACTTGTTCATTGAACTAAAATAATCAACTACTACTACTATATGGGTTACATTTGGCACTGAAATACACTTTAGATAAAACAATTAAAAGCATTGTCTTAGCTTTGGGAGCAGAAATTAAGAACTCTGTAATTTTGTCATGTTGTGATGCCACATCACAATTCCATACAACAATAGGGAAACAAATCAGTAATGGATGCATGGAAATCTTATCCCGGTTATATAATAGATTGGTTCAATAATATTATTACAGAAAGTACTAAATCAGGGCAAAGTAAAAGCAAAAAACTAGGAACATTATAATGAAAGGTAGCCACTCAATTTATCAATTTTATGCATGACTTCTCACTAATTTGGCAATTATATTTGCAGAAGTGCATGTGGTTAGTTCAAGTTTCAGAGAGTTATGGAAAACTATACAAAGGGGTGCAAGTGAAAAAAGATTTCTTGTAGAATGAAAACATTCTATGGCACCAAATTTATAAATGGTGAGAGCTTGGGACCAAGTAATTCAAACAACAAGGTAAAATACCTCTAAATTTCCAAATGAATCATTCAGTCTATTGCTAAAAGTAAGCAAGTAGCCATTATAATTTCTTTAGCTAACGAATATGGGACTATTTTCTTACCTCAATTCCCTAAATACTGGTATCTTCTGTAGTCTTCAATATATGTCATTCTGACTACCTGAATTGCCAATAACTTTTGACGCCAGCAACAGTTAAAAAAAGGCTGAGTTTTAGAAATTAGATCTGGTAAAGTAATTTTAATACCATAGAAACCATTCGCTATAACATTTTGTGACTTGAACAGCAAGTTCAAAAGAATAATTGCACGGTTTTGAGCCTAGCAGTAAGTTGGTAAGACCTAAGTCCATCTGGTGACATCCAGAGGCCATTTGATTAAAAGAGGTAAACAATTAAATTACCTTGGATGATAATTGATCGTTAAACCAAAATATTCTGTTTAGTGGAAGTACAGGAAGGGGTAGACCATGAAGCAAATCCCCAAAAGCGAGGGTCCTAAGTACAAAATCATGTATGTTTGTCCACACACATATATAGTGTTTATTACATGAACCAGGGTGTGATATGGTGAATTATTTCATGAGCAGACTAATTCATTTTCACGATCCAGAGACGAGTGAAAATAAAGCCTGAGAGTGAAATGTCTTGCCATATGATACTGTGAAGAGTGTAACAAGTGGTTTATTCAGATATCTTCACTGAAGTAGTTTTACTGGGGTTTGTAACTCTTGGTCTAAAGTTGGCTGTAAAACTCTCAGAAGATTTCCACAACCCCCAGTGAGTACTTTAGCAGCTGCTCTAACCTCATTGGGTAGGTGGCACAATAGGAAGGTAGCTTTTAAAAACGCAGAAAACTGGTAAGTTAGGCCTGCTGTTATACCTACCAGGTTATCAGAGGGTAATGTGCTTGGCAAGAGCAATACAGTGTGAGATATCACCTTGTGATAACATGATCTCATGGGTCACGAACCTAAATAATAAAATCATGAAGATATATAGTGTGGAATAAAAATAAATATCCCCGATTTTCAATTGTGTTACCCCTGATAGTGTCTCACTTGCCGCCGATAGCTTTTAACTTACCAATGCAAGGACCTTTACAATTAGGCTGGTCATCATCTGTGTAGTTTTCTTCAACTAAAAAAACAGGTACATACACTAAATGACTTTTAAAGGAATAGATGCATCTGAAATATAAACACCCATCTGATATTTCCTGTGCTTGGATGTAATTGTTGTTCAGTAATTAATACTATAGTGCATCTAAACTTACCTGGTAATTCAACGTGTTTCGAAGTACTCTCCTGAAAATTAATATGGATAAAATATAAATACAACGTATAACGATACATTATCCTGTCAAACACTTCAGTTAACAACCACTATTGTTCACTAGATATTTGAATTTCTACTAATAGTTTCTATTCGGACTACTTGAACTGTATTTTCTTATTTAAGTAAAAGTGCAAACTACATTTCCTTTCCCTTTTACAGGGTTAAGTAAGCAGCTCAGTTATGCTTATTTATCAAGTCATTATATTTAGGAGAAGCATGAAGGTACTAATGACAAGGTATCACATCACTCTCTGTATTCGGTGGTAATCGACACTTTCCACAGTGTATAGTTTTATAAGTAGAATTCTCACCTGGCAAAACCATACTTTCTGTTGTTTCTTCAATGGAACTGGTTCATTTGTAACTTCACAATTCATTTTAGCAGGGCTTTTTTCGCTTTTTGGTATCATACAGAAATGATTCTCCTCCGGATGGTTTGGGCAATCAAATGCAATTTCATAACGGCGGCACAATTTCTCCATATGATTGGAATCGAGAATTGTACCACTGTTCACAGTAACATCATACAAAGATTTCTCAATCATCTCTCTAACTTCATAACAAAGCTGAAAATCTGGACTTGCGCTGAAGTCTTGCTGAACAACAATAATTTCATAACATCTGGGATGAGCCACAAAGGCCACTATGTCTCCATACTTTCCATAGGTAAACGTGACAAAATTTTTTCTCATATTTTGTGGCTCCAATATTTCAAAAGGATAGTTTTCATCCTACACATAGGGAGAAAAGAGCATGAGAATGACATTATTCAGGAAATGTTTAGCTATGCCTTTTACAATCCTCCCCAAAACCGTGATGCTAATAAGTAGAACTAAAAATCTATAATTTTGTAAATATTAACAATAATTAGTTCTTCCTACCATAATCTGATATTTAGAAGCATAACTTCAAGCTTATCATTATGAGATATATTGTCTACTAGTAAAATGATTAAAATTTTATCCAGCAAAAAAAGAAAAAAGGTTGTAAAAAAAAAGCCAACAACATCAATCACAACATTAATAGTAAGAGATGTTTAGTATAGTTTATCTTTATCTAAAGAAATATTTAATCTGATACGGCTATTGTAGAAATATCAATGCTAGCATCATGCAAACTGTCTTCTTAAACTACAACTTGTTACCTGCGACGTCTGACCCACAAGACTGGCTATCGCAGATGGAAATAAGCCAATTGGTGTAAATCCTGATGGAAAGCATATTTTCATTGCATGAACTTTACCCTTTGAGCAAATATTTTGAGTTTTACTAACAAGTTCTTCATTTGAACAGTTTGGTAGGACGCATGGCATGAAATATAATTGAGAAGTATCGTCATCAATATACTTTTTTTTTACAAAGGATTCATGAAGTGGAGCAATGATATGGAAGTGTTTAAGTAAAGCTTCCATTTGCTGCGGCTGAAGCATTTTTCCAGAAACTTTCTTGATATCAGCAAATGATATTTGACCTACTTTTCTCAACTTGTCCCCAGCACCCTGGCGTAAACTGATACCATTTTCAAAAATAAGATGCGAAATGCTGTCGAACATAAGCTGAGTATCAGTAATGACGATGTTCTCCAGGTGTGGTACATTCGGAAAATGATATATAATTCCAGTGTTATGATGAAAGAACCACAAAGCTACATTTGTTTCATTCTCGTCCATTCGTAGACTTTCACCATACTGATAGCACACTTTCAAATCTATGTACTTCTTTTCAGTTAAGCGTAACAAAAGGCTAAATGGAAGCCATCGAGCTGGAATTTCATGTCGTGGAAACTCATTCAGAGCTTTCTTAATAAACTTTTGCAGGCCTTCAATTTCTTCTTCTGTACCACTATTATTGTCTATTGGGTAAATGAGTCGCTCCATACCTTCTGGCATTTTATCTTTTGGGTCTTTCGATTCAAAGCCATTTTGTGAAACAAAACGAACTAGCTCTTGTTCATAGAAAAGAGTATCTTTTATAAAGTCTTGCATCTTTCTATCAAAATCTATCATTTCTTGTGATGTAACCTCATCTTTGTGAGTTCCAATGAAGTATGCTAATGTGTCTGGCATATTTTTGCATAAATCATCAAGTAAAGCATTAGTACAATCAGTTGCTCGTCTAGTAGAATAATGCTTCATGGAGTATATACTAGATAAAGCTGATGTAATGCTTTGCCTGACTGTACAACTTGACATCTTTTCTGGTATTTGGCTGTTGTGCACCCCTCGTAATGCAACCCTGTACGTTTTATCAAGGTTGTCTCCATATCGACAAAAAATAAAATAAAGAGCAGGACCAATAATAAGTGCCGGAAGCATGTCCATAAATTCGGGTTGACCTCCAGTATCCTTCATGTAAAGCAAACACAAATTCTCAAGCTTTCCTGTTAATTCTTCCCATTTGCCTGATGCCTCACATTTATCAAAATATTTTAGAAATTTAGTCATGCTTTCACTGGGAAGTGAAGGTGTATCTGTAGACAGATTAGCAGCTTCACTGATTTCAGTTTTTATATAACCAGAAGCATGCTCATCAGACATTTCAATTGGTAAAGAAGCTTCATTTGACTGTTCTTGTATTGATTGTACTTCTTCTCTCAATTTTAAAAAAAGCTGAAACAATAACTGTACTTCTTCACTTTGTTCTTTAAGGGTCTTCCAACCTTTCTCCGATACCAAAGCAACCATTTCTGATAGATCAGAAATTAAGAACATGTCAGTTTCAGCTATATTTGTGCTAGGGTAATTTTGATATTTGTCATCTGATTTCATATTAATCCACTTATTCTCCAAACGAAGTCGTGTCAAAGTTTTACCACGTTCAGGTGGTCCTAAAAAAATGATTTTAGCAAACAACATCTTCAAAACTTGTTTCTCATTCTTCATGATTTCCTTAAAGGCATCCCTTGACTTTCTATGATTATCAGCTACATCTAGTAATAAAAAAAATGAATAGATTATAATTGGTTTCAGGTAATACTTCATTACTAGTGATATAATACAATGTACTAAACCCCATTCTTTAGTTTTATAAACAGAAAATTAATTTATAGTGGCTAATCAATTTTGGAAACTTTAGGAGACCAAGTGTCATGAGAATTTGGGATTTCATTTTTACTCAAGTATACATCTAAAAGCTTTTTCTTCCCGAGTGAAAACAAGAGTCTTTACAGTTATTTTTTCATTGCATACTTCCTTCTCCTGATAAGTAACACAGCATGTATATTCTCCCTCTCTTCCTCTACAAGCTTTGCTAATGACAAGCATATCACTATGGACTCCTGTATAATGAGAGCTATCTTCTATGGCAGTTTCATTCTTCATCAATTGGTATGACTCAAAGTTCTTTGGATTAGCCTCAACCAGCAGTAATGCAGACTTACCTAATAAGTCTTCCTGAGAAAACTTAGCCTTGTTTAACTTCAAGCTTAAGATTCTTTCTCCTACAACACTGCTGGCTAGAGATTCCTGTAGTCTTGTCAGTGTTGTGTTTGAGTGATTTGTTAACCAACAAGCAATAACATTATACAAACAAAGTATTATATTATCAGTTTTACAGTTTTCTCTTTCATATTTCTTCAGACCGAGAGAAACAGCGATGTTTTCCCATTTGGGACTTGCAGCAACTAATAATTCTGCTAATAAGTTAGCATCCTCAATTTTGAAGGTGATATTTTGCATTGAATCACCCTCCATAAAGTCTTGATTTGTCGTATTGGACTTGCCTGTAATTACAGGATTCATGAGAGAGGTGGCTGAAACTGATATGTGTTGTGATGGAGAAGTTAATGAGTCTTCCTGAGAAAGCTTAGCCTGCTTGAACTTTTCTTCTATCTGCAAGCTTAAGTTTCTTTCTCCTACAACACTGCTGGCTAAAGATTCCTGTAGTCTAGTCAGTGTTGTGTTTGAGTGATTTGTTAACCAACAAGCAATAACATTATACAAACAAAGTTTTATATCGTCAGTTTTACAGTTTTCTCTTTCATATTTCTTCAGACCGAGAGAAACAGCGATGTTTTCCCATTTGGGACTTGCAGCAACTAATAATTCTGCTAATAAGTTAGCATCCTCAATTTTGAAGGTGATATTTTGCATTGAATCACCCTCCATAAAGTCTTGATTTGTCGTATTGGACTTGCCTGTAATTACAGGATTCATGAGAGAGGTGGCTGAAACTGATATGTGTTGTGATGGAGAAGTTAATGAGTCTTCCTGAGAAAGCTTAGCCTGCTTGAACTTTTCTTCTATCTGCAAGCTTAAGTTTCTTTCTCCTACAACACTGCTGGCTAAAGATTCCTGTAGTCTAGTCAGTGTTGTGTTTGAGTGATTTGTTAACCAACAAGCAATAACATTATACAAACAAAGTTTTATATCGTCAGTTTTACAGTTTTCTCTTTCATATTTCTTCAGACCGAGAGAAACAGCGATGTTTTCCCATTTGGGACTTGCAGCAACTAATAATTCTGCTAATAAGTTAGCATCCTCAATTTTGAAGGTGATATTTTGCATTGAATCACCCTCCATAAAGTCTTGATTTGTCATTACTTCATATTTTTTTATATTAATGCTTCTTAGTTTTTCCACGAGCTGGATGGAGCATCCTTCAAGGGATGACACCACTTGGACAAAGCTATCCCATGTGCTTACTTCAGATTTTAAATGCTCACAAAATACTCGTAATACGTATCGAATAAAGGCTTGTTTATTCATATTTTCAATTTCCAAAGGATTGAATATAGAGTATGCAATATTCGCTCTTTGACACAAATTTTGTATAAATAGTTTAAGATCCACACTGGATAATCCTTGGACAATATCATCCTCATTATCTCTTACATAAGTAAGATACTCTTCATTGGTCAAACGAGTGGACATGTTCTAGTATAAATAAAAAAATTGAACATAAAACAAAAATAATAATGGGATATCTATTTTTCTTTATATTGAAACATCTCACTTTTACTCCTATTTTGGATTGCTGAAACAATGGAGTCTACTATAGTACATCCAGGCCGAGTTGGCGCGACCACAAATGTGGCAAAAGACGACTGACTTGCCAAAATCCGGAAACCAATTAAGGTCCCCTGACTGTAGTAGCTTAAACGCCCAAAAACGTTGACACCCACGGTGAAACGACAAGGGTCTAAAGTGTACATTATTACTGTAAGTTCACTTGTTGAAATGAAAGAAGCTTTGAAAGTTTTTTTCCCTGGCTATATTCAATATATGTCTGGTTATAACTAACTACTCGTACACTGTTAAAAATGAGGAGTTCAGGTAACCCCAAAAGTGGGGTTCCAGTAACTGGGCAAATTAAACTCCCCATGGATGGTCACAGTAACTCTTCTGGGGAGTAAAAAAAAAATTCTATGTGGAGCATAGTCTGATGAAGAAATAAAAAAATCACTGAAGGTTAGCAATTCTACTGCGAACTAAAGTAAAAAAGAAGGATGGTTCTTTATCCCCTGCTTAACATCCATCCTCCATGTTGTACTTACCATTAGCTTCTCTGTTAACATACAGTTCGTCCAGCTTAAAGAGTAGAAAGTACAGATCTCAAAACTTAGACTAGTTGCAATCACAATAAGCTTAGCCATACCTTTTTGTGTTGTTAGATCCCAATCCACTCGAAACTAAGTCATATAAAACAGCATAAGTATAAGAACTACGCTATCTCCATAGACATTCCATACATTAAGCGCCATTTTTTTTGACGTCACAAATTTGTCCATCCTACGTCCCAACTCGTAGTTAAACTTGAGCCGCGCCCTCACACGGCAGCTCCTATTCGGGAACTTCCCTTATTTAAGGATGCCCTGCCACCGGAAACCGAGGCGCGTAACCGCAAATTGACTGTTTTTGCTATGTCTTTATATTTCTTTTTCTGTGTACTGTGAGCTTACTTTGTTGTTACAGGTGGAATGAGCACCAATAGAGCACTCCAGCAAGCCAAATTTGAAGAATGAAGACCCGCCTGGGACGGAGATACAGCTCTGCACACTGGCTACTATTCAGAGTTATTTCGAAGCGGCCGAAAGAGCTACTGCGCTCATTTTTTTTCCAGAGGTAGCCTGAGGGCTTCTTCGCAACATTACAGAGCTATATTTCTAATATCTATATTCTTTTTTTTTGTAAACAGTAAAATTTCATGCCGTTTTACTCGTGCGTTATTCTAAAAAAACTCTCTGTAACTTTATTCTAAGGGGGGTATTTTGCTTGTGCGCAAAATTTGGATTCAATTCAGTGATCCAGTTCCACGAAATATCAATTTTTATTTTCAAGTTGACAACTGATTCGCAATTTCACCCCGCCCCCCATAACGTTGAGCACACCGCGAACGCGCAATTTATTTGGTAAGATAATCAATTAACTTGTGACAGCTCTAAAAAGAGCCCATTTGTAAACAATAATAAGAAATACAAATGAGCCGTGAGATAGCCGTTGTAACTTTGGAAATAGTTAGTCTTAGGTATTATATATTAAATTCCCAAGACACTTACTTCAAAATTGCAAAATTACCAGCTTAAAGCATTTGGGGAGTTTAGTTTTTTATAAAAAATGAAATTAAAAATAAGTAAAATAGTATTAAAATATAAAAATTTGGTACAAATCAAATTAATGAGCCATAGATTCAGTCTGCAAAATCTTTAGACACTCGAATTCAATTTACTCTTTTTCTGGCTTAAAAACATCAAAAATATCCTCCATTTATAGGGTCACTTCTTCTATCTATTACCACAGTTGTGACCACAAACCACAATTTTTTAAAACATAATCAATTTCAATATATATATTAATTTGTGTGTGTGTGAAGTTTCAGCTTCCTGACATCAATCTGACTGCACATGTATACATTTAAAGAACAATTAACATTTAAGCTGGACGAACTGTACATGTTCCAGTGTTCACTCTGTGATCACAGAGTGAACACTGGCTTTATGTTAGGTATAGTATTTTACATTTTGCGTTGGATTTTACTAGACTAATGAATATCATTAAAATATATTAACTACCATCAATGGAGTTTCCACTAACTCATTTACTGATTTACTCCCCAAAATTACTCCCCCAAGGAGTTACTCTAACTCCTCATTTTTAACAGTGTAGTTCGTCTTTAATATGATCTTGCTAAAAAAAAAAAAAGCTGAAGGCTGTAGACGGCGATATGGAGCTATTTATGTAGCACAAATCTTTGAGCATAAGAAATGCAGAACTACCGCTGAATGCCACTAAACGTAAGTTTCATTTTAATTACAAACTGAAGTGTATACATATTTATTAGTTTTAAAAATAGGATAAACACAGTATGCATGTCAATGGCCATTTAGAAGTGATGCCCCACGGGGAAGAGTACCTTAAGAAGTCAATAAAATGGGAAGGATTTGTAAAAATGGAAAGAGCTCAAAAATACAGTACGATATTTGAGATATTGCTGCAACTCCTGACAATCTTGTTAATAGCTTCAAGAAATGTGGCATATATCCCTTCGATCCATCTGCAATATCGATTGTCACTCATACAGGTGAGTCTGTACATTTGAACTTAAAATACAAATGAACCAGAAGTTGTTGAAGCTGTGAATGTCTGTAATCAATCAGCACATTGCCAACCCTTCCCCACTCCACCCCCCAAGCTAAATCGATAAAATTCACCTTATTTTACGCACTTCAGCTAAACATTTGGCTGTAATATTTATCACATTATAGCGAATATTAGTGAGCAATGTATCAATTTCTGCTAATATTAAAACTTGTGAACAAAAAAATTCAACCCCATATGAAGGTTGTACATTAACCTGAAACACTAAAATATATACCTGTCTAATACTCCATAACAAATTGTCAATTATTTCCAAATTTGGGTATGGTTTCAAGGATAAGGTCAATTCTAATTCCTGTCCCCTGGGATCAAGTTCGCACGTCACAGCTGATGTAGCAGGTACCACACCCCTGGGATCAAGTTCGCACATCACAGCAGATGTCTTAGCAGGTACCACACCCCTGGGATCAAGTTCGCAAGTCACAACAGATGTCTTAGCAGGTACCACACCCCTGGGATCAAGTTCGCACGTCACAACAGATTCTTAGCATGTACCACACCCTTGGGATCTAGTTCGTACATCACAACAGCTGATGTAGCAGGTACCACACCCCTGGGATCAAGTTCGCAAGTCACAACAGATGTCTTAGCAGGTACCACACCCCTGGGATCTAGTTCGTACATCACAACAGATGTTGTAGCAGGTACCACACCCCTGGGATCAAGTTTGCTCGTCACAGCAGATGTCATAGCAGGTACCAAGCCCCTTGGATACCTTTCTCACATCACAATCCCTATGGCCTCTGGATCCACTACTCAGGTTTCAGGTTAGAGTTAATGGTGTCTTGCAGTAACATATTTTTTCATTAAGTGATAAGAACTCTCCATAAATTTTTTTCTGAAGACCAAAATTTTGTTCAGAAAATATTTTTTTGGTAGCATGAAATCTGTACATGTAATTTTTAAATGATTTTTTGGCAGATCGTATTTTTTGTTAATCCCAGATAATGTGCGAGAAAGAAGTAACTTAGGCAGAGCTATGATTTTTCATTTGCATACAATGTTACCTATGTTATCATGTTAGACTGTTTACGATAAAATTGAACTCAATGCAGCACACGTGAATGTTGGGGGATAATAATCAATTGAATCCAATAAGCCTACCAAGGGGAATTTGATTAGGTCATATAATTGTGAACGGCTAAGGCAATCAAACTCGATGCTGATAAAATGTGTTAGTTCAAAAACAGTTTATTTTTTATGCAAGCCGCGTTGTGCACTATTTTCCTGGAAATGGTTTCATATAGAAAAAAGTTTGTCCCAACTGTCCCCAAACTAAGTGCTGTCTAATGAACAATAGAACTAACAAATCTATGGACTGACTATAAACAAAAACAACAACAGTAAACAAAATTCACTCATTTGTCTTTGTAACTGATATTTCAGGGTTCAAACTTTTCAAGTTACGCCTCCATTTCAGTTTGACTCCTGCCATTCTACTAAAATATCCTTCAATATTTGTGGTAGTAATAATTTATTTATTTATTTGTTTATTTTATGTATTTATTTTTTTTTTTTTGGGGGGGGGGGGAATTTCACTTTACATGCCTAATTTGTATTTGTGATGTTACATACCTGTATTGTTTAACTTTCTAGGTACCACACCCACTGGATCACCTCCAGTCAGAGTCACAGCACAACGTGGATTATTGATTCCTGGTGCAGTCACCACATGTACTGGAGTTGCGGTTACCATGCCGGTTCCATGGTCTCCTTCAGTTGCAAATTCGAGTACTGTATCACTCATTTTTTATGACGCAATTGCAATAACAAAAAGGATTGCACATTACTTTGAGGAAGTCATTTTAATTGAGATCAATTCTGTCAGAGTTACTGTTGACTACTCTTACTACTTGTCTTCAAGCCATAAGAATGAATACTTCTATATCGTGTGTTGTTAATATCAGTACAGATAGTATTACTCCATTTTCATATCATCCAATTGAAAACAGAACCATTGAGAATGGCTACGGATGTGCCACTGTAGCACTCATCCTTCTCCTCTTTGGGACCCCTCTCAACTCCTTTGTGGCTGTCACCATCATTTGGAAAAAGCTTTACAAGTCTGCAGTGGTGATACCAATGCTAAATCTGGCCCTGTGTAATCTGGCTGTTTGCATTCTGGTTTTGCCTTTTATTGTTATAAGTGGATACTCCACGGAATTCATGTTCGGATCATCTGACTATGTGCGGTGCAAGGTGTGCACTATAGGAGTTGCAAATGTTGCCCTCCTTATCACATCACTCTACACACTAGATCTCATGTCCGTTGGAAGGCTCCTGTACCTTAAAATGCCTTTACATTATCATATGCTGTAGTAACTCCTGCGAAAATGTTTGTATCAGTCGTGGGGATTTGGATATTCTCCATAGCAGTAGCTTTGCCGCCATTGTGGGGGTTTGGAAGCGTAAATTTTTCATACACAGTGGCCAGCCGTATCCCTCTGGTTGTGGGAAAAAGTCATATTTTGCCAAATTTCTACTATTGTGTTATGCTTGTTGTAGTAGCTCTACTGCCTCTTACCGTATTGATTACTATGTATTTATGGATTGTTTGTATTGCACACAAATATATATTGAAAAACCCCATGAAATTCACTTCCAGTCACAAAGCTTCAAAAGATGTAATATCGTTAAGTGAAGTCGCTACAAAGAATGAGGAAATAGAAAGAATCACAAATCAAACCAACAGAAAGAAGCAATTTCGCTTGGTACAATTACTGGGCGCCATTTTTCTGGCGAATATCATAACTTGGATTCCTGTCATAGCCTTAGGGATAACGGGTGCCATAGCTGGTACAGACACTATCCCTAACACTTTCTACAGCTTTGCGTATTTATCTTATCTGCTGGAAATCATGATTCACCCACTGCTACAAATAACACTAGTATATGAACTAAGAGCCATTATTGCAAAGATGTGGCTGCACATTAAGGAAAAGACTTGTGGATATTTCAATTTGGCGAGTAGTAAAAACACGGAAAGCAATTCTTCTTAAAACTTTTACAACATGTAAATCAATTTATGTTGGTACTGCATAATCTTCATCTTTTTCCACATTGTATATTTTGTTGAACTTGGTATACATGCTGTAGCTATCACCACTGTAGCCAGAGTACTCTCTCATTAGATATGGAACAAGAATTATGAAGAGATTTTGAGAATGATATAACTTATAAAAGCCAATTTTAAAATACCACCTGTTTATAACTTTCACACTCTCATAACGGAGACCATCAAGGACATTGTGGTTTTGTTTATATGCATAAAAAAACCCTTAAATTTCTAAAACACGAATAAATCTGGTACTTTAGTGTATTATGCAATATAATAGGTATAGATGTTATCCTCTTGAAACCACTAATATGGTTTACTTTCAATAAAATGACTGTTTCTGTTACTTTCATGAAGCCACAGTAGTTTCAAACGCTTTATTTAGACACCATTTTAAGATGATGTTCAGGATCTTATATAAACCTCAATATGTATGTGAGGAAAGGGCATGGAAGAGTAGAGTGAGTTAAATATTAATATACTGTATTTACACAATACATTCAGTGGCTGTGACATTAAGGTTCTGTTGTCAGAAAACACTAGTAGTAGCATCAGATTATATGATCAAGTGTTTAACTTCAATAGTTACAACATGTATTCTTGAAAGGCATTTTCAATAATATATCTAGCAATACTGTTTAGTTTCTGTCCATTTATCATCGCATATTAAATGAAGTTAAAGATAACTACAGTAGCTAGCATTTCTAATTCATGTAAATTACTATAAACCAGAGTGAATACTTCCCGAAACACAAACAACTTCTTGAATTGGAAAAATGGTAAGTACTAAGTACTAGTACATCCTCCCATGCAAATTATTCCATTTGGTAGAATATTACAATCATTTTGCAGGAAAAACATTATGCCAATATATTATTTCAAAGACCACAGGAGATTAATACAATTTGAAAAAGATAATACCACACTTATTGTCATACTCCACTGAGCACTTGGTTTCCTGTTGTGTGTTGATGCTTTAGGCTTTATGAACTAATGATTTCATAGATTCAAGAATCATGACTCACCATATGCATGTCAAATGTGCTAATTAATTTCTTCTTTTGTCTCTGACTACATAGTCATGTCTTTAGTGTATTTGCTATGATAGCTTGTGAGGATAATGTTTCATGTTTATATTAAAGAGACACATTCAGTAAACAAAAAATCTCCTAGAAAGTAGCTTTTTTGTTTATGAAATATACTGAAGCATGCCCCATCATTTAGCACACACTGATTCTTCCTGGTGGCTAAAACTGTGATCTGGTAAACGAGACAGCATGTAGGCAACTCAGTGTGGAGATATTTCCCACATTGCTATGGCTTCTAGGTAGCAAGGTGAGCTTCTGAGCCATGCTAAAAAGCAATCTGAGCAATGAAAGAGGTAATGAACCAAAGTTCTAGGCAGTACTACATAACACATTAGAAGAAGAGAAGTAGCTACTATTGATATCATTATGAAATAGCTATATTCTCAGCAGCATACAATCTAACTATCCATGTAATATCAAGTGTTGTAAAAGTTTTGTTAAACCAGTTCATTCATCTCTCACATATAAACATAAAAATTCTTGTGATAATTAAAATCACCTAAGCCTGTGTTGGGTTGTCTAAATATTTTTATTTATCAATGTTGTAAAAGTAAATTTCATTTCATGCCATAGTCACAGGCTCTTACTAATGCTTACAGTGATTGGTAAAGGGTCCACAATCAAATGGTATAAAGTAAGTGGGTAAAGGGTTTGCTTACAATAATACTTGATGATGTTCAAAAGCAAAACCCTTTTCCAGCTAAGTTAGGAATTCAGTGTAGTAATGAAGATTAATGTGCATGCGACATGTTTGAGCTTTTGTGGTTTATATGTTAATCTGCAATGTTAGGATAATTGTCATGTAAAGTGTATTTGTTACCACTTGTGAGTTCAAGGGTCCTGATAACTCCAATGGTGTGGTGGATTTATTGGAAACTTCTTTCACGTAAGTCATTTTTGTCATGATTTAATGAGTAAATCACATCCAAAAATTAAAATTTGCATCATAATGTGGTGGTATAGCTGTGTCATTTTTGTAAATGAAAGTGGAAGAAATCATAAATGGGAAAAGGAAGCGATTATGCATCAGTTCATACTTCCAGTCATGTGGTGCCAAATCGTACCCATCGCATCTTCACTGCTGTAACGCGAATAATCTACTCACACTCCTTCTATTGCCTGAAGAACGAACACACAGCACATAAAAAAAATACATAGCCATAGCCTCTAGAATAGAACAATGAATGTTAATACTTAGGCTCTCAAAATTTTGTCAAGTATTTGAAATGTGACAATTAAAACTGACTGTGACTCTAAAAAATGCATCTTGTGAGCTATTTAAAAATCAATTCACGTCTTATTAAATTAACTTTTCTCCCCTTATTTAGCTGCCCAATGATGTACCAATAGTTAGAAAGAATCAACATGTTTATTTAGTGTAGTGTATTTGACTATAGATACTCAGACCTAATACTCCAAGTAACAAGTGCTTCAGTTTTATAGAACAGAAAGAGCAAGAAACTGGAACAACTTGACAATAACTAAATGAAAAAAATGAAAGTTATTGATGACACATGAACAAAGCCACGTGAGACAGGAAGTATTATAAAAGCACAGATGAAATAACAAAAATCATGATCAAATACACCAAATGATAGCATCTCTATTGATATTTTGCAGTTAGATACAGTGCATAAATCACCATATACATGGGGACAAGTCACTTTTTTTTTTATTTGGCTAGGAAAAAGGTGTTCACTGAGGCAAGTGGTGACTACATTCAACATTATAAGAATTTAAGATATAATTGTTAATAAATTATAATATTGGGTGAAAACCATTGTTAATGACAGCAACAAAAAAAACAAAGGCTTAGATCAGTGATTGTAGTCGCTGTTACTCAAAACTCTTTGAACAATAGCTATAGTGCTAAGTGACTTAGCTATATAGCTATACATACACAAGTTGAGTTGTATAAACAGTTGTGGTTACAGATGCATACTAATGATGCAAAAACTTGTGAGCCCCACCCCCTGATTTTAAAGAGCATTCTTCCAAAATCAGGGGGGAGACCCTTCTGGCTTAAGTTGGGGAAAGGAACAACTTTCCCTTACCTCCCTGATTTTTACGGCAGTAGCTAGATAGAACATAGTACAGTGCTTCCAGCTTAAAGAGTGGATATTTTAGCTTTTTGGTTAAGGTTGCTAATTCTGCTATAATTAAGTATGTGTAATAGAAAGCAAAAAAATTGAAGTATTATAAATTAATGTCATATTAACATACAGATAAAACCATTTTGTGGGTTTGTGGTTATTTTTGTGGTTATAGGTGATGGAACTGGGAGCTTCAAGACAGTGAATTTGGAAGTGTTTAAGGTGAAAAAATAGAAATTATTTTTCCTTATCTCTATAACTTGGTATACTGATACTTTAACCAAGTAGCTACGTCTTGCTTCCGTAAGCGCACTCTGGTGGTTTTTTTAGACCCCGCCTGGATGTCACTCGTAAACCAGGAAGGAATGCAATAAGGAGCTGGATTTAAATTTAAAGCACAGTCTCCTGTTACCTTTCTAGTTTGGCTGGAGTAAAATTGTGACAGCAGAACAAGCGGTAAGTAGTCGTAGTGTACATTTAAGAGCATCAGGTGTTGTAAAATATAGTGATGCAAGTAATGAGCTCAGAAACTTGAGAAGTAGAAGTAAGGGAATGTACTAACCATGATAGTGCTCTTAAATTAATATAATTATAGCCACTGGTTGCTACTCTGTCTTTACCTCAGCTTAACTGCAGAATCAGAAGGAAATGTCAACAAAACCCTCTTCAGTACCTAGTCCAAGATGCCATTCTTTCACTTCCTCTGCTTTCATACTTGGAGGACTCTCCTGTGAATACATGTGGGGCGGACTCAAGAAAGATCCTGAAAGTAATGGGAAAATGGTTCCTGTCACTGACCTTGAATTCTTGTATGTGTTTCGCGCTTCTTCTGAGAATTGGGACAAGCTCAGGTTAAAAGGACAGCATCCACCAGGAATCAGTCAGGGCTCCTGTGTACGAATCGGAGAAACCTTGTTTTTATATGGTTTTTATATGCAGTATGGTGGAGTATTGTGGAAAACTAGTTGTATATGGAGGGGAAAGTGCTGATGGAGACACCAATGGGCTTAATGTGTATGACATTGAGACTTGTAAGTTGTAGGGCTGTGTGCAGACAACGAACCTAAGACGGACAAAAACAACTTTCTTATAACGATTTTAAGAAAGGCAATGAGAGTAAAATAGCTACAGGCACATTCTGTTGTATTAAAGACCCTTATAGTAGTTACTTAAGCATGTAAAATATGCTGGTTTCGTGTTGCATATAGTCAAATTGTTACTTGTTAGTACAGTATAATATTGCGTATAGTATAGTGACTAGATTGATGTATTTCATTAACTTGTTGCTATACTATCGCCCCACCTACCTCTTCTACCTAGACTTTATGTGCAGGTACAAGCATGAATATGGTCAATTATATGCGTCTTATTGTGCAGTATCTGGTGAAATAATTTTATATATACTGCTCATGTGTGAGTATAGTAGTAACGAGATTTATGAGCAATGAATACTTGTATAACCTAGGGAACGTGATAATAATTACCCAAAGTGATAACTATGAATACAGGTCAAAAAGGTAAGCACAATAAACCAACACATGTATTAGAGAAAGCAGAGTAAAAAGGGTTGGGGGTAGATGTGTGTGTGTATGCGGGGGAAGGGGGAGGGGAAGGGAGGGGAGGAGGAGATGAAGATAGGCCTTTGTAGGCTTGAGGATGAAGTCGTCTGATAAAAATATTATTATAATGGCAATATTCATGCTAATAGAAGTTAATGATAATTATTAATAATATACTAATGTATAAATTAAGCTTTGGGAGATACAAACAAACTGTATCCTAAATTTAATTTATACAGTCAGAAAGGTGATAACATAGGGACCAGACAGTTATAGCTACACACAATGTAGGACTCACATAATTTAGTTGATGTAAATATATTAATAAGCTAACACAGCTTGTGCAGTTTTCATCAGTACATGCATATATAAAGTGGAGTAAATACACTATTCTGGATAATATAATAATGAAGAATATCAGTATAGCAATACTAAATGCTTTGAAGAAACTATCATCATCATTATGGATGTGCTCATACTGTATGACATTCATGTGTGCAATTCCATATCCAACTGAAGGCCAATTTGCTTCCATTGACTCCAGCATCATAAACTTCATTAAAAAACATCTTTAAAATTATCCAAATGGAGAGGCTCTAATGAAATAATATAAAAATTATGAACAACAATTATGACATATTTTTATGTTTTGACCTTACATTGTGTGACTCATTGTTGGCAATATTAAATTGCACTTCTAAGCATTTGATTGCACATTTTTGAATTAACCCTCTTCCGTCTTTCACACTCTGATTTGGAATTACTGACAATTAACCATTGATTTAGGAATGAACTTACTCATACTGATGATTCTAAAACACTTTTATTGTACTAGTTGTTGTTGTTTTTTCATTTTGGGCTGATTTTTGAGAAAACATAAAGCTGTAAGCTCGTTGTAGGTAGCTTTTGTGGGTAACACTCATTATTGTCACATTATAATCACATGAGCAGACACTTTCTTGCTCATAGTGGTATTTTGTGCTGGAAAGTTGACTGAGTGCTTAAAGTGGAGTTTTGTATTGAAAATATATACAGGTCTGAGTGTCTCTGGCCTGTTTAGCTTCTTTTTTGAAGGCAACATTTACTTCTATCGCTTTAATTGCTCCATACATCTATCTTTTTAATTTCTTGAGCTTTATTTATACCTGATTAGAATAATCTAGACCTCGCTAATTTGAAATATCCATAATCTGAACAGCTGCCATGCAGGTGAGCCCAACCCATTAAAACTACATGCCACCACCTTGAGAAGCTAAAATTTGTCTGCTCCATCTTTTTCACAGCTGCCTCTGTGCTACTCCAGTTGTTTCTTCCCCAGGTTATTTCTGTACCACAAGTAATATTGCTCTCTAAACTAAAGCTCAGGCATACTACTTTAACACTGGCTATTAAGGTAAAAATGTATAACTGAACTGAGCAATGAAGCTGTCAACCATTTGGTATAGTGACTATTTGTGCATTGAAAGGAAAAGAAGGGTGCTATTCTTGTAGCGAATCTAAACATATCAACAAACAATACATAGCAAACTATTAGAGCCCCTGTATAATCGCAATTCTATTTTTAGCACTGTTAAATGGCAAGTGTCGACCACATCAACTTCTTCCACTTAGTGGATTATAAGAGTTTTTGAAAGACTACTTTAGTAATTATTAAATAGCAAGTGCACTTGGAGTTCATTGTTCAATTCAGAGGGGTAGGAGAAAAGGAGCAGGAGGGGTGACTGCTTCCCCACTATTTTCTACTTTTAAGGGGGGAGGGGGGCTTGGCCCCCATATTTCTCATTTCATAGAGTATAGTATGAATGTGGCCAGTGATTTAGAAAAAAAAACCAAACTGTTCACTATTTATTTAAATTTGAATAGGGTTAAAAATTTTCATTTTAGAATTCTTAATGACCTTTGGACAGTAGGCAAAAGTAGCAGCCAACCCATTTTTTTAAATTGTGGTGGCCTAAGGCCCTCCACATTTTGTTTCCTTGGGGAGGGGTGGAGGATTTAGTGGTATCCATAGTATAACTCCTGCTAGAATGTTGACAGCTACGGTTTAGCTTTATTGTTTGTCAACTTTATTGCAGAAAACATAATGTTAAGAAATGTTTATTCTCTTTTGCATACAGCTATTTGACTATCCCACCCCCCTTTCAACTTGCACCTTTTCATTTGAAATTTACACTTCAGTGAGGTGAGACATTAACTTTGGGCTTCCAATAAACTAGAGAAGAGAAACTACTCAGAAGCTCTTGCAGTGTTCGTCTTAACTTTTTACTGAGGGTTCTCTGAGTTCTCTCTTCTTTACTCTATCTATCATAAGGATAAAAATCATATACCTGGGCTAGCTAGTTCACCATTTGTGCCAAAGTGCATCAGTAATTGTATTTAACCAGCTATCACTTGACAACCATTATTACGATGCTATGGTGATTAAATCTTAATGTAGTAAATATTTTAATGCGTATGGACATTAATTGTGGCATATTATGAATGTAGTAGATAAATCTGGAACTTCAGGCCAGTCTCGCTGATTCTCACAGCACTTAAGGAGAATTAATTTCAAGGTGGAGTTGAAAGCTCTAGAGCTGTACTTGATTTAAAAATTTACAATCAGAGTAGCGTGTAAAAATTTACTGAATGTATGCAGCAGTTTCACTGCAGAACAAATCTATAGCTGGACAATGGACTTACCATCAGCTTGCTTATTGTATGTGTGAAGTAACAAGCAACTATTCAGCCCAATGTTTGGAAGGAATGTTCTGTATTACAAACAGCAACAATAAAATAAAGAGCTATAAACACACACACACAGAAATATACTATCTAAAAGCCACAAGGTCTATTTATTAAAAGCAGCTGCTACATCCAGAGTTTGACAGTAGCATTAGCTTATTGCATTTTGTGACAAATTTGTCTGCTATTTCTTTCTCCAGCCTTGTTAAAATCTACTGGTACCCTGAACCAAAACAACTACTGAATCAATAACGAGAGAGCCTGTAGAAAGAATATAGATACTGACCTGTATGAAGACCCTAGCTTGTTCTTTATATCAGGATCTTCATGCTGGTTAGTATCTATATGTTTCCACTAGTTTCACCATCTACCGATGATTAAAATATTTCATTCTGCCACTACTTTAACCAGCACAATATTACGGCAATCTAACCATATCAGGCTAATCACTTGTAATATTCAATGGTCATTTTGAACAATCTAGGGAACAGCTAAAAAATCTTTCAGAAATATAATTCAACGATTCTACAGTCTAATAATAGACTGCTTGTGGTGGCGTACATATACAGAAAGTAGGTAAAGAGTGTTTTAATGTATTGGATGAAGTGTGTGAATGACAGTTTAATGTTCTTGGTCTACCTTCTTGTGGCACCCAAGGAAGGAGGTGTGTTCTCTTGTCATGGAGAGGCCCAGACAATATAATGGATAATATAAATATTTTATATGAGTTTCCACAAATGGTAATACTATGTTTAAAGTAGCTAATTAAAAAAAGAAAAAAAGAAGAAAAAAAAGAAAAACAAAACAAAAACTAAACAATACATACAGGCATATACAAAAAATGGGTGTGGTTTCTTGTCATGAAGAGGCACAGAAGGACCTAAAAAATTTGTATGAGTTGCCAAAAATGCTGTTTTAAGTAGCTAGCTAATTACAAAAAAGAACGAACAACAACAAACATACATACAATCTTGTGCAAAAAATAATTAATGAACAAGTAAAAAATATACAGGAATAAAGATAAAGTGACCACTTATGTATGGAGCTACGTATCAGTTGCAGTATTTTTCTTTGATTTTGTCAGATAAATTGGTAAAACCAACTGTTTGGTTTTCTAAAGCATGAGCTAATTTACTCCATGTTCGTTCTCCATTTCCAGTCAGCCATTTCTTCAACATGTCTTTGAAACAGTCGTCAACACTATGGCTGTGTTCATACAGTATGACATTCAAGGTTTGACAATCCACATCCAACTGAAGGCCAATGTTCTCCCATTTGACTCTGGCATCAAATGCTTCTTCAAAGATAACCCTAAACTCTTTTATACTGAGAGAGTCTAAATATAATATAATTAAAAAAATTATGACCAATAAACTGAACATTTTAAATTCTGTATTGTTATAAAAAAGCCTGTGAAAGAGAGAAAATACATTTAATGATAAATTCCAATCATTAAAAGTGTTTGTCAAAGGTTTGTAAATTGACTCCATTGCAGTTGTATAATATATATGTATAGGTTACATCACGAGGTGGAGGTCGGTATGGGATTTACACAACCGAGGGCCGAAGGCCCGAGGATAGTGTAAATCCCGTACCGACCGCGCACCGAGCGGTGCAACCGACTTGTACCATGGCTCTAGGCTATAAGAAACGCATAACAACCTTTTTTTCTGTAGCCTCATTGGTCGCCGCTTCGCTTAGCTACAGATCGTAATTCTAGGCCACGGGCAAAAAATATTCACCTCCTAGGCGGTGTATAAGTGATTTATTCACCCCGAATTGAGAAATCTGATTGGACGGTTTGAACGAACCATGGTATAAATATATATATATACTAGCAAGTACCCTGCTATACAGGGGCATTTGACGTACTGCAAAGTAAGAAAAAAAGGTGTGCATCTAAACTAAAGCTCAGGCATACTACTTTAACACTAGCTATTAAGGTAAAATGTATAACTGAACTGAGCAATGAAGCTGTCAACAATTTGGTATAGTGACTATTTGTGCATTGAAAGGAATAGAAGGATGCTATTCTTGTCAGTCTAATAGCACGCGTAATTTCGCGATCAATTTTGTTTTCCTGCGCACGTAGGCGTGGCTAAGACTACAACGATTTTTAGGGGAAAGAAGCGGGTAACTTTGGCTGTCTAGTTTGCTCTTCTCTGTGTCTCTATAGACACACTAAGGAGTTATTGGAGTAGAAATATCTCACCTGAAGTAAACTGAGACTTTATTGAGGCCTTAGAGGTAAGTTATTGTCTTTTGTGGTTCTCTGTTTCTAGTCGGGTAAAAATGGCTGCCATATTTGAGAGATCTAAAATCTCTTTTGGGGAGGAATTAGGTGAGGGACACAGTTTTAGTTAAGGTTACTTTTTTTTACAGTTAACTAGTCTTACTTTCTCAATTTATTGAGACTTCAAGAGCATTGAAACAAAAATGTCAGACACATAAAGTGAAAAAAACAACGTAATGAACTGGAATTTGAAACTAAATGTTAATGTTTTGTTCTTGAAATTCAGGAAATACTATTTCTTCTTCAATTTCTTCTTCTGAGTCACCACTGCTTGAGTCTGATTCTAGAGATGATGACACAGAAGAATCAGTCATGTCACAGCCTCTGTGGACTTGCTGGACGTTGGTGCAGTTTTGACAACTACAACCGGGTACACATGAATGCCCGCCTTTCCTGCATCCACAACGCTGGGAAGTACACCCCTTCTTACAGCTACACCCCTTAGTTAGGAAGGTAATTGTTTCTAAAACTAATTTCTGGACACTAGGGCATTCCCAATCAAATACATAATTGCCGTCATTGTTCTTTGTCCAACCATAAAAATCAGGCTGGGGAAGAGAGTCGTGTATGTCTTCCTTGAAAGAGTTGAACCACATCTGAGCAATCCAGCAAGATCGTAACCAGTGGCGCCACATAGATGTATGTGAGGGCATACGATCTTCTTCACATAATATTCTGTCTGAAACTATAGCACGAATTGTATTGTACCACTCTATGTGTTGGTTTGCTCCATTGCAGGCATTAAACAATTGGTGTGGGGTTTTAGAGCCTTTTAGAGACACAATTGCAGAGTAGTGTTTTTTGAAATATAAAGTTCCTATTAGCCTAAGAAATGCTAGAAAACCATTTTCTTTGTTTTTTTCTCCAGAATCTGACAATGATCCAGGCATACTCCTACCTGTTATGAAGTCGGCATGCTGAAAGAAAACTTGGAAGAAAGCCGACTTTCCATGGCCAGAAAAGAAGGACACATAATCACATCCTGAGGTAATAAACAGCATTTGAAAAATATTTGCTAATTTTGACTTCTCCAGATTTGCTAAGTCAGGGTCCAGCTGTAAGGCTTTAATCAAATCATTTATGTGTATATATAGTTTGGTTTGGGAATGTAGCACATCAATTTGTACATAAACATCCTTGTTTGTGAGTATTTCAAAAAGTGACAAGCCAATATTATAAATATCGGTATCTGGGGAATAGATTAATATGTGCCTGCCAGTAGTTTGTGTTGCATGACGCCATATCCTCATGTCGGCCTCAGCTGAGTTAGACTTATAGTTGCTAGCTGGTGAAGGGAGTGACTGGGGATTGCCAGACAACATAAGTGTACTGTTGTTTCCAAAACACCCACTCAGATAGAGTACTTGTTCAGGTCTCAGTTGTAATCGTACTGACTGCAAAAAGGCGAGACCAATAGCCTCTATGACAGAACGTTTACACTCTCTACAAGATATGAAAGAACTCCAAGAAATAGTGGCAATTTCAGTGGATGGATTGAATTTTACATGTTGATGCGATGATGCACAACCTATGCTATTATCCCTCCTTTTCTGTTCATACACCTTTGGATTAAATTTGTTCATGTCTCTTGGAGCATCAAATAGCATATGTACTTCATTCACTTTTGCCTGATAGTGTGGTAGTAGGAATCTATCAAATAAAAACTTAGAGAAATCACATATAGTATGAGTATTTCTTAGAGGCTTGCAGTTAAGAAAAAACATGGCAAGAAAAAAACATGGCATCTAGTATGACTGTATCAGCCTTCGAATCGGTAGGGAGTGTGTCTGTTACCACTCGTGCTGTAGGCCCTGCATACCTTTTCTTCAACTGGTCTTTCCAGACTGCTTTTGATCCTTTAACAGGATGTCCATTTTCGTCAGCAATTACTCTGGGAAGTATGGCATACTGTTCTGATGTGGGGTCATATTTTTGTCCTGTCCGATTGCACCAAGCCAGCCGTTGCCTCAGACACTTATTCACTTGCTTAAGCTCTTTCTGCTTTTGGTTCATGATTGACTTACTTACTCGCTTTGGTGGTGAAATAGTAAGTAGTCGATGCTGCCTAATTGGAGCATTAGTACTAGGACAGTTTAATATGTGGTGATGAACATAGTTTTTAAGATCCTTTTCACCTGTTTCTCTAAAATTCAGTAAGTCAGCTCTCTGTTCAGGGGTAGCCTTAATACGTTGAGTAACCCTCTGTTCTCTTGAACTGATTGGGGAAACAACCCCTTCTTTTGGATGACTAGCATCATTGTCACAATGTTTTCCTCCTTCTGTTTTACCGATAAATCTTCAGTAAAAACACTAAATAGTGGTGTAGCCTCATTGTTGAGGTGAGGAAACAATTGCTGTAGCAAATTTTTGTGCACTGATACTCTATATCGTAGGTACAATGACATTTTCTGTAGATAGGCTTTTGTTGGATGAGATATTGCCATTTTTAAATCTTTATTAATACATGTTTCATGGGCTTCATCTATAGCTATAGCATGCCCCTTTCCTCCATTAATAGAAACAGTAAATGCATTTTTAGCTGTTGTAGTATGACTTGGGGGAACTTTTGCAAATCAGCCAAGTGGTAGGGAATAAGTCGCTGATAGGTGGTTCTATCATAAGCCATGAATAGTGGTGCCATCAACTTTAATGCTGAAACCCTTAATTCCCAGTTCTGGCATCTAATGGCAAGAAATAGCTGCACGTATGAAAAGCAATCCGAAAAAACAAACTTTTTCCAGAATGACCAAGTGTCATCTGTGCTTGCCACAGCAGTCAAGAATGCCTTGAATTCCTCCTGCAATGCTTCTAAAGGTTCAGTGCTGTTTAATATATTTCGAATGGTCACTTCATCTAATGTTGTCGATGGTAATTGCTTGAAAGCAATGATGATTGACCTAAATATAGCCTGCCAAACTTGTAAGAGGAAGTTGTGAGTCCTAAATTCGAGCACTTTTCCAATGACGTCAATGTTTTAAAGCCAGATGCCTCAGCTATTTCTTTTATCCCAGCATGAAAATAGATTTTGAGCAACAATGGTTGAAGATTTGCCAGCAAACGCCAATCCCCAGGGAAAATTAATAGTTTGTTCAACAATTGACCATAGGTCTGCTTGATTTTCATTAAGTGCTGGTATGTTTTCCCATCCCCAACCAAAACTACATAGTCATTTTGATACTCAGAGTTAGCTGTGTGCAATAATAGATCAGAAACACTTCTCATAGTTTCATAAGAATCAGGATTTTCATCTACAAATTCCATGTAATAAATGTTAAAGGTGTGGACTGTACCTCATATAGAGTAAGCATACAAATCCTGAAAATTATGTAAGAGTTTAGAAACTGAGCTACCAGATAAATCAACTGAAAGTGTCTCCTTTAGAAACATATACACAAGCATCTTAGATTGAAGCAATTCTCTCTCTTCTCTTTCTGCAGGTTGCTCAAGGAAGCCATTCATTGTGACAGCTTCTACTTATATAGTAGTGAGTTGGCATCTTACTTCTGCCTGACTTTTGGCTGCTTGCAACTGTTGTAGCAAGTTACATGGTGCCACTGTTCGAGGCCGCTTGGGTCCAACTTTACCCAACTTGTGAGGTGAACTTGCTGGTGAGTGCACTAAAGTACGTTTTGGAGTTTTGAGGGAACTTGCATTAATAGGTATAGGGTTTGGTTGGACAATTTGTATTGTTGTACCGTGATAGCTACGAGATTGATCACCACAGACAGTATACTGCAGCATGGCTCTGCAACATATCAAAATTGTCAACACTGGCTATTGTGAAGCAATTTTTAGGGAGAGAATTCCAGAGGGTTTTCTCACGTTGCATTTCAACAATTTCTGTTACATATCGATCATGAATGTCAACTGATGAGGATATTCCAAACTGATTACACAGCTTGATTAGTTTCTGAGACACCCCACATATTTCAATAGTTTCTGCAAATAGAATGTGTACTGCTGTAGGAGTTTGAATATTTGTGCAATACAGTAAGAGGCAAAAAATGTAGTACTGTCTTAATTTTTTAACTGAAGGGTCCTCCGATACATCAAGGACTCCTACCCTTTGTTTCATAGTGCGAGTGAGGGACCTAATGACTGTCCATAGTGAGGGGTTTATATTTCTTATTTGTTTTTCAATATTAAAATTATGGAGACTCAGTTTTAAACCACGAGTTGAATGTTTAGGAATTTCTGAAGATAATATCATTTAAAATATCACTTGCTTCTTTTAAAAGTTTACTTTTTTCAGGCTTCTCCTTTTGTGTGTAAATAGAAAGCCTCTTCAGGTGGTTCATGCTTACAAGCCCCTAGTGCCCAAGACAAACTTGTCAACAAATTTCCTCCATTCTTATATATCATAGTTCCAAATTTTTTGTGCACACATTTTGAAGCTATGTGGGGATATAAGTGGACAGTTAATTGCTTCATAAGCCATTTCGAAGAGAATTTTACAGTTCCTTCAGAATTTTCAAGTATTGTGTGTTCACTCACAGGAATACTCCCTGATGCCAAATACTGAGAGCAAAACACCTTGGAAACATCAGGGAGAAGCACAGCCCTCTCATTCTCTAATTCATGCGCTACATACAATACCGAGTGAAGGACAGCCTTTGTAAGGGACTCTACACTACTGTCAGAAATAGTGGTTTCCCATATTGTAATTTTATCACGTAGCTCATCAGCTTGCTCGTGAGATTTTACTATAGTAAGCTGTCTTATAACACGCAAAACAAATGCAATCATTTGAGGTTAGTGATTCATCAAGAAGCTGGTTAATTATTGCTAGATTGGGACAATGTCAAGTAAATTTTGTCCCTTGTTTAGGTTTTGTCCCACAACTAACACACGGTTGCAAACTACAATGAAACTCTTTGAATAATTCTGGCAGACTACTAAAGATTCCATTTCTCCAGAGGCATTTAATCTTTCTTGAATTTTTTCTACGGGTGCAAAAGCTGGTGTAATTAATTTAGTACTAGTATTGCAATTAGGAAACGCACAAAATTTAGACTCCTGTACTGGATGCACACACTCACTCCATTTCGGTTTAAATCCAGGTGGATGTGTACGCTGGGCTTCTTTTAAATGTGACAGGCAAATGCAACTGTCAGGTTTTAGTTCACCTTTCTAATGCCTTATATATTCTTTATCTTTATCAGCCCAAGTTTTGTAATGCGTGTAGTATAGACGAATCTTACCACATAAAACACATGGAGTGCACGGACGTTGGGGATGATACTTTGAGTGTTTCGTAGCCACTTGATTTAAGGAAGTAGACATTGAGACTTAAATTTGTTGAAGGTTAAAATAAATGTAATGGGATTATCTACTTTTAAATATTTTCTTACCCTTGTTTTGTTATGTTAATGCAGATGAAAAGCAAGAAGTAGAGGCAACAGAAGTAGAGGCAACAAGAAGTAGAGGCAGCAAGAAGTAGAGGCAGCAAGAAGTAGAGGCAGCAAGAAGTAGAGGCAGCAAGCAGTGGAGGCAACAAGAAGTAGAGGCAGCAAGCAGTGGAGGCAGCAAGAAGTGAAGGCAACAAGAAGTAGAGGCACAGTGAAGATGAATATACACCTAATATTTTTATTGCATTGTATTATTATTGCATTGTATTATTGCCTTGGGAGAAAAAAAGGTACATACAAAAAGTCAATTAAAAAAAAATCAGTGTAAAGGACACAAACTTTAGTGTCTTGATTTGAGAGAAGTAACATTATAGAATAACTTTAAACTATTACTATCAACTCCATACCTACAAAACAAATTTGTCAGAAGCCTCAAAAGTGGTAGTTAGGGAGACAATATCCTCTATAACTTGACTTCCTGAAGTGGTAAGACCACATGGGGGAGTGGAGTGCTAAGCCTATATATAGACATCGTTATGTGCTATTTTTATCAATGGGCATGGCTTCATACCAGAGTTTTAAAAATAATACGAAAACTGTGGTTTTGTTGTTTGCTTAGCTGGCGAGGAAATTAAATCTCGTGATTTAGAGGACTGGCATACGCGTGCGGTTAGACTGTAACTCGTCCTAGTCAGGACTAAGTGATTGTTCACTGATTAGCCAATCGGTTTCTACGCTATACTCGAATAACTGGATATGTTATTGATTAATCACTGGATACAGCCAGAATATCTCGAATCTGTCGACTAGCATTTACACGAATGCGGCAGGCGCTAGTGTAGCCGCCACCATAAGTGTAACCACCGCTTGACTCACGATGTTCCACCGGTGTCGGAGTGTAGAATGACCTCCACGGACACTAGTGTACTTGACCAGGATCAACTGGCTGCTAGAATGGAGTGACCCCTCTAGTGCTGTATGACCCCCCTCCCCCCCCCCCCCCCCCCCCCCCCCCCCTTCCTCCTCTCCATGCTCTCCACTGTACAGTTTTGAGTATTTAATGGCAACAGAGGAGGAGTACGAAGAAGTTTACACGTACCTTCGTGCTCAGCAGTACCCTGCAGGTTACTCCAAGGGCCATACCCATAATTCATCATATTACCAACATTACTTTGACAGACTCAGTGTATCATGAACTGCAATATCTTGGCTAACACACACTAGAGTTAAAAATAATGACTCTAACACTTTGGTAGCTATTTTGTTTTGATATAGAGTACATAAATTTTAAACAGTTTAGCTATAGTTAAAAATTCTGTAACTTCCAATAGCTAACTATATAACTTTAGTAAAATACTATAACTATGACTTTGATAAAATACTTTTAAAACTAAAAATCTAGTAAAAAACTATAACTGTAGCACTAAATCGACATAAACAACTATAGCTAATTACTTCAGAAGCCTCAAATGCTAGTGACTTGTTAGATAATGCGAATTGCAAATATATTTCTGGAACTTTCTGCCTTCTGACAAATCTGCAACACAAACTGCCTCTCAGGAGGCTTGACTTTAGAAAGAATCTGCAAAAGATGTCTGGGCAGATGGCACCTATAGTCTTCGAGCAATCCATAGCATATCAAGCCATCTGGTCTAAAAATTTACCATCACATTTGGAAGACCTGGGGATCACATAGGCGGCAGAAACGGTACAAAGTTGAGGGGGAGGGGTGGGAGGTGGGGGAGAGGGGAGGGCATTCAACGCCGCGATAGGCAGTAACGCCGTAAAACTTGATACCTGCTAGGGCCTGAGATACAACCGTAGCTAAATCAGCCATACCCGTGCAACAATTAGCGGTAAACTGGCGCCCTTGCACAAATACGCATGCGCTGTTTTGTGACGTCGCGTTTACGTGTACTATAGGCCCACAATCCGCTGTAAACGTCATCATTTGATGACCCTTACCGTGCATAATTTTTTTTTGGTGAAAAACAGCCACAACTCACTTAATTTTCAAGGTATAGCTACCAAAGTTATACATAATAATTTTAAGGCAATTTTACATCATGTGTCAAAATTTTAGAGATATAACTCAATAAATTCAAAAATCCTGGCTTAAACACTCTTTTTCTTAAAATTTTAAATATTTCGAGATTCAAATTTCGTGTGCCCACAAAATTCGGATTATATGAAACTTCAGGTATTAAAGTATCAGTATACCAAGTTATAGAGATAAGGACAAATAATTTCTCTTTTTTCAGCTTAAACACTTCTAAATTCACTGTCTTGAAGCTCCCAGTTTCATCACATATAACCACAACAATAACCACAAACCCACAAAATTGTTTTGTCTGTATGTTAATATGACATTAATGTATAATAATACTAATTTTTAGCTTTCTATTACACATACAGCAACCTTAACCCAAAAGCTAAAAAATCCACTCTTTAAGCTGGAAGCACTGTACGTCGTCTGAGCTCACGCGGCAAGGTGCTCCAGGCTGCCTCTCCTCCTGTAACCGTTCTCCGGACTCTGCGCACCTGAACTCAAGCGGATGGATCCACCAGGCTCGATTTCTGTGGAGCGAAGACTTCCCAAACTGCGCAGATCTAATACCTTCACCTCTGGTTATCTCCAATGAACTGCTCTCTCTTCTGACTCTCTTGTTATTGTTGTATTGATGTTTGTTTACTCTTGATATAGGCGGGCTCTTTTTAGAACCAATACAAACGAATTGAAAAAAAAATTACGAGATATGGGGGTGGGGCTATTTCTTAAGAATTGCGAGTGGAATTAAAGTTCCAAATTTTGTAACAGTTTTTCTTGGAATCTAATAATGAGAACGGCACAAAAATTGTATACACGGGTAAACCAAAAAAAAAAGAACTGCACCACAACGAGAATTTTTCAATATCTTATAAATAGAAAAATTGCGAATAAATCATAAAGTAATATTGAAATGGAGAATAGCTCGTTGTCTTGCAGTAGAGTATCGGCTGGCTAGTAGTGCACCAAATTGCGGAGCTCCAACATACCGCACCGCTCCAAAAAAGTGCTACAAAGTTTTATAACCAGGCCCCGATATTTCCTGATATTTCCTCCAGATTCGCTCTAAAATTAGTGAGCGGCTCCTTCGGCAGGTACTTTGTCCTTGTGTTGTAGTGGAGAAGCCCCTGTAAGTATACAATAGTAGTAATCGTGCATAGCAACCATCAACAAAAAATTGCGTAGGCGGTGTGCGGCCACCCTTAAATAACATGAATGATGGAGAGAAGATGGGTAATATGAAGATATAAGTTACTGGACAAGAAAAATAACTTGGATTCAGGCTACCCAAATTACAGATCTACATTTATATCAACAATTCATATACTGTTTAAAACTTCTCATTTTTTTCATCAAGAATATGTATAAAGAATTTAAAGTGCATCCTGTTTGAAATCAGTTTTTAACAGCATATTATAATCTTACCTTGAAATATTTGTCAAATTTTATTTACCCATTTGTGTTTATTAGCTATTTTGTTAAATTATTTGTTTATTTACTTACTGAGTTAGCCGGTTATTCATTCATTTATTTGTTTATATATATATATATATATATATATATATATATATATATTATTTATTTATTTATTTACTTAGTTAGTTATTCATTTTTTTATTATTTGTTCTTTTGTTTGTTCCATTCATTCACTCCCTCATTCATTCACTCATTCATTCCCTCCATTTTACGCAGTTTATGTAGTATTGTCGAGGTTTAAACGTAACTGCTACAAAGACGTTCAAGGAAATAAATAGGAAGATCTGCTAAAGCAATGAAGCACCAGGAGGTGCGAACCCTCAGCGTATGTTCACCAGATAACCTCAATCAATTAAAACCCCTCTCCGTTGTAGAGATCAGCAATAGAAGCGAACGTCTGTTGCTACTTACCACGATACAAAGAAAGAAGCAAACAACGGAGCGAAGGGAACACCTCTAGGTTAAAACAGATCAGCTCCGCGGTTGCAACAGCAGTACAAGCCTGCAGGTTACTCTCTAGCTGCAATTTTCAGCTCACGTGATTATAACGTGCGGTAAAGGGGCGTTACTGGTAACGCACTAGCACAACGATCGTACGAACGGCTAAAATCGACTAGATTTTTCTTGAAAACTAAGTCGAAACAAAAAATTCTAGCACATAAAGGGACTTACTTTGCAAATTTCTCTATCTACATCGTTTCAGAGCCTGGAAGGCCGTCGTCTTCGATATCCGTTGTTGAATGAATGAATGACACACAGACAGGATGACTACTGTAACCCTCTCGCGCATGCGCGCTGAGGGTTAATAATCGCAGTGGCCTGTGCCGGGTCAAAACGTACTGCAGGTGCTATAGACTGTTTTGGTAACTACTATAACTAAAGTGAGTGTATCAATAACGATAGAAAATTAGCGTGGCTGTATTAAGCATTGGTAAGTAGGCCTCAGTGTTGACCAAAAAATAGGGGGTCACTGTACACTGAAGGGGTCATCCCACTCTAGTGTACATTGACCTAAGGGGTTATTGTACACTAGTGTGTAATGACCGGAGGTTAGCCTACACTAGTGTACAATGACCGGGAGTCAACTTGCACTAGTTTACAATGACTGGGGGTCATTTTTAAGGGGGGGTCATCTGACACTGCGACACCGGTATCTAACGATTACTCCGTAATCCCAACTCATTAGTATGCAGCTTCTCTCGCTTTGCTCACCCCGCTGATGGATTTTATTTCATGAACGGTTTCATTTCGTGAATAACGTCTTGCTTATATTCTTACACAATCCTAATATTTCACATCAGGCCACTATAGTAGCTATTTCTTGCAAGTGCTGCAGTTAACTGCAACACCTGGCCAGTAGTTCTTCAGGAATTGTTTTTGGTTTGAAGAAATCCCATGTGTATTACATTGCTCACTTTTCAAAACTTGGTGGGAGTGTTAATAATCATAGGTAGGAGAAATAATCATTGAGATAGATGACTTCCTCATCTGGTGGATAAAATATTCATCAACATAGAGCCAATTGTGTCAATGATTATTTGAAATTCTCACAATGTTTTGAACAATAACAATATTTATGACACTTAAACCATATAATATTTGTGAGCCATTTCAACTCTCTGACATATACATGAGATATTAATACACTTGGATTGAATGATAGATATATAGTGTAGTCACACATTATCTTAAAAAATAATTTCTCTATGTAAGGTAGCCCTATAGCTATAGATTTACTACACCTAATAAGAAGATGAGATACTTAAAAAAACTGCTCTTTCCAGGCTACATTTGAGCAGGCATTTGGTTTATGAGCCTCTTCTATGAATATTTGTACCTAGTACACCAACACTAATTTTCATCATAATTTTCAATTTTTGAAGATGTAGCTACCAGTATGCTGAAATAATTTAAAGTATTAGCTATTTTTTCTAAGAAAATATCAGGTGAAATACGTTAGTAGCCACTGGTAAGCACACACAGTCCCAGAATGGACGTAATATATTTGCTTAATCAACTGTCATGTGTAATGTATCGTTACACAAAGTATAAGTATTTGTAAAACTACTGCATTAATTCAACAGAGCATGTCACAGCTACCCTCATGCCTTCAAATAGCAGAGATATTCATGTAAAACATAGATTACCACCAGTTCATTATTGTGTTGTCGTATAGCTATTTATTTACACTTTTAATGTCGCACCACTTGTCACCCTAAATTCTGATTAAGCTTTTAGTTTATACACTGGTAATAAAGGTAATAAATTGCTTCACCAGCTAGGATTTAACGAATGAGCACAGGTATTTTTAGACTGACTTTTTGAAGAAGACCCTCCTAGTGGTGGTGTTGTTGGATATTCTTCTAGCGAAACTGTGTCTAATTACGATAAATTAGCTATTTTGAAGTGTTGACCGATGAATGGTGTGTTTTATAGTTAGGATTGATATTTTCATGTACAGCATTGAGGAAGTCTTCTACTTCTTATGGAGACGTGGTTCAAAATATGAGCTCTCTATTGGCCCTAACTAAAAAAAAAAAAAAAAAAAAAAAAAAGGGAATGACGTAATTTATTGCTTGGGAAGCACGGCTATATAAAGCCACGAATGAGCACGTCCGTCGGCGTAGCAGTGTAGCCGTCTGCCTGGACCTTACTGCTACTTCTGGTGTTGGTATGTAGTGCAAAAGTTTTTCACACAATTTTTGTTAAAAAAAACAATTTCATTGTTCAGAAATACTTGAGAGGAAATGACATCACCTTCAACGATAATTCCAATGAGACAAATGGGACTGACAACTACCAATGATGATAGTCTGGGAAAGGACGAATATTTCAAAGACTGTTATCGCTTACACCATGTAATAGTTTGTCCTGGATATAAGACAAATCTTATTGCTACTTTTTACAAACTGACTAAATTTTTTTTTGTTACAGCCTTTGTATACTATGTTCTATTTGTTTATGTGCAGGAAGTTTGTGTAAACAGTGAAAAATTTGAGGTTACCATTCAGAAACTTAACGACCATGGTCGATTGGATAAATTGAGTGAACAAGACAGTTATGGATACACTCCTCTTCATTATGCAGCAAAATATGGCCACTATGAGATTTTAGAGAAGTTGCTGAGCATGGTTGTTGGTAAGTTTTAAAAGTTAACATGATGTTACAGATGTTCAACTCATGAAAACCAGCCAATTAAAGTTTGTGCCAAAAATTTAATTATGATCAAATTGTGTATTGCTGAGTAAATACATTATGTAAGGCAGATCAGAAAGCCATGGGCATGGGAACATGGCTTAAGGCTATCAGATTTCTTAAATTTCTTCAATTTATATCTATCAGACAATTTGTTGTAAGTTTTAAGGGGATAATTGTTTTGATTGGTACATAATTTTCATTGGACAATAAAGCAATAAGAATGTTAACAAAAAGAATGGCTTCAATATGATGTAATGGTGCCCATTCTAATTCTGTCCATCTTGTTGATTGCTATTTTGAACATTTCTTCGTGTAAAAGATTATTGATGAGGTAGCTATAAGCATATTGATGTAATACCTTCAAGTGACTAAAACAACATCAATTATTTTTCTTGAACTACTCAATGAGGGAATAAGTATTGTATTGTATGCTGATTATGTAAAGACAATTTAAAGTTTCTCATGAGAAAGTCAAGTAATCATTGAGGATTTACAAACAGTGAATTTCATTAAGCTTTGAAAAATACTTACATCATTTCAAACTATCTGTGTGTGGTCCTATTCAAGTTTTTAAAACTTTGCTACACCTGCAAATGTGATATTTATTGGTTGCAATAGAGTTAAAATCATAGTCTTTGGGCAGGTATCAGGGGACTTTATGTCTTCTAGGGCTTCTAGCATGTAAATCCATGGGAAATTTTAATAATCATTGAACGCCTTGTAATTGTTTATAGCTAATAATATTCATACTGTTATTCTATCTATATGAATGTAATTTGCTATGAATACTTCTAATTAAACAGTGCTGATTTAGATGACCTACTACACTACTTGCCATGTCTTGTTTTACTGTAAACTTACTGCATAGTTTACCATGCAGTAACTTCTAATTCCGAACAAAATACAAACCACAAGTACCACTTGCTATGTTTTACTCTTGTTTTATCAATCCAGTGTAATTTTTGGCCAGAATAAGAGTTTACTACATAGTTCCTCTCAAGCACACCACAGATTTTCCAGCAGTACATTTTAGTAAATCAAATGTCTACAAGCAGTGCTATAGTAGGATAAAGATACAATGACGTTTTCTACTCACAGACCCACCACACATACTTATGGACCCCCACCCACATTATATCATCCTACATAGAGGCATATACATAATAGTGATAAAGTAAGCTTGGTAGCATTATTGCTTTGTTAAAAGTGACTAAAAACTAGTGATAAAAACTAGTGGTTATACCTGTAAAGCTTATATGTAAGTAACGACCAAAACCGATGACTGTGTGTGTGTATTCATGAATAATCCATGAGCTTAACACAGTCTGGTAGGGCTGCGTCATTACACTTGATGGGTAAAGTGTAGTTATATTCAGTAGAAAGCGATGAATTGTAACTGAAAAGCGGGTGGAACAGATGAGGGAGAGCGGCGTAGGTTTCAGAAAGGAAGGAAAGAAATGGCTAAAAGGAGACTAAAATAGGTAAAGGGACTGGCTACGCCAGACTAAGAGCCAGTTTCACCAGACACGAGACTACAATACTTCACGAGCTTAATCAGTTTGGTGTAGCAGCATCGTCATTACGTGGACACGGGTAAAGTATCGTCACATTCAGTATTATTGGCGAGCGAAACACTAACTACAGTTTTTAGAGTCCCGCAGGCCCTAGGCTATAGCACCCCCGAGCACAGGGAAGGGCTACTTAGAGCCTGAAGGACCCTAAAAGCGGTAGTTCATGAGGGCTGAGCAGCGCCTAACTAAATTAGAACGTAGCACTGCTCCTAACAACGGGATACTAAGCGCAGTCGTGGGTCACTCTGTGTCCCAGCCTCAAGGCGGGACACTTAACTTAATAGTGTCAGTCCTTAAAGGACCTGAGCAGCTTAAAGTTCCTGTGTCACAATGCAAAAACGACAGTAACTTTCAATGATTCAGTCATTCTGGGCTAAAAAATTCCTATTATTACAGTAGCTTTGTTCTAAACATTGGTGTCAAATTGAGAATCAGGGATATTTTTTTTATATGTGTGGATATAGTATGTCATTTGTACTCTGACATGTTGTATTTTTGTGTCAGCTCGGTGTTTGTGGTTAAAATGTGTTAATGAGAGTAATCACCTTATGAGGAGTGGCCCAGAATTAGGGGGGGGGGGGCTGCTCCAGCTTCCAGAGCCCCCTCTCTTCCTACACCACTGAGTTGGATCTATTATATTAAAATATCCACAATAAGAATTTGTGCTTTAGGCTTTAACTACATAGAGTAGACTGACATTTTTCATTCTTTAGCTTTATGGTTTAAAATATTAGATTAAATGGTGAATCTTATCAAGCGACTTATTTATCCTGTTCACTTCCTTTAGTTTTGCCAACCAGGGAGTATTGATCCATTGAATCTATATATCCATTATTATTTTTAACCAGGTTCAGCCAAAAAAAAAGTTATAGTAAGCTAATGAATACTTCACCATCTAATGTAACCTTAAATATGGCATGAGATTTAAAAAAGAGAAGGGCAAGCTAGTGTCTATCTATGGCATATTTACAATGGTTATTCAGGCTTTAATGATCTTACTTATTGTATAACAAGCATTCAATTTTCCTATGATTTGTCAATTTGTTTTCACTTCTTATTGGGAAATTGTATTCCAATTTGAAATTATTGCAGAAAATTAATTATTCAATATTCTGTTACCTTAGCAAATAGTGACTTTAGTTGGAACTTACTTGTATAGTATTACTAAATGAAAAAAAATCATAATTTTTTTACAGTGATATACCAAGTTGTTTTTTTTTTAAATAATGGGTGTATATTAAAAAAAAATTGTATTCAAGACTCTGATGTTATAACCAAAGAAGAGGAATTCACAATCCTGCATGTCTTGGCACTCCACGGAAGTAATGCAGAAAAAATAAAGAAACTTAGTGCAGAATGCAGGAAAAAACTATCATCTCAGGTAAATCATTATTATTGTAGATTCCTGCATTATCAGTTAATGAACTATATTAAAAAAAAGTAACTGTGCTTCCAAAAGGCAGTGATCACCCCCCAAAGCACAATGTTATTTTGATGGAAATTACTGACAAAGAAATTAAGAAATTTAAATCATATTATATTATCATGCATGGTATTTGATCTTGATGGCACCATGGTTGATCCTGGCCGATTAGGCATTGTATCTTGCAACTAACCAGTGAAATGTAATTTGTTTGTGTAGGTAGAGTGCATGTGTTGACAGAGTAATAAAAATTAGATATTTTTTCCACAGGTCAATATGAAAGATAGCATTAATAGCAATCCACTACATTTGGCTTGTAAAAATGGAAACATTGTATTTTTTGACCTTCTTCTACTTGATGAAAATAATTTTGAAATAATTGAAAATAATTTGGAAATAATTGAGGCTATGAATAGCGAAAATAAACTTTATGAAACACCACTACATGAGGCGTGCAGAATTGGAGATTTGCCTTTAATGAATAAAATTATGGCCATATATTTCTTGCAATACAATAATTATGACCAGTTTTATCAGTCACTAATCCAGCGAGTCAATAAGTCTCCATTTCATGTGGCTTGCCGTGGTGGTAGTAAAGAATTACTTGAAATGTTTTTTAATAAATTGAAAAATGTGCCAAATTTCGGTGACTTGGTCAATTTAAAAGATAAAAATAGCAGGACTCCTCTAAGTTATGCTGCAGAACTGAAAACTAAAGAAATTGCTGAAGTACTAATACAAAACAAAGCTGCCATCATTAAAGATGATTCTGGAAGAAATCCTTTACATATTGCCGCTCGTAGGGGCAGGAAAGCTGTGGCTGAGTTATTACTGCAGAAATTTGAAGATAAAGATCTCCTAAATGATGAAGATAATTATTATGAAACACCTTTATTTCATGCAGTAAGATACAGAAAGAAGGAATTAGTAGAATTCTTGCTTGAAAGGTAGGTTATGCATAAGATTTTGTTAACTTTTACACTTTCAATGATGGGATGAATACTCCCATTTAGAGTGTTGTTTTGTTCCCCTATCCATTCTGTTATAATATCTTTTTTGTAAAGAAAAAACATGTAAACTGATTTTGAAATTTTTGAATAGTGACAACAGAGAATTTATGTGGTGAAAAACAAACAAGCTAAACCTTTGAAAGCAAGATATATTAGAGTATAGAGGGATCATGTTAACATAGAGTATAATAAATCTTGTTTGTCTGTACGATTGCATACATCTGTATAATGATTATAATGTTTATGTTCATGACACATTTATAGTACTTAATATGCTATGTGCTGTCCATTCAAATGGTTTCTCCAGGAAATCTAGACCAGATTTGCTTAATAAAGAGATGCATACTCCCTTCTTATGTGCTGCAATTAGAGGATACAAAGAAATATGTGAAGTATTAATAAAAGCTAAGGTATCTATCATGGATGTTGATGCAAGTGGTAAAAACTTTATTCACATTGCTGCTGAAAGCAATCATGCAAAGTTCTTAGAGGTAACTAAAATAGGAATATTGTCATTGTATAGTAGTCTAATTTTTAGCCCATGAATATACAATATAATGTAAACAGCAAGATTTCTGGAGTGTATGCTTAATGTTTACTGTATCCTGAGGGTGATATACATGCACCATGGACAGCCAGCATCCTGGAAGCTCTAAACCAATGTCTCTGTTAAACTTATTTCTGTATCTGTAGAGCTTCCTTGATCTTGAAATCCCGATTCTTACTGGCTCTGTCCACAAATCAGGATGCTTGTAAGAAAGGTGATGAGAAGGTTTCAGCCATTGCTGAACATCCTTGGCAGCAGCATCACCCCATTAAATGGGAAGAGGTAAGAGTTCTAGACAGAGCCAGTAAGAATAGTGAGTTGAAGATCAAGGAAGCTCTACACATACAGATGACACCTGACAACAATAAGTTTAACAGGGACATAGGTTTAGAGCTACCAGGATGCTGGCTGTCCATGCTGCGTGCAAATTACCCTCCAGGATACAATAAACAGTAAGCGTACCACCCTCCAAAAATCTTGCTGTTTTACTTTGTGTTATATCACCACGGAGAGTTCGACCTCAGTTGACCCCTGAAGAGGACTTCGGCAAGAAGTCGAAACGTCCGGTTAAGTTTTAATTAACAATTTATTGGCTGTTAAGAAGACAAAAAAATTGCTATTATGAATATTTTTTTTGACATTTCTCTTTGGTATGATTGTTGTGAAAATTTAGTGAAGCTTAGAAAATATTATTGAAAAGAAATTTCAATGCCCTCATGCTACTGGAAAGTCTAAGATATGAGAAAATAAATGCTTTATTTTTTCCAAGCAGTTCCTACAATAGTAGGTGAAGTATGAGGAGCAACTCTGGCATTTGATCGACAAAATTAACATATTCATTATTTTAAAATCGTTGTTAACATAACACTGCATTATCTTCTTATTACCCATATACACTAGCACAACAGGGAAGTGTTCATATAAATATAATTATATACATATTATAAAAAGTACCATGATATGTTCAACCATATAATCAGATTAGGGTGAATATTTTATACCCACCTCATAGGAGGTAAGTAAGTGAACTGTCCATTACAATATGGCTTCATATGTATCGCGTAGCTATAACAGCTATGGATTAAAGCTGTTATTCCCCTGTTCTATTCCCTCCAATTTCCTGTGGAAAAGTACACAAAAGGTGTTTCAATTGTATGGAGAATTTTTTAGACAAAATAGAGTGAGATGCACGAATAATTATGGCATAGTTATATAATGGTACTCTGAGCTACGAAGAAAATATAATTCTTACTCGAACGAAGCCTGCATTTTATGTGAATTGGTTACTCTATCCTAATCTAAAAAGACTGAATTATTTTTGGAGTGTAAAATCTAGTCTCACTGAAAGGCGGCTGGAAAGACAAAATGTACTTCTTGTTGGTATAGCTATGAAGCGACTTTCGCTGAATTAAGGGGATATATTTTCCCCCTAAAATTCACAATATCCTCTGTTTTTACACTGTTTGAAATGGTAGCTATGTTGAACCATGGCATTCTCTAGGAATTTTTGCTAGATAACTGCCCTTTTCTTTGGGTTTTGTTCTAGGTACAAACCCCACGGTTTAACTGTTAAATAAGTGCTGTTTATGACTCACACCAGTACATTTCTTCCCAAAGCTCTTTTATTACAATTATCAAGTTCTGAACCTTCATACAAACTAGATAGAAACTTAGTCACCTAAAGGAGTCTGAAAGAAAGCAAAGGAAAAAAAGAAGAAAATTCTTGGTAGTCGATGGGAATCGAACCCAGGGCCACTGGCTTCAGTCACCAGTGCTCTAACCACTGAGCCACAACAACCCTCGACTTCCAAGACTTTCACATTTTTTCTTTATACTGTTGAGTATTACCACTTGCTGCAGTCTCATACTCAACAGACCACCAATTATGTGCTGTCCGAACACCTTTTCGGTGTCAACCGGAAACACTTTCCCCTCCGGAGAAGAGCCATAATTTGTGGATTTATCATCACACAATTATCAAGTTCTGACCCTTCATACAAAAAAGTAAAAAAGTAAAGGGAAAAAAATGAAAAAATCTTGGTTGTAGCTGGGAATTGAACCCAGGGCCACTGGATTCAGCCGATAAAGCTTTTTGAATCCACAAATTATGGCTCCAGAGGGGCGGTGTTTCTGGTCGACACTGAAAAGTGTTCTGATGGGGCACATAATTGGTGGTCTGTTGAGTATAAGTGTGCAGCAAGCGGTACTACTCAACAGTATAAAGGAAAAATGTGAAGGTCTTGGAAATCGAGGGTTGTCATAGCTCAGTGGTTACAGCGGCACTGGTGGCTGAAGTCAGTGGCCCTGGGTTCGATTCCCAGCGGTAAGTGAAATTTATAGCTACTACTGAATCATTGCTTTTACTTACCTGAAGTACAAGTGTAACCACACACTATTATATTGTACTATTTTTCTTTATTATAGGAAATGTTATCATTGGATTTGATTTTAGCTCAAGTAAGTATATTTTTTATAAATAAGTATGATTACTTATAAGTGAATAATTAGCTTTAATTAAAGTTCCTTGACTCTTTTTTGTTTGTTTAATGGTGAATACACTTCAACTTTAGCATACCAGAGTGCAGCTTGTGACATGCTCTAATCACATAGATTATTTGACAGATTTGGTTATTCTTGTAGATTGGTCGCTGCCAACAATGTAAGGTGCCTAAATCAAAACTATCTAGTATAATTATAGCTAGTTGATAGTATATTGTGTACAAGAATTTTATTGTGATGTGAAAACTTTGTTATAGAATTATCAAGGACTTTTGAATTCCTCTGATAAATGCTCAAATACACCTTTACACTTAGCTGCAAGAGCTGGGTACTGTGCTTGTGTCGAAGTTCTTCTTAATAATAAAATAAACGGAGAAGCTAAAAATGAGAACAGATGGACTGCTATGCATTTTGCAGCAGCTAATGGTCATTCCAAGTATGTAATTATATGATAATTTTAAATCTAGTTCATTAAGGGTGGCCGCACATAGCAACGCGCACCGCCCGTAGATCCGGACATTTAATTATTCCCCGCCAATACCCCACCATTCGATAATACGCGAGTGGGAACAATCACGCCGTAGAGGCTGAATTAACTTCGCGCCGTAGAGGCAGAATTAACTTCGCGAAGTTGCGTGCAGCCGGTAGTGTCGGTTATTGTTTTGGCAAGCTGTGGGTAATCTAAAGTAATCAGCAGTAATCAGCTGCTATGGGTTCCAAAAGAAACCATAAACACCGAGGTGTAGGAGGTGTAGCTAAGAAGCGCATGAAGCAGCTTCTTGTGGCAAGATACAACAAGAGATACTGCAACCACAAAGGTATTTGTAAAACTCATGCTGACAAATGGTTATTACAGTTCACTACCATGCAATACAGATTCTGTGGTTGTCCCAGCTCCAGGCTTGCCTGCTGATAGTATGTGTAGTACTTCAGGTATCATGGCCATAAGTGCACAGCCTGAAGTTTTGCAACAGGTTTGTCAACTATATTTAAAATATAATATCAGTGATGTAAAAATAAAAATAAAAAAATACTAATAATAATAATATTAATAATAATAAAATAAACAGGATTCCAGACCTGGCATCCCTGGCAGTCCTGGTGATGTTCAGGACTCTGTCCCTGGCACTCCTGACGATCCACTCATGGTTGGTAACAGAAATAAGATAAAATTTAAGTTCAATGACACAATATATATTTAGGATACGGACCCTGGCAGTCCTGAACAGCTTCAGGACTTTGTCTCTTGTGATGTTGAGGAGTCTCTCACCGTTCGCAGCCTTGACAATCCACACATGGTTTGTCCCGACAAAAAAAAAAAGTAAATATAAAAATAACCTTGTAAACAAATGTTTAGGATTCTGTCCCTGGCTGTCTCGGTAACCTCCTGGATAACATCACTGGTTCTCCTGATGTTCTTGATGCCTTCTCAGGCAGTGCCAGCAATCCTCACATGGTTTGTAAAAAAAAAATGTATAAATAAAGCTAAACATCAAATATGTAAAAAAAAAATGTTTAGGATGTTGTTCCCAGAAAGCCTGGTAACTGTCAGGACTTTGCCACTGCTTCTCCTGGCGATGTTGGTAGCTCTTATGCTGAGCTAGACCCATCCTCACCACTGGTCAGTTCTCTAATAATAGTAATTAATAGTAATAATAAATTTAATTGTAAAATGCCAAATATTTTACCTCTTTTATCTAGGATGCTGAAGGCAACTCGTCTATTTTAGAAGAGTTGGTCACTGCTGTCAACCAGGTGGGATTCCCGAGTGAAATGGTGGATGGCCTCTCGGAAATCCTGTCCACTGGCAGCATACACCTTCAGTGTTCCAAAAATATGCAAATTTACGACTCCTTGTGTTCATGGCAGCAGTATTACCCAGTCCTGTCTTTTTTGATGACGGGTAACTTACATGCCGACTATGAGCGAGTAGGAGGCTTGCTAGGGTTCCCCGCATGTTTTAGTACCCAGTGGGGTAGGATTGTAAAGAGGTTGGAGGAGTTTGTCTCTGACTTGGCAGAGTGGTCCTGTAGTCAGGTAAGGAAGGAGATAATTGAGCGAGGTGATGATAATAAATGGATGGCTTCATTTGATGGGTTTTACCTGACTCGGGGCCACTACTCCAATAACTCCTCTGCCACACTCCATGACTACTCCACTGGAAACATTGCGTGGTTCGCCCACCGAACCAAGCATGGTCCAGCACATAACTGGACAGGAACTTCAGCTGGTGCTGAAGCTGACATGCTGGATGAGCTTCTCGGTAAGGCAAAGGTAGCGGGGTTTTCTGTCAAGGAGCTTATCTGCGACAAAGATTCGTCTACCAATGCCACCTTCTGCCGGTACTTCCCAGAAGGTATGATTACATACTGCAGTAACCACAGCACCAAGAATTTCCATAAGGCACTGGAAAAAATAAAGAAGAACAAGTGCGAGGTAAACATATACACTAAAGAAAGCATATATAATTACTTCATATTCGATGGTATGTAGTGCAAGGCAGATCAGTTTAGATGCAAGAGAATGACCGATGGTATGCTGAACTCTTGCAAGACCGCACTTAGCACCCTCATCGGCTCCGATAAGGTTCAGGAGGCTGACAACCCGTTAGAGGCTTTCGCTGAGGGTCTCAGTAACTTTGTGAGCCACTACTGCCATGATCAGCATGAATCTCCTTATTGTTACCATCCTAATGTAAAAAATGCAATATACACATATAGAGTATTAAAAAAAAATCATTATTGCTGATATACTAGGTGAATCCAGACGGAAGTCCCTACACCTCCATCAACAATTTTACCTGCAGATCCCAAGTGGCTGGGTTTTCCCAGCTTATGGAGGAGATGTCGGCTTATCCCCAGGATTACGTGTCAGATCATGGCAGGCTGACGACAAATACTGTTGAAGGCTTCCATGGTCTGGCACTAGTCTACCGTGACAAGCGGACTGACTTGTCGCACACTCATTATGTGTGCAAGACAAATATGGCAGTATGTCACAAGGTTAGCTAAAAACAAACAAAAATAAAGTGATAAAATTAATGTTATTTACATCATTCACTCATACTAATATGAAATAGAATCTGGGACCAATTTGGAAGGCTCTCTGCTTTTTAAAAATGGGAGTTGAAATGCCAGTAAATGCAGTTGCTACCATTTTAAAGGAGCAGAGAGACTGGATAAAGAAGTGCCGCCAGAAATCGAGTAAAGAATACCTGTACAAACAGTAATAACTATTAAGTGGAGGCTGCAGGGTGTGTTGTTTTTTTTGTTTGGGGGTGGGGTGAAACTTAATCATTTATTTAGCAAAGGATACAGGGCTTTTGGGGCGGGAGGGGTTGGGGAGTGGGATTATCCCCCCCCCTTTTACTTCTCCCCTCTATATGGAACACTTTAGTTTAGTCCAAAATTTTGTCTGGTCACCTTGAAATCACTATTTTGGCAACAGAAACTTACAGAAGAAGGCCAAGAAGAGGAGGTATGAGCAGGAGAAAGCCTTCATGGAACGTCTACGTGGAGCTGGGTGCAGTGTTGGGGAGTACGCTGGAGATGGTCAGGGTGAGTCTGCGCCCACAGAGCTCCATTCTATTGGTGAAGGCACTGTAGATGCCGGCCCTGAAGTGGAACATCTGGAGTTGGAAGAGGATGATGACGATGGTGATGGTGTTGATGGAATTGGACGCGATGATCATCATCCTCTTCTAATTTTCTACGACTGTGAAGCAACCGGGCTGAGTATCTACAGTGACCACATCACGGACATAGCAGCGAAAGTGGTGGCTTGTCCCATTCCACTGCAGCAACCCACTTTTGCAAGGCTGGTCAGAACTACTCGACACATCCCCGCACCTGGTAATAATAATAAATTATTATATCAGTACATATTGTATCGTCGACCTACATATATCTATAATAGTGACGAGAATTACTGGGATTTCACAGGCCATGCTCAGAAATGAGCAACCACTCTCGTCAGTCCTGCCACAGTTCCTTCAGTGGGTAACTTCGGTTACTGCTGAGGTCAGCGATGCCACTAGCATCACTCACTTCCCTGGTATTTCACTTATTTTAATCTTTTTTTTAAATTATTATTATTATTATTTTATGAATATAGTGTTAGTCGCCCACAATGGCTTCGCCTACGACTTTCCAATTTTATTTTCACAAGTTGAAAGCCGAGAAATACCCCTGTCCATTTTCCAAACGTACAACGTACACTTTAGCGACCCACTACCTCTTCTACGTGCGGTAATAAAGTGTACCTACTCAATGATATAAATAATTTTTGATGTACATGTAATAATACCTCAATTGTAGATGAAGAAGGGTGGAGATGAACACCTCAAGGGGACTTCTCTGGCAGTGGGGAAGCTGCACAACAAAATAGTGGGAAAAGAGTTTGAAGGCAAATTACACTGTGATCATATCTTGTGCATACTCTTAATTAATTAACAACTAATTGTAGGAGCACATCGAGCTCTTCCAGATGTCCTGGCCTTGGAAGCAGTGCTCACGCACCCATCAATAGTGAACTGCCTTTCCCATTTGGAAATTCGTTGTCCTAGCAGACAACTAAGTCGGTGGGTGCAACAAAAGCATGCTCACCATCGCAAGAAGGTCCTTACAAGGGAATTAGGAAACTGCATCACAGCGGCACAGGCTACTAGACTGGACACACTGGGCATTGCTCTACAGGATTTAAAAAATCTAAGGGACAGCACCAACAAGGAAGGCTTTCTCACAGCTTTAAAAGAAAAGGGCTTGAGAAGTAAATCCCTAAGGGAGAAGCTACAACAAGCAGTGCTACGGCTATCCTAGCATAGTAGTTAGGGGAATCTCAGTGACTTTTCTGTAAGTTTTCAATCATGCTTTGACTTGATTTTTTTAACTGCCTCCTTTTGTACAGTGTTCCAGTCAACATTTTAACAATTTTAGTTCCCATGGGTAATGCCTCCACGTGGCGGGAATGGGAAACACTGTGTCATTTCTATCATTCTATAACAGTGGCTAAATTACTCACTCCACAGTGCCTGAATTATCAACTCAAAAAAAGGGTAGTTATTACCTTGTTTTTTTTTAGCTAGTGTTCTTAACATGTTGTGTTACGCAAACCTTCTGTGGTGTCTTTAGCTTCAGGTTGTCTCATTGCCGTTTATAGCAACACTCCATATAGTAGTCCCAGTCAGAGCTCAACACGGCAAAGGTGCACCAGGCTGCCCTCTCCTCCTGTAGTCTACTCCAAGATCTGCCTATCTGAGCTTGAGCAGACGGATCCAGCATGCTCAATTTCTTAGGAGCTATGCTGCACAGCTCTAAGAATTCACCGCGGGTTATCTCCAAGAAACTGCTCTCTCTTCTGACTTTCTTGTTATTGTTGCACTAACGTTTGTTTATTTTGTATACGAGTGGGCTCTTTTTAGAACCGACACACACGAAATGAAAATAATTGCTCGCGTATAGTAGTACGAGAATTGGGGGGCGGGGTTATTTAATAAGATTTGCGAGTGGAATAGAAGTTCCAAATTTTGTAACAGTTTTTCTTAGAATCTAAAAATCAGAACGACAATTTTTTTTTACACACGGGTAGTCCAAAAAAAAATGAACTGCACCACGTAGAGATTTTTTTTATATCTTATAAAAAGAAAAAAATGCGAATAAACCATGAAGCAATATTGAAATGAAAAAAAACTCTTTGTCTTGCAGTAGAGTATCGGCTCGGCTAGTAGTGCACCAAATTTCGGAGCTCCAACTTACCGCACCGCTCCAAAAAAGTGCTACAAAGTTTTATAACCAGGCCTCGATATTTCCTCCAGATTTGCTCCAAAATTGATCCAAAATTAGTGAGCGGCGCCTTCGGCAGGTACTTTGTCCTTGTGTTGTAGTGGAGAAGCCCCTGTAAGTATATAATAGTAGTAATAGTGCATAGCAACCATCAACAAAAAATTGCGTGGGCGGTGTGCGGCCACCCTTAATATCTGATTAAAGAGCTTATAACTAAATATATTTATGCATGAATTGTAATAATAGTGCTACATATAATATGGTTTAAGTTTATAAAAAAAAGAAAACATGCTCTAATTAGGATTTTTATATTACGATGTATTAAGGGTGATGGAGCTTCTTCTAAAGAAATCATGCAGATTTCTTGCAGAAGATAAAGACAAAAACACTCCATTGCATTTATGTTGCAAAAATGGCCATAGTGAAGCTACTAAGTTACTTCTATTGTATCAAATTGGATTCGATTTGAGGTAATTTAACTTAACTTGTACACATCAGGAAGGTTTCAGGTAGCTGAAATACATGTCAAATAAGAAATGCGTCTAAGAAATTTCAGAAGGATAAATATTTTTATGATTACCGAACGGAACAAAAACCAGCCAAGATACAAAGTTAGCAGCTTTTTTATGACACTTTTTATTTGTATGCAGGAACAAAAATGATAAGACACCCTTGGATTTAGCTGTGCAAGAAGGACATGATTGCATAGTAAATTTGATATTCAAAGCTATATCCGAAATAAGTCCAGATAAATTGGACAAACTTGTTAATCCTAGGGAAAAGCATGTCCCTCTCATTCATCTTGCAATTGGTGGAGGTCATCTTGGTGTGGTTGAGATTCTTTTGAATAATGAAATAAAGAGATCTGAAATTGATATACCTCATCCAGTATCTAAATTGTCTCCAATTCAGTCAGCTATAAAATTGAAATATGAGTAAGTTTCAAGCAAATAATAAATATTAATCTAACAATACTAATGTGCTAGAAAAGTAGTGCTGTCAATTATTTTTTTCAGTTTATGGATGTGTTCCATTGGCATTTAATCAATTACTATATTGAATAGCCATGTAAAATGTTACATGAACTCAGGATCACTTTGATGCTCAAACATGATATATATTAATGCAGTCACAATACTGATAATAGGGCTGGGTGGGCATACAATTATACTCGTCTAGGGTAGATGTTACTTAAGTGAGTATGGAAAATTAGACGTTATAAGTATATTATTATTTAGTAATATTAGATGTTACTGGAAATTCATGTATGTTTATATTCGAATCCTAGCTATTTGCTTTGCTAACAGTGCTTTTCACATTAAATATCATAGACTAACATAAAAGAACAATAATTAAATTTGTAAAGTAGTATTTCAGGTCACAAGAGCAGATGCTTCAAAATATAGGTTATAAAATAGAGAGTGAGCAAAATTGAGACTCTATCTGGATAGTCACTAAGTTGAAAGTAAATTAGACATTTCTTTATTACTAACATTGGTTAAGTCCACATCTATATAATATATATAATAATACGTTTGTGTGTCAGTAATGATGACTATGGACTGTGTGTGTATTTATGAATTCATGAGCTTGAGCAGTTTGGTAAAGCATCATCAGTACACGCATAGGTAAAAAGCGGGTGTGCAATAGATGATCATGCGACGTAGGTTTCAAAAAGGAAGGCGAAAGTAAGAAAAGGCAAAATTACTAAAGAGAAGGAAAAAGGCGATTAATTGTAAAACGCAGTTGGAATCGGCGAGGGGGTAAGGCAGCGTAGGTTTAAAAGAGAACGGAGAGTGAAATAATAAGGCAAGCTATCAGCTAATTGTAACTGCAATGAGGGTGGAATCGACGGTAAAGGCAGCTTCGGTTCAAAATGGTAGACAGACAAAAAGTTTCCCATGGGTAGAGTGTCGTCACATTCAGTAGAAAGTTATTAATTGTAACTAAAATGTGGAATAGGAAAAAGTACCAAAGAGAGGCAAAAGGCGATTAATTGTAACCAAACAGCTGGTGCAATCGATGAGTTAAGACTGCCCAGGTTTAAAAAAGGCGGGCGATTAATATTATGGCTGTAAGCTTTTCTTAATGGCTTAGGTTCAAACTGGTGCGGTAACTTCTAAGCAATGTTGCGTTATTGTTTTGTTTTGTTTTTAAGTCATACATTTGCAGCAAGTGGTTACTATGGCATTGACTGTATGTACGTAGCTAATTTTTAAATATGCAACCGTTATTAGTGGCTGGAGTGTTAGGAGTTAAAAATAATCCCAATACTGTCAGAGGCTGCTCAGCTATTGTGCTCAAGCACACCACTAGTAGTGTTTCGCTAGTTTCGCTCGCTCGCCAAATACGCTTGTGTGTTAGTAACGACAACACGAGCCGACTATCGACCTGAGTGTATTCATGAATAATTCACGAGCTTAAAATGTTTGGTAAAGCATTGTCACTATCTTGATAGGCAAAGTGTCGTCCCATTCCGTTGAAATGTTATTTTGGAAATAATAGTAGCACTGAAAACTGTGGTATTCAGGATTAATAGTATGAGTGGAGCAAGAAATTTTTCACGAGGCCAAACCGAGTAAAATTTCTCGCCTCACGAATGCTTTTTTATCCAAATACCACAGTTTTCCGTGCTATCATATGTTAATACTATAGCCAAAGATACAGTTCATTTCTGCAGCTAAGAAAACCATAATCTTGTACTATATTTTCGTCAAAATTTTTTTCATCCCCGCTCTGCTATTATTCATACTTTTCTTACCGTTGCTAAATAGAGTTTCTCTGAAATTTTACTGCGACTTTTGCCCAGCAGGTAAAAGTGCGGCAAGGCCACGAAGAGATCGCCGTGACCAAGAGGCTATTATTTCACATTTCTACTGCTTTGTTATTTGAAAATAATACCACACTTTTTTGGTATTAAAAAATGACTCGGCTATGATACTATACACTAAATAAGGGTGGAATAGATCAGTGAAGGCATCGGAGGTTAAAAGGAAGGTGAAAGTACGAAAGAGTAGGCAAATAGGCGATTAAAAAGAGGGTGGAATCGGCGGGGTATGGTGCTGTAGTAAAATCGCCGAGTAAAGGCGGCGTAAGTTTATAAAAGTAGGAAGGCTACGTTTCACAAAACCTGAATCCACAATCTTGATGGAAGGTCTGAGAGATTTAGAAGCAGGAGAGTTAAGCAATGGTGGAGAATGATAGCAATGAGTGTAAATGACTTATGCTGCTACATTCTTACTGTGCAATAGGTCAAGCACCACTGTCTGTGGGATACTTTCTAGTTTAAAATACAGCGCATAATTCTGGATAGCAAGGCAAGATATTTCTTCACACCATTTTCTTTTATTTAGATCATTTTACACGATATTAGCGATTTGATTTTTTCAAAATGGGATTCTTATATCTAACATGAATGATATAACAGTATGATTAATAACAACAGTGTATGGTGTGGATTGATTAATTCATGTTTGTTGTGTGTTCACAGATCTATAGCCATGGCAATTATTAGATGTCCTGCTTGGGAAAGAGCGTTAAATTGTAAATGGGTGAATAAAAAATGGACTAATCCTTTTAAAGAACTAATTAAAGAAATGCCAGGTAAGAACATGTTATTTGTTTTGACTCTAATCAGCACTTAGTGCAGTGACCTTTATTCATTAGTTGAATAAAAATATGATATCTATGTTTGGATGTTATTCAAAATACTGATACTAGGGCGGAATTATATAGTTTGGAGGGACAGAGCATATCAAGTAATATTTTCTCTTAGTGAGCGGTAATTTTTTTGTACACTTTATATACATCTGTACTTTATTATTCTGAATAATGCACACCTAAGCGTATGTATAAAAATAAATTATAATTTTCTAGTGGTTGCTCTGCATGTTTTAAATAAGTGCACAGCGGTTAATGAACAAAATCACAAACCTAAAAGCACTGAGGAGGAAGGAGTCAGTAATAATGGGAATGATGGAGTCAACAATAGTGGAAATAATGGAATCAATACCAATGAAAATGATGGAGTCAATAATGGTGGAAATGATGGAGTAAATAGTAGTGAAAATGATGGAGTTAAAATAACATTTGATTTCAAGTATGTTGAAAACCGTTTGAATAAGTCTTCCACTTCACATGACAAGTAAGATATAAGAATTATTAACTGCAGTGTATTATTAAGGTGCACTTTTTTAGAAACAATCTGGATAATGAAAGTTTGAAAGCCACTGAAAAATCTACTACTTTGCAAGAAGAGTAAGATTCTATGATGATACATTGAAACACTGTATAGCAATTCATTCTTAATTTAGAGCAAGCCAGGAGGAAGGAAATACAGAGGCTGCAAAAACATTTGAAACTGCACAGGATGAGTAAGATATAAAATTATTTGCTGCATCACTTTCACTGTTCACTATTAATTTAGAACAAATCAGAATGATGATAAATTTAAGACTAAGTGCAGTGAAGTGTGGAGTAATTGGTTCCCAGGAGGTAACAGAAGTGAACATCCTCTACAGATAATGGTAAATTTGTCAAAACTGTAATAGTAGCAAATATGGCACATGTGATTGTTGAAAGCATGTTATACTACTCTCCTTGAATGTACTCCAATCTAAAAAGAACAAAAAACAACAAAATAATTCCCCCCATAAAATCACAAAATTGTATATATAAGTTTACTGTCTTGATTGCAGGCTGATGAAAAGCAGAAAGCATTGCTAGACCACCCTTTGACTGTGGCTTTACTTAATTCAAAGTGGAAAACATTTGGAGTTTGGGGATACGGATTTGGGCTACTCTACTATTTAATATTTTTAGTTTTGCTAACATCGTTTGCTCTAGTATCTCCTAATCCACAGGATTCAACATGTAATGAGTGTAGCATTTTTTCCAGTAATAGATATAACGTATATAACCTCTTGTAGGCCTTGCCATTGTTAGTGGAAAATTTGGTAATTTACAGAGCAACAACCTTTCAGCAGCATTGAACAACAGTGCAGATTGTGGTAAGTTATGAGCATGCATATGGATATATTTATTTTGCTGAATTCATTAAGTGATAGATTTCATGAGTGAAGATAATATTTGCTCCAATTCTACAATAATAATGGAGTGTGGATTACAAGAAGAGTGTGGAGAGTGTGGTAAGTTTAATAAAAACTATCAAGAAATTAGTAAATATTTGATAAAGTTTAGACATGAAGTACTAAGTGCATGGTTTATAGCTAATGTTTAAAATACTTTGTAATCTTACTAATGTATATTAAAAATTTCTCAGGCAATAAAATTTAATCAAGTTTATACTGCCAAAATGTTATTAATAGCTATTATGCGTGCGTGTAGGAAAAAAATTCTTAATTGGGTGTTTGTGGTGGGGGGTAGGGGGTAGGAGTTTAGGACAATATAACAAGCACTACGATACACTTGTAGAGTGTGTGCTATACCTTAATTTATTAAAAATAAATTAAGACACTCCTATAATGCACAGACACATTTTGACAATGTCCAAAATATCCAATTGTTTATCCGTTTTCTTACGCTAAATTCAGCTATAATGTATTTGAGCACGGCTGAGTGATTCTAATTTTAACTAAGAATAAGAGGTTAAAAAAATTTTTGGGGCTCACATGCCCACAATATATCTGATAACATGTGAGAATTCAGTACTCAATTTCTCAATACAATATTCATCCGTTGTCCATACCTTAAACCATACTGGTGATCTGTGTTTATTTAATAATATATATGTGTGCACTGCAGGACAAGCTGATTATACCAGAAGATACAGCCAAATTGTTTCTGTTATTATTATTATTATGGGATTCCTGCAAATAGGGTTCGAAGTGTGTCAGTTTTATTTGCAACGATGGAGATATTTGTGTGACTACACTAATTATATAGATTGGATCTTACTTATCTGCACTTGTATTTTTGCAATTTCTGTTCGAAGTGATGTTTGTGTGTGTCCAAGATCTTGGCAATGGCAAGTTGGAAGTATTGCAGTATTTCTAGCCTGGATAGATCTCCTTATTATTCTTCGTATGCTTCCTATTGGTAGGGATTGTGGCTTTTTATTTGTGCATTCTTAATTGTAATTGGGGATCAAATTACTCTTACAGTTTGCTAATATTATGGGGTTGAACATATTAAGCTGAAATGTTTGAGGTAATCTAAGAAAAAAATAACTAGCTTAATTATTTAATTTCTATAAATGTTAGTAATGGATATAATTATAACAATTTAATTGTAGTATTTTTATTGGAATTTTTAGGAATCCATATCCTGATGTTTGAACAGATTTTTAAAACTTTTTGGACCACCATTATTCTCACTATAACACTAGTGGTGGCTTTCTCCGTTACATTTTTTATGATATTTTATGCACCAATTGCAGAATATGAAGTAAGTACATATAGGTATGGGTGATGTGCTACTTAGATGTTTGGTTACTTATAAATTATAGCGTTCTCCATTTTCTACTGGATGGCGTGCACATGTAAAAGTGATGGCCATGACAACAGGAGAAATAGATTTTAATAGCCTGTTCCGCCTATCTTCTGAGCGTGCAAACCCAGATGAAGTGACATCAGAACTTCCATTTCTTGGAGCTACATATCCAATATGGATATTATTTTTGATATTGATGCCAATTCTGCTGTCCAATTTACTAGTAAATTTAAATACACATTTATATAAATATAGCTAACTGTCAGTAATCAAGAAAATGAGTTGTAATAATGGTATTTAATGGAAAAGCCACTTTAAAGCTGGTTTTGATACACATGGACAGGTAGAAACCATGACAAACTAATTGACAGATGAATAGGAATAGACACATTGACAGGAAAGAATGTTTGTAGAAAAGGTAGACATACTGTCTGACAACCTGACAAAACACACACACATGAGGTTCATTCTATCATGTGACAAAAATAATAGTAGGAAGAAATAAACTTAACCAATATTCAATATCTTAATAACTTGTCAAGACTACCTGATGCATACAAAAGTTTACATGCACAACAATAATAAGTATTGACATATTAAATATTTATTTAATACTGTTGGCATGATTCTTTTATTGTTTTTTACTTATTTAAACATAGTAATAAAGTAGTAAATGGGGTTACCAATTTGATCATATGGTACTTGATGTTATGTCATTGTTATGTTTATTTCTTAGACGGGTTTGGCTATATATGATGTTAAAGAAATTAAGGAGGAATCTGAAATAAGAGGACTTAAACTAAAGGTAAATTATATTATTAGCTAACCATTTCCATTTCATCTTTTAAAGTGGTATTATACAGAAATTGTTGCCTATTATTCTTACAATTCAGGAATATCTATATTGTGGGATATAGCAAAGAACAGCTCATATTAAATTGGTTCAGATCTGACCCTTGTTTATCAATAATAATGATTAGACAATTATGTAATTGATGCACAAAAATGTTGGTGAAAATAATCATGTTTTATTAATTTTTATATTATAGATTGAATTTCTACAAAAAATGGAAGGACTTTTACCACCATTTGTGATAGATTATATCACAAATAGAGTAGATAAAATAACACTCGATAAGAAGCCAAATTGGTTCAGAAAATTTGGAGCCTGGAGTTGGGGCATAGCAGTTGATTGCTACTATGATGAGGAGGACTTTAAAAGAAAACTAGAACCACAGGTATTCTAGCACTTAATTATAATAGCTAAACAATATGATTATTGTTATATATATGTAATACATGCAGTGATCACTTTGTCAACTATTTGCTACCCTTTCATGACTCAGTCTATCTGTGTGTCAGTCTGAAGTCAGTCCGTGTGACCCAGTACAAAGCCGCTAATAATTATCAATTTTTAGGCACTAAAAATCAGTATGTTTTGTGAACATTGACATTTGCTCAAGCTGGATGAGCAGTAGATAAATTATATGCCAGACCAACTTTTGTTTTAACAACCTATAGAATATTACTAGAATAAGTGTTATTAGATACAAAGCTACACATTGCCTTACGATATCAAGCTTGATATATATTTCACTATTGAATCTTAGATAGCTTTATATAAATCAAAGCTGTATTTACTTTAGTTGCCAAGTTCAATAGAAATTAAGTATATCATTCACAGTTTTTTTAAGGTAAGGGAATAAATAATGTGAAAAATTGATAACTCTCTTCTATAACTTTTCTTCTTTCTTATAAGGAGTTAAATAATGGTTCACTAGTTCATCAAATTCTTATAAAGTCATTTCAAATGGAATAGGCTTTTCCACAGTCTCATTCTCAACAAACTGTGATAAATTTTGCCATAGAATTTCTTTTTTGATTGAATCACATGTATATCTCTAATTCTCTATTTTTATGTTACTTTAGAGTGTAAATAATATTTTTCTTTAGCCTTCTAAAATCACTCCTTTAAATGCTTCATGCTAGAATGTTCAGAACCTATGACAAGAAAAATATATCTCTAAAGGTGTTTAAATTAAAATGCCTTTTTCCCACTTGAATTGGGTATAAAAGAAGCTATTGTTTAAAATAATAATAGCCTAAGCACAATTTTTTTGTTTGCGTGTGTTAACAATTTCAGGAAACTAAAAAAGTTGAAGACAGCATCAAAGAAGTGGTTGAAAGAGTAAAATCCATTGATTCTTCAAATGATGAAATACGAAGCAGCATGATAAAAATGATGGAGAATGTGGCTGCAATCGACTATGAATTACGAAGCAGCATGATAAAAATGACGGAGAATGTGTCTGCAATCGACTCCACTCTGAAATCTTTCATGAAAGTTTTTAAAAAGCAAACTTAATAGCTAGCCAGTTTAGTGTGTTCTTTTTGCATTGATAGATATTTACTATTTCATTAGCTATAACAAGTCTCATATTGAATTAGCTTTAGTGAGTTAAGTTAGTTACTTTTAAGTGTTTTACATTTAGTAGTTATAGCTTTTATAGCTCATAGATAAATTTTTGTTCAGTTAGTGCACATTTAGTTTGTGAGTATGTATTGTATTTATATTGAATATGCCATAAAAAACCAGTTTTTTATAAGTGAACTATTTGATTCTTTCTGATTCAATGCTCTGGTGTGGTTGGGTAAAACATTGTCCGTATGAACTTTCATTATAGGTCAAAAATTTGTGGTGTTATAATATATTAAAAATTTTCAGTAAAGACCACAATAACTAAAACATTTGCATACCAATACAAGTAAAACTGCCCTATTCAGTTTTATCATTTATCTCTATTAACTAAAGTTTTTCATTTTAATCCTAGAAAATTGTTGCAGCAAGACAATTTGTTACTGGAGCTGAATCTTAGCTATTTGTTTGTACTAGTGCACTAGGTACAACAATAATGTACCATTACGTTCGATTTTCTAAGGATATACCATTTTGCCTTTTTTTTTTAAAGTGTAAAATTATCATGAAGTATGCAGAAGTATTCAAATTTATGGATATGGGTATGAATTCTTTCTCATGACAACTACAGCAAAACAAATTGTACAGCAACAAAGTTAAACAGTGCTGGTATGTTCAAATGAGTAGAAAATGGTGTCATAGGCATGTGAAATTGATATAGGTAACCATATTAACCTTAATATAATCTGGCTGCTATATGATTAACCAGGTATAGTATGCTGACTGGCAGAGGTGAGCACAGGAAATTTTTCACATGTGTATGTTAGTAGAAAAAATGCGGTAGCCCATAGTAATTCAAGATGCTGCTATTGCTGACTGTAGGTCATGCCTAAGGGAACTTGAGTGTGTTGAAGTTAATTCCCAGTGTGCAAATGGCTGCCATCCCATGGCTAACGGTGAGTCACAGTGCAGCGCTAATATCCTAATGACGACAAATAATGTAACTGGTAGTATGGGATACAAGCCCAAATGTGGAAGATAACACAGACAAAATAGCCAAGTAACTGTGGAGACAAGTTACTTGTGAGGTTTCATTTGAAAATCACATATTAGGGACTTATCTGAGCAACAAAAACGTAACTGCAGGATACTTTGAGATATTCAATAAGCACTAGTGTGATAAGAATAAAGTTTCTACATGCAATGTTCAAAGGTTACATTGCTGCCAAGTACCAAAGCTGATTGGTAAACAATTGGTCAGTTATTTTGAGCTGGTCAAAGAAGAAATAGGCTTGGCAATAGGGGGCAATGGACTAATATACTATTGTCAGACGAGTCTGGGTTTTTTTTTAAACATTGCCAGGAAAGAAGGTGATTAGAAAGAAAGAATATGGGGGATGGTCACTATAGTCAAACTGAAAGAAGACAAAATTTTGGTATGAGGGTGCATGTATCGTATGGTATTGGAAGTTTACATGTAATGGACTAATATACTATTGTCAGACGAGTCTGGGTTTTTTTTTAAACATTGCCAGGAAAGAAGGTGATTAGAAAGAAAGAATATGGGGGATGGTCACTATAGTCAAACTGAAAGAAGACAAAATTTTGGTATGAGGGTGCATGTATCGTATGGTATTGGAAGTTTACATGTATTGGAGTATTATAGTAAAATGCCACAGCATACATAGCTACAACTTCATTCAAAGAAGATAGACAGCAAAATGTTGGAGTAGATATTACCTTTCTAAGATCAAGCAAAGTGTCATAGAGCAAAGTTATTCCTCATTTGTTTTGCAGCTATAGTAACACTGTTGCTATAGCCTTCACAAAGTCCTGACCTTATTAATTCCATAGAACATCCCTGGGAATACTGACGACAGTTAAAAATGATAGAAGTTGGAAGTATTTGATATTTAACACTTGCAATATCATTACTCCAGATATTACACTGATTCAATGAGTAGCTAGTGTAAAGCCATTCTAAACTCCTGGAGTGAGTGGTGAGACCAAGTCGATCCAAGTACCTAGTTGTAGTAAGTGTAACATGTGTGCTAACTATTATTCATATGTATTGCAAGTTTGAGTGTGTACTTGTCTATTCAACTTACACAGAATAATGTCCCATAACTGTAGTAGTGGAGCAGGGCGGATCTAGGATTTGTTAAGGGGGTGGGGGGGGGGGCTCTTTTCAAGAAGGGGTAAAATAGCTATAGCTACTTATGGAAAAATGTTGGCTATATAGTATTTCCTAAAAAAAGTATAATATTCATTAACACAATAATTAACATTATGATGTGACTGTCTGGAACTGAAATGAATAAACTGCTAAAAATCAGGAAGGAAAAATTTATATAATTTACAAAGTTATTTATGTCTAGAATAATAAAAAGGAGCAAATAGTAGGAGTTGGCTAATTATGCACATTTTTTGTTACTATGCTACATACGCTAGCGATGCTAATCATTATTGCGTTACTCGAAATCTGCTCGTGGACTGAGTTTGAAGGCCACCTCAACCACATTTACAATTATAAGAATCCCCGTACACATGACTAATCTGAATCCTGATATGGCCACGGTAGATGTGCGAGTTGTTGATCTGCATCCTGATGGGTAACAGTGTTGGATCTGAGTGTATTGTATTTCTTACAGAAAGTGATATTGGAATCAATTCAAATTCAACCATGAAGAAATAAAATTGAACAAGCAACAACCACTAAATTCTGTCCAGAGACAATATATGCTGAACTTGCTCTGCTTTGTAAACTACGAACTAGGTCTGTTACATAGTAGCAGTAAAAATTCCAACTAGGCGTATCAATAAGTTGATGAGGTATCAAATATTGTTGGAGTAAGAAGAAAAAACAACTATGAAAAAAAGTGGTTATAATTTTATTTCCACTTACAGGTAAGAAATACGGGGTAGCTAAAAATGAGGGCTCATTCTGAAATAGTGGGGCTCGTATGACACCAGTCGAGCCTCCCCTAAATCCTCCCCTGCACCAACCTTGTTCAGCAGCTAAAGAATTATTCATGTATATACCCATTACCATCGTTACGGACACACAAGCATATTATTTTGATTCAATGCTTAAAACTCACAGAAACATCCACAAGGTTATTTTGAAAGCATGCATGAGTACTGATTGTGCTTTGAGGAAGATACAGGTTGCTGGACCTTAGAGTGTGCTAGGTATTGGCGGAATGTGAAGTGTAGAAATCTGTACGAGTGGAAGGAATGATTGACTCCAACTTTCTCGGAATTGCTGGAATTGATGCATAGCTGTTAGCAAATCTCTGAACAGTTCCATCCATGGAATGAAAGGACAGAGAGGTTTGATGAACCTATAAATTATTAAACATCATTGTCTCTGAAAAATGTACTCGCGACCTTTCAGTGACATGATTGTTAACAATGCTTATAGAATAGACCATGAAGCAGAGTATAGAATTTAAAGGTAATGAACTTGCCAATACATCAGTGGGAAAGCAGTAACTTACTCTTCATCTGGTTTGTCAGTTCTTGTTGAGTGTTTGTAGGTGCAAGGATAGTGCTCTAACCTGCTCTGGAGGCAAGCACTGCTGGCAGAAGCTACAATCTCTATGACAAAAACACGTTAGAAATGACGTCAAAGTTTTAGACTGTATGTAAGTACTGATTCTTTCTGAGACAGAAGAAAGATGGCTGACACAGCTCAAGGTCCTCAAACTTGAGAAGTATATTAGTGAATTGATTATTCACTCTGCCCACTGTGGAGGCCACTTCTCGCTGAAAGGAGAAACCAGGCATGGCCTGGCTCCCATTTTGAAAGCAGAGTGTTCATCTTGTGGGCATACAATCATCTTTGAGACATCACCCAAAGTGAAAGGCCCAAGGAAATACTGTAGGTGGGAATGCAACTTGGCGGCTGTTTGGGGACAGATGTCTACAGGTGGTGGGCATAGCCATTTAGAGGAAACCATGAGTGTTTTGGGAATTCCGGTCATGACCCAAGCTAGTTTTATCAGCACAGAACGTGACATTGGCATTTGGTGGAAGGAGAGATTAGCTGAAAGTATGCGTGAAGCTGGGAAAGAAGAGAAGCGTTTGGCTGAGGAGAAAGGTTCTTTTCACGAAGGTGTGCCTGCTATTTGCGTAGTTGTTGATGGAGAATGGAGTAAGAGATCCCACAAACATTCCTTTGGTCACCACGACAAGTGTAGCCCTGACTGATAATTCCTACTTCTAGGTTAAACTTACAACAACAAAACAAGTATAATAAGGCAGGTTAAACTTACAAGTTGATCGTGTGTAGATTCACCACCATCATTAGTAGACAATAATCCAAGTTGCCAAATAAGAGATTGTTACACACACACCCAAAAATGAGGAGGAAAAATATTAGGTGGTTGGATAAGTGAGGGAGGGGGGGGGGGGGGGGGGGGTGGGGGGGGGGGGAAGTAATTTACTAGATTAAGATTAAAAAAAAAAGGCATGTTTTGGAAATAAAACATTTATTTTTCTTAATAAAATTATCAAATCCCATACTATTACATAGGTGAACAAATGTCTGCAATTTGGACAAATAAATGTTGGTTCAATTCATGTTTGATAGAGTTTGGGTAAATTATGGAGTATTAACTATCTAATATTTTTCCTCCTCATTTTTGGGTGTGTGTGTAACAATCTTTTATTTGGCAACTTGGATTATTGTATTTTGGTGTTATGGAGGATCAGGAAAAAATGTGGCGAGAAACCACGGAAGATGATGATCCTGCTATCGAACAGGAAATTTGGCGAGGTGGTCAAGTAGTAGCCAATATTGATGCCAAGTTATACCATGCCATCCAGGTCATAGTGAGCCAACTTGTGGAAAAAGTAGGACAACTCATAGATAATGTCACGACAAATCTTGCGGAGTCTTGGATGCATGTTCGTTCTAAATTTGATAGTGGGAAGGTTATAAACAGGTCTCAAAGTGGGTCATGGGAGCACCATTGTATGGGGACTGGGTTACAACACAACTTGGGGAAGGAGTGGGGACCCTCACTTTGGAAAAAAATGACAGACTCTTCACCAAGTAAAGCTTATTCAACTGTAATGAAACGATCTGCTCATAAGATTAGAAAAGAAAGAAAGAGAAAATTAAAAGATGAAGTCAAGCAACAGCGTCGAATGAAAACAAGAGAGACAATTCTACACAGCCCGTCAGGCATACTGTAGGCATGATGGTGGGATTTCACCAAATGATGTAATTGAAGACATCTTTCCAGAACATTTGGATGAGCTGAAGCAAAGTTTTTATCAGACGAAGGTGGTTGTTACTCCAAGAAAATTCTCAGAGATCGAGAAAGACACACGTGACCAGGCTGACTCCCCTGAGTGGTTGATTGAACGCAGAAATAGAATAACATCGTCAGTGGTAGGAGGGATTGCGAAGATGCGCCACACAACAAAGAGAGCCGAGAAAGTAGAAAGCTTGCTGTATACAAAATTCAGGGGAAATTCAGCAACACGCTATGGTACAGCGATGGAGGAAACGGAGAAGCAGGAGTATGAGGCTTTCCAACAGCAGCATGGACATTCAGGGTTGACAGTGGATGGATGTGGTTTGTGTTTTTTTTTAATGATCCTTGGCTGGCAGCATCACCAGACGGCCTTGGAAGACACTGGTGTGATTTCATGCTAAGAACAAACAATGAACTCCATATTGAAAGAATACATGTAGACACCACATGGCAAAATATCAACCTTCCTATTCTGAAGAAGTTTTACTTTACGGCACTCTTACCTGAGTTGGCCTCTCCTCGGCATCACAAGGGAGGAATAAAGGGAGTCATCCCAACACAACATAACAGTCAAATAATCCTTTAACATTTCACTGAATTATAAATCATTCAGTCACTATGTCACAGCATCTTCTATTATACTTGTTTTGATGTTATTTGTTTTCACTTGCAACTAATCTCAAAGAACTTGAGACTGCTTGGAATAGTACACTGCTTATTGAATGGGTCTTAATACAATAACAGAGTGGCCAACATAAACCCAGCTACTTTAATCATATAATAAAGGTCTACATTGTGACCACATTTAGGTTTTTCTGTTGTATAAGAAAGGAATAAAAAACACTTGATTTTCGTTTATAATCATGGATCTATAGAGTAATTATCCCTATACTATAGTTTTTGAAACTGATATTAAGAATTATTTCACTATGTAATTTCATGTCTATTATTCCAGAAAAAATGCTAGCAAGATCTGGCAGGGCCTAGTCAGAGGCATTGTTGCTTTGGTTTAGAGATTCCAGACTTTCTTAGTTTTTGTTATTCATATTAAAACTATCGTTAATGCTAGGTTTTAGTTCTTCCCCCCCCCCCCCCCCTCCCCCCCACAATTAACCCTCAGCGCGCATGCGGGAGAGGGTTATAGTAGTCGTCCTCTCTGTTGTTCTGTTTGTCTGTTGTTCTGTTTGTCTGTTGTTCTGTTTGTCTGTTGCCTATATGTCTGTCTTTCTGTCCGTCACTCTCTGATTTTGGAGATTACTGACAACTAACAGTTGATTTAAGTGGTATGAACTTACTCAGGACGAAGATTTAAGACCTTTTATTGTGCTACTTTTTTGAAATTCGGGCTAATCGTTGATGCTTTCACCTCCGCGTAGGTACCAGCTTTATGGGCAACCGCCCCTATCGTCACGTCATAATCACGTGAGCAAAAATAAAGAAAAAAAAACTGATGAAACTGATGCTGAACATCATTTAAAAGAGTAGTTGAATGCCCCCCCCCCACCCCAAACAAAAAACCAAAAATAAACAAAAAAAAACCAATAAAGAAAAAAAAACTGATGAAACTGATGCTGAACATCATTTAAAAGAGTAGTTGAATGCCCCCCCCCCACCCCAAACAAAAAACCAAAAATAAACAAAAAAAAACCAAAACAAAAAACACACCAGCAAACAACAACAAAACAATAATGATAACAGTTACTCTTTGTGTTGCTGATTAAATGTTTGACTTGTAAGAATCATTAATCTACTAATAAAGGTAGCTAGGAGAACAGCATGCTTGAGTAAGCATAGATAGCTAACAACTAGCAACTTATAGCTAGTGCAATATATACTGTTGTAGCTTTACAACTGTAGCGTAGTGCTCTTAGTTCTTACTTGTTCACTGTTTAGCCCAGAGGTAAGACTGGTTATTATTACGCTTACACAGACTTAAATACACAACACTCAGTGTGAATCAATGGACCGTGACAAGTGTTAATTAGTGATAATATAATCGTGAATGGTTGACAAGGTTACTAATGGCTTGCTGTGACAACGTCTAGGAGACTGTCACAGCTAGCACCCCTCTTCCAGACTTATCATCTTGTTTCAACAATACAGATCTAGCAAAGAGTTGAAATGTTTTGCTTTAATTTTTTTTGGTGCTACAACAAAAACACTGTCAAGCATCTAAGACATCAGTCTGTTGCTATACTGACTGTTTAAGGGATTACATTACCAGGGCTGAAAAATCTAGAAGAGTTGTGCAAATTCTGTACTGAGGTCCACCTCAAAATGCAATTTATTCTTGAATTATGAACTGATTTATTAGCTACACAGCCAATAAAAAGAAAGACTTCAAGATTTTTCTTTGCATAAACTAAACCTATACATGTCTGGAATCTGTAAATCAAACGAACTGGAAACTATGTGATAATAATTTTGTAATTATTCTGCACAGATTCTGTAATATTGTTTATTTTTTACATCTAATTAATTTTCTTACACTGCACAGAAGAGCACCAGGATCAAGTGGTTCTTCACATTTTGGTGAAAGAAGTGTTTGTGTGGTGTAGAGAAGAATTTTTCTACCATATCAGATTCAGAAGTTAAAGGTCCTTTAGTGGAAATATTCTCCCCATTAATTGTCTAAATATTTGACAATAGCTAAGTTAAAAGAACAAATTATAGTTTCAATTAGCACCAATGCTGGGTGCAATTCTTATCAGTATTTTTTTTTTTAGCTTTTCTTCAGAACCCTGTCTTTTTCATTCCGTTTTTACGTTTTGTTTTCTCTTCTCATTCTCTTCCGCTGGCAGCTCTTTAAGCCTGCTGTTTCTTTTCTGCTTATCATTATGGTACAAGAAATACCGAAGTAAAATGCTGTTGAAGATGGCCGTGGTACTTCTTTGAGTGAGCAGGCGCCTCAGCAGAAAAAGGTACTCGTACCTCTGTGGTTTCAAAAAAAAAGTTCCGCGTACGCCTACGTAAATTGAAATGATGACAGGGAGAGAAAGTTCTGGCTCGCGAGAGACGGTGTGCTAGCTAAGAAAAGAACTACACAAAACCGATTTTTTTTGAGTTTTGCTTTGTTTGCTTTGTTTCGTTTGTCTTTGTTTTACACGGTGTGTAAGTGGCTACGCCAGTGAAGCAAGTCGGGGTTCGTAGGGAGACCAACGAGACCAACGAGATATACTCATTCTCAAGGGTTGCTGCGCACTATTTGGAGTTTGGTAAGGTGGATGCCTATTGTGAACGCCTCGAGCACTCGCTGCTGCCGCTGTAATGGAACAGCCAAGTGCCTGAGATGCGCCTGTGTCCGTAGTGGTGCTCCATGCTCCCGCTGTTTGCCTGGCGATTTGGGACTTTGCCACGTGGCCGCTCTCCCCCATCAGGCCCCTCCTCATCCCTGACAACGACTGCCCCTCCTCACCCAGCTGCTGCCAACCCTTCTGCCAGCTCATCACCTGCCCCTTCTCCTCCCCCCTCCTCCCAGCCTGCCTCCCCTCCATTGTCAGCCCTACCAGCCCTACCAACCATCCTCAAATCCCATGTGCCCACCCTGCAGCATGTCCCAAAGGGCGCCCATGACAGCTGGGCCCTCGCTCTCAGCTCCTGTCTGAGGTCTGTTGTACGCAATCCGGACGAGCCATCCCAGTGGTCCCGCCTCTTCATTCTAGCCAAGTGTGTGCTTGCCAGCCCTGCTGCAGGCCAACGGCTTCGTTGGCGTGAGATCATGAAGCGAGTGAAGTCTCGCCTTCAGCGTTGGGCAGATGGTGATTTGGTCTCCCTTTGGTCCGAGGCCCTTGAGGATGCCCGGTCCCTCGCCAAGAGGCAATCACGCTCTTCTGTTCCCACCTCCACCAGCAACTCCAGGAGAGCCAGGCGTGCTGCGCAAGACGGCCGGTACAGCAAGGCCATCCAAGCCCTGACATCTGACGGCCTAGCCTCCCCGTCTCCGGAAATCCTTCAGGAGATGCGGAAGAAACACCCCCAGGCACCTCCTCCCTCTGTGCCTCTGGACCCAGTTCCGTCACCTGCCATCCTTTCAGAGCCTGCAGTCCTCAAGGGAGTGCGCTCTTTCCCCAACGCCTCTGCCCCTGGGCCCTCCGGTCTGCGCCCTAGTCACCTTCAGGAGGCTATTCGATGCCCCTCCCCAGATTGTGCTGCCCAGACCCTCACCACCCTCACTAGCCTCGTCAACCTATTAGCTGCTGGCAGAGCCCCTCCTTCGGTCCTCCCCCACCTCTGTGGGGCCACCCTCCTTGCCTCGCCCAAGAAGAGTGGCGGTCACCGCCCCATTGCCGTAGGAGAAGTCCTGCGCCGGCTCACTTCCAAGTGTCTGGCCTCCACCTCCCGCAGTTCTTCTATCTCTTCACTCACCCCCCTTCAACTGGGTGTTGGAGTCAAAGGCGGCTGCGAGGCCATCATCCATTCCACTTCACATCTGCTCTCCTCCTCTAATGACCCGGATCAGTGCTGGTGCCTCTTCCTGGACTTCTCCAACGCCTTCAACTGCATTAGCAGGGAGTCCATGTTTGCTGAGATCAGGCAACGCATCCCACACCTAGCGGCCTGGATGGAATCCTGCTACTCCTGTCAGCCCCTGCTCCATCTGGGGGAAGATACCATCCATAGCTGCAGTGGTGTGCAGCAGGGGGACCCTCTCGGCCCATTGGGTTTTGCTCTAACCCTCCAGCCCCTGCTCGAGCGCCTGCAGGCTGACGTCTCAGGTCTCCGCCTCAACGTGTGGTACCTGGACGACGGCACCCTGATGGGCTCCCCAGAGGACCTTGCTGCTGCCCTGCACATTGTGGAGCGCGAAGGTCCCCCCCTGGGCCTCCATCTCAACCGCTCCAAGTCTCTCCTCTACATCCCAGAGGACGCTGTCCAGGCTCAGTCTGTCCTCCCAACAGACATTCCCACCACCCGCAGAGGTTTCTCTCTCCTGGGATGCCCCATCGGTCCACCCGACTACTGCGAGGAGGTTTTTGGCGCCCGGCTATCGAAGCTGAAGGAATCCCTTGGAGCGCTACACAGCGTTGGCGACTGTCAGGTGGAGTGCACCCTTTTGCGCTCTTGCCTCGCCCTCCCCAAGGTCTCCTTTATCCTTCGCGCCTGCCCTCCCAGTCACATCCAACGCACCGCTGCCGAGTTTGATAGAGCCATCCGCTGCACCTTGGAGACCATTGTAGGTGGCCCAGTTTCCCACTGGTCCTGGTTGAAGGCGTCTCTCCGGTGTAGTCACGGGGGCCTCAATCTTCGCAGTGCGCTACGCCATTCACCAGCCGCCTTTCTCGCCTCCACCTCAGTAACAAAGTCTCTGGTGCTACAGATCCTCGCCAGCCCACCAGCCCCCTCTCCACACATCACCCCGACAGTTTCGCGCCTGGCCACAGAAGCCGCCCGCCCAGATTGGAAGTGCCTAGATGACATCGACGTCCCTCTCCGGCAGAAATGCCTTAGTCATGTTGTTGACGAGGCCTGCTTCCAGCAGCTTATTGACTCGGCTCCCACCTGCCGCTCGCGGGCCCTTGCCTTGTCCTCCAGCCTCCCCCATGCCGGAGACTGGCTGAACATCATCCCCTCCACCACCCTCGGCCTCCATCTCCACGACCGAGAGTTCCGGTGTTGCCTGCGCTACTGGCTTGGGGTTCCCCTCCACAGTTCGTCATACCCCTGCCCGGAATGCCACCTTACTGCTGATGCGTACGGTGATCACCAGGTCGGCTGCGGGGGGAATAGGGATCGCATTGCCCGTCACAATGCTGTCTGTGACGCCATCCACGCTGCTGCCCAGTCCGCTGCTCTCGCTCCCTCCAAGGAGACCCCTGGCTTACTGCCTGGCTCACAAGCTCGCCCGGGCGACATTTTCGTTCCATGCTGGAGCCTTGGACGTCCGACCGCCTTTGATGTGCTTGTCATCAGCCCGCTACAGGAGCTCACCATCGCTCAGGCTGCCCAAACACCTGGCCATGCCCTCCAAGTTGGTGTGCAGAGGAAGCTTGCAGCCAACCTCTCAGCTTGCCGCTCCTCCGGGACGGACTTCGTCCCTCTTGTGGCTGAGACACTAGGTGGGTTGGCTGAGGACACCATCCGCACCATCACCATCATCAGCAGGGCCATCGAGAATCGCTGCGGCACTTCTGACTCCACCCCAACTACCAGTCGCCTGTTTGGCCGCGTGGCAATTGCTTTATGGCGGGGCAATGCATCGCTGTGGCTCCACCGTCTCCCCACCATACCCCCCTCCCTGGACGGTGTAGCCTGAACTTTTTGTATATTTATTGTCTTTTTCCTTTTTCTTTTCATATTTCATTTTGCGATATTTTAATATCATCAAAAAAAAAAATGATGACATAGATATAATATTAGTGATGCGCTCTAATATCACAAAATAGCGAAGCGAGCGATGCATGTTCCCCGTAATTGCAGCTATTCCATGCATGCTTGGTGTGGCTACAAAATACTGTCAAAGTGAGAAAACAAAAGTGGTAGCTTTTTTCTATGATTAAGGCTCCTGGTACCGTAATCCTCAGGACAATTTGGGACGGGGTCGACGACAAATAACTAACACAAAAACGGAGGGTCAAAGTACAAAATGACATACGTACGTCCATACATATGTACAAATAAACAAACATCCCCGATTTTCAATTGTGTTACCCCTGTAAGTGTCTCTCTCGCTATGCTCGCTCGCCATATATATATATATATATATATTTATTTATTTATTGTGTACTGAATCTGGCCTTAGAGTGCCTTAGGGTCTACTAATTCTATCATACCATTCTGTGCCAATTACATTAATTCGGTTAAATAAAATAGCTTCATATGAAGGCTGAGACTTTTTATTACTAGCTATGATTAGCTGTTGAGATGAGCTAGACCCAGTAATATGGTTGTGATGTTATTTCCTCAGATGTCTATATGAACTTCTTTGAATGGAAGTAAGAGTGCTCTATTCATACAGACCACCGCTAGTACTCCGCATCTTACTACAGAAACTACCCGAGAAGTCTGTCAAATTCTTTGGGTGAAATATTCTCAATTTTTAGCTTTTTATTATGACCCCTTTGCATCAATGATATCACGTTCTCAAGTCCAGTAATGTTTTCTTTTTAGTATTACAGGTTTTTGCCCTTCCAAAAAAGCTTAACTCGTCCTTGTCAGGACTAAGTGATTGTTCACTGATTAGCCAATCGGTTTCTAGCTATATGCGAATAACTGGATATGTAATAATTGATTAATCACTGGATACAGCCAGAATATCTGAATCTGTAGACTAGCATTTACATGAATGCGGCAAGCGCTAGTGTAGCCGCCACCGCAAGTGTAACCGCCGCGAGACTCGCGATGTTCCACCGGTGTCGGAGTGCAGAATGACCCCCAGTGTCAGACGACCCCCCTCCCTCCCTCTCCATGCTCTCCACTGTACGGTTTTGAGTATTTAATGGCAACATAAGAAGAAGTTTACGCGTACCTTCGTGCGCAGCAGTAACCTTCATCATATTACCAACATTACTTTGACAGACACTAGAATTAAAAATAATGACTCTAACACTTTGGTAGCTATTTTGTTTTGATATAGACTACATAAATTTTAAACATTATAGCTATAGTTTAAAATTCTGCAATTGCCAATAGCTAACTATATAATTTTAGTAAAATACTATAACTATGACTTTGATAAAATACTTTCAAAACTAAAAATCTAGTAAAAAACTATAACTGTAGCACTAAATCAACATAAACAACTATAGCTAATTACTTCAGAAGACTCAAATGCTAGTGACTTGTTAGATAATGCAACTGGAGATAGTTGCAAATATATTTCTGGAAATATTAAATAACATGAATGATGGAGAGAAGATGGGTAATATGAATAAGTTACTGGGCAAGAAAAATAACTTGGATTCTGGCTCCCAAATTACAGATCTACATTTATGCCAACAATTCATATACTGTTTAAAACTTCTCATTTTTTTCCAGCAAGAATATGTATAAAGAATTTAAAGTGCATCCTGTTTGAAATCATTTTTAACAGCATATTAATCTTACCTTGAAATATTTGTCATATTTTATTTACCCCTTTGTGTTTATTAGCTATTTTGTTAAATTATTTTTTGTTTATTTACTTACTGAGTTAGCCAGTTATTCATTCATTTATTTGTTTATATATATATATATATATATATATATATATTTAGTTTTTTTTTCATTTATTTATTATTTGTTCTTTTGTTTGTTCCATTCATTCACTCATTCATTCCCTCCATTGTACGCAGTTTTGCCCTTATCAGCAAATGTAGTATTGTCGAGGTTTAAACGTAACTATTATTGTGCTACAAAGACGTTTAAGGAAATAAATAGGAAGATCTGCTAAAGCAATAATCGCAGTGGCCTGTGCCGGGTCAAAACGTACTGCAGGTGCTATAGACTATTTTGCTAACTACTACATGTATATATGAGTGTATCAATAACGATAGAAAATGAGTGTGGCTGTATTAAGCATTGGTAAGTAGGCCTCGGTGTTGACCAAAAAATAGGGGGTCACTGTACACTGAAGGGGTCATCCCACTCTAGTGTACATTGACCTAAGGGGTCATTGTACACTAGTATGTAATGACAGGGGGAGGAGGGTTAGCCTACACTAGTGTACAATGACCGGGAGTCAACTTGCACTAGTGTACAATGACTGGGGGTCATTTTTAAGGGGGGTCATCCGACTGCGACACGGTATTCAACGATTAATCGTAATCCCAACTCATTAGTATGCAGCGTCTCTCCTTTGCTCACCCCACTGATGGATTGTATTTCATGAACGGTTTCATTTCATGAATAACGTCTTGCTTATAATTAGACTATAAAAATAGATACAATCCTAATATTTCACATCAGGCCACTATAGTAGCTATTTCTTGCAAGTGCTGCAGTTAACTGCAACACCTGGCCAGTAGTTCTTTTGGAATTGTTTTTGGTTTGAAGAAATCCCATGTGTATTACATTGCTCACTTTTCAAAACTTGGTGGGAGTGTTAAATAATCATAGGTATAGGAGAAATAATCATTGAGATGGATGACTTCCTCATCTGGTGGATAAAATATTCATCAACATAGAGCCAATTGTGTCAATGATTATTTGAAATTCTCACAGTGTTTTAAACAATAACAACATTATGAAACTGATTACATTAAACCATGTAATATTTGTGAACCATTTCAACTCTTTGACATTTACATGAGATAACATTTGGATTGAATGATAGCTATATAGTATAGTCACACATTATCTTAAAAAATAATTTCTCTATATGTGACCGGTTTTGGGAAAATTGACCTAAACGCGGCAAACAATTTTTTTCAGTATCCCCGGGTAAAGCCTTATGGGTCGATTTTTTTCAAAAAAAAAATTATGGCAGAAATGGATAGACACCAGTTAGCTCTAGCTTATGACGCTGTTGTAAGCTCTGGCGTGCTCTAGAACTCACACTAGGAGGCTAGAAACACTAGCCGGTTGGACTCGTGTACGGAGAGTTGCTAAGAAATTATTGGCGGGCTTTTCACTAACGGCGGGAAAAAACTGTAGCTAACTAATTCACTTACTATATTCTACATAATTCACGTACTCATGCAATTCTCGCCATCATAGTTTCTTAAGGAGCCCTGCATTAAGCCTTTTAGACTTCTTTCAATCCGCCAGTAACCGGTTTATTCCACAGTGTCCCGGAGACACGCAGTAATAGTATACGGACACAAGCCACGCCCCCTGACCTTAGCAACGCCTTTACCCTGCGTTTTTTTCGAAATCAGCAATAATAAGTTTAGCAATAATACTGAAGTGTTGTAGTGCGTAGGAGCTTCTAAATTAGGAGGACGGCATCCCAAGGCCCCGTGCAGCCTACTGGTAGAATAAATTAGAAAACTTTAGATGCCCCGTTTACATAGTTGCCAAGTGTACCGGAACGTCCGGTACAGTCCCGGAATTATCAGATCTGCAACGTACCGCACCGGAATTACTACTTAGCCTATTGTTGCACCGGAATTACTACTTAGCCTATTGTTGTACTGGAGCTGCCAGCTCTGCAATCTATTCACGCGTCGCGTGGCCAGCTCTGAATTTCTACGCGGATCAATTAACTTTGGCGCCAAAAAAATCTACAGGTTACCGCGAAGCAGGAGGACAAACGGGTCCCGAGCTATAACTGTATAACTGTTGTGTACTAGTCTGAAACAGTCACCTCAAATAACATCCTTCTATTATACTTTCAGGGTACGGAATGAGGCTCTACTTGTGAAGCCATTAGAGCAGCTCAAAACTCTGTCTCAAAGGTGACCAACTCCATCCTGACTGGTACCAGCTCCTACTATTCCACCAACATTGTATTCAGACTTGGCTGGTATAGACTCCGTCATCATCACTTCAGTTCTTTCTGTCGGGATTGCTACCGCTATATTCTTCAGCCCTATCACCTACAAGTCTGAAATTTGTGCAGAACTACTCCGCTCTCACTAATGAGCAACCAACTCCAAGCAACATTGGAAATACGCCAAGCAACATTGGAAATACGCCGTCACTTCTGCGCCGGACTAACCTTTTCCAAAGTTACAACGGCAATCTCACGGCTCATTATTGTATTTCTTATTTTTGTTTACAAATGGGCTCTTTTTAGAGCTACCACTAGTCAATTGATTATGCTGTCTTACCAATACATTGCGCGTTCGCGGAGCTCAACGTTATGGGGGCGGGGTAAAATAGCGAATCAGTAGTCAACTTGAAAATATAAATCGATATTTCGTGGAATTGATCGTTGAATTGAATCCAAATTTTGCGCACAAGCAGCATACCCCCCTTAGAATAAAGTTACAGAGAGATTTTTTTAGAATAACGCAGGAGTATAACGGCACGAAAATTTTACTATTTACAAAAAAAGAATATAGATATTTATTAGAAATATGGCTCTGTAATGTTGCGAAGAAGCCCGCTAGCTACCTCTGGAAAAAAAAAGAGCACGCTAGTTCCTTCGGCCGCTTCGAAATAACACCAAATAGCAGCGGTGTGCAGAGCTGTATCGCGGTCCCAGACGGGTCTTCATTCTTCATATTTGGCTTGCTGGAGTCCTCTGTTGGTGCTCATTCCATCTGTAACAACAAAGTAAGCACACAGTACACAGAAAAAGAAATATAAAGACATAGCAAAAACAGTCAATTTGTGGTTAAGCGCCTCGGTTTCTGGTGGCAGGGCATCCTTAACGCTTTTCCAGTTTAACTGTTTAATGATCAACTGCTTACTAACTGTAAAAAAAGCTACACACAAAGTACTCACTACCAATAAAAAATATATTTTGAAATTGGAACTGAAAGGAATGTGGTCTATTGATAATGGGCATGGTTTAAGTGTGGCTTACTAAAATGGGTGTGATTTTGGGTGTGGCTCACTAAGATGGGTGTGGTTTTACCTGTACCTAAAATTAGTTTCATAAACTTGGCAACTATGCGTTTAGGTCGATTTTCCCAAAACCGGTCACATATAAGGTATAGATTTACTACACCTAATAAGAAAATGAGATACTTTAATAAATTGCTCTCTCCAGGCTACATTTAATATTTGAGCAGGCATTTGGTTTATGAGGCTCTTCTATGAATATTTATACCTAGTACACCAACACTAATTTTCATCATAATTTTCAATTTTTGAAGATGTAGCTACCAGTATGTAGAAATAATTTCTATTTTTTCTAAGAAAATATCAGGTGAAATAAGTTAGTAGTCACTGGTGAGCACACACAGTCCCAGAATGGACGTAATATATTTGCTTAATCAACTGTCATGTGTAATGTATCGTATACACAGAGTATAAGTATTTGTAAAACGGCTGCATTACCTCAACAGAGCATGTCATAGCTACCCTCATGCCTTCAAATAGCAGAGATATTCATGTCAAACATATAGATTACAACGAGTTCATTATTGTGTTGTCCGTATAGCTATTTATTTACACTTTAAATGTCGCACCACCTGTCCCTAAATTCTGATTAAGCTTTTAGTTTATACACTGGTAATAAAGGTAATAAATTGCTTCACCAGCTAGGATTTGACGAATGAGCACAGGTATTTTTGGACTGGCTTTTTGAAGAAGACCTTCCTAGTGGTGGTGTTGTTGGATATTTTTCCAGCGAAACTGTGTCTAATTACGATAAATTAGCTATTTTGAAGTGTAGACCTATGAATGGTGTGTTTTATCGTTAGGATTGATATTTTCATGTACAGCATTGAGGAAGTCTTAACTACTTCTTATAGGATACTTGGTTCAAAATATGAGCTCTCTATTGGCCCTAACTACAAATTAAAAAAAAGGGAATGACGTAATTTATCGCTTGGGAAGCACGGCTATATAAAGGCACGAATGAGCACGTCCGACGGCGTAGCAGTGTAGCCGTCTGCCTGGATCTTACTGCTACTTCTGGTGTTGGTATGCAGTGCATAATTATTTCACACAATTTATGTTAAAAAACAATACCATTATTCAGAAATACTTGAGACGAAGTGGCATCACCTGGAATGGAAATTCAAATGGAGGAACCGACAACTACAAGTGATGAGAGTCTGGGAAAGGACGAATATTTCAAAGACTGTTATCGCTTACACCATGTAATATATTGTCCTAGATATAAGACAAATCTTATTGTTATTTTTTACAAACTGACTAAATATTTTTTGTTTACGGCCTTTGTATACTATATGTTCTATTTGTTTATGTGCAGGAAGTTTGTGTAAACAGTGAAAATTTAGTGGTTACCATTCAGAAACTTAAAAACCAAGGTCGATTGGATAAATTGAGTGAACAGGACAGTTATGGATACACTCCTCTTCATTATGCAGCAAAATATGGCCACTATGAGATTTTAGAGGAGTTGCTGAGCATGGTTGTTGGTAAGTTTTAAAAGTTTACATGATGTTACAGATGTTCAACTCATGAACCAGCCAATTATAGTTTGTGCCTAAAATTTAATTAAGATCAATAATAATTGTGTATTGCTGAGTAAATGCTTTATGTAAGGCAGATCAGAAAGTCATGGGCATGGATACATGGCTTAAGGCTATCAAATTAAACTTCTTTAATTTATATCTATCAGGCAATTTAAGGAAGTTTTAAGAGGATAATTGTTTTGATTGGTACAGAAATTTCATTGGACAATAAAGGCAATAACAAAAGAATGGCATCAATACGATGTAATGGTGCCCATTCTAATTCTGTCCATTATGTTGATTGTTATTTTGAACATTTTTTCATGTAAATGGATGAGGTAGCTATTAGCAACTTGATGTATTACCTTCAAGTGACTGAAACAACATCATTTGTTTTTCTTGAACTACTCAATGAGGGAATAAGTATTGTATTGTATGCTGATTATGTAAAGACAATTTAAAGTTTCTCATGAGAAAGTCAAGTAATCATTGAGGATTTACAAATAGTGAATTACATTAAGCAGTGAATAATACCTACATCATTTCAAACTATCTGTGTGTGGTCCTATTCAAGTTTTTAAAACTTTGCTACACCTGCAAATGTGATATTTATCGTTTGCAATAAGAGTTAAAATCATAGACTTTGGGCAGGTGTCAGGTGACTTTATGTCTTCTTGGGCCTCTAGCATGATGTGTTAAATCCATGGGAAATATAATAATCATTGAACGTCTTGTAATTGTTTATAGCTAATAATATTCATACTGTTATTCTATCTATGTGAATGTAATTTGCTATGAATACTTTTAATTAAACAGTGCTGATTAAGATGACCAGCTACACTATCTTGTTTTACCAAGGTGTACTGTAAACTTACTGCATAGTTTACCATGCAGTAACACTTCTAATTCCGTAACAAAACAAACCACAGTACCACTTGCTATGTTTTACTCTTGTTTTACCAATCCAGTGTAATTTTTGTTCCAGAATAAGAGTTCACTACATAGTTCTTAGTAGATAAGAAAAACTGAGATAGGTCAGGAAAAAAGGAGAGAAGAGGGAAACCATGTAACCTTAACCATGGGAGAATTAAACAACTTATGCTACTAGCTACATTCTTACACTTTGCATAAGAAAAGCTGGGATAGCTAGTTACTGAAAAAAGAGAGCAGGAGAGGGAAACTGATGTGACCTTAATCAATGGTAGAGAAAGATAACGATGGATAACAATAACAATAACGTACTCTATTTCATTCTACTCTGCAGTACATCTAGCGCCACGGGGTACTTGCTAGTCTATATAATAATATATACGCTTGTGTATCAGTAACGATGATGGTGACCAACGACAGTCTGTGTGAAAAAGAATGTGGAAGTGGTGAGTGCCCCACCTCCTCTATACCTGAATTTCTACCCAAATAGCCATGATTGCTAAACCTAGCGTTGAAAGGGTGGTTGATGAGTACAGGAATTTCTATTTGTGGTTGAGGAGGGCTATTCCGGTTTATTAGCAAACGGTAATTGACCCGCTGCAATATATGTGCGGCGGAACAAATTTGGTATGGCCATGTCCCCAGACCCATTCCCAGCGTAGCGGTTCGGTAAAGGGTCTGGCTACGCCAGACTAGGAGTCAGTTTCATCAGACTCTTTCACCCGTAGCTGTTTGGTAAAGGGTCTGGCTACGCGAGACTAGAATACTTCACGCGCTTAATCAGTTTGTAAAGCATAGTCATTACGTAGGAATGGGTAAAGTATCGTCACACTCAGTATTATTTGCGAGCGAGTAGTTAAGCGCTGCTTCGGATGGAACTACCATTTTTAGAGTCCCGAAAGTCCTAGGCTGTAGCATCCCCGAGCGCAGGGAGGACGCTACTTAGGGCCTGGAGGACCCTACAAGTGGTAGTTCACGACGGCTGCGCAGCGCCTACAATGGGGTACGACGGCTGCACAGTGCCTAACTAAATTAGAGCGTAGTGACTGCTCCTAACAACGGGACACTCAGCGCAATTGGAGGGTCACTAAGTGTCCCTAAGTGTCCCTGCCTCAAGGTGGGGACACTAACTTAATAGTGTCCCTCCTTAAAGGATCTGAGCAGCTTAAAATTCCTCTGTCACAAGAAATCTACAGTAACTATGTTCTAAACATTGGTGTCGAATTGAGAATCGGGTATATTTGTTTATACATGTGGGAACATAGTATGTCATTTGTACTCTGGCCATCTTGTATTTTTGTGTCAGCTCCATGTTTATGGTTAAAATTTAGATCACCTCATGAGTAAGTCCCCAGAATTATGGGGGGGGGGGGGGGGGGGGGGTGGGGGGGGGGGAGGGGGGGGGGGGGGAGGGGGGGGGGGCTCCAGCCCCCAGAGTATTGATCAATTGAATCTATATATCCATCATTTTTTAACTAGGTTCAGCCAAAAAATAATTATAGTAAGCTAATGAATACTTCACCACCTTGTGCAACATTAATAATGGCATGCACTGTGCCAATGCTTTGATATAAGATATTATCTATTGCAGCTTATTCTAAAGTTATAAGCTTAGTATAAGCTAGATGATACTTGATTTTCCTATATGCTTATAGGAAAGTCAAATATCATCTAGCTTATATTTAGCTTATTACTTTAGATTAAGATGTCATAGATAATATTTATATCAAAGCATTGGCATAGTGATGAGATTTTAAAAAGAGAAGGCAATTTAGTGTCTATCTATGGCATATTTACAATGGTTATTCAGATTTTAATGACCTTACCTATTGCATAATGAGAGGATTTTTATTCGATCAAGCATTCAATTTTCACATGATTTGCCAATTGTTTTCTCAACTTTTTATCGGGAAATTGTATTCAGAATTGAAATTATTGCAGAAAATTAATTATTAATATTATTATTTTACTTTAGCAAATAGTGAATTTGATCGGAATGATTAACTTACTTGAATATTTTATAAAATAAAAAAATTTTTTTTTATTGTATATACTAATTTTTTTTTATAATGTGTGTATTCAGGAATAATATTATTATAATATATATTTTTAAAATTTATTCAAGACCGTGATGTTAGAACCAAAGAAGAGAGATTCACAATCCTGCATGTCTTGGTACTACACGGAAGTGATGCTAAAATACAGACACTTAGTGCAGAATGTTGGGAAAGACTATCATCTCAGGTAAATCATTATAATGTAGATTCCTGCATTAGAACGATGTTCTAAGATCTATTAATTATATGCTACTTTTTTATTTTGCGCTGATGAAACGTGAAGTACTCTGTGTTGGGTTTTTAAGGGAAATGGCCTCATTATCACGTCATAATCACATGAGTACATAAGTTCTTGTTGACTGTGTAGATGCTGAGAAGTTTACCTAGTGCTGGAATTGGAGTTTTTATATATACCAATGAGCATCTTGCATGTCTAGATTCTCTTATGAAAGTACAGTCGAATCTCTCTTATCTGTTTTTCTAAGTTACGGACACCTCTGTGTCTACCGGACACCAGTGACTGATGGTTAATAAGCTACCAATCCAAAAAATCAATGAATAAAATTTGTAAATGTTTTCACTTGTTACTTTGAGAATTTGATTGCGGTGTTGAAGAGATAGAACATGGAAATCAAGAGGCAGTTAGTGCATCTACTGCTTTTTCTTCGCAGAACTTGTTGACAGGCGGCATCGCTGCTAGCTAGTTCAGTGGGCCCACTAGTTCTTCTAGAACTTAACGACTAGAGGGGATGGAAGAAAGGTTGCGGCACTTAAACGCAAGCATAGCATTTTAACTCTAGCAAGAATGCTTGAGATAATGATAGCGGAAGTTAAGAAAGGAAAATTAATGAGGTTAGACTCAGGACAGTTCTCAAGCTACAACGAATGATATTTGAATGCGTATTTCTGAGTAATGGTCATTTCTTAGTTATGACACCCCTTGGTCTGCACTGTCAGGATAAGAGAGGTTCAAGTGTATCTTCCATTTTCATTGTGGGAGCTATATTGATATCTGATTAGGAACAGCCAATAGAATAATTCTTTCGGCTGGAAGCATAATTTTTTTAGTTAGCTTGTACACATTAGCACTGAGGCTTTGCGTCATTGGTGCTTCATTATGTTATCTTATAGTAAAACATGTAATAGGTTGTCCTAATCAGTTGGCAAGTTACTTAGACGAATTTATGTGTAAGATAGATGCTGCAGAACCAAAATTAAGCTTTTAGCCATAATAGTGAAATAATATTTCTAAGCTATACAGACTACATTAACAAATTCATTCAACTCAACTACTACATTGCTAGAACCTTCAAATGTGCTATTTATAATCTATATAATAATATACTTGTGTGTCAATAATGATACGATGACGATGGTGACTGATGACGACTGACTGTGTGCATATTCATGAATGATGCATGTATTCATTAATAATTTATGATCTTAACCTGGTTTGTTAAGCATTGCCACAAACTGGAATTGTAAGGGTAGAAAGTGCTAAAAATTGAGAAGTTAATGCAGGTCTAAGTCAACAATTATGAATAGAAGGAGAGAGAGAGTTAGAGACAGGAAAAAGTTAGCTCATTCAAGCAGAAAGAGACAGAAGTAGAGAAAAGAGAAGAAGGGAATTTTGACGTAAATGTAAAATGTTTTGGCCTTTTTTTAATTCTCATGTTTTCCAATTGTTTTTGGATAACCTTTAGTCAAAAATTTACTTTAATTACGTAAACATTTAATTATTGGACTTAAAATATTTTACTCTCTATACTTCATGACTTAAGTGTTTAAACTCACTTTGTTTCAATCTTTACCACTACATAAATTTTAACTTGCCAAACCTATAGTCACACCTTTAATTTGTGAGTGATATTTACCAGCTGCGATATTTCAGCCATTCTGCTGCATTTAGCTGGTCTTATTTGCTGCTTATATTAAAGCCATATAGCTATACTCTCAGACAAATTCCATGAAGCAATGCTCAAGATAATTATATCACAGATTTTGATCTATTTCTGTATTTTAGATCCAGGGTCCCAGCAATGTTGGAAACAATCCATTACATCTAATTTGCAAACATGGAAATAATTTATTATTTGAATTTTTACTTGAGCATGGTAGTCTAGAAACTGAAGTTATTATTAAAGCTCTTGAAGCAGTTAATAAGATTCATGAAACACCACTTCACGAAGTTTGCAGATCAGGCAATATATCTCTTATGGAGAACATTATAGAGATATATGACCATAGCGAGAAAAATTTTTTCGAACAACTTAAAGCAAAGAAAACAGATATGGTAAGAAAGGCACCTTTTCATGTTATTTGCCGTGGAAACAGTGTAAAAATGCTGAAATACATTTTTGAAAAATATGCGGATGAGCATAATTTCTCAGAACTATTGAAATTACCAGACATTGAAAAGCGCACACCACTTCATTATGCCTCTGAACTGGCAACCTCAGAAATTGCTGCTATATTAATAAAGGAAGAGGCAGAAATAATTAAGGATAAATCTGGGAAAAATGCTCTGCACATTGCAGCTCGATTCGGGAATGTTGATGTAGCCAAGCTGCTACTGTCTTATAGAAAAGATGAGCTTTTAGATGAAGAAGACGATTTTTATGAAACACCATTATTTCATGCGGCAAGATACAAGAAAGACAAATTTGTTATTTTTTTACTAGCAAAGTGAGTTTTAGATGTAATTGTAAATTAGTTACACATATAAAAATGATTATTTCTATAATTATAAAATAATATTTTTTGTTTGCTGCCATTTCATTTCTGGCTATTACTACACAGCTAAGCTAACCATAGGATATTTTGATACAATTAGAATGATATAAATGTACGGTAAAAGGTTAAATAATCAGTTAAGAGTCAGTATGGGATAAAATTAATTCAACTAATGTTTTAATTTTGCAATCGTCTTTGACATTAAATTTCTTTCATATTATAATTGCTTGTAATAATTGAAATTATTATAATGGGAGACAGATTTGTTTAAGGAATTGACTTAAACTTTATTACATCGTTTTTGCATAATAAAATTTTTTTTTTAAAGTGACCCACAGGCTCTTTGGTTGCTATACTACATTGCGTATAAGGTTACTCGTATTTTGAATCAGTATTGAAATACCAAGAGTGAAGCGAACTAGTATATACAGTCATAGAAGTTTCTACAGCTTGTTCCAGAATCAGATTAGGAAATGTGAAATCACAGGGACTGTTGAAGTTCAACAGCATGTTTCTTGTGGGGTGATAAAACATTAATTGTTTGAAATTCTTTCAATTATATTCTTACATATTCTAAATAGACAACTGGACTCAAAACTCAAGAATTAAATTGTATGGGGTGCTTGAATTACACATAAAAACCCTCTATCCTTGATAATCCTAGAGAGTTATTTCTATTTCTGAGCAAATAACATGGTCACATTTAGGGTACATTTTGTGCTAACCTGCTTTTTGCCAAGGAATTGCAGTTAAGTAGGAACTATTAGCAATTTGGCTGTGGGTGCAGCTGAGACTAACCTGTGGCCTTTCAGTGTTAAGACCAGCTTATGGAAGTTTCATAAAATAAAATTTTTTTTTGTATAAGTTAAGCATGTCAAAACTAAGTGTTTATGAAATACTTAATTGACCAATTTCTTTTCAGTGGTGCTAATTTTACGACAGTGAATAAAGAGATGCACACTCCTTTCTTATGTGCGGCCATTCGAGGATACACTAAAGTCTGCAAAGCGTTTATTGACAAGGGCATTTCATTTAAGGACACAGATGCAGATAGAAAAAACTTTATTCATTTAGCAGCAGAAAGAAATCATGCGAACTTTCTGGAGGTAAACAATTCTTAAGAAAAAACATTGAATACAATTCAATATGTTTAGCTATTTACAAGGGGGATATACCTGATGAACATTATTTTGTATTATTTTTGTAGGAAATACTGGAGCACATGAAGTCTAAAAATAAAGTAAGTAGATACTTTTGCAACTAGATAAATGTACTTAACTTAAAGGGATACTGCATTGGGAACATTTTCGTTTGTCTTGTTGAAAGTTTAGATTATGGTGTTCAAAAGTCACAAAAATTGAGGTTTTCCTGTTATTAGTGTCTTCAATAATTGGACTTGAAGTTGCCATGTTAATTTGCTTCCTGCTTCCTGAAATATTCATGATCTGATATGACCAGCACTAGAACTCATGAGTGTTGTATGATGGTGAAACCAGTAGCTTAAATGCCTCTTGTGTGTTCTGCCAGTAATATTCTGCTACTGAGTGCTAGTCAAGAAAGCATGAACTCTTGTGGTGAATTGGAGCTATACCTCTATGAGCTGGTTACAAAGCACAATATGGCACTTCAGATAATGATGATGGTTTTCAGGACAATGACACAGATTTTTAGGCTTAAAATTTTTAATTGTTTACTCCCTTGAATTAAGGTTGTCTCTGACATGTTCAGAATGTTGTGGGACACAGTTAAAACTTACTTGAGTACATCGATTCATTTGAAGTAGTGGAGGTTATAAGTTTGCTTGGTTAATGCGCTGTTTGTTATAACTTATATGAACTGGTTACAAAGCACAATATGGCACTTATAGTATTATTCAGAGAATACAATGTAATTATTGTACGAACAAGTTTGTGTGAGAGTGTTGCATGCTACAGTTACTGTTTAGCTAAAAGAGAATAACATAGATCTTAAGCAATTAGCTGACTGTTGTTTTTACAACTTTTAAACTTCGTCCCCCAAATACGTTTGTTATTTCAGCAGTAAGCGAAAGTTGAGGTAAGTATGACAATATCATATGTAATTAAAAAATCCTGGCACTTTTTAGTAGCTTAGTGCTTTTAGTCTCGAGACACTGGTTATTTAGATTGCCAGCACAGATATATAGATAATACAGAAGCTACCATTGGCAGGAAACATTGAAGTAAATACACTTGTAATTTTAGGAATCAATGAAAAAATGATGTTTTCCACTATTATGATAGTTCAAATATCAACTACAAGCAAACTAAATAAATTTAGCTTTGTTGTTACTTTTGCATACTAAACTTGTAATGGCCAAAATCAACTATTATCAGATTTTATATGTGAAAGAAGTGTGCCTTTGATGATTAAGGCATCAAAAATGATACAGTGTTAGAATACACGCTAATTAAGGTTTTGGCTATAGGGACATTGCAGATTCACCCTGTAATAAATAATTTCACCTCTGTTTCAAAATGGCCGCCATTTTTTACACAATGCTGTGATTATGTTAAATCAAGTTCATCATAGGATTTGCAATACTGATTAATTGGACCTCACAATATTTTTAACAAAGCTAACTGTAGTCAGAATTCACATTATAGTTGCAACAATTTTATTACAATAGTTAATCAGAATAAATAACAAAAACGAATCTCAGTGCAATGTGAAGCTTTGCTATACAGATATTCGAGATAACGAATCTCAGTGCAATGTGAAGCCTTCCTATACAGATATTCGAGAGAAAAGCTGTATTTTTCTCGAGTAACCAGGCTTCTGACCACTACCATGAGCTGTATATAAACAGTGCAAGATTAATACCCCTTTTTCTCACAATAGCACATCACTACAACCTTATTCAGCAATGTTAATAATCACACTAATTGTTGGTCTCGTAACTAAGGAGTCCTAAAGTCAAACGTAGGTTTAAACTATGTTGATTGTTAACTGTGTGACATGTACGTATATTCATGTGTATATGTTGTGTGTGTATGCGTCATGGATGCTGTTTTTGTAGCCAATGAGCTGAATGTTTATTAGGTCACTTGGACTCAGACTAGGCCATTCATATAATTTTATGGATCTTTGTAATAGCTAGCTAGCAAATTTATAGTAATGCTGAGGGTTGGCACCTTTGGTGCTTCGTTTAATTCTTAATTAACTCTTTACATCCTGTATTGCATTGGCTCTTTTTACTAGTTGTATTTTATTTTTGATGTGGGTCTACAAGTTGGTCCCTTTCAATGCCCGGGCTCAGAAGCACACAATGTCGCCCAGGATATTTCCCTATATCGCAGAAGCTTCTGGACTTGAAAGGGTTCGGTACTCTGCCACCAGAATTACTACTCCTGAGTGGTTACTGATCTGTTCCTGATACTTTGACTAGTAACTCTACCTAATCCCTGAGTTACGGTGGAAAATTGCTTGAGGAATAACTTAAAATAAAAGGTGATATAGAATGGTGCAGTGGTGCAGTGGTGCACAAACTGAGCAGTGACTAAAATGGGCTTGCTCAAGGCCAGAATATATAAAACCAAGGCAAGCCCGGTGGGAAACAAATAGAAAAAAAGTGTAAGCATGCCCAATAGGTGAGCAAATGGCACTCTAACTGTTCACATTCCACACAACACAGACAGAAGACTGCGTAAGAACATACAACAGATAAAAACAATAAACACATAAATGACGATGAACAGTTAATTATATTTCTAGTGCATCCCTTAGGACAGCCCCACGTTTGATTTTTGTAAGATTTAGTGTGTGTGTGTTGAATTGTTGTTGTTCAATATTTTATCGAACTAAACCTTACTATTGACATAAGCAGTAATAAGATAATACACTTGTCAAGAGGATGAAGGGATTATCATGTTTTTTTGGAAAATTTGGATGGCTTTGTCATCAATTCTGAGGCATTTGATAGTGCATTTGATTGGACTGAGTATGGTGAAGTTTTCTGAAATTTTAATTTGTTATTATAATTGAGGAAGCCCATGAAAAAGAGCATGTTTTTTACTAGTAATGTCACAATACTTACCTTGAAGAATCTGATTACTCCTAAGAAGCAAGATGAGGAAAATTGTTTTAAATGTAGTAGCAGCTTTGCATAGTTATTTTAAGCCAACTACTTCAGAGATTGTAGAGTGGTTCAAATTTATTTCCCATAGTCGATAACAAGGATAATCAATAACGAGTTATGTGAGTGAGCTTAGGAATCCATCAGAGTTCTGTAATTTTTGAAGAGGTACTCGTGGGCATGATGGTGCGTGATCACAAAAGATTGTGGTGTTAACAAAATAAAACAACAATCCTGATGCAATTACTTGCTGAAGCAAAACTTCTTGAAATGGGCAGTTGAACTGGCTCGGTTGTTAAAACGAACAGATTAAAATGTCAAGGAAAAAGCTCGGAAAGTCTAATACAGTACTCGATCAGGATATCGGACATATTTTCGAATATCATTGTGAGCCTTCATTGCGGTAAAGTGGGACATAATTTCACTGTAGTGAGACATAGTTTGTGTGGAACGTAGAAAACCTGGTCATTTTACCGAAGCAGTGAAACTCAGTAATGTAAAGAATCAAGCTGGCACAAGAAAGTTTCAAATACGTTTAATCTCATCACCATTGATGTTATAATTGATGGTCAGTAGATCACTATGGAGCTTGCCACATGCATCTGTGATGCTGGAATCAATGTTCTCTGAGTTGTGGCTGAAGAAGAGTTAGGAGCCATACAAGATTAGATTGAATTTGTTAACTACAGAGGAAATCATTGTGCGGTGTTTTGTTATGCTGAGGTCAGTAATGAAGATCAGGTAACCAAGGAATTATCATTAATCATTGTTGGTGGTAGCAGAGATTGGCTTAGACTAATAAAGTTAGACTGGAGAAAAGTTCACTGCATGCCAGGTGAATGTCTATTGGGAGAATTTTTTGAATAATATTTGTCTGTATTGTCAGGATGAATTGGGAACATTATGAGGTTCAATGTAGAAATTTATCTCTAACCTGATCCACCACCGAAGTATTTTCGCCCTCGATCTCTTACGTGAAGTTTCAAAGACAAGGTAGAGAGGAATGCCTACAGGCAAAAGGTACCACTGAATCAGTGGAGGTATCGCTTAACTATTTAACAAATATTAGCGTTATCATTCAAATTTCAATTTCTGTTTGCTTCAGCTAGGCCAGCTGGGCTCCGCTAATGAACTATTATGCACTCATTTTTTATTGTCATTTTTTCTCACTTGCTTTGAATGACACATGTTTTCATGAATGCACTACCTTCGTCATTATAGACAATACTTTACTAGCCCTAGCATATAAATTATTTGATAATACACACACTGTGCAATCTCTACTGAGATACACACAATGATTAAACATGTTATTCTTTATTGTCCATTACAATTGATCATAATGACGTTTTTGGGACTAATTCAACTTCAGACCTACATATATGGATTTTCTTTTCCAACCAACTAGAAGGAACATACCAAATTCACTTGATTAACTACTGCAAAAAATTAGCTGCTATTACTTCAAACACTGATTTTTTTTTTTGTACAAAAAATTATCAGAAACGGTAGTCTTTTGAGTATCTTGCCACATGCTGCTTTGTAGAGGCTTGAGTAGCTCCATGCTGATGTCATATCAGCTTTGTAAACAACTGCAACTGAGAGCTGTGGAGATTTTATGGGTGCAAATGATCAGTTTCTAACGTGATAAGCTTTTATAGATGCATGCAAAATCGAAATTTTACGTAGAAAGAATGTTTGGGGCGGGGTGGGGGAGTGGGGTGGCAGCATAAAGTTAAAGTTAGATCAATGATACATTTACCCCTACGTGCAAATCTTCAGTATTAAGACATTTTGTTATTTTCAAATAATAATCCCGGTATTAATTGATTTTGCTGATATCTTCTCTGGGCTATCACAACATCATTAATGAACACTTTGGGGGTGAATTATTGAATATTCATTATTAAACAAGAAAATCTGTGTCATTTGGGTCTGTACACACACACATACACACACACACACACATGGAATCTCAAGCACAGTTATGGGGGACAAAAGGTCCAGTTGAAGCTGCAATCTGTTGATTAGTCTATTCTGGACAACATAATTTAGTGCAGATGTTCAAAGTTATTAGTCTTCATGCATTTAGTCGTGTATGTTATTATTGGATGCTCTTCTGTCTATTTAGAATTATAAAGAAGTTGTAAATTCATTTGACAGCAACTCCAATACTCCACTTCATTTAGCAGCAAAGGAGAGTCATAGTGCAAGTGTTAGAGTTCTTATTAAGTATGCCAACAAAGAAGCTAAAAATAACAAAAGAAGGACAGCAATGCATTATGCAGCAGCAAATGGCCATGTCAAGTACGCGATTATTGTAAAGATACATATTTTAGTTTTATGATGTTATCACTTACATTTGCATAGTTTGCATGTTACAGGTATAGATATTTATATAGACCTTTCTTGTTCTGTTTGTACCTTTTTTATTGGTTACAATTGCCAGAGTAATGGAACATCTGCTGGAAGAGTCATGCAGATTTCTTGTGGAAGATATCAAGCAAAACACCCCATTACATTTGTGTTGTAAAAAAGGCCACAAAGAAGCTGCCCAATTACTTCTACTATATCAAATAGGCTCACAAATAAGGTAAAAAAAACAATAACAAATTTATCTTATGACAGAATTCTTGTCATAGTAATATTATTGTATGAATCATTATATCAATTGTAATTTTAATGGTACCCAATCTGCCATATTGTAAACTTCAAATATATTTTTGCAGGAATAACAAAAACAAAACTGCTTTGGATCTAGCCACAGAGAATGGACATATAGATATTGTAAAGGTGCTGTTCAAAGCTATACATGAAATTAGTCCAGAAAAATTGAATGAACAGGTTAATCCTGATAATCAGTTTGTTCCTCTCATTCATCTTGCAATCAGAGGTGGTCATCTTGCAGTGGTTGAGTATCTTTTAGATAATGAGTTCACCAAATCAAAATTGTGTATACCTCACCCAATATCAAATTTATCACCAATTCAATTGGCAGTAACACTGAAGCATGAGTAAGTAATTTATACATATAATTGACCACTGCCATTAGCACTTCATTATTAGCACTTACAAATGTGGTGAAGTATTCATAGTAGAGTGATTAGTACATTATAGCCATTAAAGTATGAAACACTGGAAAATATTTAGAGATTTCCTATACTTTTAGTACAGTGCAAATATCCTGTACACTTTCCTGCACTTTACATACACCTGTCCTGCACAACTTAAGGAAAGGTTCAGGAAAGTGTACAAGAATTTTTGCCCTGTACTGACTTCAGGAAGCATGAATATCTCAGGAAATGTATAAGCCAGCTCAGTTGGTCTGCAGTTTTCCTTTAGCAGGAAATTTAAATTTTCGTCCGGTGAAATGTGTTTTTACAATGGCACAATGATGAAGAGTGCATTAGTAAATACCATAGGTACTAATAGACTCAATATATTGTTCTCTCCAATTAAAATACAATTTTGCAAGTTTTCCACTAATCACTCCTAGCCAGTGCCCGTTCACTAATAAACAGCATTTGCATTCAATGATCCAGTAAGAATTTTTAAATATGGCAATACTTCAGCTAAACATATACAAAACAATACAATAACATTATACTAACAAAGCAAATCAATGAGCTAAGGACTGAGTTTGAGAATTCTAACAATTTATTAACTAGTAATAGCATTGGTGAAGTAAGTTGCCTCAATTTTTATCTGCAATTATAGTTTTGATCAACTCTGCACCATAATGTATGTTGCCTCTTGTGATCAAAACAATTGTATTTAAATTTCAGCTAGGTTCAGTGCCTACCATAATGTAAATTTAACATTGATCTTCTGTCACAATATCTCATTGAATATTGCTAGATAAAATCTGTTTTCAAACTTCTACATTATTCTAGCTAACACTATTTTTTTTTGTAAATAATAATCAATATTACCCATTCCTTTGTACATTGCCTTCAAAGTAAATTTGATTATAACATCAATACTATAATGGTTTGTAAATACATAATATTAAAACAAGCTACTGACAAGTGATGTAGTTATTGGGGATAAAACATTGACTTTACTTCACTACCAAAGTATAAGTATTTTCTGTAATACTTTTATTGATTATTCTTTTATTCACTTGATGAGTCACTTTTTTTAAATGTCAGGTCAATAGCAATGGCAATTATAGATTGTGCAGATTGGAAGGATGCTTTAAGTTGTGAATGGAAGGGTGACAAAGGGACAAATCCTTTTAAAGAGCTTATTAAAGAAATGCCTGGTAAGCACACTCTTATAATCCATAATTAGATGTTATAACTAGTGGTGTGCTTGAGCACAAATATCGAGCGATCCTGCCTAGTTAGATACAGTATTGTTACTATATTTTAGCTTAGTTCATGCAAATACTATAAAAGCAGTCATGACTATTTATTTTAGAAAACAAATACAAGATTACTCTCTTACCCAAGTAATGGTAACTTCTGTAGTATCAAACATCAGCCATTCTGATAACCTCGATTGTTATCAGCTACAATAAAAAAAAATAGGATATTGTTATTATTTATAATTTCAGCCAACAAATATTAAATTACTACTTACCTCAATTTCCTGAGTATTGGTAACTTAGTATCAATTTCAAGTTATTTTGACTATCTGAATTACTGGTAATTCTTGACAGCAAGCTCTCAGCTACAAAATCAAAAGACCATCAATTTTAGCACACAAATACAAAATTATTTTCATACCTTGAGCAGTGGTAACTG